>ERZ1643247.890-NODE-890-length-32078-cov-5.337226_pt1 | contig 32078 bp, 24 predicted proteins | sample MGYA00579264_ERZ1643247 | MGnify/ENA primary metagenome ERZ1643247 (study PRJEB29033, sample SAMEA4952262) | chicken gut metagenome | biome: Broiler Chicken; feature: Gastrointestinal Tract; material: Caecum | place: Ireland | collected 2018 | study: Broiler... | reverse complement strand
AAGCTTACTGATTCCCCCGGCATAGCCGGGGGTTTTTATTGGATTAACCCAACAAAAAACAGTATAAAAATTACCTTTTATACTGTTTTTTCATCTGTCATCGCAATTTTATTACTTACACATCTGTCGAAATCAATGAATTTAAGTGCCTCAAAATCAGCATAGAAAACCTCTGGAAACCTTGATTTTACTGGGTTTTAAGCCCATGTCATACTTTATTCCTCCTCCAGCTTCAGTACAGACATGAATGCCTGTTGCGGTACTTCTACACTGCCGATCTGGCGCATCCGCTTCTTTCCTTCTTTCTGCTTTTCCAGTAATTTTTTCTTTCGGGAAATGTCACCGCCATAGCATTTTGCCAATACATCTTTACGCAGTGCACTGATGGTTTCCCTTGCTACAATTTTGCTGCCAATCGCTGCTTGTATGGGAATTTCAAACAAATGTCTGGGGATCTCTTTTTTCAGTTTTTCGCACATCTTTCTGCCACGCTCTACCGCGGAAGCTTTATGCACTATAAAAGATAATGCGTCCACCGGTTCTCTGTTTACCAGAATATCCAGTTTGACCAGTTCGCTTTCTTTATAACCAATCAAGTTATAGTCAAAGGATGCATATCCGCGGCTTCTGGATTTGAGTACATCAAAGAAATCATAAATAATTTCATTCAGCGGCATTTCATAAATCAGCATCGCTCTACTCTCATCCAAATATTCCATACTAATGTAATCTCCCCTACGTTGTTGGCATAATTCCATAATGGGACCAATATAATCTTTCGGCAGCATAATTTCTGCTTTTACAATCGGTTCTTCCATTCGCAGTATGCGGGCAGGATCTGGCATATTGCTTGGATTGGATAACTCAAATTGTGTTCCATCCGTCAAATATACCTTATAAATAACACTAGGTGCTGTCGTTACCAAATCTAGATTATATTCTCGCTCCAACCGCTCCTGCACAATTTCTAGATGCAGCAACCCTAAAAATCCGCAGCGAAATCCGAATCCCAATGCAACAGATGTTTCTGGTTCAAAGAAAAGCGAAGCGTCATTAAGCTGCAGCTTTTCCAGTGCGTCCCGCAAATCCGGATATTTTGCACCATCCACCGGGAATACTCCACAATATACCATCGGATTTACTTTCTTATAACCCGGCAATGCTTCTTCAGTTGGTCGTGCAGCTTCTGTAACTGTATCGCCTACCCGAGTATCCGATACATTTTTAATGCTGGCTGTGAGATATCCAACCATACCAGCGCGTAACTCGTCAGTAGGCAAAAATCGTCCAGGACCGAAAATTCCTACTTCTACTACATCAAACTCTTTTTCTGTGGCCATCATTTTTACTTTCGTTCCTTTGCGAATGGTACCGTCAAAGACACGCATCAAAACAATTACGCCGCGATATGGATCATAAACACTGTCAAAGATCAAAGCCTTCAGTGGAGCATCAGGATCTCCCGTGGGCGCGGGAATATCTGTGATGATGCGCTCCAATACCTCTTCAATGTTCACACCGTTTTTCGCGGAAATTTCCGGCGCATCTTCTGCAGGAATACCGATAATATCTTCGATCTCTTGTTTTGCCCACGCTGGATTGGCACTGGGTAAATCGATTTTATTGATGACTGGTAAAATCTCCAAATTATTGTCTAATGCCAAATAGACATTTGCAAGTGTCTGTGCTTCGATCCCTTGTGCAGCATCCACAATTAAGATAGCGCCTTCACAGGCAGCCAAAGAGCGGGAAACTTCGTAATTAAAATCTACATGCCCAGGAGTATCAATGAGATTAAACTCATATTCTTCTCCATCATTTGCATGATAAATCAGCCGTACCGCCTGTGATTTGATGGTAATGCCTCTTTCTCTTTCTAAATCCATATTATCAAGAACCTGCTCTTGCATTTCTCTGTCTGTAAGCAGTCCTGTTTTTTGTATCAATCGATCTGCCAGTGTGGATTTCCCATGATCAATATGAGCCACAATGCAGAAATTCCGAATATGACTTTGTCTATCTTTGGACATCTGAGTCCCTCCTAAATCCATTTTTTCATACTTTATTTAGTATATCATAGGAAAAGGTGCAAAGTCAAACCGTTGCCGTTTGTGCAGAGCAAAGCGAATGCAGCGTGATTTTCGTATATACAATTCCAAAACGAAAAGGAAGATGCTGCTTTCTGCAATGGATTTATCTCTGTAATTCGACAACAAGAAGATAAAACTTCTCTGGCATAATTCATACAACAAAAATAAAGCAATCATATCTATCCGAGATATTCCTTCTGTCTTTTCATAAATCCGAAAAGCTTCTATTCAATACCCAAATAATCGACGGATCGGCGGTATATTCGGCTAAATGTTTTGATAAGGCTTCGCGATACCGCAGCTCCTATTTGGGGATAAAGACAGGAAGATTCCTGGGATACATTGTTAGAATCCTAGTATTTTTTAGAATGATGACTGCTTCGATATATGTTTGGAATCATTATTAAAAATGATTCTTCCAAACATATATCCTACCTACCTAAATGGATATTCTACATGGTAAGAGATTGTTTTGGAGCATCTTCCTTTTTTTATTGCGTATATTATTTAGAGTTGCCAAAACAGAAAGGATTGTTTTCATGATTTATCCAATTACCATTCCAGTACATACAGTGAGCACCCCACAAACTGTCCTCGTTCCAATACAACAACAAAAGCCCCCTTTCCCTCTGCTGCAAATTGATACTGGCAGTTATATTGTCGGTGCTCAAATCCAGTCAGGTATCAATTTCCGTCCCGATATGGGCATACACTCCATTCAAATTGGAAAATACTGCGCGATAGCAGAGGATATTACCTTTTTAATTGACCTCAATCATCCATATCATTGTGTTGCACAGGGAGAACTGGATTTCTTTCAACCAAATACTTCAGAGATTCCTCAAAAACGAAAAGGGCAAATTCTAATTCAGAATGATGTATGGATTGGTCATGGTGCTACTATTTTAGGAGGTGTTACTATTCATAACGGTGCCGTAATTGCTGCAAATGCAGTTGTCACGAAAGATGTACCTCCTTACAGCATTGTCGGAGGCAATCCAGCTGGTATCATTGGAAGAGGACAACGGTTTTCGTCTGCTCAGATTGATGCATTGCAGCAAATTAGCTGGTGGGACTGGGCTTTGGAGCAAAAAAAGAAGTTTGCGGGAGATTTTTCTGTCACTCCAGATGTATTTATTGCGAAGCACATAGCTGCTGCACAATCTTCTTGGCAATCGTTGCAGCCGTGTTTTTCAAAGCGCCCGGGAACATCTTTTTTGCTGATACCAGATTTGGATGATCCATATCCTGTATGGAAAACAATATGGAATGCATTTTGTGCATTGCAGCAATCGGATAACACATTGTATCTTTATATCCTGCCCGGTTCTTCCGAACAATGCCTCGCAGAACTTTATCAAATCTTGTCGCAGAAACCATCATCCTGTTCCGTCGTTATTCAAGATACGCCAGTAGCAGATGAACGAGCCTTATTTCTTCAAATGGATTATTTTATTACCACTCGCTCTGCACAAACGGTGCGCTGGAGTTGTTATGCGGATCTCTGCCATGTCCGCGTCATCTCCGGCGTAGATTTTCCAATTTTTGACCGCATAGATTGAAGCATTGTTGATTAGATAAAAATAAAAAATGTTCTATGTGTTCTTTGGTTGGCAAAGTATAAAGAGTGTTTGCATATACGCAAACACTCTTTATATTCTGTATTTTTGATTATGTTATTCTGTATCCGGTGTATGTTTGGTTCCCAATATGGAAGCCTTTGTTTTTAAAGCATAGGAGAAATATCCACAAATCAGTACACTTCCCCATAACAGAAATAGTGCAGGCAAAATATCGTCCCATTCATCCATGAGCCAAAACAATGCATTTCTTATGCCAATATGCATTGTCATCTGTGTCCCAATTACAATCAAACCAATCGTTCCTAAGATTGCTGCAATACTTAGTAATATGGTAATTAGTTTTAATCCGCCGCTAAGGATGGATAGATTAGTTGCCTTTGTGTGCTCCGGATACAATTCGAATAATTTGTGTGTCCTCATAATATAACCTCCATCCTGTTACATGATATTATAGATACGAATCCGGCTTAGTCATAAATGGATTCAGAATCTCTGGACAAAACATTTCCGGTATAGGCATCAATCTCCAATTCGTATTCTGTGGTGCCGACAATCAGTTTTACTTCATAAGTCAAACGACCATCATCATAGTCTCGTTCCAGTTTCACAATGTTGGATGCAGTTGCACCGGATACCTGATTTACCGCAATGGATCTTACTTTTGCTTCCCCAATATCAGTACGTGTACCATTGTTGTTGGTTCTGCCGTTGTAATATTCTGCATCGAAATCATAGCTGATGATATTGCCGGTACGGGCATCAATTTCATAATCATATTCTTTGCCGTCATCGGTATAAAACTCAATGTCATATACTTGTCGTCCATCGTCCCATTCCAGGTGTTGACGAATAAAGGAAACCTGATTCTTATTCAAACCAGCGTGAGACAGCGCTTCTGCCTTTGCCTCTTCTTCTGTCAGTAAATGATTGCTAGGTTGGCGAGTTGTATTTGTTGACGAGTTGGTATTTTGATGAAAGCTGTCTGCATCTGTTACCAATGTGTCACTGCGCAGGATAACTGTATCCGTATCATTGTCCCAAGATACTTCTTTTCCCATCAATTCTCCAATTGCCCGCAGTGGCAGATAGGTTGAACCATCATACAGCATTGGATAAATCTCGTTGCCTCTGCTGTCTGTAAAGTGTTGTGTAACTCCATCTACAGTAATGGTAAATTCTGGTCTGAGCTGTACAGTAATATTCTGCTGTTTTGCACGAGTATCAGGCGTCCCTGTTACTGCAGACGTGCCGCGTGTTCCAGATAGGCTGACTGTATAACTAGAAGCATCCCAGTTCACATTTTTCCCCATCAGTTCACCGATTGCCCGTAGCGGCAGATAGGTCGTTCCATCATAGATAATTGGATGTGCTTCCTGCCCTTCCACTGTATAGAATGTTTTTTCTGCACCATCTACCATGATGGTGATATCCGGGGAAAGCTGTGCACGCACCGTCGTTGCACCATATGCCATTGTCCCCAAAGAACCTGCCAAAAGTGTCGTGCTAAGCAACATCACTCCAAATGTTTTTCCCATGTTTCTTCCGCTTTTTTTCATTATAGATCCCTCCTAATTTTTTGTTTTATTTCAACGGCGAAGTACTTCTGCTTCCCAACTTCTGATTGCGCCGCTGTATCCGTCAATAGTAAATTCATACTGAGTGTCCGCGTCATAAATTTTCCCTTCATATTGCAGGCGACCGTCATCATAATCTACTTCCCATTCGTAAATATCTTCTATCGTTGCTCCAGGCACTTGTGCTAAAGCAATTTCTTTTGCTTTTTCTTCTGTAATGGTACTGCCAGTTTCTGCGGATGCATATTGTTCTGCGTCATAATCAAAGGAGAGGATATCACCAGTAGCTGCATCGATTTCATAATCATATTCTTTGAAGTCAGACGTATAAAACTCAATTTCGTATTTTTGTCTGCCATCATCTCGTTCCAGTTTCTCTTTCACAAAGGTGACTGTATCGCTGCTCAAACCCGCATGCTGCAATGCAATCTCTTTGGCATTTTCTATTGTTACTTGACCATTTGAGGCGGTATTTGCAGTTGTATCAGTTGTAGAAGCAACAGATGAATCAGCCGCAACACCATCAATGTGTTCTGAGTGGTTCTCAATGATCTTTCCGCTTATGGCATCAATATCATATTCATATTCTTTACCATCTACGGAAAAATCAATGTCATAATATGCTATGCCGTTTCGTTCTTCCAACTCTGCTGTCGTAAATGTTGCTGTATTTTCAGATACATCTGCCGCTGCCATAGCAATTGCTTTTGCTGCATCGATACCAACATATTCTGCCTGCCGGCTTTGCTGTACGCAGCCAGTCAGCATCCAAAACGAAGCTGTAAGGATTACTGCTTTTTTCCAATATCCCATTCTCATCCCTCCTGTTTTTTCTTTCTTGGTTTGTTGTACTTATCTTAACCCATAAACATGAAAGAAACATGAAATTTAAAAACTTTTTTCATATTATTTCTATCGGAAATGAAAAAGAAAGGGATATCCTATGAAGAAAAATACGTTATTGTCCATGTTTTTCCTTTGGCAAATGTAGTGTAAACGTGCTGCCTTCCTTTGGTACGCTTTCCACACGCATGTAACCGCCGTGTATCTCGGCAATTTTCTGTACCATGGACAATCCAAGTCCTGCTCCGCTTTTCCCCGTGCGCGCAGCATCCACTTGATAAAATCGCTTCCATATTTTATCCTGCTGGTCTTTGGCAATACCAATTCCATCGTCTCGTACATGGAGCAGCACTTCGTTGTCTCTTTGTTCTAAGGTAATCCAAATTTGTCCATCTGGTTTTCCGTATTTGATTGCGTTTTCGATTAGGTTTTGTAACAAACGAGTCATCAATGTTTCATCCAACGGTATCTTTATGGTTTCATCTAATGCAAAATGAAACCGCCTCAAATCATAGGATGCCTCTTGGCATACAGTACGCACCAACTTTGCAAAATAAACCGGTGCAAATTTCGCGGATTCCGTTCCCTGATCCAAACGGGTTATATTCAGCAATTGCGAAATCAGATCTGACATTTTTACTGCCTGTCGGTATATCATATCGATGGTTTCCGCTCGTTCTTCTGGTGTTTCCTCATATTTTTGCGCATATTCACAGGCGCTTTTGATCACAGAGGTTGGTGTACGCAGCTCATGCGAGGCATCTGCGGTAAATTGTTTCTCTGCTTCAAAGGATTGCTCTAACCTTGCAAACATTCGATCAAATGTAACCGCCAGTCTGGTAAATTCATTGTTCCCTTTGGGAATTTCCACTCGCGCGGAAAGGTCAGAAGCTTCGTTAATGGCGTCTGCCGTTTTGATCATTTGTTCTAGTGGACGGAATGCCCGTTTTGCAATCCAATAGCCACCTACTGTAGCCAATAAAATAAAGACTGGCAATGCAGCAATGGCGCATATCAATAAATTTCGTACGATCAAGGTATCCTCTGAGGCTTCCATCAAACCGCGGAGCCAAACGCCGTTATCCCAACCAAATGGGCACCAAAGATCAAATACGTAAAAATTACTGTCTCCATCTGAAACCAAGCGGGTGAATCCATTTTCAAATGGTTCGGAAGCTGTGAAAGATACTGGTATTTGTCCCGCCAACAAAGATTCTTTTTGGCTATAAATCAAAGAGTATACACCATTTTGGTAAAACTGAAAATCCGCTCCTAACTGTAGTTTTCCGTCTATCGTATCCAATTGAGATAAATTACTCCGAACGACCTGCGATACTGTATTCATCGCCGTCTGTGTTGTTACGGCATGGCTGACTAACAGCATAAATCCCAGAATCAAGACACCCATGATTGTCATAAGTATAAAATACCAAATTGTGATTTTCAGTTTAATGGAAAGATGCTTCATGTTTTCCCCCTTATCCTTCTTCTCGTAATACCCAACCAACTCCACGAATGGTGTGAATCAGTTTCTTTTCATATCCGTCATCGATTTTTTTGCGCAGTTTGCTCATATAAACATCTACATTATTGGAATTACCGGAATACTCATAATTCCATATCCGGTCTTCGATTTGTTCTCTGGATACAACGTTGCCTTTATTTCTTAATAAATATTCCAAAATGGAAAATTCTTTTGGCAATAGGGTGATTTCTTTCCCATCTCTGACGACTGTATGGCTTTTGACATCCATGGTCAAATCACCTGCCGAAAAACAGTTGTTTCGGTTTCCCACATGTTTTCGTGTGATCGCCCGAATCCTTGCTAACAGTTCATCAAAATCAAAGGGTTTGATCAGATAGTCATCTGCACCCAAATCCAGTCCTTTTACCCGATCGGCAATACTGTCTCTGGCTGTCAAAAACAGTACCGGTATGTCCTTTCCATTTGCCCGTAGTTCTTGAATTAAGGTATAACCATCCTTTTTGGGCATCATCACATCCAAGATCATAGCATCATATTCAGCACCCATCAAATGCAGCCACGCTTCTTCTCCATCATAACATCCATCTACACTATAGCCCACTCGTTTTAAGGTCTTTACGATCAAGCGATTCATATCCATTTCATCTTCTACAACCAGTATGCGCATTTCGAAACGCCCTCCTTTGCGCTTTTTATCTCATTATAGGCACAGTCATTTCGCTCCGTCAATTCTTTTCTTGGTAATCAATGGACCATAACATAAAGTTTCAATCATACAGTCATAGATTTTCGAGTAGAATGAGTACTGATTGTTATGCTGAATCACCAAATAGTGTTTTACATAATAACAGGTATATAAAGTGGCTTTGTCATAGGCATAAGTAAGAAAAACTTCCAGATATATTTTCATAAATAATCTGTTTGGTATGCGCAACAAAAACATAAAACTCTTGAAAAATCATAGGAAGTAAAGGCATATTCGGTATTTTTCATTCCTGACACTTCATTTTGTGAACATCTAGAACCCTTTTATAAGATTATTCGATTATTTTGAGAGAGATATTTTTAATTTGTACATATTTTTTCTATTGCTTTTTGCTTAGAAATGTGTTATAGTATAAAAGCTGTTCGGATGTATTACCGTGGTTTAGTAGATAAAGTTTCTGTTTCGCAATCGGTAGATTTCTGATTATGTAAATAGAATTACAGCTCAGGTCAAAAATTTCATATGCCGGAATAACTCAGTTGGTAGAGTAACTGATTCGTAATCAGTAAGTCGCGTGTTCGAGTCACGTTTCCGGCTCTTTGCAAAAAACGGTTGAAGCATAAGTTTTAGCCGTTTTTTTATGTTTGCTTAGGTCAAATCAGTGAGGAACGATATCGCAAAAAAATCATGCAGCTGTTTTCTTCCCATATTCCCTTTTTGTTAGTTCCTTATGCAATATTCAGGATAACTATAGGTGGTCTCATGTAAAGAAAGTGGTAAAGTATTGCCATGGATTTCGAGCAAAACATAGATATGAAACAGTCGGCAGAAAAATTTATCGAAAAGTTTGCATTGCTCTAAGGGATCTGCATCATTCATAAACATAAAATATTGCAGACAAAGCAATCTGGATCAAAAATATCTCTTGTTGTACGCGTAAAATACATGAAGCAAATCAATATGGAAAAAATTTGTTTTCTTGAACAAGAAACGCTCTCTTCCTAAAAAAACATTTTCATATCATAAATGGTAGTTGCAACCACTTCCTTATCTACAACCAGCGGTCTGGGACTCGAGTTCTCTTAGTAGCTGAAAAACCGTCATTGCTTCTGCAATGACGGTTTCCTTTATACAAATCAGAGGCGGTATTTTCCACACTCGCTTTTGATATGTATGGATAGCGACTTGAGTATTTACAGATGTTTTGTATTGGGTTCTTTCGGATATCCGCAATCTACAGGCACAAGACTGCGATATCTTTCGTACTTACTTTTTTCATCTTTTTTCCGAAATGGTTACATTTTGATATATCCAACTTTTCCGATAGAGCAGAGAGTTCATTCATATTGATAGGCTTTACTTTCGACCAGTATATGTTTCTGGTGATTACTGTAAAGGCTCCTGCGTCCATCCTCGTTGACATTCCAGTAGCCGAATGACTTCCGCCAGAGTAATATGATCATATCGTTCCAGAAACTTTGTAATCTGTTCTTGACTTTCCAATTCATTTTTTACTTCAGAACGCCCTACCAAATAATCTAAACTCACTCCAAAAAAATCTGCAATCCGAATCAAATTTTCTATGGATGGTTCGTTTTTCCTGCTTCATAATTTGCAACAGCCGTATATCCATAATCTAAAATAGCAGCAATCTGCGCCTGTGTGACATTTTTTTCCTTTCTCAAACTTTTCAATCTATGTCGAAAACTGACACTCATGCTTTCCACCTCCTGTCTGTTTTCATCTTTTTCTCATCAGGATTAGAAACATTTGTTTCTGCAATTTTAATACTATTATTTACAATATAATACTTGTTTAGGATTATGTAAAGTATAATACTTGTATAAAATGAGAAATAAAAATTGGCAGATGCTAGTAAATAAGGAGGTAATTTCATGAATGAGGAATACGGAAGACTGGAAATTCGTCTATCTGAACTTCTGGAAAAGTCTGGTATGAGTAAAAACAAATTATCGCATAAAGCGGAAATGAACTGGAAGCAGATTGATAATTACTGCAATAATAATATTACTCGCTTGGATGTTTTTGTTTTATGCAAACTTTGTACCGTTTTGCATTGCAGAATCGAAGATTTATTGGTTTTTATTCCACCACAAAAACATGATAATACATGAGCTTCTCCATCCTTTTCATATCTTTGCAGAAATTATCCGGATAACGATTCTATACCGCAGATCATAAATTATCTCCCATTGGAGCACTTCACAAATCTCATGAAACAGATAGATTCAATACCATATACAAAAAGGCACCTCAAACCTGCATTTCCAGCGGTTCATGAGATGCCTTTTGTATTTGTTTGGATCTATCATGTTATTGCGATGTATGATCTAAGGTATTTTGTGAAAACATTTGTTAAATGGTGCTCGCTGCTGGAAGCTGATCCAAGCTCATAAATACATATCCCTGTGCCTTTAATGATTTCAGCATTTGATCCAATGCTTCTGTATTTGATTGAGACACTGCATGCAACAGCATAATACAACCATTATGATAATGATTCATAACCATATCATAAGCTGCTTGGACACCTGGTTGATTTTCTGTGTCCCAGTCTTGGTATGCAAAACTCCAAAAAATCGTTTTGTATCCTGCTGCCTGCGTTTGTGCCAAAGAGTGGATACTGTAAACACCAGAAGGTGGGCGGAAATATCGCGGCATTTCTACGCCGGTTACCTTTTGGAATGCATCTGCGCAGCCGTTTAATTCTGCTAATATTTCGTCGCTACTTAATCCTGCCATTTCTGGGTGTGTGGAAGAATGGTTTCCAACGATGTGCCCTTCCTCCACCATTCTGTTTACCAAATCCGGACAACTTTCAATATAGCTTTTGGTTACAAAAAAGGCAGCCGTAACATCATTTGCTTTCAAAATATCCAATATTTGAGATGTATAGCCATTTTCATATCCTTCATCAAAGGTCAGATAAATTACTTTATGTTGTGTATCTCCTAAATAATATGCGTCGTACGCACCGATCGCAATTTCATTTTGTGCTGATGGCGGCAAATGATCATTATTTCTGCGGAACCACCATGATTTTCGATCATATTCTCCTACAGAAGCTGCATTCTCTTTTGGCTGAACTGGTGTCTGTACTGGATCATACACCAACGGCAGTTCTGTATTTTTTATCTCTTTTATACTTTCTGTCTGTGTTGTTTCAGACTCTGTCTGAGCGATTTCAATTACCGCTTCTGTTTGTGGCATTTGTGCTTCCGCCTCCATTTGAACTGGTGTTGTGCCAGTCAGCGCAGATATACTCAGCGACAAAATCAATCCCCAAATTCCTGTACTTTCCATATAATCGCCTCCCATCTGTTCTACTTGTTTTTCTTTATTATAGCATAAAAAGTGGAAAGGCAAACTGGATTCTGGACAATTTCCCAATAAATTTTTGTCAGTTCTCTGTAAAAAAAAGAAACGAGCTGATCGGCTTTCCTTGTAGAAAACTTTTTACCAATCTTTATGGCATATGTTCGTTTTTCTTTTTTTACCGCACATTGATGTGACGACACATATCTATCCTGGTATGATTGATACTTGGCAAGCGGTAATTTATTACGATAACCTAAATTATCCGAGGGACACCAGCATGGATTTTTCTTGGATGTTGTTTTGTTTTCTAAATTTTTTACATTGTTCGTGTTTTTTGATGTTCTAACTTGACACGTTCTTCTCGTCTGCGCAGGATACTGTTCATACACTTTAAGAATACGCATACAGAAACAATCGAACTGATCAAATCTACAACCGGTTCTGCAAAAAAAACATTTTCAATTCCCCAGAAAATCGGGATGATCACCATTGCGGCAAAGTATAGTGTTTTGCGAAATAACGAAAGAGAAATTGCATATCTCACTGCAGATAAACCTGTAAACCCATCTACAATGGTATATTGTACTGCCAGTGGTAGAATCATTAGCGTCATGATCTGAATTGCCTTCACAGACAAATCAATATAGAACGCATCGTTAGTAAACAAACGTGCAAAATATGGTGAAACCACATGTGCTGCTAACATCATAACAGCAGTAAATACCAAACAAAGTATCAATGTATTTTTTTGTCCAGAACGCACACGATCCATTTGGCAGGCACCATAATTAAATCCCAATACTGGCTGTGTTGCACCTGTAATTCCACCCAACGGCATCGTAACCATCAAGAAGAAGCTCTGTGCAATGGTGTAGCAAGTGACCAATTGATCGCCGTACCCAGGACCGCCATAATGCTGTAATACCATATTCATCGCGATAATCAGTACGCTGTCCAGTGCTACAATCAAAAATGGTGACAGCCCTGTCAACAATATACGCAGCATCAACGTCCCATCGTATCCACCAAAGGTAATACGGATCGGTGGTCTGCCACTAAACAAAAAAAGCAGAACAAATGCACAGGATACCATTTGTGAAATCACTGTTGCCACCGCAGCGCCAGCTACACCCATATCGAAAGCAAAAATAAAAATCGGATCCAGTATAATATTGCAAACTGCACCGATTGCCACAGACATCATTGCAATTTTAGAATAACCCTGGCAGATAATAAAGGTGTTCATCCCCATAGACAAAATAGCAAATAAACTTCCTGCCGCATAAATGGTCATATAGGTATTGGCATATGGAAATGTTGCTTCACTGGCACCAAAGAGCATGAGGAGCGGTTGTCGGAACAATATGACCACGGCAGTAATGACGATGGCCATTGCAATCATCATAAAAAAGCAGTTCGCCATAATCTTAGTTGCACCTTTTCGGTCATTTTCCCCCATTTTGATGCTCATCAGCGGGGACCCGCCAATACCAATCCAGATGGAAAAGGACGTAATGAGTGTAACAATGGGACCACAAATCCCGACGCCGGCCAATGCCGTCGAACCGATTTCTGGTATATTTCCAATGAAGATTCGGTCGACAATGCTATAAAGCACATTGATAAACTGTGCCAACATCGCAGGTATCGCCAGCCGCAGCACCAAACCAAACATCGCATCTGTACCCAGATTGTTTTCCCTGCGCATCATTCTTCCCCCTTTTTGTCCATCTGAAAATATTGATCGGAAACGGATAAACCATATCATATTCTTTCTTTGCCGTCAACCATTTTTCCCATACTTTCAGTCTGTTTTCGCATTGTATTTTTGAATGCGATAGAATAGATTTTTTTGTTCCAATAAAAAAGAAAGCAAAACACGCTGCGAAAACAAGTGCAGGCATCACAGAAAATGTATCTTTTCTTCCTGATGCCTGCATGAAAGCGTTTCGTTGGATCAACGGACCTTTTCCACGTTCCTTTTTTCAAAAAAACGTGTGTTGTATTTTCCGAATTTAAAAACGCTTCCTGTTTTCTGAATGTTCTGCTTCCTGTTACATCGGACGCTATGGATAATGGTATGCGTTTCTATATGTTTGATAACAAACAAATTCCTAAAACAAACTCAACTGATTGGTCTCGGGTATTCCGTTTAGCACTCCATTTTCTTTTAATAAATCAATCAAAGAACGTCCCAGAGAAGTTCGTTCTTTCAGTTCTTCAATGGTGTGAAATTCACCGTCTGCTCTGCCATCTACAATACTTTGCGCTGCATTGGTACCTAATCCCTGCAGAGAATTAAACGGCGGGATTAAGCCGTCCGGCGTGATAATAAATTTTTTCGCATCTGATCGATACAAATCAATGGGAAGAAATTGGAATCCTCTGGCATAAAATTCTACCACCAATTCCAAAACGGTTAGTTTTGTTTTGTCCTTTGCCGTTGCCTCCATTCCTTTGGCATGAATTTCGCGCATTGCCGCTTTGGCAATATCCATACCTTTACACATGCAGCTGTAGTCAAAATCGTCACAAGCGCGTACAGTAAAATACGATGCATAATAAGCTTCTGGATAATGGATCTTAAAATATGCGATGCGGAATGCCATCATGACATAAGCTGCCGCATGAGCTTTTGGGAACATGTACTTAATTTTTTGGCAGGAATTGATATACCAATCCGGCACATCTGCTGCCTTCATATCTGCAATATCCTCTTCTGTAAGCCCTTTTCCCTTTCTGACTTTTTCCATAATTTTAAAGGATTTCTTCTTATCCACACCTTTATTGATGAGATAAATCATAATACTATCACGTGTAGATATGGTTTCTTTCAAAGTAATTGTCCCATTTTCAATCAACGTCTGCGCATTGCCTAACCATACATCTGTCCCATGAGAAAGTCCGGAAATACGCAATAAGTCTGCAAATGTTTTTGGTTTGGTATCCAACAGCATCCCTCGCACAAATTTTGTACCGAATTCGGGGATTCCCAGTGTTCCCGTTTCACATCCAATTTCTTCCGCCGTAACGCCCAATGCTGCTGGAGATTCAAATAAAGACATCGTTTCCGGATCTCCTAATGGAACTGTTTGCGGATTGACACCAGTTAAATCGTACAGCATACGAATTACCGTCGGATCGTCGTGCCCCAACAAGTCCAATTTTAACAATCGCCCACTAATGGAATGATAGTCAAAATGTGTTGTGGTAACGGTAGAATTGACATCGTTTGCAGGTCTTTGAATCGGGCAGAATTCATAAATATGATGATCGCTTGGCACAACCATCAAGCCGCCTGGATGCTGTCCTGTGGTACGTTTGATGCCAGTACAGCCATTCATCAGACGAGTCATCTCTGCATTGTGTGCAGTAATTTGGCGTTCTTCAAAATATTTTTTCACAAATCCATAAGCAGTTTTATCTGCCAATGTTCCGATCGTCCCCGCTTTGAATACATGTCCAACGCCGAATAATTCTTCTGTATATGCATGCGCTGTCTGCTGATACTCGCCTGAAAAATTTAGGTCAATATCCGGTTCTTTATCACCTTCAAAACCCAAAAAGGTCTGAAATGGAATATCATGACCGTCTTTATGCAGCAGTGTTCCGCAGACGGGACAGTTTTTATCTGGCATATCGCAGCCACTTGCTTCTTCCATAGCGTAGGAGCGTACCAAATCCGAATCAAAATCGGAATATTTGCAGTTGGGGCACACATAATGCGGCGGTAGGGAATTTACTTCCGTAATTCCTGCCATGTTCGCTGCAAAGGAGGAACCAACAGAGCCACGAGATCCTACCAGATAACCATCTTCTACCGATTTCCATACCAATTTTTGTGCAATGATATACAACACAGCATAACCATTACTGATAATCGAATTCAATTCTGTTTCCAAACGCTCTTGTACCAAAGGCGGCAAGGGATCGCCATAGATCGAATGCGCCTTGTCCATCGTAATTTTGCGCAGCTCTTCGTCTGCCCCTTCGATTTTGGGTGGAAATGTTTCATCCGGAATGGGTTTGATTTTTTCAATTCGGTCTGCAATCAAATTAGGATTGGTAATGACCACTTCTTGTGCTTTTTTTTCTCCCAAATAATCAAATTCTGCCAGCATTTCGTCTGTCGTCCGAAAATAAAGCGGCGGCTGGTGATCTGCGTCGGAAAATCCTTCCGCAGCCATAATAATTTTTCGAAATGCTGCATCTTCCGGGTCAATAAAATGCACATCGCATGTTGCAACTACCGGCTTTTGATATTGTTCTCCCAATCTTACAATCTTTCGATTCATTTCTTTCAAATCTTCCATGGAATGAATCTGTTCGACACGAGGGGAATCAATCATAAACTGATTATTGCCTAACGGTTGAATTTCCAGATAATCATAAAAATGTACCAGCTCTGCAATGCGTTGTTTTGGGGCATTGTCCAGTAATGCTCGATACAATTCACCTGCTTCGCAGGCGCTGCCAATCAACAGCCCTTCCCGTAACTGCAGAAATTTGCTTTTTGGTATTCTAGGACGCCGGAAGAAATAATCAATATGGGAAATGGATACCAGTTCATATAAATTCCGCAGTCCAATTGCATTTTGTACCAGTATAATGGCATGATGTGCCTTCAGTTTTTTATAATTGACTGTGCGGCTGGCTAAAACATTGATTTCATCCAAGGTAAAGATCTTACGTTCTGCCAGCATGTCTAAAAACTTCAGAAATACTTCTGCCGTTGCTTCTGCATCATTGACTGCACGATGATGTCCCCGTAATACAACACCCAAATGCTCACAAATAATATCTAATTTATGCTTGGACAATTCTGGTAAAAGGGTTCGAGACAGTTCCAACGTATCGACAATCGTATGATAGAGTTCGCCCAAACCCGTCTGTTCCATCGCAACACGGATAAATCCGGTGTCAAAAGAGGCGTTATGCGCAACCAGCACAGCATCTTTGCAAAAATCCAAAAAGGAAGGCAGAATCTTCTCTATGGTTGGTGCATCTGCCACCATTTCATCCGTAATACCGGTTAATTTCGTAATCTCTGCAGATATGGGGCGTTTTGGGTGAACAAAGGTACTAAATCGGTCGATGATTTTTCCATTTGCCACTTTCACCGCACCAATTTCCGTAATGGCTTCTTTTTCTTTGGAGAGACCAGTAGTTTCTATATCGAAAACGACATAGGTGTCATCCAATGTTTGACCATGTGGAGAAAACACGGCATTTCCTAAATCATCGATCAAATATGCCTCTACGCCATAAATGACTTTTAAGTCTGATTTCGCTGCTGCATTCATGGCATCTGGAAATGCCTGTACGACGCCATGGTCTGTAATGGCGATGGCTTTATGCCCCCATTCTATGGCGCGTTTGATGTATGCTTTGACCGGCGTTACGCCGTCCATACTGCTCATTTGGGTATGCAAATGCAGTTCTACCCGTTTTTCTGCCGCAGTATCCACGCGTGGCGGAGGCGCTTGTGCCGTTCTGATATTTTTTGCCATGATATTGATTTCTTTGGCATATTTATCAAACTGTACCTCTCCCTGCACCCGCAGATAAGCATCTTGTTTGATTTGGTCTTTCAGTTCTTGGTCAAATAACGTTCGTTTTACAAAAAATTTTACGGATGTAGAATCAGAATGGTCTGTGATATCAAAGGATACAATATATTTTTCTCCTTTGATTTCTCTGGTCTCCACGTTGAATACACTGCCTTCTATGATAACCGTTTCTCCTGGTATTTTGGTGTCTACAATCTTCATTGATACACCACTAAATTCTTTACCAAAGAGTACGCCGCGTGCAACAGATTCGCTGACACCACGGGCATCCGCAGCAGGCTTTGCTTGTTCTGTTTCCTGTGCCGCAGCTGAAATTTTTTGCAGTAATTCTTCCGTTTTTGTGCGCTGTTCCTGTTCCAAACGTGCTTTTTCTTCCGCACTGCTGAGGATATTTTTGAATTGAACATGCAAAGATAACCCAGTTTCTTCCCGTACCATTTCCGCAATACTGCTGTCGATCTTTTTTTGCGTTAGATAATATGCCATATTATGCTTCACAAAGATCTGCATCTTGCCTTCCTGATATTCCCACTGCGCATCAGAAATCACACCGCTGCACACTTTGCTTTGCGCTGCTACAAAACTGCGGATGGTGTCCCACAAAGCCGTCAGAATGTTTCGCGGCTCCTGTTCTGTCAATGTATATTTGGGGAAAATATGCACCTCTTTTACGCCGGGAAGTTGTAGAAGCATTTCTTCTCGCAGTTTCTGCCAGTGAATTGGCGCAATGATTTCCTTTGACGCAATTTCCGTTACAACCTCTCGTTCTTTCCGGTGAATCGTCAATGATAATACGGTTGTTTCTCGAAATACCTCCTGCAAAGGGGCAGAAAGCGATACCTTATCAAAGACCAGTGGAAATTTTTTCGCTGTCATCTCTTACCCCTCCTTGTGCCATCGTCTCATCATAATTTTTCAATCTCTTCCATCAGTGCATCTACTAATTGAGATTCTTCTACTTTGCGAATCAACACGCCTTTTTGGAATAGAATGCCGACACCATTGCCCCCGGCAATACCAATATCCGCTTCTTTCGCCTCTCCCGGTCCATTTACGACGCATCCCATCACTGCAACTTTAATATTCTTCTGGCAGGACGCGCAGCGTTTTTCTACTTCATTGGCAATGGAAATCAAATCAATCTGTGTTCTGCCGCAAGTAGGACAAGAAATCAATTCAACACCAAATTTTCGCAATCCCAGACTTTTTAAAATCTCTTTTGCAACCTTCACTTCTTCTACAGGATCGCCTGTCAGCGAAACGCGAATTGTGTCACCAATACCAGATGCTAAAATAGCTCCGATTCCTACTGCCGATTTGATGGTACCACTATATAATGTTCCTGCTTCTGTAATCCCAACATGCAGCGGATATGGGATATGCTCGGATAATATGCGGTATGTTTCCAAAGAAAACGGTACGTCGGAAGCCTTGATGGAGACGACAATATCCGAAAAATCATAACTTTCTAATATTTTCACATGCCGTAGCGCGCTTTCTACCAACCCTTGCGGGGTTACACCTCCGTATTTTTCCACCAAATCTTTTTCCAATGAACCGCTGTTTACTCCAATACGGATGGGAATTTTTTTCTGTTTTGCCGTCTCAACAACTTGACGGATGCGAGATTCTTCTCCGATATTTCCTGGATTGATCCGTACTTTATCTACGCCTCGTTCCATAACGCGCAACGCAAGACGATAATCAAAATGAATATCTGCTACCAATGGGATCTGAATTTGTTTTTTGATTTCTCCGACTGCTTCTGCTGCTGCCATATCCGGCACAGCCACTCGTACCATCTCACAACCAGCTGCTTCCAATGCATGAATTTGCGCCACGGTTGCAGCAACATTTCTGGTATCTGTATTACACATGGACTGGATGACAATCGGATTACCGCCACCCAGTTTTAAATGACCGACTTGCACGACTTTTGTCTCTGTTCTTTGCATATCTGCACTTCCTTTGATTCCATATACACTATTTTTGCCTATGGTATAGTATAGCACAATACAAAATAACTGACTACTCTCAAACAGCAGATTTCAACTTCTTTCGGTTTGATGCAAATGTCCTTTTTGTGAAATCCATTCGTTTTCGGATATTCTCCTGTTGTTTTCTCTATCCATTCTTGCTGTATAAAAAATCAGTCGAGAATATCTGTATTAGTTCCAGCAGTTCTCGACTGTTTGATCACTTGTTATAGAATTTTCATAATGTCTGTATACATAACAAAAGCCATAAATCCAATTAAAAACATGAATCCGCCAAATAGGATTCTCCCTTCTGTTTCCGGCTGCATCGGCTTTCGTCTGAAGATTTCAATCAATAACAACAAGATTCTGCCGCCATCCAATCCGGGAATTGGGAACAAATTCAGCACACCCAAGTTGGCACTTAATACTGCACTAAGATAGACAACATTTTGTATTGCTGCCGCAAAACTATAACTCAGTCCAGATTCATAGCTGTCTCCCACAATTTTGACGATGGAAATCGGTCCGCCATACTCATCTGGTGATGCTTGGAATGTAAAGACACGAACCAATCCTTCTGCCGTCATTTGGATGTAATTACACATCGCATAATAGCTATAGTAGATCGTTTGCCCAACCGTCGCTGTATCATAGCCTTCTACTTTGTCAGCAAATAAGCCATTGACAATTGTTGGTGTAAATCCTACCAGATATGTTTGTGTTTCTTCTGAATATTGCGGCGTCAATTCATATGCATAAATCTGACCATCTCGCTTGATTTCCAGACGGATTGGGGCATCGCCATTTTGTAGCATGAAGCTTTGCATTTCATCGTAGATATGAATGCGTTCGCCATTGATGCGATAAATTTCATCGCCCTCTTGCAAACCAATTTCTTGTGCAGGAGAATTGTCCAATACCGCTGCAATTTTGGGTTGGATGATATATCCGGATGCAGATAATCCAAAAATCAGTACAATTGCCAGCAAAAAGTTCATCAAAGGCCCTGCTGCCATCACCGCCATACGAACCCAAACTGATTTGGAAAGAAAGGAGCGTTCTGTAATTTCACCGTCTTCTGTTTCTCCATGCAGGCGACAAAAACCACCCAATGGGAACAGCCGCAGACTGTATTCTGTTTCGCCGATTTGCTTGGAGCAAAGTTTTTTCCCCATGCCGACGGCAAATTCTTCTACCCATATGCCGGATTTTTTCGCCACAATAAAATGACCAAATTCATGTACAATAACCAAAACCCCGATAACAATAAGAGAAATAATGATTGAGGAAAGTATTTCAATCACCTCCGTTTTTATGATATCAGAGGACGATGGTTCTAGCATAAGTGCGTGCCCACGCATCTGCTTGAAGCAAATCCTCTAATGTGTATTCCTGTTTTACAGTATATGCCTGCATGGTCTTTTCTATCAATACAGGTATATCCAAAAAATTTATTTTCTCATGTAAAAATTTTTCTACAGCAATTTCATTTGCTGCATTGAGTACCGTCGGCATTGTGCCACCAATTTCCATGGCACGGTATGCCAATGCCAAGCAACGAAAGGTTTCCAAATCCGGTTTCTCGAATGTAAATTGGGTTCGTTTCGAAAAATCCATTTTCGGGAACGGATTCGCGATGCGTTTTGGATACGTCAGTGCATATTGAATGGGTACACGCATATCCGGTTCTCCCATTTGTGCAATAATCGCTCCGTCATCGTATTCCACTGCGGAATGGATGATACTTTGCGGATGTACCAGCACCTCAATTTGATGAATATCTATATCAAATAGCCATTTGGCTTCCATTACCTCCAAGCCTTTGTTCATCAGTGTTGCGGAATCAATGGTAATTTTTTTTCCCATATTCCAATTTGGATGCTGCAACGCATCTGATGCTGTCACTTTTGCCAATTCTGCTTTTGTCTTGCCACGGAACGGTCCTCCCGATGCTGTCAAAAGAATCCTGCGAATAGAATTTCCATGATTTCCCTGCAAAGCCTGAAAAATTGCGGAATGTTCACTGTCTACTGGATAAATGGAACTGCCGTATTTTTTTGCTAGATCCATGACCAACTGACCGGCGGAAACCAATGTTTCTTTGTTGGCAAGTGCAATGTTTTTTCCGGCGGTAATTGCTGCAAATGTAGGACGCAGCCCAACATTGCCAACAACGGACGTTACCACGGTATCTACCTCTTCCATAGTTGCTACCGCCAGCAGTCCATCCATACCTGCAAGTACTTGACAGGGCATATCTGAGAGACGCCGCTGCAATCGTTCCGCATTTTCTGCATCCATCACCGCAATCAGACGGGGGCGAAAAGCTCTTGCCTGCCTTTCCAACAGGTCTATATTGTGATTGCCGCTGATTCCAGCGACTTTTATATTTCCCAGTATTTCCACAACTTCCAGTGTCTGCGTGCCGATGGAACCGGTAGAACCCAGAATCGAAATTGTTCTCATGTTCTCACCTCTAAAATAACATTACACTTCTATGAAAAACAACATAATATAATAAACTGCCGGCGCTGTCAATAGCACACTATCAAACCGGTCCAAAACACCGCCATGTCCTGGAATCAATTTGCCAAAGTCCTTGAGTCCAGTCAGCCGCTTCATGGCAGACGCTGCCAAATCTCCCACCTGTGCCAAAAAGGAACCCAAAAAACCGGTTAGTCCACACAACAACAGCAGATTGATATCTTCGATGGAAAGTACATGGCGCATCCAAAGACCATATAATAATGCCAGTATTGTTGCTGTTACAATGCCGCCGATGGAACCTTCTATGGTTTTTTTTGGACTGAGGGACGGAATCAGTTTATGTTTGCCTAAGGTGATTCCAACAAAATAAGCGCCTGTATCGCAGCCAAAGGCTGCAATGAATACCAGCCAAATCAAAGATGCGCCATACATGCTTTCCCGAATTAAATAAATATGAGAAAGCAGAAAACATGCGTAGAAAAAACCAAAAAATCCAGTCATTCCTTCTAAAGCATTGGTTTTCTGATGACAAAGTACGGTATAAATTAGTAAGACTACCAGAAATACAGATACAAAAATATTAAACCAATGCGCCCTCAAAATCATATCCTCGATAAATATCATAAAGAAGATTGCAAACGCATAACAAATTAAATGTAATCCCTTGTTTTCTTTCGAAAATGCTTGATAGAATTCGTACATTCCGACTATTCCCAGAAATCCCACAGCGGCTTTTAGCCAAACACCGCCACTGACAACAAAAAAAATTAACAACGGCAACAAAATGACTGCAGAGATTACTCTTGTTTTCAATTTGGTTCACCTCATCTTTTTCAACGACCACCAAAACGGCGCTCCCGATTTTGATAATAATAAATGGCTTCTTCCAGAGATGTTCTGTCAAAGTCTGGCCATAATGTGTCGGTGAAAAAAAATTCGGCATATGCAATCTGCCATAACAGAAAGTTGCTGATACGTTCTTCTCCACTCGTACGAATGACCAGCTCTGGATCTGGAACGCCAGCAGTATCCAAATGTGCAGAAATGACCTCTTCCGTGATGTCTGATGCTCGCAATGTACCTTGTGCCGCCTGTTCTGCCAGCTTGCAGATTGCCCGACGCAGCTCATCCCTTCCGCCATAGTTGAGCGCTATATGCACGCACAATCCGTTTTTTTCTTTAGACAGTTCTTCGATCTCTAAAATACTTTCTTGAATATCCTTGTCCAATCTGCGAATATCTCCGATTACCTTCATTCGCACGTCGTCCTGTAAAAAACGTTTGAAATAGTTTTTCAAATACTGTCGAAGCAAATCCATGATAGCATCCACTTCTTCCTTGGATCGTTTCCAATTTTCTGTGGAAAATGCATATACCGTCAAATGCTTGACTCCCAACTCCCGGCAATCGGAAATGATTTTTTCCAGTGCTTCCGCCCCTGCTTTGTGTCCTGCCTTTCTTGGCAGTGCGCGTTTCTTTGCCCATCTGCCGTTGCCGTCCATGATAATAGCAATATGACTCGGTATATTTCCCATATCAATGTCAAATGATTTTGCTTCTTTTTGAAAAAACATGATTTCCCCTCCATGTAACAAAGCCCCTCTGCAATGAGAGGGGCAGCGTGATTTTCAAAACATTAAACAGCCAGAATATCCTTGCATTTCGCATCGCATTTTTTATCAATTTCTGCAATATATTTGTCTGTCATTTTCTGCATTTCTTCTTCCAAGTCTTTCAAGATATCTTCCGTAATTTCTTTCTTTTTTTCTTGTTTTTTGAATACATCCAATGCATCTCTACGGATATTGCGGATTGCAACTTTAGATGCCTCTGCTTTCTTCTTGACATCTTTATTCAGATCTTTTCTTCTTTCTTCCGACAATTCTGGAAATACCAGACGGATGACTTTGCCGTCGTTGCTGGGATGAATACCCAAATCAGATGTATTGATTGCTTTCTCAATTGCTTTTAGCAAACTAGTGTCCCAAGGTTGAATTTGAATCATACGTGCTTCTGGAACAGAAATGTTTCCAACCTGATTGATGGGAGTGGGTGTACCATAATAATCTACCATAATCTTATCCAGCACATGAGGGTTGGCACGTCCCGCACGAATCGTAGCATAATCGCTGTCCAATGCGGCAAGGGTTTTTGTCATTTTTTCGTCGTAAATTTTTGTTGCTTCAGATGCCATATCGATTCCTCCTAATATAACGCAATTTAAGATACTGTTACCAATGTACCGATTCTTTCGCCTTTTACCGCACGCATAATACTGTTTTCCTCGTTCAGACCGAAAATAACCACAGGAATTTTTCTTTCAAAACAAAGAGCTGCTGCAGATGTGTCAATGACTTTCAAGTTTTTCTTGACGATATCTTCTGATGTAATGACATCAAATTTTTTTGCATCGGGATTTTTTGCAGGATCGGAATCATAGACACCGTCCACATTTTTTGCAAAGAATAAACCATCCACGTCCAGTTCCGCTCCACGTAGTGCAGTGATGGTATCAGTGGAAAAGAACGGGTGCCCCAATCCTGCTGCAAAAATCAGCACTTCTCCTTTTTCCAGATGTGCTAGAGCGCTGTCTTTGGAAAACAATTCTGTCATTGTGCCAAAAGCAATCGGTGTTTGAATGACCGCGTGGGTGCCTTGCTGCCGAAACGCATCCGCCAAATAAATCGCGTTCATGACTGTCGCCAACATTCCGATTTGATCTGCCTTGCTTCTGTCCATAGCGCTGTCGGCACTTCTGCCTCTCCAGAAGTTTCCACCACCGACTACCAGACATACCTGCGTTCCCATTTTCATCACCTGACGAATCTGCTGTACCAACCCGGAAATCACTGTATCATCAAACGATACGCCTTCTTTTTCTCCGGCAAGTGCTTCCCCGCTCAGCTTCAGCACAATTCTTTTATACATGCAAACAGCCTCCTTACTTTTATAATGTATCATAAACAGCATAAAATTTCCATATTTATTTTTTTCTTGATTTTACCAGAAGAAATTTCCATAAAATAAGGAAATGTCGCCGCATTTCCTCGTATTTCCTTTTGATGCAATCAATCTTCCATGATGTCAATCCTATTTGTACAGACTCACTGCCGCCGTTGATTATACCATACATATCTTTTGGTTTCAACACTTCCCTATGCTTTTGTCAAAATCTTTTGTATGTTTGGTTGGTATTCGACAGATGATATCTGACTTTCCCAATAAAAATCTTGTAACATATCTTCAACCTTTTATTTCAATAAAAAAATAGAAATCAATAAAAAAGGAAAGAATATCCCTGCGATATTCTTTCCAATGCGGTTATTTGCTGTAATCCATCATGCAGTTCGTAAACAAAACAACGAAATTATTGCATTGCCTTTGCTACTTCGTCTGCAAAGTTTTCCTCTTTCTTTTCCAAACCTTCACCAGTTTCAAAACGAATGAAACGAGCAACTTCAATCGGTGCGCCTACTTCTTTTGCAACAGAATCAATATATTTCTGAACAGTCAAATCACCATCTTTGACATAAGGCTGTTCTACCAGACAGAATTCTTTCATTTCTTTTTTCAATCTGCCTTCAATCATTTTTGCAATGATATTGTCAGGCTTGCTTGCGTTTTTCGGATCGTTTTTCGCCTGAACCGTCAAAATTTCTGTTTCTTTTTCAATAAAATCAGCGGGAACATCTTTTTCCGCAATAAACTTCGGATTCAATGCTGCAATCTGCATTGCAATATTTTTACCCAATTCTACTAATGCATCACTTTCATTTGCACAAGCCAATTCGATCAATACGCCGATTCTGCCGCCGCCATGGATATAAGAAACCAGTTTGCCAGAACCAGCTTTTTCAAATTTTTCAAAACGTCTGATGTTCAGATTTTCACCGATTACGGCAACCTGCTGACTCAATGCTTCTTTTACGGTGAACTGTGTATCCAATGCCCAAGGTTCTGCCAAGAATGCATCCATATCCGCAGCTTTGGAATCAGCCGCTTGCTTTGCTACTGCTGCAACATAATCTCTGAATACCTGATTCTTTGCTACAAAGTCTGTTTCAGAGTTTACTTCTACAATGGCAGCAATTTTGTTGTCATCGCTCAGATAAACATCTACCATACCTTCGGAGGCAATCCGTCCTGCTTTTTTCGCAGACGCTGCCAGTCCTTTTTCTCTCAGCAGTTCTACTGCTTTTTCCATATCGCCGTTAGATTCTGTCAATGCTTTTTTGCAGTCCATCATGCCAACGCCGGTCATTTCTCTCAGTTCTTTTACCATTGCTGCTGTAATCGCCATGTTTTTTCCCTCCGTCATTTGGTATTTATGATAAGAAAGAGCTTCAGCCCGTGAATCGGCTGAAGCTCGGGCAAATGCCTATTGATTATTCTGCTGTGGTTTCTTCCACTACTGCTTCTGCGTCTGTTTCCTGTTCACCCTGTTTGGATTCCAGCACAGCATCTGCAACTTTAGACGCAATCAGTTTTACGGCACGAATCGCATCATCATTGCCGGGGATGACATAATCAATTTCATCCGGATCACAATTTGTGTCTACGATTGCAACAATGGGAATTCCCAGTGTACGTGCTTCCTGTACCGCGATTTTTTCTTTTCTGGTATCTACTACGAACATCAAGTCGGGAGTTTTCTTCATTTCTTTGATCCCGCCCAGGTTCTTTTCCAATTTTTCCATTTCATGCATCAGAGCTGCAACTTCTTTTTTCGGCAGAACCTCAAAAACGCCGTCTTCCTGCATTTTTTCCAGTTCTTTCAGTCTTGCAATTCTGGTTTTGATGGTGCTGAAGTTTGTCAGCATACCACCCAGCCATCTCTGGTTCACATAGTACATACCGCATCTTTCTGCTTCTTCTTTGATGCATTCCTGTGCCTGTTTTTTGGTACCAACAAACAGCACCTCGCCACCATCAGCTACGATATTGCAGATTTCTGCATAAGCTTCGTCTACTTTTTTTACGGTTTTCTGCAGGTCGATGATATAAATCCCGTTTCTTTCTGCAAAAATGTATTCTGCCATTTTAGGATTCCATCTTCTGGTCTGGTGACCAAAATGCACACCTGCTTCTAACAATTGTTTCATTGAAATTACGCTCATAGCGCACCTCCTGTGGTTTGTCCTCCGCATTTTCCCCGTGTCACCGAACCCTTCGGCACCACACACAGGGCGACCAATGCGTGTGTTTTCAAGTTACCTATGGGATTATAGCACAATCCAAAACAAAAAACAACCATAACTTTACTTTTTTTCGTAAAAAAATAGTAAAGTACGGTTGTTTCTTCCTATGCATCTAAATCTTCTGCTGGAGATTCTATTTCCTGGATATAGCCGCATGTTTCATTAGAGCAGACAATTTTGGGATTTTTCTTCCCTTTTTCCACCAAATAACTGCCACATAGAGGACATTTCTCACCAGTCGGTTTATTCCATGACATAAATCCGCATTCCGGATTGTTTTCACATCCGTAGTAGGTACGCCCTTTTTTCGTCTTTTTGATCAGCACTTTTCCGCCGCATTCCGGGCAGGGAACGCCGGCTTCTTCAAAAAAGGGCTTTGCATTCTGACATTCCGGAAATCCCGGACATGCTAGAAATTTACCATATCTACCATATTTAATGACCATATTCCTGCCGCATTTTTCGCAGATGACGTCGGTGACCTCGTCTTTGATCTCCACTTTTGCCAATTTTTCTACTGCATTTTCTACTGCTTCATGAAATCCGGGATAAAAATCTCGAATCACCTGTTTCCATTCCTCTTTCCCCATCTCCACTTCATCCAGACGCTCTTCCATGTTTGCCGTAAAGTCAATATCTACGATGTCTGGAAAATATGTTTTCATAATATCATTGACCACTTCCCCCAGCTCTGTTGGATATAGATTTCTGGATTCTTTTGTAACATAGTTCCGCGTTTGGATAATGGTCAGCGTTGGTGCATACGTACTGGGACGACCAACTCCGATTTCTTCCAGCGTCTTAATCAGCGATGCATCCGTATAACGTGCTGGCGGTTGTGTGAAATGCTGTTCCGGCAAAATTTCTGCTGCTTGCAGCACATCTCCTTCCTGCAAAACAGGAATCTGTACTTCTGCTTCTTCTTCGCCCTTGTTATATACTTCTAAAAAACCACGAAATGTTAAATGTGAGCCGGATGCACGAAAGGTATACATACCTGCCTGCAGTTTCACTTGCAGCGTATCGTATACCGCCGGACACATTTGGCTTGCGACAAAACGTTCCCAGATAAGTTTATATAGTTTATATTGGTCTTTCGTCAAAGATTCTTTAATGCTGTCTGGTGTCCGAAGTACGTTCGTCGGACGGATGGCTTCATGGGCATCTTGTGTTTTCCCCTTGGATTTATATACCATACGTTCCGGATTCACAAATTCCTTGCCATAGGTGTCATGAATATATGCTATTGCTGCTTCATAGGCTTCATCAGAAATGCGAAAAGAATCCGTACGAATGTACGAAACCAGACCGACATTTCCTTCTCCTTTGACATGTACACCCTCATACAACTGCTGTGCAATCATCATGGTTTTTTGTGTTGCCATATTCAGATGCTTGCTGGCTTCCTGCTGCATGGTACTGGTGGTAAAAGGCGCTACCGGTTTTTTCTGTCGGGTACCTTTTTTCACTTCTTTGACCACAAAAGACTGTCCCCGCAGCCCTTCCAATACCGTTTTTACAGTTGCTTCATCGGGCAATTCCAGTTTTTTATCTTCTTTTCCGTAAAATCTTGCTTCAAATGTTTTTTGTTGCGCATCTGCTAATTTTGCATGAATCGACCAATATTCTGTAGGGATGAATTCTCGGATTTCTTCTTCCCTGTCGCAGATAATGCGCAATGCAACCGACTGTACACGTCCACCGCTTAATCCTTTTTTTACCTTTTTCCAAAGCAAATCACTGATAGTATACCCTACCATACGATCTAACACACGTCTTGCCTGTTGTGCGTCCACCAGGTCCATATCAATTTCTCTGGCTTCTGAAATCGATCGTTTGACGGCGGATTTTGTAATCTCATTAAATGTAATTCGACGAATGTCTTTTTCCTCTCCCAAATTCAAGGCATGCAGCAAATGCCAGCTGATGGCTTCCCCTTCCCGATCCGGGTCCGTTGCCAAATATACTTTATCAGCTGCTTTTGCATCTTTTTTCAATTTACTGAGCAATTCACCTTTACCACGTATGGTAATGTATTTCGGTTCAAAATCATGCGCAATGTCAATTCCCATCTGACTTTTGGGCAAATCTCGAATATGCCCCATGGACGCCTCGATTTTATAATTGTTCCCCAAAAATTTTCCAATGGTGTTCGCCTTTGCCGGCGACTCTACAATGACCAGATATTTTTTTGCGGTTGATTTTTTTCCAGTCGACTTTTTGGTTTGTTTTTTTTCTTTTTCCGCCACTTTGCTCATCTATTCACCTGCTTCTTCCAGTCTGCATTATATATTCCGTACATAGCCCGATTGCTGCAGTTTCCGGATATATCCGGAAATCTCCAATATCGAAAGCATATATTGGATATCTCGAATATCCCGCTCCAACTTATGACTCAATTCTTCTGCAGTAATTGGGCTATTCTCGGTAATCCATTGATAAATCTCCTGCTGATCCGAATCCAAATTCTCTCTAATTTTTTGATAATATTGTTCTTTTTCTGATTCTCGATATGATATTCCCAGTTCGAATAAAATATCTCCGGATTCTGTGATGATCGGACAGCCTTGTTTGATTAAATTGTTTGTACCTTCGCTAAGTGGATTGGTTACATTACCAGGTAAAACAAAGACGTCTCGCCCATTTTCCAATGCAAGATCTGCCGTAATCAACGTACCGCTGCGTTTTCCTGCTTCAATCACAACAATCATTTTGCAAAGTCCGCTGATAATTCGGTTGCGATAAGGAAAATGAAATGGCATTGCCTTCGTACCGGGCGGATATTCCGTTAATACGCATCCATTTTCTATAATGCGCTGCATCAATTCTCTGTTTTCCGCCGGGTAACAAATGTCCGCGCCGCATCCCAAAACCGCAATGGTCTTTCCGCCGCCATCCATAATCCCTTTATGTGCGACCGCATCAATTCCTTTTGCCAATCCACTGACCACAATAACATTCGTCTTGCCTAAATCCTTTGTAATTCGATATGCTACCGATGCACCATAGGAAGAACATCTTCTGGCGCCAATCACTCCGACACGATCGATATTATCATCTGGAAGCGTACCTCTTACATAAATACCCAAAGGCGGATTGTAGATCTGTTTCAATAACATTGGATAAGAAGGATGGAAATAAGAATAAAAGAAAATATTCTTTTCCTCCAGCTCTGCAATCCATTCATCCAGCAATTCTGCTTTCCGCTGATTCAATATTTGATCTGCCAGTTTGTTAGCGCTTCCCAATGCATGCCTAATTTCAGATGCTTCCGCATGGAAAATTGCTTCGGCGGATCCAAATCGTCCCAACAAGAAAAATGCTTTCTTTTCTTGATGGAGCATGACACGCGCCAACCACATCAAATAATATTCTTCCATCGCAGCACCTCCAGAACACTTTGGCAATTACGCAATCTACTATATATGCTTTCTTTTTAAAATTCAATCGTTTTTTTCACAATTTTTGAAAAATTCGTGAATATTGTTCTTTCTTCTAGTCGAAACATCCAATTTTCATTGCACTTTTTCGTAAATATTGATATGATAAAAGCAATCCTTTATTAAGAAATCGAGGCGAGAATATGCTTTCTATTATCAATAGTGCAGCTCTTTTGGGGATTGACGCATATCCTGTCAATGTGGAAGTAGATCTGAGCAATGGTCTTCCAGCATTTGACATTGTCGGATTGCCAGATTCCGCTGTCAAAGAATCCCGCGAGCGTGTACGCACAGCAATCAAAAATTCGGGATTGATTTTTCCTGCCAAACGTATCACCGTTAATCTGGCACCAGCTGATACGAAAAAAGAAGGGGCTGCGTTTGACTTACCCATTGCTGCCGGTATTTTAACGGCTATGGGAATCCTGCCAGAAAATGCCCTGGATGGATTTCTGCTGGTAGGAGAACTGTCATTAGACGGTTCTTTGCGTCCGGTGAATGGAATCCTTCCTATGATTTATGATGCCGCACAATCAGGTATTACCAAATGTTTTGTACCTGTCGAAAATGCTGATGAGGCTGCTTTGGTAACGCAAGCTGAAGTATTTGCACTCCATAGCCTGCGTCAGATGATTGCTGTACTCAGCGGACAAGAGTATATTTCTCGCCATACTGTCGATATTGCAGCCATGTTTGCAGATCAAAACGAATGGGAAGCATTGGATTTTTCTCATGTAAAGGGACAAGAAAATGCCAAACGTGCTATGGAGTTGGCTGCTGCAGGCGGGCATAATATGCTGATGATTGGTCCACCCGGTTCCGGAAAAACGATGCTGGCCAAACGATTTCCGACCATACTGCCAGATCTGACTTTTGCAGAAAGTATGGAAATTACCAAAATTTACAGCGTTGCGGGTCTGCTTCATACAAAAAATGCACTGATGCACCACCGACCATTTCGCGCACCGCATCATACCATTTCTGCATCTGCATTGACTGGAGGCGGTCGTATTCCCAAACCAGGAGAAATTTCATTGGCACATAACGGTGTATTGTTTTTGGATGAATTACCAGAATTTCAGCGAACTGCTCTGGAAGTGCTGCGGCAGCCTTTGGAAGACGGGACAGTCACTATTTCTCGCGTGAATGGCACTTTGACCTTCCCTTCGGATTTTATTTTAATTGCAGCCATGAATCCTTGTCCATGCGGATATTTGGGCAGCGGAGATCGCTGTCACTGCACAACGCATGAAATATCGAAATATCAAAGCAAAATCAGTGGACCCTTACTGGACCGTATCGATTTAATGGTGGAAATGCCAGCAGTCGGATATGAAGACCTGCAAAACACTGTAGAAGGAGAATCCTCTTCCATCATCAAACAGCGCGTTGTACAGGCACATCGGATACAAGTGGAACGTTATCGGGAAGAGGGCATCTTCTTTAATGCGCAGCTAAATGCTGCGCAGATCGAACTATATTGTCCGTTGGGCAAAAAAGAGCAAGAATTGTTGCGTTCTGCGTTTTCCAGTATGGATCTGAGTGCAAGAGCATACCACAAAATTCTGAAGGTTGCAAGAACTGCTGCTGATTTGGATGGCAGTGCAGATATTACAATACGGCATCTTGCGGAAGTGTTGCAGTACCGATCTTTGGATCGAAAATATATGATTTGACAGGAGGATTTCATGCATTTACATACAAATCAAATGTCTGATTCTTTTCGTATCGGCGCAATACTGGCAATGGTTGGTGGATTGTTGGATGCATATACCTTTTTGAT
>ERZ1643247.887-NODE-887-length-32137-cov-7.012125_pt1 | contig 32137 bp, 32 predicted proteins | sample MGYA00579264_ERZ1643247 | MGnify/ENA primary metagenome ERZ1643247 (study PRJEB29033, sample SAMEA4952262) | chicken gut metagenome | biome: Broiler Chicken; feature: Gastrointestinal Tract; material: Caecum | place: Ireland | collected 2018 | study: Broiler... | reverse complement strand
AAAGACCGGATTTATCGTAGGCGCAACACCGAAGAAACAGCAGATCGGTGAAATGATCGGTGTAGTTGTTTCCGCTGCTGCTATCGGCGGTGTTCTCTACCTGCTGAATGAAGCATGGGGATACGGCACAGACCAGATCCCGGCTGCGCAGGCAACAATGATGAAGATGCTGGTTGAAGGTATTATGGAAGCAAATCTTCCGTGGGCGCTGATTCTGATCGGTGTATGCATCGCTATTGTTATCGAGATTCTTCAGGTTCCGGTTATGCCTTTTGCGGTAGGTATGTATCTGCCCTTCAGCTTAAGCGCCGGCATTATGGCCGGTGGCGCTGTCCGCTGGATCGTAGAACGGATCAAAGGATCTGACGAAGAAAAGAAAGAGCGTGCAGACCGCGGCGTACTCTTTACTTCCGGACTGATCGCCGGAGAAGGTATTATGGGTATTGTACTGGCCGTTCTGGCTGTTGCCGGTGTGGATGGAAAAATCAAGCTTCCATTCTCCCTCCCGCAGATCGGAAGTCTTATTATCTTTGTTGTACTTCTCTTCGGACTGTTCAAACTGTGCATGAAGAAGAATAAATAATTTTCCGCAGCGCCGGAGTGCGCGGAAAGGCTGCTGTATAATGCAGTTCTTCCGCCATACCCGGCGCTGTATTTGGCATTGATGTAAAAAGGAGAAATCAGAAAAATGAAAAAGAAAAACCGGCAGAATTATCTGGATTATATTCCGGTAAAAAATCCGGATATTGAATCTCATATAAACGAAGACGGAAAGGCGGTTCTCCTTATCGAATGGAACGGCTTTTATCACAGAATCGCCCAGCGGTTCTTCCACCGCCCAAGGGTCAGCGATATTACGCTGGATGAAACCGGTACATTTGTATGGGAGGCAATTGACGGAGAAAAAGACGTACACCAGCTTTCCAAAGAAATGGAGGCGCATTTCCCGAAAATGGAAAAGTCTCTGTCCCGTCTGATTAAATTTCTCGAGATTATGCACGATAACCATATGATTCACTGGAAGGGGGAGAAGCAGAAATAATGCTGAAATATATTCCCTATGTTCTCCTCTTTGCTCTTGTCACTATGATCATCTATGCCTGGGGTCTGTGGCGTTCGGTCCGTCAGAATCAGGATCTGTCCAATCTGCTGGCATCAAAAGGCGTGGCAAAAGTCAGAAAAGCACTCCGCAAAAATAAGGAGCTGACCTTAAAAGAGCTGGAGCCGTTTGTAAAGGACCTGACTGCGAAACAGCCCTTCAGCAGACAGCAGATTGCCGTAACAGACCCGAAAGAATTTCTGGAGTCCATACTGCCCTATATGATACGGCAGAAAATGATTACAGAAAGCAAAGAGGGCGGCCGTACGGTATACCGGCTGAAATAGCCGGAAAATCCGGTTAATATCAATTTTAATTTTCTAAAACAAAGAAAGAGACAGTCCCATAGGAAACCCGGCTTTTTAAACTCCGGACTTCCTGTGGGACTGTCTCTTTCTTTGTTCAAATTTATTGCAGCAACTATCTTGCTCTGACCTGCACTGTCTGTTTTCCGGGATCATATCCTCGGTATTTCTACGGTTAAGAATATCTTGTTCTCTGTTGTAACTGTATCTCCCTCCCGGTATCTGATTACTGTTCTGCCAGCCGTCTCAGCACGTCTTTCAGGAACCGGTAAAACCGCTCAAAGGAATCCAGCGGCAGGCTCTCGTCCGGTGTATGCACATCTTTCAGCGTCGGACCTACAGCGATGGCGTCCAGTCCGGGCAGTGCGTCAGAAAACAGTCCGCACTCCAGGCCCGCATGAATGGCCTCAACCTTCAGCTCTGTTCCGAACAGACCTCTGTAGCTGTCCTGAAGCACCTTGCGTACCGGGGATTCCTCCTTATAACTCCATCCCGGATACTCGCCGCTGAAGGAAGTCTCAAATCCGAACACTTCTCCGTACAGGCGCAGGCGCTCCTTCATCTCTTCCTGAAGGGAGCCGACAGAAGACCGGGGAGAGAATACAAGTACCGCTTTATCCTCCTCTGTCCGTACTACTCCCATATTCATGGAGGTTACGACAAATCCGTCCATCTTAAGGTTTCTTTTCTGGACTCCGTTGGGCGCCAGATATAATGCTCTTACAATGGCTTTTGCATCTTCATCTGAAAGGACATCTGCTGATGCTCCTTCCTCCACTGAGGTCTCGCAGGAGAAATCCGGCTCATCCGAAGAAAGCTCCGCTGCAAATGTCTCAGCAAGGCTGCAGGAGAGTTCTTCCGCCTTTTTCGCCTCTGAATCCTCCGTGAAAAGAAGGAAAGCCATGCACTCCCGCGGGATGGCATTGTCCTTGCTTCCGCCGGCCACATTGACCAGTTTTCCGTCTGTCTCCTTCATTATGCTGTGAAGCATTCTGCCCATCAGTATATTGCCGTTCTGACGCTCTTTGTTGATATCCATTCCGGAATGTCCTCCCAGAAGTCCGGAGATCTCAATCTGAACCAGGGTTCCCTCTGCTTTCTCCCGTTTTACCGGGCGCACACACTCTACCCGCAGACCTCCGGCGCAGCTTACTGTGGCAATTCCCTCATCCTCAGAATCCATATTAATCATAGTTCTGGCGCTGATCAGAGATTTATCCAGAGCTTTGGCCCCGTTCAATCCTACTTCTTCTTCCGTCGTAAACACACACTCTACCGGCGGATGCTTGATATCTTCATCATCCAGCACCATCAGCATCAGAGCCACTGCCACACCGTTGTCCGCGCCCAGAGTAGTGCCGTTGGCGGTAAGGACTCCATCTTTTACAACCAGGTCGATTCCGTCTTTTTCGAAATCATGCTCCACTCCTGCGATCTTTTCACATACCATATCAATATGTCCCTGAAGCATAACTGCAGGCTTATCTTCTGCTCCTTTGCTTCCGCCTTTTTTTATAATTACATTATGCGCCTCATCCTGATGAACCCAGAGGCCTCTGTCTTCTGCGAATTTAACAAGATAGTCGCTGATCCCTTTTTCATTTCCTGAACCTCTGGGGATCGCGCTGATCTCCTCAAAAAAGTGAAATAATTTTTCCGGCTGGTAGCCTGTAATCTTATATTCCATTTCTCTTCCTCTTTTCTGTCTGCATTTTTCTCTATTCTGCCCGGAAACAGTCCGGAACATGCCGGCCGATCCGGCGGATACAGCCTTTATTATTATAGCAGGTTTTTCTGTAAATTTCATCTTTTGCTTTTCCGCACCGGATTGTATCCTTGATGAATACCTTTCTGTTTCATCCTCGCCATGCCGCATCTCTTCCGCCGCATCATTCTATTGCTTTTCCTTTTCCTGCATTCTGTATATTTTTCTTGACACTTCCCGGCATAAAGGCTACAATAGACACGGAAAATCTTATATTTTCGGTAGGTGAGGTTACCACAGGGATTGGGAATTTCCCGAAGACTGCTGCCGCAAGATTGTGGAGACACAATGCGCTGGTCAGCAGGAAGCGTCGTGAAGGCGCGTCCTAATGCAGTTAATATGCCCTGTGATACTAAAGCTTGGACGATACGCCCTTAAAAATGCAGCAGATTCTGCTCGGTTCCGTCATTGTCCAGGCAATGGCGGTTTTATTTTGCGCAGATCCAACTATGCAGGATCTGCGCAAAACAGAGCACTCCAGGCTTGCAGTACCGGAAATTCTGAAAAAAACACGGATAAAAAGAGGAGGTGAGGTTATGGACTCTGGCGCCGGTTATCACTTGTGCGGCTTAAAAATCAAAAATTCAATAAAGAGAGGTAATACTTATGAACAGAGATATTTTTGTAAAGCTTCTGGAACAGCGTCAGTTCAAAGCAGTAAGAAGTATTCTGGATGTTATGAACGAAGTGGACATAGCCTTGCTGCTCTCCGAACTGGATGACAAAGCCCTGGCTCTTGCATTCCGTCTGATTCCAAAGGACAAAGCGGCCGAAGTGTTTGCCAACATGGATGCTTCCATGCAGACGTATCTTGTACAGGTCTTTACAGAAAAAGAGCTGAAAGAACTGGTGGAAGATCTGTACATGGACGACACTGTGGACATGCTGGAGGAGCTTCCGGCCAATCTGGTCACCCGGATCCTGGATACGGTATCTGCGGAAGACCGCATTAAGATTAACGAACTGCTGAATTATCCCGCTGACAGCGCGGGCAGCATTATGACAACAGAATATGTGGATCTGAGAAAGAATATGACCGTAGCGCAGGCCATGGCGCATATCAAAGAAACCGGTATCCACAAAGAGACGATTTATACCTGCTATGTAACAGAGCGCCGGAGACTGATCGGAACGGTGTCTGCAAAAGAACTGATGACAGAAAGCGACGATATGGTAATTGAAACCCTGATGGAAACCGAGATCATCTCCGTTGGAACCCATACTGACAAAGAGGAGGTAGCGCGGCTGTTTACCAAATATGATCTCATTGCTCTTCCTGTCCTGGATGAGGACGATCATATGGTAGGTATTGTCACCTTCGACGATGCAATGGATGTTATGGTAGAGGAAGCTACGGAAGATATTACGAAAATGGCCGCCATTAACCCCAGTGAAAAGCCCTATTTTGCGACCTCCGTACTGGATCACGCCAAAAGCCGGATCCCCTGGCTTCTTGTACTGATGTTTACCTCCATTATCACAGGAGCTATTATCACGAAATATGAGAACGCTTTTGCCGCCATTCCGCTTCTTGTCTCCTTTATCCCCATGCTGATGGATACCGGCGGAAACTGCGGTTCCCAGAGTGCTACCCTGATCATCCGCGGACTGGCTCTGGATGAAATCCATTTCCGTGATCTGTTCCGGGTTATATTTAAGGAATTCCGTATCTCACTGATCTGCGGAGGGGTTCTTGCCGCGGCTAACGGGATCCGCATTCTGATCATGTACAGAGATCCCCAGCTGGCTCTTGTCATTGCTCTGTCACTGGTTGCCACGGTTATTATTTCAAAACTGATCGGCTGTACGCTTCCCCTGTTTGCGGAAAAGCTTCATCTGGATCCGGCACTGATGGCCTCCCCGCTGATCACAACACTGGTAGATACTTTTTCAATCCTGATTTACTTTAATATCGCAACCATGCTGTTTCATCTGTAACAGCAAAATTCACAACCATATTCAACAGAAACGGCTGCATGAGCGCTCAGGAAACTTTCTGAGCACTCATGCAGCCGTTTTTCTTTCCGGGAAACTGTCCGGAGTATTGTTCTGTTGTTTTTACTCGATTACCTTGAGCCATCCTTCCGGAGCCTCGATGTGCCCCATCTGGATACCGGTCAGTGTATCGTACAGTTTCTGGATCGTCGGTCCCATCTTCTCCATTCCGCTCGGGAAGCAGATCTCCTCACCGTGATTTACAACTTTGCCTACCGGGGAGATTACAGCTGCTGTTCCGCAAAGACCGCACTCTGCAAAATCTTTTACTTCATCAAAGTATACATCCCTCTCTTCTACTTCCAGTCCAAGATAATGCTCTGCCACATACATCAGGGATCTTCTTGTAATCGAAGGAAGAATCGTTGTGGAATGCGGTGTTACAATCTTATTGTCCTTTGTAACAAAAAGGAAGTTTGCTCCTCCGGTCTCCTCTACCTTTGTTCTGGTAGCTGAATCCAGGTACATGTTTTCATCAAATCCGTTTGCATGAGCTGTCACAATTGCGTGAAGACTCATAGCATAGTTCAGACCTGCTTTGATATGGCCTGTTCCGTGGGGCGCCGCACGGTCAAAATCTGATACACAGATTGTAATCGGCTTTACGCCGCCCTTGAAATACGGGCCTACCGGTGTTGTAAATACACGGAACTGATACTCATCTGCCGGTTTTACTCCGATTACAGGATTAATGCCGAACATATAAGGTCTGATATATAATGTAGCGCCTGATCCGTAGGGCGGAACATAGGCTGCATTTGCCTTTACAGTCTGAACAACCGCATCTACAAAACGCTCCTCCGGGAATACCGGCATCTCCAGACGTTTCGCTGAATCCACCATACGGGAAGCATTAAGATCCGGACGGAAAGTCACGATATGTCCGTCTTCTGTTGTGTAGGCTTTCATTCCCTCAAATACGGTCTGAGCGTACTGGAGAACACCTGCACATTCATTCATTACAATATTCGGATCATCAATCAGAGCGCCCTCATCCCATTTTCCGTCTTTATAATTCGACACATAGCGCTTATCTGTCTGAATATAGGCAAATCCAAGATTTTTCCAGTCAAGATTTTTTTTCTCCATTACGACTCCTCCATTCCTCTGCATTATGCAGGTCAACAACTTTTTCTACGTTGACCATTATAATACTGCCCTTAAAAAAAATCAAGAGTGCGCTCGGTTTTTTTGTAACTCGTCTGCTTATGCCAACTCGATTCCGCCGCCCTGCGGCTCCATCTCGCTGTATGGCGTCCGCCATATGGAGAAAAAGGCCGGAACCACCTTCTGCAAGCCAGCTTGCAAGTTGGTTCCGGCCTTTTTCTCCGCATGTGCAGACTAGCGTTCCATCATGCTGATGGATTCTATGCCTACGCTGCCGCCGCGGACTACTTCGATTGTTTTGAACTCTTCTTTCATCAGTTTGACAACGGCGTCGTTTTTGGTTGCGGTCTGAACGAACTCTACGAGGACGCTGTCTCTGCCGTAGTCGATTACCTTTGCCTTAAAAGTCTCTGCGATCTGGAAGACTTCTACCTTGTCCTCCGGGGTGCATTTGAATACTTTTACATAGAGGATTTCCTTCATTCTTACGAATATATCCGTAAAATCAATGACCTTGATTACTTCGATTGTACGGTTGAGCTGCTTTTTTATCTGCTCAAAGGTCTCATCGTCGCTTACTGTCGCTATGGTCATTCTGGACACTGTAGGATCTTCTGTGGTTCCTACAGTCAGACTGTCCAGATTATATGATTTTGCGGAAAACAGACCGGATATTTTAGAAAGAACACCAACCTGATTCTCCACATATAAGGATATCCATCTTTTTTTTACGCTATTATCCATTATCCTGCCTCCTTCTTAACAATCCAGAATCATTTCATCCAGACTGCCGCCCGGCTGTACCATCGGGTAGACAATCTCTTCAGGGTCTATAAGGAACTCGATCAGCGTAGGCGTCTTTGTATTTTTCTTTGCTTCTTCAAACGCTGCCGCGATGTCCTCTTTTCTGGAAACCCGGAGTCCTTTTGCTCCGTAGCTTTCCGCAAGTTTTACGAAATCCGGCGTATACTCCGGCATTTCCTGGCCGTCTGTTCTCCGGTAGAGAGCGCCGGAGCGCAGATTTGTCATACTGTATCTTTTCCCGTAGAACAGCTTCTGCCACTGCCGCACCATGCCCAGATATTCATTGTTAAACACGCAGAGAATCAGCGGAAGTTCCTCCAGCACGGCTGTCGCGAATTCCTGTATATTCATCTGCATACCGCCGTCTCCCGACACGGCAATGACCCGTTTATCCGGATTGCCGATCTGGGCGCCGATAGCTCCCGGGAATCCATAGCCCATTGTTCCCAGTCCTCCGGACATAATCATGCGTTTCTTCTCCGTAATTTCCGTATACTGAGATACAAACATCTGGTGCTGTCCCACGTCTGATACGATAATCGCGTCATCAAACTGACAGTTCATCTCCTCAATAATATCCTGAGGCGTCATCTGTGGTTTGCTCTTCATTTTCAGCGGATGCTCTTCATCCCACTTTTCAATCTGCGCAAGCCATTTTTCTGTATCGCAGGGCTCCACATATTCATTCATCTTCTGAACCGCCTCCAGGGCGTCTGCCACGATCGGAATGTCTACGTGGATATTCCTTGAAATCGACGAGGTATCAATATCAATATGCACAATCTGGGCATTGGGCGCAAAAGAATGGAGTTTTCCGGTAATACGGTCATTGAAGCGGGTACCGATGGAAAAGAGAAGATCACACTCTCCCACCGCCATATTTGCCGCATAGCAGCCGTGCATTCCCAGATTGCCGATAAACAGCGGATGATTGGTAGGCACGGAACCCCGGCCCATAATTGTGGTTACAACAGGAACCTTTGTCTTATTGACCACTTCCGTAAACACCTCATTTGCACGGGCGATATTGACTCCGCCGCCTGCAAGAAAGAGCGGTTTCTTTGCTTTTTTCAACATCTTCAGCGCCTTCTTGAGCTGTCCCATATGGACGCTTGTATTCGGCTTATATCCCCGGATATTAACTGACGAAGGATACTCCGCGCTTCCCAGCTCTCCCATTACATCCTTGGGAAGATCAATAAGCACCGGTCCAGGCCTTCCCGTGCGCGCAATATAAAATGCTTCCTTAATAATTCTTCCCAGATCCTCCCGGTTGCGCACTGTTACGCCGTACTTGGTAATACTGCGGGTTATCCCCACAATATCCACCTCCTGAAATGCGTCATTTCCAATCAGATGCTTTGCCACCTGTCCGGTAAAACATACCAGCGGCACACTGTCATAGTTTGCTGTAGCAAGTCCTGTAACCAGATTGGTCGCCCCCGGACCGCTTGTCACAAGGCACACCCCCACTTTTCCTGTAGTTCTGGCGTAAGCGTCGGCCTCATGTACCAGAGCCTGTTCATGGCGGGGCAGAATCACCTTGATCTCATTCTGTTTATAAAGTTCATCGCTGATATCGATAGTACACGCTCCCGGATACCCGAAAACCGTGTCCACCCCCTCTTCTTTTAACGCTCTTACGAGTAATTTGTTCCCTGTAATCTGTCTCAATTCAATACCTCCCTTTCATAAGAAAAACCCTGAGCATCTGCATGCTCAGGGCGAATTAAAATCCGTGGTACCACCTAACTTCAGAGAAAATCTCTGCACTCTGCCGGTACGGGAATCTGTCCTCTGCTGCCATCCCCATTAAGGCGGCCTGAATGATTCCGATACCGAATCCCTGTAACGCGGGAAAACGTTGAAGCCTACTAAGATCTCCGCTGCTGCAGATACCGTTCGGTCCACTGCTCGAAGGCTACCTTCCATAATCCCCTCACGAAGATTTTCACCTGCCATCTTCTCTCTTTGCTTCAGGAAACTATGTACTCCTCCCTGTCACTGCATTTGCACGCCTGCCATTCTTTCAGTTCCGGAATGCGGGAACTTCCGGCAGGAGAAAATTTATATTTATTATAGTGTGTGGTTTTATCTTTGTCAACGTCGATTTCTTGATCTATTTTATCCCATTCGTTACAGTATTCCCTGTCCGGCGTCCAGTGACAGAAAAAGCGGCAGTAACCCTGCCGCCTGTAATGTTCCCATTCTTATTTTATATCTTCTGTATATTCTACCTGTTTCTTCTTCCTCTGAGCAGACCGGCCAGGGAATACAGAACCAGCGCCGCTATATTTGCCATCACCACACTTGCTCCCGCAGGAGTTCCTCCCAGATAGGACATCAGAAGTCCTGCCACCAGACAGATAACGGAAATAAACGCCGCATGAACAGTCACACTGCGGAAGGTTCTGCACGCCCGCATAGCGGTAAGAGCCGGAAAAATAATCAGGCTGGAAATCAGAAGCGCGCCCATCATCCGCATGCCCAGGACAATCGTCACTGCGGTCAGCACTGCAATGAGAGTATTGTAAAGCCCGGCTTTTACTCCCGTTGCTCTCGCAAAAGTCTCATCAAATGTAATCGCAAAGATCTTCTGATAGAAGAAAATATAAAGCGCCAGCACAACTGCCGCCAGCGTTACGCTCAGGGCCACATCCTCCCGGCTCATGGCCAGAATACTTCCGAACATATAATTGTATACATCTGTATTCATTCCTGTGGTCATGGAAATCACCATCACGCCAATCGCCAGAGAGCTGGTGGATATCAGGGCAATGGCCGCATCTCCCTTGATCCGGCTGCTGCCGCTGATGCGCAGCAGAAGCACTGCCGCCGCAATCACCACAGGAATGGCGACTGCCAGAGGCGCTGCATTCATGGCCGCTGCCACAGCCATTGCACCGAATCCCACATGGGAAAGTCCGTCTCCGATCATGGAATATCTCTTCAGAACCAGGCTTACTCCCAGGAGTGCCGAACACAGCGCTACCAGGATCCCCACCACAAAGGCCCGGACCATAAAGGGGTAGGAAAGCATCTCAAGTAATGTTTCAGTCATCTGCACCACCTCCCAGAAACGTCTGCCCTACGCGGCTCCTCTGATATGCTTCGGCAGTCCCGAAAAATAATACCTTTTCCTGCAGATGCAGGATATGCGTGGCATATTTCACTGCGCTTTCAATATCGTGGGACACCATCACAACCGCGATTCCGGCTTCTTTATTGATCCTCTGAATCAGCTCATAAAATTCCGCGGTCACAATAGGATCCAGACCGGTCACAGGCTCATCCAGCAGAAGCAGTGTCTTTGTCGCACAGAGCGCTCTTGCAAGCAGCACTCTCTGCTTCTGCCCGCCGGAAAGGTCCCGGAAACACTGCCGGGACAGATCCGAAATTCCCAGCATCTTCATTTTTTCAAACGCGGTCTTTTTATCCGCTGATGTGTAAAACGGACGGATTCCTCTGCTGTTCAGCCTTCCGGACAGCACTACCTCATACACACTGGCAGGAAAATCCTTCTGGACATCCGTCTGCTGAGGCAGATAACCGATTTCATTCTGCCGCAGGCCGTCCCCGAACACAATCTGTCCTTTTTCCACAGATTTAAGTCCCAGAAGACTTTTTACAAGTGTACTTTTCCCCGAGCCGTTTTCCCCTACGATGCACAGGTAGTCCCCGGCGTCAATCTGAAAGCTCAGATCTTTTACCACCGTCTGTCCTTCATAACCGATCGAAACATTCTCACATCTGATCAGAGCCATCAGTTCAGCACCTCCTTCAATGTCTGCGCATTTTTCTCCATCATGCTCAGATACGTCTCCCCATCCTCAAACTGCTCCGCCGTCAGATTATGGCAGCTGTAAAAAACTTTCACGTCCGTTCCCGCCGCTTCTGCAACCGCACTGGCAATATTGTCGTTGCTCAGTTCCATCTTCAGCACCGCCGGAACATTTTCTTCCTCTGCCTTTCTGATCAGGAACGCCATGGTAGCCGCACTGGGCTCTGTGTCAGAGGCGCACCCGGGGAATGCCGCATAATATTCAAGGCCGTAAGCGTCCGCGAAATACCGGAAGGGGAAACGGTCGCCGAAAATCAGAAGTTTCCGCTGCGCATGGTCCACAATATCCCGGAATTCCCGATCCAGACGGTCCAGTTCTTCCTGGTATGCCGCTGCATTTTGTTCATATACACTGCCGTTTTCCGGATCTGCTTCAGACAGCAGCAGAGCAATCTGTTCTACAATAAGCGAAGCGTTTTCCGGTGAAGTCCACACATGCTCGTCAACTTCATGGACGGAGTGTATTTCTTCATGTCCTTCTTCTTCTTCCTCATGGCTGTGGCCCGGCTGTTCTTTCATGCCCTCGACATGTTCTTCTTCTACCGTCTCCACACAGTCAACCAGTCTGAGCGTCCGCATGCCGGCATCCGGCATAGAGTCCAGAATATCCTCTACCCAGGCGTCATTTTCACCGCCTACATAAATAAAAATATCACAGTTCTGTATCGCAATAATGTCCTGGGGCGTAGGCTCGTAGGAATGACTTTCCTCACCGGGTTTCAGGAGCATTTTCAGATCTACTCTATCTCCCGCAATCTGGCGTACAAAATCATACTGAGGAAAAATCGTGGTCACCACGCTGATTGCCTGCTCTCCGGTTTCATTGTGTGAATTTCCGGAAAAAGCTTCTTTTCCCCTGAATCCGCAGCCGGATATCATCATGCAGGCCGCCAGAACCCAGGCTGCAAAAAAGCTTGTTTTCTTTCTTCTTTTTCCAGTCATGCCCTCATCCTATCTGCGTTCATACTTTGTAAAACGGAACTCCAGGTCAAAACAGGTCTGCTCCTCCCCTTCTTCCGTCATTTCCCACTCTTCCATTTCGTCCAGATCCGGGAAGAAAGTATCCGCCTGAAAAGCCCGGTCAATTTTAGTTACAAGCACAGTATCACAGTAGGGAAGCATCATCCGGTAGACACTTTCTCCGCCGATAATATAGATATCCTCTGTGTCATACTGCTCCAGAGTTTTCAGAAGTTCTTCTTTCGAATGCACAATTACGGCATCCTTCACTCTGTAGTCCGGGTTTTCCGTAAGTACAATATTGGTCCGGTTTTTCAGAGGCTGGCCGTTCGGAAAGCTTTCCAGAGTCTTCCGGCCCATAACTACAACTTTTCCTGTTGTTGTCTGCCGGAAAAATTTCATATCCGAGGGAATGCTTACAAGAAGCTTATTCCCGTTTCCGATTCCCCAGTTTCTGTCCGCTGAAAGTATTGCTTTCATTTATGTGTCCCTCCATTTTCGGTTCAATCCGCCGGTTCTGCCGGTTCTGTTTCTGTATTCTTCTATACCGCTACCGGAATATTCCGGATCTGCGGATGTGTCTCATAGTTTTCAAGTTGCACATCATCCGGAGTAAAATCATAAAAGTCCTTTACATCCGGATTAAGATGAAATACCGGAGCCGGAAGCGGCTCCCTGGAAATCAGTTCTTCTACCATAGGAATATGCCGGTCATAAATGTGCGCATCCGCGATTACATGTACAAACTCTCCCGCCTTCATACCGCACACCTGGGCCAGCATGTGGATCAGAACCGCGTACTGGCATACATTCCAGTTATTGGCCGTGAGCACATCCTGGGACCGCTGATTGAGAATGCCGTTCAGAGTCAGCACATCGCTGTCCTTCTCTTTTGTCACATTAAATGTCATGCTGTAGGCACAGGGGTACAGATTCATTTCATGAAGATCCTGATGCACATAAAGATTTGTCATGATACGGCGGCTGTAAGGGTTGTTTTTCAGATCATAGATCACCCGGTCCACCTGATCCATCATTCCTTCCTTATACTGATGCTTTACCCCCATCTGATAGCCGTATGCCTTGCCGATGGAGCCGTTTTCATCTGCCCAGCTGTCCCAGATATGGCTTTTCAGCTCATGCACATTATTGGACTTTTTCTGCCAGATCCACAGAAGTTCGTCCACACAGCTCTTAATGGCCGTACGCCGGAGCGTGAGAGCCGGGAACTCCTTTGACAGATCATAACGGTTCACAACACCAAACTTCTTGATCGTATAGGCCGGGGTGCCGTCCTCCCATACCGGACGTACCTTCTCTCCTTCTGTACTTGTGCCGTTTTCCATAATATCCCGGCACATCTCTATAAAAACTCTGTCTGCATAGCTCATTATTCTTCCTCCTTAAAAGGGCCGCCGCTTTTACGGTTCCGCAATATTATACAGCAGTTTTTCCAGATGTTTCCGCAAAGCGTCCACTTCTCTTCTTGTCATCCCACGGGTCAGCTCCCGGTCCATCCTGCGCCGGTCGCTTTCCATCCTGCGCCGGATATCATAGGCCTTCTCCGTAAGATATATTTTCTTCTTTCTCCTGTCATTTTCATTGGGAACACAGAAAATGTACCCTTTCTCATCCAGCCGCTTCAGAATGCCTGTTACCGTAGGATTTTTCAGCGAAAGATGACGCTCCACATCCCTCTGGCTCACTTCATCCTTGCTTGTATGAAACAGATAGTCAAGCACCGCGCACTGGGACGAAGTAATCCCCAGTCCTTTCAGTTTTTCGTTCAAATCCTTCTCATATACATTATTAATCTGCTTGATCAAAAACCCTATGGGCTGTCCGCGCCTTTCCATTGCAAAACCTCCCTGCGCAACGTCATATCCCGCCTGTTCAGTGTTCCCAGTATACCACAGAATCCCCGGGGCGGGAAAGTCCTGTAACCGGGAATTTCGATCCCCGGTCTGACAGGAGGCCCTTTCCCGCCGCCTGTTCCTGCCCCTGCCATTGTATGAAAAAAGCATCTGAACCCTTTCCAGATTCAGATGCTTCTGTGAAGAGCGACAGACGGGGTTCGAACCCGCGACCCCGACCTTGGCAAGGTCGTACTCTACCAACTGAGCCACTGTCGCATTTTTGCTGTTCCGCTGACCGGAACAATAGTTACTATACTACAGCCCCCAGATAATGTCAACACTTTTTTTAATTTTTTTCAAAAAAATATTTTTTCCTTTTTCAGCAGCAGATTTTCCCCGCTTACTGCTCCACGCAGTATAAAGCACGGGGCTTTTCCGACTCAGTTAAAAGAGCAGTATAATGCAACTCTCCTGCAAATATGATGCAAGCATTTCCGGAAATTCTGAGGTATAATATATCATCAGCATTATATAGATACAGGAGATTTAATTATGAAACTTTCTTACAGATCTACCCTTACCGCCTGTTATACCGGATACGTTGTCCAGGCTATTGTGAACAATTTTGTTCCTCTGCTTTTTCTGACTTTTCAGAGCACATACGGGATCTCTTTGTCCCGGATTACTCTGCTGATTACCATTAATTTTCTCACGCAGCTGATCGTGGACATGCTTTCTGCCGGCTTTGTGGACCGGGCGGGATACCGTGCGTCTGCCATAGCGGCTCATATTTTTGCATGCGCAGGACTGGCTGGTCTTGCCTTCCTGCCGGATCTGACTCCGGATCCTTTCGCCGGTCTGCTCCTGTCTGTTATCGTCTACGCCGTAGGCGGCGGACTGCTGGAAGTACTGATCAGCCCCATCGTGGAGGCGCTTCCCACAAAAAACAAAGAGAAATCCATGAGCATGCTGCATTCCTTCTACTGCTGGGGCCATGTGGCAGTGGTACTTTTATCCACCCTGTTCTTTCTTATATTCGGAATCGGATACTGGAAAATCCTGGCTCTTCTGTGGGCGGTCGTACCGGCAGTCAATCTGATTGCATTTACAAAAGTTCCGCTGTATCCGCTGGTGGCGGAGGACGAGACGGGGATTCCTGTTACCGGACTTGTAAAAAGGCCTGCGTTCTGGATCTTCCTTATCGTCATGGCCTGTGCCGGAGCAAGCGAACAGGCGGTGAGCCAGTGGGCGTCCACCTTCGCAGAACAGGGGCTGGGCGTCAGCAAGACAGCAGGGGATCTGGCCGGCCCCATGCTCTTTGCCGTATGCATGGGCACCTCCCGGTTTCTGTACGGCCTTTACGGGGAAAAACTTTCCCTCCGGAAGGCTATGAGCGGCAGCGCGGTCCTCTGTATCGCCTCCTACCTTATTATATCCTTGTCGCCTGTCCCGGCCCTCAGCCTTATAGGCTGCGGCATATGCGGATTTTCTGTAGGAATTATGTGGCCCGGCACCTTCAGTATGGCGGCCGCTTCCCTGAAAGGCGGCGGGACTGCAATGTTTGCCTTCTTCGCACTGGCAGGCGACCTGGGATGCTCCGGCGGCCCTTCTTTTGTCGGACTGGTCTCTGACTTTGCAGGGAAAGGACTTCACTTCGGCATCCTCTGCGCTGTCGTATTCCCGGCCGTCCTGCTGCTGGGTGTTCTTCTGTCCTCTGCCTGCAGGAAAGGAGCTGCCAAAACCTAAAACCTCCGATCAGCCGGTATAACCGGCACACAGAAACCAATCCCCCCTTGTTTTCTCCGCCATTCTGTTATATCTTAATGGAGTACGGTTTGTCCGGTTCTTTTCCGGACTGCCGCTGCACTCCAAAACAGAAAGGGGACATCTGTAAATGAAATTTATTTATCCTGCAGTTTTCCGCAGATCAGAGTCCGGCGGATATAACGCCTTTTTCCCGGATCTGGAATGCTGTGAAGCTGCCGGCGATACACTGGATGAGGCCATCGACAATGCAAACGAAGCTGCCCGGAACTGGATCAGCGTGGAACTGGAAGAAGAGGAACCGGCCCTTCCCTACGTTTCCGATATCAGTGATATCGAGACAGAGGAGGGAGATATTATAAGAAATATCTGTGTAAATATCCGCTTCTATGAAGGATGGGACGAATAAAACGCAGGAAGCCTGCCGGAGGAAACAGAACCATATCGCTCTGTTCCTCCGGCAGGCTTCTTAAATTATCCGGTCCCGTCCGGGTCAGACCGCTGTCCGCAGTCCGTTTCGCCGCCTGCCTGTAGCCGGACCGTCCCGGCGCTCTATAAAGATTCCGCCAGCTCTTTCAGAGTACGGTATACCCGGTCTGCTCCCGCAGCCAGGAATTTTTCTTCTGTTCTGCGGCATTTTTCTTCTTTTTCTTCCGGGGAAAGGGCTTCAAACTCTTCCCGGGAAAGTCCCATCTCTGAACTGCCTGTCACAATTCCTGCAGACAGTACGCCTGCATTTTTTCCTTCTTTGATATCCGAAACCGTATCTCCCACCTTGATCACACGGCGCACATCCATAAGATTCAGCGCTTCCATATTCCGGAAAATCATATACGGATACGGACGGCCTTTCTGTCCGGTCGAGTCCGGGCTGAACCATACGTCCGGCTCATATCCTTTTGACGCGGCGGCAGGAACTACAATTTCCATCATCTTATCCGTATATCCCGTAGTAGAGCCTATTTTAATTCCTTTCTCTCTGAGCATCTCCACTGCCTCCGTCACTCCGGGTTTGGGATCCGCGTAAAGATGCAGGATGCTCATCAGCTTATCCTCAAAAATAGAAAACAGTTTCTGCGCCTCTTTCTCTCCCGGCACAGTTCCGTGAAGTTCTTCCCAGAGCCGGCTGATCCGGGGCATCTTAAGCATGGTACGGATATGATCAATCTTAAGCATGCCCATAGGCTCCCTGACCTCTTCCATTGTAGGCTCCACCCCATACTGTTTAAACACTTCCACGAACGCCCGGACCGGAGCAAAACATCCAAAGTCCACTGTTGTTCCCGCCCAGTCAAAAATTACCGCATCGATTTTACTCATGATTATATTCCTCCAGAAATTCTTTCATAATCGCACACACTTTTTCTATATCTTCTCTGTAAATTTCTCCGATATTGCCGATCCGGAAAGTCTCCGCCTCTGTCACTTTTCCCGGATAAATAGCATAGCCCCGCTCCTTGATATATGTATACATCTGGGAAAATGTAAAACAGCATTTCTCCGGATAGAAGAATGTGGTAATAATCGGCCCCTGGTGCTCCCGGTCTATATACGGGCGGATTCCCATCTCCCCCATTTTCTCAATAAGCAGGCGGTTATTCTCTGCATAGCGGCGGTTTCTGGCCGGAATGCCTCCCTCTTCTTCCAGTTCCTTCATCGCCCGGGCAAATGCAAGTACTACATGGGTCGGCGAAGTAAATCTCCACTTTCCGTCCGCCTCCATTGTCTTCCACTGATCGTAGAGATCGAGAGAAAGGCTTCTTGCTTTCCCCGCACTCTCCAGCAGCAGGTCCCTCCGGGCAATAATGAAGGAAAATCCCGGCACGCCCTGGATACATTTGTTGGCGCTGCTTATAAGGAAATCAATTCCCCAGTCCTTTACCGGAATATCCACACCTCCGAAACTGCTCATGGCATCCACGATAAATACTCTGCCTTTTTCTTTTACCACTTTGCCTACAGATTCTATATCGTTGAGGATACCGGAAGTGGTCTCACTGTGAACCATGGATACATGGGTAATCTCCGGATCTTCATCCAGAAGCCGACCGATATACTGTGCATCCGGCACCCGGTTGTAATGTTCCGAATACATCCGGAAGGGGATACCTGCATGTTCTGCAATATCCGCCATTCTCTCTCCATATGCCCCGTTGGCGCAGATAAGCAGTTTGTCTTCCAGTCCGGTTACGCTGGTCAGCACAGACTCTACGCCGAAGGTTCCGCTGCCCTGCATCAGCACTGCAGTATAGTCCTGTTCCGTCACATGGGCGAGTTTCAGAAGCCCCGCGCGGATCTCCTGGGTAATTTTTTTGTAATCGTCATCCCACGTACAGTGGTCAAACAGCATCTCCCGCTTTACAGTGTCCGTGGTAGTCAGTGGTCCCGGTGTTAGAAGTTTATAGGTTTTCATCTCTTTCTCCTCTTTTCCTGTTCTCATTTTCCGTCCCGCTCCGCCTTTTCCGGAGCGGTCTTTTTTCGATCTGTTCCTTTCTATTTGCACGCTTCTGACAGCTCCTGATGTTTCTCAAGGAGGTCCACAGTCAGCTTCTCCGGAAATACTTTCGGATTGGCGGACTGATTGGCCGCGTCTGTCTCTTCCCCGTTATACAGTGCGTTGGGATAGTAGGACTGGAGTTCTTCTCTTCCGTTTTCAACAATGCACTGTGCCATTTCCATTGCCTTATCGTTGGTTTTCTCCCCTTTATCCACAACTGCAGCCGATTCTGTCAGGCTGAAGTTGCCTTCCGCCGGATCTACAAAGTCGATGGGAAGCCCGTCTTCCTTATCCGCCACCGCCTGCTGCCTTAAGCCGAATCCTACCGCCACTTCACCGGCGCGCACTTTTTTCAGCGGCGCGGAACCGGAATCTTCGATATGATCTCCTGCATTCTCATAGATACCTGTCAGCACATCCTTTGCTCCGTCCTCCCCGTACTCTGATACAAGCGCCTGTATAAGCAGCCATGCCGTAGAGGAAGACGAAATATCCGTTACAGATACAAATCCTTTATAAACCGGATCGGCCAGATCTTTGAGCGAGGCCGGCATGGGCAGATTATTTTCTTCCATCATCTCTGTATTTACAATAATGGTTCCCTCCTGGGAGGTAATCGGCGCGCAGTATGCCGGAAATTCATCAATCGTATCCACATCAAAATCCAGATCTGCAAACATATCGTTCTGATCCTGGGCGCTTTCCAGATAAAAAGTACTCATGGTCACCAGATCCGCTTCAATATTGGCTCCCTCTGCCAGCAGCTTGCCTCCCAGTTCAGAAGTTCCGAATGTCTGGAACATATACTGCCCTTCGTATCCGTTGCTGTCCAGAGCGTTTTTCATAGCCTCCACAGCCTCGTCGTCTGCATTGGAATAGATGATCACCTGATCGCCGGAACCGCCGCCGCATCCGGTAAGGCTTATGCCGGACACAGTCACTGCCGCCGCAAGGGTAAAGGCCGCCGCCTTTTTAAAACGCATTTTTCTGATTTTCTTATCCATGTTTGTTGTATTCTCCTTTCTCCGGCTGACCTGGGCCATTTTCCGGAACAGTTCCCTGCCGATCAGATTCGTCGCCAGAATCAGAAGGGACAGGACAAAGATTTCATTATATTTGTTAAAATACTGCAGTTCCTTGATTTTCGTAGTAATAACCATGGTTCTTGCGCCTGCAAGGAAAATCACGGCGCTTACGGTTACCATTGCATTTACAAAATAGTAGCTGAACACTTCCAGCAGCGTGGATAAAGCATTGGGCGTCACCACACGTACAATGGTCTTCATCCAGTTATCTCCCATCAGCATGGCCGTTGTCTCCCAGGATGCGTTCATCTTGGAAAGCGAATTCTTCATCATCAGATATGGCGTTGAGAAGAAATGGACAATATTACAGATAATCAGAATGGCAAAAGTGTTCTGCAAAGATGTGCCTGTAAAGGCAAACAGATACGCCAGGCCAATTACCATTCCGGGAATTGTATTTGTCACAAGGGCAATACTTTCGATTACACTTTTCAGCGTTCCGCTGACCGTGCTTCTGGCTGTCACAAGAGCCGCGCCATAGGACAGCAGCGTTCCCGCAAGAGCTGTAATCACCGCCACCATAAGGGAATTGGTATACACCCCGAGCAGGGTATTGTCCTCAAACACAGCCCGTACATGCTCCATGGTAAAGGAGATCCGGTACGGCCACTCATCCACAAAAGGCACGACGAACATTACCGCAAATACAGAGAACACCCCGAGCAGGATCAGAGCGCTGAGCACTGCGAAAGCCGCATCTCTCTTCCGTCCCTTTTTCAGCTCAATCGGCGAAATTTTATTGTACCGTACATTATATTTCTCCAGAATATGAAGCACGGTAATACTCACAATGGATGGAATGATCATGACAAGGGCTACAACCGCTCCGTTTCCGAAATCCGGAACACTTCCCAGCATTTCCGTATACAGCACACTGGCAATCACCTCAAACCGTCCGCCGACTGAAGCCGGTATGCCGAAATCAGTAAAGCACAGGAAAAAGGTCTGTATAAAGGAGGCCGCCAGAGTTCCCAGCAGGGGAGTCAGGATGGTCATCCGGAATGTCTGCAGCGGGGAATCCCCCATAAGTCTGGACACAATCATAAACCGCTTGTCAATATATCCCATGGCATTGTGAAGCAGCATGAAAGATATAGGCAGCGTATAGATTACATAGCCCAGCAGAAGCCCGTTAAATCCATAGATGTCAAACAGTTTTCTCCCGAACAGCTTCGTCAGAAGCCCTTCATTTCCAAACGAATAGATAATGGCAAATCCATAGGTAATGGTAGGCAGAAGCATAGGCAGCACCGCCGCCTTCTCTACCAGCTTCTTATATCTCCGGCCCACATTGGTGTAGTGAATCGTGTAGGCCAGAATAAAAGCCAGTACCGTTGTAACAAGAGCGCTGCATACGGAAATCAGAAGGCTGTTCCCCAGTGCCTGAAGAAATCCTTTCCCGGCCAGCACTTCCATATAATTGGAAAAAGTTATGCCCGCCTCACCGTCCGCTGTAAAAGAACGGGCCAGCACCATAATCATGGGCAGCGCCAGAAACGCCAGGAAGAAAACAGCCAGCAGAATGAAAATCACTTTAATTTCTCTGTTCTTTCTCATGGTTCTCTCCTCTTCAGCAGACCTGCATCTGGCCTGCGAACAGCGTGTAGATATTATTTTTCTTGATTTCCAGCTGATTCAGGATAAATTTCTTTACAAATCCGTTCTCAGGGCGGCGGATAATCTCCTCCGGTTTTCCGAACTGGGCGATCTCTCCTTCATTGATAATCATAACCCGGTCAGAAAGCGTCAGGGCTTCCTCCGGATCGTGGGTGACAATGATTGTTGTCAGATTGTACTCTTTGGCAATGGTCCGGATCCGGTCTTTAATGGATTCTTTAATAACACCGTCCAGGGCGCTTAAAGGTTCATCCAGCAGGAGAAGCTTCGGCTTCATCACCATTGTTCTGGCCAGCGCCACTCTCTGCTTCTGTCCTCCGGAAAGCTGGCTGATCCGTTTTTCCAGATGTTCCTCAAGTCCCAGCAGTCCGATCAGTTCCTCCACCTCTTCCTTCGAAGAGATCTCCGGCTTATTTCTCAGTCCGTATGTTATATTCTGGTATACATTAAGATTGGGAAACAGGGCGTAATCCTGAAACACAATATTGAATCCCCGTTTCTCCATAGGCACATCCGTAATATCTTCTCCGTTAAAGAAAATCCGGCCCCCGTCTGAATCCACAATTCCAAGAATCAGATTCAGAAGAGTCGTCTTCCCGCATCCGGACGGGCCCAGAATGGATACGATCTCTCCGTCTTCGATATCCAGACTGATATTTCTGAGAACCGGGGTTCTGTCATAACTCTTTTTCACATTTCTCAACTCAAGCATAATACTTACTCCTCTTCCATCAAATCAATCTGTAAACTGCTTCACAGGATTCCGGGATCCATATCTGCATTTCTGCGCATCCCGCAGGAAGATTATAGACAGGTTTTTTCCGCCCTTTCCATCAAGAAAAAATTAAGCCTCTGTAAAGGAAATGTAAACTTTACAGAGGCTTAACATAGTTTAAATTGTAGAAATTCTACCGTTTTTTTCCACTGTCATACGCTTTCTCGCGCACAACCTTTTCACACCGGTTCAGCTGCGTCACATAGCGTTCATAATCCGACGCAATAATCCCCATATAAATCATATCCACAATCAGAAGCTGCGTGGTTCTGGAAAAAATCGCATTGCCGTAAAAAAGCTGTTCCTGGCTGGTGCAGATGAGAATATCCGCGTGCTTTGCTATTGTGGAATCCCGGAAATTCGTAATCACAATCGTACAGGCTCCGGCTTTCTGTGCCGCGCGCATTACATCTACCGTATCCCTTGACTCTCCGGAATAGGAGATCCCCACCGCCACATCATCAGGCGTAAGGCTCCCGGCCGAGATCCGCTGGAAATAATAGTCGCTGAAATGCCGGCAGGGAAGGCCCAGATACAGAAGCTTGGTCAGCAGATCCAGTGCCGTAACTTCCGAATTCTCCACACTGTAAATGTCAATCATCCTGGCATTCTTCAGTTTTCCGATTACCTTCCGGTAGGTTTTTCCGGAAAAATTTTTCAGGGTTTCTTCCATCATCTGCTGGGTTGTGGCAGTCATTTTCACCGGGATTTCCTCCAGTGTATCCTGCCGGCTCAGGGTATAGCCGTACATAAGCTGGTCTGCCTGATCCTGGCCGGGCTGCAGCCGGGCCAGCTCTGCCACCAGCTGGTAGCGGAATCCCTTATACCCGTCAAAGCCGAGCGCCCGGAGCATTCTTAAAACAGTAGGCTGACTCACCCCCGCGCAGTGAGCCAGCCGGTCCAGTGAAAGTTCCGCCGCTTCCTCCATATGAGCCAGAATGTAATCTGCCGCCTGTTTTTCCGACTTCCGCAGATCACCGTAGCCGGCTTCTATCTGTTTTGTAATCTTATTTTTCATAATCCGGACTGTAGGATTTCTACAGATTTTCCTTTCATTTTTTCAGTCTGCTTCTGTTTCCCATTATAGCAGACTCCGGAACCGCACCCGAAAGGAAAAGTGTTAAATGTTTGTAAAACAGGCTGTTTCTGCAGATTTCCCGCTTTGAAAGCAGCCTGCACAAAAAAACAGCGGCTATCTCCCCATCGGGAAACAGCCGCCTGAATCTACTTATAAAACGTTCTCTATTCTACTGTAACGGATTTTGCCAGATTTCTCGGCTTATCCACATCCAGACCCTTTGCCACGCTGACATAATACCCCATCAGCTGGAGAGGCACGATGGCCAGGCTGGTTGTAAAATACTGTTCTGTCTTTGGCACATAAACAGAGAAATCCGCATTATCCTCTATGCTGTAATTTCCGTAAAGAGTAAGCCCCATCAGATATGCGCCCCGGCTCTTGACCTCCACCATATTGCTGAGGGTCTTCTCAAACAGCGCTTCCTGTGTCACTACGCCGACAACCAGCGTACCGTCCTCGATCAGACTGATGGTTCCATGCTTTAATTCGCCCGCCGCGTAAGCCTCGGAATGAATATAGCTGATCTCCTTCATCTTCAGGCTGCCTTCCATGCTGATGGCATAATCCAGGCCTCTTCCGATAAAGAAAATATCGTGGGCATTTGCATACTTGCTGGCAAACCACTGGATTCTCTCTTTGTCGTCCAATGTCTTCTGAATCTTCCCCGGCAGTCTGCCCAGCTCTTCAATCAGCTCTTTATACCGCTCCTGGCTGATCAGCTCCTTAACAGACGCAATTTCAATAGCAAGCAGATACATTGCGATCAGCTGTGTACTGTATGCCTTTGTCGTAGCCACCGAGATCTCCGGTCCTGCATAAGTATAAAGAATATAGTCGCTCTCCCGGGCTATGCTGGATCCGACTACATTTACCACGCCCAGCACCGGAACTCCTTTTTCCTTTGCCAGACGCAGCGCCGCCAGACTGTCCGCGGTCTCTCCGGACTGGGATACGACAATTACCAGGGAGTTCTTCATAAGCTTCGGATTCCTGTAGCGGAATTCGGAAGCCAGATCCACTTCCACCGGAGTATCCGCCAGATCTTCTATGACATATTTTCCTGCAACCCCCACATGATATGCGGAACCGCAGGCCACAATGTAGATCCGGTCCAGCTCTTTCAGGAACTCTTCCGTAAGACCCACCTCGGAAAAATCAATCTGGCCGTCTTTCACATATGCTCCCACAGTATCCTGAACTGCTTTCGGCTGTTCGTGGATCTCTTTAAGCATGAAATGCTCATAGCCGCCTTTTTCCGCAGATTCGGCGTCCCATTTGATCTCCACCATGTCTTTGCTGATCTCTTCTCTGTCAATATTATAAAAATGAACCTCATCCTTTGACAGCTCCGCGATCTCCAGATTGCCGATATAATATACATTTCTTGTTTTATCCAGAATGGCCGGCACATCGGAAGCGATCAGCGCTCCGGTGCTGCCCATCCCGATAATCAGCGGACTGTCCTTTCTGGCTGCAAAGATCCGTCCCGGGCAGTCGTGAAACATCACGCCGAACGCATAGGAGCCGCGGATTCTGAGCATGGTTCTTGTCAGCGCCTCCAGAGGCGTACCCGTCTTTTTATAATAATAATCCACCAGTTTTACCGCAATCTCCGTATCCGTCTGTGAGTAAAACGTATAGCCGGACTTCAGAAGTTTCTCTTTCAGTTCCTGATAATTTTCAATGATTCCATTGTGCACCAGTACAACCGACCGGTCCTCGGAGCAGTGGGGATGCGCGTTATTCTCGGAAGGCTCCCCGTGCGTCGCCCAGCGGGTGTGTCCGATTCCGCAGGTTCCCGTCACAGCCCTTCCGCCGTCTGTCTTTTCGGACAGAATTCTTAACCGTCCCTTTGCCTTGACAATCTCAATATTTCCGTCTGTCTCATTGCGGACAGCAATCCCCGCCGAATCATAGCCTCTGTACTCCAGTTTCTCCAGTCCTGACAGCAGAATCGGAGCGGCCTGCTCCTCTCCCACATATCCTACAATTCCACACATGGTATTATACTCCTTTTTTTCACTCTTCTCCGCAGGCAAAGCAGATATAAGATACAGCCGGATCTGCCGGCGCAGAATACAAATTTCCCGGAAGCCTTTGTCTGTCAAATAAAAAAGGGTAATAAATCTTCCTTCCTCACTGAAAGTTCTATTACCCGCCACAGCATTGCATCCTCTTTGCCAACTCTGTTGTCTATCATACCATTGCGAAACAGTTTTTGTCAATATTGCCGTCTCTGATTTAGGTCCGTCCCTGTTAAAACCTGGTTAAGCCGCCGGTCTACTTTTTCATCTTCGGATCAAAAATCAGCGAGGCCAGATATCCGAAAATAAGAGCCGCAGAGATTCCGACTGCACTGGCGGTAAATCCGCCCATAAAGATTCCGATAAACCCATGCTGATCCACTGCCTCTTTTACCCCCTTCCAGAGCGTATTTCCAAATCCCAGCAGCGGAACACTGGCCCCTGACTTTGCAAATTCCTGAAAGGGTTCATATATCCCGCAGAATCCCAGCAGAGCTCCGCCGCACACAAGCAGCACCATCACCCGTCCCGGCATCAGCTTTGTCCGGTCCAGCAGAATCTGAACTGCCGCACAGATCAGCCCTCCGATCAGAAATGAATATAAATATTCCATACTTTTTCCGCCTTTCCTGTTCTGTTTTTCTATCCCTTCTGTTTTCTTTTTAAAAATGCTCCAGGACAATCCCGTGGGCAATTCCGGGCACGCTGGCTCCCTCGTTAAAACTGACGGTTGACATAAGCGCTCCCGTAGGTACAAAAAGGACCCGTTTCCACTCCCCTGTTTCGATTTTCGGCAGTATAAAGGATGCAAGCGTTACCGCCGCACAGCCGCATCCGCTTCCTCCCGCATGGGTATCCTGAGTCTCCTGGTCAAAGATAATCATACCGCAGTCGATGTGTTTTTTCCGGATATCATATCCCCTGCCTTTGACCAGATCAAAGAGTATGGACTGGCCCACATAGCCCAGATCTCCTGTAATAATTCTGTCATAATCCTCTTCGGTCCGGTCCATGTCCCTGAAATTCTGCACAATCGTATCCATAGCCGCCGGAGCCATGCAGGCTCCCATATTCTGTGAATCCTTCAGGCCATAATCCACGATCTTTCCCACAGTAACCCCCGCGATCCGCACATGACGCCAGGTTTCTTCAGCGCCCTGCCTGTCTGTTTCTTCCGGCGCCACTAAAAATGCCCCGCTTCCCGTAACCGTCCAGTGGGCAGATAAGGGCCTCTGGCTGGCATATCCAAGGGGAAAACGGAACTCCTTTTCCGCACTTCCGAAATGGCTGGATGTTACGGCCAGCATATACTTGCCGTATCCCGCCGCCGCGCTCATGGCGGCAAGCGCAAGGGCCTCCCCTGATGTGGAGCAGGCCCCGTAGAGTCCGAACATGGGAATCTGCAGCGCTTCCACACCCATGGATGTGGCAACTCCCTGCCGAAGCAGGTCTCCCCCGAACAGGCAGCGCACTTCCTTCGGATCCACATGAGCCTTCCCCAGGGTCAGAACGCAGGCTTCTTTCTGCATATTGCTCTCTGCCTCTTCCCAGGTGCGGGCTCCGAACAGGTCATCCTGGTTTGTCATATCAAACATTTTTCCCAGCGGGCCTTCCGCCTCCTTGCTCCCGGTTACTGACGCTGCGCTTATGATAACCGGCGGCTCTTCAAATACAAGGCTCTGGCCTCCCTTTGTCTGATTCATTGCTTTTCCTCATTTCATCACTGTTTTTCTTCTTTCAAGGTTATTATCTGCCGGAGTTTCCGGAATATACATCGGAAGACAGATTTTCTCCTATCCGGATACCGCTGCGGTTTTATAAGCCGTGTTTTTTCCTTCTGAAGTATATTTTCGGCCGGGATTCAGATAATAAAAAGGATGAATCCTGCTGATAAAATATCCGCGGATATTTCTCAGGCAGGAACGTCAGATACTCCGCTGCAGACGGCTGCGCTTCTCCTATTGCGCAGCCTGATTCCGGCGGGAATAAAGGAGGCGCTTCTATGGATAAAGTACAGCGTATGAAACAGGAACAGCAGTATGAAAAATATGTCAAACAGAAAACACCGAAGCATAACGTCTGGCTGAACATGCTCAAGGCATTTCTGCTGGGCGGCACGATCTGTTTTCTGGGACAGGTAATCTTCCACTACTGTGAATTCCGGGATCTATCTCCGGATGACTGCAGCGGATGGACTTCCCTGACTCTGGTACTTCTCAGCGTACTGCTTACAGGCACCGGCATCTATCCAAGGCTGGCCAAATGGGGCGGAGCCGGCGCGCTGGTGCCGATCACCGGTTTTGCCAACTCGGTTGCCGCTCCGGCCATCGAATACAAAAAAGAAGGCCAGGTATTCGGCATTGGATGCAAGATTTTTACCATTGCCGGCCCGGTCATACTGTACGGAATCTTTACAAGCTGGATACTTGGACTGATTTACTGGATATGGGGGATGGTGGCATAGTCACCATCCCCTGTAAAAGAACAGACATGCGCCCAGCCCTTTGCCCAGCGCAATACTTAAAATGAATGCGGTCAGATACCTGACCACCCTTGCTCTTCTCAGAAACACAGGGAACACATTTAATATTTCCGCCAGCGCCATTGCCCAGCATCCGGCAAAGATACCTGCCAGTATTCCGTATATTGCAAGGAACCAGGCGCCCGCCGGCAGATCAATCTGAAATACATAAAAAATATTTCCCACGATGCCGCCCAGGGCAGCACAGCTTTCATAAAAAAATATTCTGTCCCCCGTATGCGTTCTGTCTGCAAAATCTGCAACCACACCCAATTCTACGATAAATGCAAACAGACCGCCTGCTACTGCAATTCCGCCGCTAAGTCCGATCAGCGCCAGAAGAATCTGAACTGCCCACATCGATCTCATCCCCTCTCCTGGAGGCATTTTCTACCAGTGTGGTCTGGATATCATTTTCATACAGCCTCATCTGAATTTCCATCGGTGTGGGATCCACGGTAAAGCGCTTTTTGCCGAAATGGTTAAAGAAAAGAAGGATTCCCACGGTAAGCCCGATTGAATATGTGATCTCCAGTATTGTAAACCCGGAACTTTCCTTTCCTGTGGCAAGCTCGTGAATCTGACCGAATAACCGGGTTATATCCACGTCATTGTTAAATGCCATAATGGTAAATGCAGCTCCGAAAAATGTAACCGCAGCCACAAATACGGTTTTTACCACATGCCAGAGCTTTCCCGGCGTCCGCTGGTTTTCACAGGTGACGATAATGTCCGTCTCTCCCAGATTCTGCACCTCGATGCCGGGACAGTTTTTGTGAATGCACGCAATAATCTCAAGAACCGAGATCACATACCTCTGACGCCCGGGCTGCTGTACTTTCAGGATTCTGAGGGATTTTATTTTCGGGATCACCTTTTTGTCAGAGCATTCCATTGACAGAATATCTCCCAGGGTAACTTCCTCTTTTGTTACTTCCACATCCCGGTTTCCTTTGATATAAAGAGTGACCGTATCAGCTGACACAGCTTTCCACCTCCGTATTCTGAATCAGAAATCCTTCAGAGTTCTCCTGCTGCGGATTTGTCAGCCAGTAGAAAATTCCCAGTGCTACTGCCACTACCACAACAGTGAAAATGGAATACCATATTTTTCTGTGTCCGTCATCCATATTTTCACCGACCTTTCCACGCGTCCCGGAAAATTACCGTCATATCCGGGCGCTGTATACTATTTCGGAAATAGTATCTGGATTTTCGGCAGAAATATGTGTTTATGAACTCATTTTCCGCATATTTTCAAGTATTTTTTTCTCAAGCCTGGACACCTGTACCTGTGAGATTCCCATGATTTTTCCCACATCTGTCTGTGTCTTGTCTGCAAAATATCTCAGATAGATGAGCTGTCGCTCCTCCGGATTCAGCGTTTCCAGCAGCTGCCCCAGCAGCATCCGGTCAAGAATTCTGTCTTCCTTTTTCTCTTTTTCTTCAATTTTATCCAGAAGCCGGATCTCATTTCCCTCCTTCTGATGAATCGGACGATAGAGAGAGTCCACCTCGCTTCCCGCCTCCATAGCCTGTACGATTTCTTCTTTTCCGATTCCCAGCTCGCAGGAGAGTTCCTCCAGCGTCGGTTCCCGTCCAAGCCTGTCCGTAAGTTTCTCCCTTACCTGGATACTTCTGTACGAAAGTTCTTTCAGAGAACGGCTGACCTTGATCATGCCGTCGTCTCTTAAAAACCGCTTGATCTCGCCCGATATCATAGGAACCGCGTAGGTAGAAAACTTTACATCATATGACAGATCAAACTTGTCAATGGCTTTCAGCAGGCCGATACAGCCAATCTGAAAGAGATCCTCCGATTCCGTTCCTCTGCCGCAGAACCGCTTTACAACGCACCAGATCAGGCCGATATTTTCTTCCACCAGCTGTTCTCTCGCTTCTTTATCTCCATCGTGTGATCTCCTGATTAAAGCGATTGTGTGGTCCATATCTCCCTTCCTTTTCCGATGGCCTTCTGCATTTTCACTGTCGTCCCTTTGCCTGGCTCGGATTCCACCTCTACCTTATCCATAAAAGCTTCCATAAACGCGAACCCCATGCCGGAGCGCTCCTGTTCCGGTCTTGTTGTAAACATGGGGCGCATCGCCTCTTCTATATTTTCAATTCCCCGTCCGGTGTCACTTACTTCCACAAAAAAAATATTTTCCCTGATCCGGCAGCGGATATGTACCTTCTTCACAGCCTGATCATATCCATGAATAATAGCATTTGTCACAGCCTCCGAAACAGCTGTCTTTACATCCGCCACTTCCTCTACCGTAGGATTCAGCTGGGTCATAAACGCAGCAACCGCCACCCTGGCAAAGCCTTCATTTTCCGACCTGCTGTCAAATCTGATTTCCATTTCATTCGTATTTTTCATGACTCATCCTCCTCATATATCTGCATAATTTTCGTCACACCCGACAATGTCAGTATTTTTTTGATTCTCGCATTTGCATGCACTGCCCATACCTCTCCTCCGATCAGGCAGATCGTCTTATACCTTCCCATAATTACCCCTATTCCGGAACTGTCCATAAAATCTGTCTTTTCAAAATCGAAAATAATATATTTGATATGATTCCTGTCAATAACCGCGTCCGCTTCCCGCTTCATTTCTTCCGCATTGTGATGATCCACTTCACGGGGCAGGTAAATTGTCAGACAGTTCTCCTGAACCTGATATTTCATCATACTCCTCCTCACGAAATCTGATAGGGGTCAGACCCTTTTGCAAAGGGGTCTGACCCCTTTGCACAAAATTGTGCAAAAATAAAGGATGTGCCTTTCTGCACATCCTCTTCTTTCGTAACTTTTCTGTCTTTATTCTTTATTTTTCTTTTTTTTAATAATATCCGTTCTTTTTGTATATCTTACTGGCCGTTGCTGTCGCTGTCTCCACTGTCGTCATTGTCTCTGCTGTCGGAGGACCCCTTTATGGTTTTCAGATTTTCAGAAGCGTCTTCCGCATACTGGGAATCCCCGTATTCGTCCACTACCCGCTGAAAATAAGTGGCTGCTTTTTCATTGTCTCCGCTGCCCATATAGGCTTCTGCCAGCCGGAAAAGAGCTTCCCCGTCATTATACCCGGCATCCATTTTTACAACTTTCGCAAGAGCAGTAACCGCATCTTTGTAATTTTCCGCATACAGTGCATTTCTGCCTTCCGACATCCGGTTCTCGCATGCCCTGGGATAAATCGCCTCTGTCAGGTCGTCGTACTGGGCCTTTCCAGTATCTCCCAGATTATCCCTCGCTATATTAAGAAGCGAATCCGCCAGCGTATTGGATTCGTATGAGCCGGAATTATACTGATCCATAACGGATATGAGATTTTCATAGCTGTCCGAAGTGCTGGCCGCCTTCTTCGCGTCTGCTTCGGCGCTCTCGCTTTCTGCCCGGTAATTATCCAGCGTCCTCGTCTGCGCGTTGATCTGCGCCTGCAGAGAATCAATCTGTTCGCTGTACTCCCGCATCTGATTATTCATCCGCTCTGATCTGGACTGATTGACCGCCGGAGCCACCAGGAACCAGATAATCGCCGCTCCGATCGCCGCTCCGATAAAAATATTGGCAACGGCAAGATGGGAGGCCATCGATTTGACCGCCGAATGTTTGGGCTGGATAATTGTCTCATTGCCAAGATTATACTCTACCGCATCATCTTTTTTCTTCTTCTCGATTCTTCGCCCTCTGCCTCTTCTGGCTGTCAGCTCATGCATATATCTGAGCGTAATCTCATTGGCCGTATCAATCCTCCGGGCTGCGCGCAGCACCTGCCGTGCGCGGGAATACTGCTGCGTATGAAGATAAAGCAGCGCCAGCAGCTGATGAGCCTTCAGAAATGTAGGGTGTGAAGTAATCACCTGCTTCAGCTGTATAATCGCCAGATCTTCTCCGTTCTGACGGCAGTATCCGATACACTGGTTATATTTTTTAACAGCCTGATTAATTGTTTCAAGCTCATTCGCAGAGGCCTGTACCTCTTTGATAAAATAATTTGCTATATTATCTCTCGGGCGCAGATTCTTGCTGATAATCCACTCTACCAGAGCTTCCGCAACCTCTCCGGTTCCATAATATACAAGCCCCAGAAGATTCCGCGCTGCGATATTCTCCCTGTTAAACTGCAGACTTATCCTGAGTGACTTCGCTGCCCCTGACATATCGCGGATCTGCGCCTTTCTCAGTCCATCATTATACCAGTAATTAGACTGGTATACGATCTTCTTCGCGTAATTCATTTATACTCACCACAATCTTTCCGACAAAAGTCATTTCTTCTGATCCATGACTTGCTTCAGAAGATCTGTCATATCTGACAGATCCTCCTGGTAAACAGCTTCCTCTATATCTTCCACTTCAAGGCTTGGTTTGAATTTTTTCAGTTCTTCCTCATAGTTGAGCATCTGTATTCCTCCTGAATCAGTTCCTTTATCATACCCGCCAGATACAGAGAACCAAGACAGTAAACTCTGCGTTCTCCTCTGTTCTTCAATATATACTGAAGCGCATCCTTCACATTCTCCGTAACAATAACAGGTTTCTCTGTGTATCTTTTAAACAGCCGTCCCAGATCCTCCACCCGGGCAGCCCTTTTATCCGCAATCAGCGTCACCACATAAAAATCAGCCTGAACGTCCCGGCACAGACAGGATATCATGTCTTCATAATCCTTGTCTTTTACTGCAGAGAACAGAATCACCCTGCCCCCGGCATCCGGCAGCACACTGGCCGCAAACGCTTCCACAGCGCTTACATTATGGGCGCCGTCCACATAAATATCCGGCAGAATTTCTTCCATCCGGCCTGCCCATTTCACACCCGATAGGGCCTCTCTCCATCTGTCCGGATGTCCCGAACTTCCAAACAGAAGCCGCATGGCTTCCATGGCAAGCATGGCATTGGCCGGCTGATAGACTCCGATATTGTTCAGTTTCCACGTGGTATTTCCATAATAAGCATTTGAGCAGGAAAATGCAATATGTTTGTCCTCAATTCCGAGAATTTCGTACGCATCTTTCCCGATTTTTTTACA
>ERZ1643247.885-NODE-885-length-32190-cov-9.324350_pt1 | contig 32190 bp, 29 predicted proteins | sample MGYA00579264_ERZ1643247 | MGnify/ENA primary metagenome ERZ1643247 (study PRJEB29033, sample SAMEA4952262) | chicken gut metagenome | biome: Broiler Chicken; feature: Gastrointestinal Tract; material: Caecum | place: Ireland | collected 2018 | study: Broiler... | reverse complement strand
AAGACTAAAATCCACTTTAGCCCATTTAAAGTGGAAATAAACTTTTCAGTTCAGTTACCAAAAAAATTTTTAAATTTTTTCAAAAAGTATTTGCAAAAAGAACAATTATATGATATAGTATCTTTTGTCAGGCGGATATGGCGGAATAGGCAGACGCGCTAGATTCAGGTTCTAGTCCTCGCGAGGGGGTACAGGTTCAAGTCCTGCTATCCGCATTGATAACAAAGAAGAGATAGTTGGTTGTCAGCTATCTCTTTTTTATATTCTTTACAAAAGTTTATATACAGAAGTAGAGCCAAAGTCTTTTCATTACTCTGGCTCTTCCTTATACATTCCGTCCCTGATACTGTACGGTCACAACATAGACGGTTTTACTTGATTCATCAATTTTGAAGATGGCAATATAATTATCTATCAGTAATTGCCGGTATCCTTTTCCGGCGTATCTTCCTTCGCTCCGTTCTTGATGCGACTGCGGGAAAGTTTCTAATTTCTTTAATGCCGCCCAAATTCGGTCTGTCTGTCCTTTCGCATTTTCCGGTGATAACTTTTCCAAAGCAATGTAGGAAAAAATATCATCAATTTCTCGAAATGCCTGTTGGTTTAATCTGACTTTATATTTATCCATAATATTTTCTATTCAGTTTCTCAAATGCTTCATCGAGATCAATAGAAGCGCCGCCTTCTTCCATTTCTTTTTCGGATTCATAGATTGCCTGATCGATCCGGTTGCTTTTTGCAAATTTATCATATAATTCACTGCTCATTACGACCAGATCACTGTATCCGTTTTTGGTAATAAAAATCGGTTCCTGTATCTTATGAGCAATATCCGATATCTCACTTGTATTGCGGAGATCTTTAATTGGCATAATAACTGGCATAATATCAGCTCCTTTCTTCCTTTAACATGATTATAGCATAATTATGTCGAAAGGTACACTCAATTATTCGCCTGCTTCTGAATTCGTATAAAATTAGAATCCCTCAGCGGAATCAGGTCGCTTCTCCCCCTCATCGCCCGTTCCAGGAAAAAAGACCCGAAGACGCAGGGCATATCCGCACTGCCGTCTCCGGGCCGGTGTTGTTTCGTTCTATGTTGTTTACTTTCTTTTACGCTTTTAGCGGCTCCAGATTTTCTCCATTGGACTCGATCACCTGTTTATACCAGTAAAAGCTCTTTTTCCGGTAACGTGCAAGAGTGCCGCTTCCATCATCTTTCCGGTCTACATAGATGAAGCCGTAGCGCTTGCTCATCTCCCCGGTTGATGCGCTGACCAGATCGATACAGCCCCAGGTCGTATAGCCAAGCAGTTCCACGCCGTCTTCTTCCACGGCCGCCTTGAATGCCTCGATGTGGGCCTTCAGATACTCGATCCGATAGTCGTCATCCACCGTCCAGGACCCTTTGCCGTCCGGAATCAGCTCATCCTTCGCGCCGAGTCCGTTTTCTACGATAAAAAGTGGTTTCTGGTAGCGGTCGTAAAGTGTATTCATCGTCGTACGCAGTCCAAGAGGGTCGATCTGCCAGCCCCACTGAGAGGATGGAAGATACGGATTCTTTGTCCCTTTGAAGGCATTTCCGATGGTCTCGCCTACGTTTTCCTGTGTTGTGATGCACCTGGAAGAATAATAGCTGAAACTGATGAAGTCCACGGTATGTTCCCGCAGAATCTCTTCATCTTCCGCTGTCATGCCAAGGTCAATGTTCTTCTTCTCAAAGAGCTTCTTTGCGTAGTTCGGATAATATCCTCTGGCCTGCACATCGATAAAGAGCATGTTTTCCCTGTCTTTTCCGAGAGCCGCCCAGACATCTTCCGGCCTGCAGCTGTACGGGTAATAGTTTCCTGCCGCCATCATACAGCCCACCTTGTTTTCCGGATCAATCTCATGTGCAATCTTTGTCGCCCAGGCACTAGCCACCAGTTCATGATGGGCGCTGATATACTTCGCCTGTTCCTGATCTTCCCCTTCCTCAAACTGAAGTCCCGCTCCCATAAAAGGAAGATGGAGAATCATATTGATTTCATTGAAGGTGATCCAGTATTTAACGAGACCCTTGTACCGGGTAAAGAGCACGGTCACAAGCTTTTTGTAAAGCTCGATCAGCCGTCTGTTCTTCCATCCGCCGTACTCCCGGATCAGATGCATCGGACAGTCAAAATGGGTGATCGTCACAAGAGGCTCAATTCCGTATTTCTTACATTCCCGGAATACGTCCTCGTAAAAGGCAAGGCCCGCCTCGTTCGCCTCCGCTTCATCTCCCTTTGGGAAAATTCTGGACCATCCGATGCTCATACGGAATGTCTTAAATCCCATTTCCGCGAACATGGCGATATCTTCTTTATAATGATGGTAGAAATCAATTCCTTCCAGAGCCGGGTAATCTTCATCATCTCCTGCGTGTGGCCCATATCGTGAAAGTCCATCGACGCATTGACCAGATGCATGGCGATAAATCCCGCCTCATCCTCCGGAAGAAGTACTCCTGTTTTCCGCTCAATGATGTTCAACGATTCCATCCCGATCTGATATTCGTGATTGTAAAACCGTTTAATCTCCGTAAGCAGGGCATTCTGAATCGGAATCCCGCCTTTCGACCGCTGAATCGCGAAATGGATGTGGTCACAGAGATTCAGATACAGATAATTGCTGAGCTGCTTTCCAAGGGAAATCGTCGCATACTCCACGATCTCGTTGGTTGCCTGGATACATTCAAGGGGCATGGAAGAAAACAGTTCCTCCATGTGCTGTCTTTCCTCCTTCTGAAGCACATAAACTTTTTCCACTTTTCCGTCATCAATATACTCTCCCGGCTTTTTCTTAAAGCCGATTCCGCACCCCATTACAAGGACTTCCTGTCCTTTTTCATCATGGGATCTGATCAGATTGTTGTTAATCACTTTATCAACCTGCATTCTTACGATCCGCCCTCCTACATAAAATGCACAAAAAATAGGCTATACCGCTCCCACATTTTAACTCAAATGTGTACAATCGGTATAGCCTGCTTTACCAGTAACAATCCTTTTATACAAGGCCAGTATAGCATCCAACCTTGTTTTTATCAATTATGAATAAAAGTTTTATGCACCTTTTTACGCTCCGACTTTTCCAAGTCCCATTTCCTGTCCGATATTCAGAATATGATCTCCGATCCGTTCAAAATCCGTAAGCATCTCGGAATACAGAATACTGACCTCTTCATCCTGTTTTCCCTGCTGCATCCGGTCGATCTGTCCCTGGCGGAAGCTTTCTGTCATGTCGTCTATCCTCTGTTCCGCCTCTTCGATCCTCTTCACGATCTCTGTGTCTCCCTTCTTGACATCGCTTAAAATCTCAAGCGCATCAAGACTTGCTTTCTTCATCTGGCGGATCTCCTCCATCTCGGTACTGGAAAATACAATGCCCTTTTCTTCCATCATCTGTGTGTACTCACACAGATTTGTCGCATGGTCTCCAATTCTCTCCAGATTACCGCATACTTTGAACAGAGCACTCATGTATCTGGCATCTTTCTGGTTTGTCTCATTGACAATCGTCTTGGAAATATATTTGCAGATCTCTTTATTGAGGAAGTCGATGTACTCTTCTTTTTCATCTACCTGCGCAAGGAGGGCGGTGGAACCATCCAGCACCGCATCAAAACTCAAGTGCACGTTTTCCTTTGTCATCTGAAGCATCCGTTCTACTTCTTTCTGAACTCCTGTCAAAGCGATTGCGGAAGTACCGATGTGGTTTTCCCTCTTCGTATCAACCGGGCGGATGTATTCCAGATGCATCCCTTCCACTTTCTCTTCTTTCTTATCCGGAAGAACCTTCTCGGCAAAGGATGCCAGATAGTTTCCAAACGGAATCAGAAGAATGGTGGTGACAATATTAAACAACGTATGCATGTTGGCAATCTGCCCCGCCACATTGGTCGGCGTCCAGCTTTCCACCAGAGACGTAAGCGGCGTCAGAATACAGACAGTTGTAAAAATGATCGTTCCGATGATGTTGAATGTCAGATGGATGATCGTCGTACGCTTTGCGTTCCGGCTTGTCCCGATGGATGCAAGCACCGCCGTAATACAGGTACCGATATTCTGTCCAAAAAGAACAAACACCGCGCTCGGAAGTCCGATCAGACCGTTTGATGCCAATGCCTGCAGAATACCAACAGACGCGGAAGAAGACTGAATAATCGCCGTAAACACCGCTCCGGCAAGAATACCAAGCACCGGATTTGAGAATTTTGTCATAAGGCTTACAAAAGCCTCCGAATCACGAAGCGGCATCATGGATGAGCTCATCATCTCCATACCAAGGAAGAGTACACCAAGTCCTGCTACAATCAGACCGTAATTATGTACCTTCGGACTTTTAATGAAAAGAATCAAAGCCACTCCAAGAAAAGCGATCAGCGGAGCAATCGCCCCAATGTCAAGCGCAATCAGCTGTCCTGTAATTGTCGTACCGATATTTGCACCCATGATGATCCATACAGCCTGTCTCAGTGTCATCATGCCCGAATTTACAAATCCTACTACCATAACCGTGGTTGCCGATGACGACTGGATCACGGCTGTCACTCCCGCTCCTACCAGGACGCCCAGAAAGCGGTTGGCTGTCAGCCTTTCCAGGATTCGTTTCATCTTGTTTCCGGCGGCTGCCTCAAGCCCGGAACTCATCATCTGCATTCCGTAAAGGAACAAAGCGAGTCCTCCAAGCAGGCCAAAAAAGTCTGTCAACTTCATTTCTCTTTTCCTCCATAAAAGTTGAATTTTCCTCTCGATTTTACAAAATGCTAACTTATTTTTAACATTCCATTTATATATTTACTAGAAACCGCGAAAATACGCAATAGGTTATACGAAAAATTAACATGATTTTACGTAGATTTTACCTGAATTTTACATTTTCTTTCCCATGAACCTGCTTCCAGAGAAAAAAATTCAAAAAGTAAAGACCGGAAAAACTCTTTCCGGCCTTGTTTTACCATATTTCAATTTTCTCCCGGTCTTTCGGGTTCAGGTACAGATCGATGGACTCAATATCCTTCTGCCTGTAGCTTCCAATCTTATGTTCTTTCAGATCACCCAGAATGATGTCCCTGAACTCCATCACATCCCGCACTTCGTCATAATTGATATACGGGAAATAAAATCCGAGTGTTTCGGCATCCTCCTGCCACGCTTCCGGCGCAACCCGCTTTTTGTTGTACTCAATACTGTAGTGCAGTGTGTTTTCCGGTACGGAGTCATCCCAGACAAGATTCAGATACGGCTGTCCGTAATCCATATATACATCCACTGTACCTCCGTCAGATGGCGGCGTAAAGCTCATCTCTCCTTCCATCACTGTCATCTCCGTCTCCCCGACAGTTCTCTCCCCTGCATAGTCCAGAGAAAAGAATTCCACGCATCCGATTCCTGCACCGATTCCGCTGATCAGTACCCCGCCCGCAAATATTCCGGCAAGTAATTTCCGATACTGCTTCATCTATAACACCTCCCCTGTCTGTTCTGCCTTCCTCTCACCCTCCGGTTTTTTTCTGTACTTTTTTCGAAGTCCGAATGTCAGAAGTCCGAGGGATGCCCCTGAAGCTGCTGCTCCAAAGCAGAAAATCTCCGCCCCAAGAAGCGGATATCCGGAAAACACCAGAGTCAGCAGGGCTCCAAAAGCAAACAGACTGACAGCCGCCATTCCCAACAGAAAGCAGGTAACAAGTATCCAGCTCAGATTCCAGATCAGAACGCAGCAATTATGAAGCAGACGCCTGGACGTACTCCAGACCGGAATCTCCGTACTTTTCCTCCACAGGCTCTTTTTCTCCTGTCTGCCTTCTTTCTCTTCGCTGCCATCCGTCCTCTGTTTGGATTTTCCGGAAAAAGCTCTCCATTTTCCGGCTATTGTATCTTTCATTTTCCGGATCTTTTCCAGAATTTTCCCGAAAAACGCAGCCGCCTTTCCCGCCAGTTTTCTGCTCCCCTCAGAAACTTTTTCCATGTCCGGAGTACGGATCACGATCCCCTTTGTCTTTTCTTCAAATTTCGGATCCACGTGATATGCCTCCAGAATTTCGGCTGCCAGCTCTGCGATATTACCAAAATCGCTGATCGCCTCTTCTTCGCTGAGCCCGCTTTTCATCTTCAGATCAATGTGCTGCGCATACTCATCAATAATATCTTCCTGTTCCCTTTCATCCAGCACTCTTAAATGATCTCTTAATTCTTTTAAAAACCCTTCTTTATTCATGCTTTCCCTCCTTTAGGAAACGGCACACCCGTTCCTGAAACTCATTCCATTCTGCCTCAAGCTGATCACGGTGGAGAATCCCTGCCGCAGTCAAATGATAATACTTTCTGGGCGGTCCCTCTGTGGACTCACGCAGATAGGTCTCAAAATAATGTTCGTTTGTCAATCGTTTCAGGAGCGGGTAAATCGTCCCTTCATTTACATCAATGACCTTGGATACTTCTGTCACCAGTTCATATCCGTACATGTCACGGTTCCGGACTGATTCCAAAACAATCAGTTCCAGAACTCCTTTTTTAAACTGTGGATTCATTCCATCACTCCTTCTGTTATTATACTATACCTACTACTTGATTATGTCAAGTACTGGATGAAAATTAATAGCGGGCAGTCTGCTGCTGCCCGCTGTTCACCTTAGACAAAGGTCGGTCTTCTATTCGGAGGACGAACCGCTCTCTGTATCTGTGCTTTCCTCTCCGGATGTACTGTCATCCGAAGAGCTGTCGTCTGCAGAAGCATCATCCTCTGTAGATTCTGTCTCCTCTTCTTCTTTCAGATTATCCGTGTTCATCTCCAGTACATTCGGAAGGGAAGAGGATACTGTATACACATTTTCCTTGTCCCCTATTGTCATGTAATAATCGGAGTCTGCTCCGTCTCCGATATAAATGGTTTCTGTTGTACCATCTTCTCCTGTCACGGTAATGGTATAAGCAGGGGAATCCAGTCCATAGCTTTCCAGAGAATCCGGATCCTCAATCTGCCGCTCAGCCTGTACATCGGATACTGTATCCGCGATATTCTCAATGTTATCCTGCACAAGAGCCGTCTCCGTATCATCTTTCAGATGCCAGGTATCGTCTTCTTTTACAAGAGATACGCTGCTTCCGTTTTCGGAAGAGTAGGTGATCTCCACCGGATTTTCAATGTCCACCACCTGGATCTTCTCCGCTTCGGCTTTGGCCTGTTCTGCTTCTTTCTGACTCTGATTGTAGCTTCTAAGTGCAAAGTAAACAATACAAAGTACAAGAAGTACTGCCAGAAGTATGATAAGTCCTTTTTTCTGTTTCATCTGTCCACTCCCTATGCTTTTCTACGTTTCATCCAGATCACAAATCCTCCGATCAGAACAACCGCCGGCACACCAAAGATCAACGCTGTACTGATAGAACCTGCATGCTGCACGGTGTTCAACTCTACAGACAGGCTCTTCGCCTTGATGGAAAGATTTTCAACATCGTCAAAATTGTTCATAACGAGATTGAGGAAGAGCCTCGAATTATCCAGATTGGAAAAATACTCCGTAATCTGGGAATTGATCATGCTTTCCGAAGCAATCACGGTCAGCTTCGCGTCATCTTCCTCCGCGACAGCTGCGAGAGTATATTCTCCCTGTGTCTGTGCCTCTTCCGTCACTGCGTATCCTTCTGAGGATGTCGTCATCACCTGTGTCACAGAAAGCGTATCTCTTAAATCTTCCTGTACGGTAAATCCGGCTGAATTTACAAGAAGTACCATATCGCTTTCCAGACCGTCTCCCAGATCTCCCGATGCCGAGATTTCCGGGAAGATATAATAGTAATTCCCCTGGTAGCACCGCTGCATATCCGCAATGTAGCCGTCCGTTTTTGTCATTCCGTACTGTTCAATAAACGCGTTCAGATTCGGCGTCTCCGTGGAAGCATCACCCATCACATAAATGACCTTTCCTCCTTCTGACATATAATTCAGAAGCATCGTTTCCTCCTGCTCGGAAATATCGCTCGTCGGCGCATCGATCAGGATCAGGTCGCAGTCTGAAGGGATCTCTTCTACCATCAGAAGATTCAGTTCTTCCGTTGTCACACTGGATTTCTCCAGTTCATCGCTCAGAGAAGTGGATAATGTCGTCTCGCCGTGTCCGGTTGTATAGTAGATTTTCTTCGACACATCCGTTGTAATCTGATTGATCGCACTTGTCAGCTGACCGTCCGCATCAAACTCCGAATCAGACGCAGACCCTGTCGTATAGTAGGAATTGTAGTCCTGCACAATAATATCCGTAAACAGAACTGTAGCGGATTTTCCGGTCTCCTCGCAGGAAACGACAATGGAATTGGACTGTGCATCTTCATTCTCCTGAAGAGCCTGCGGATGATCCACCGGATTGATCCATTCTACACTGATCTTGTCAGTCAGTGCGGTATATCGTTCCAGGAATGTTTTGATTCTCTCGTCTGTAGATGATTTGTCTGCATATACCGTAAACTTGATATCGTATTCCAGATCTTTCAAAAGATTTCTGGATGTCTTGGAAATTCCGTAAATGTTTTTATTGCTGACATCAACCTGTCTGAATTTCTCCGGGAGCTGCCCGACAATCAGATTGATGACAACTGCGATCACGATGACAATCGCGATCATACCCACACTGTAAAATCCATAGCGGGTCTGAAGACTTCGGAATTTTTTCAGCAATTTCTTCATGTCTTACCCTCCTAACTGAATCTTCTTTTCTGTATTGACTGAACCGTCAGGAATAAAAACACCCCGATCAGAGTCAGATACATCACAACCCCGCCGATGTCCAGAAGATTATTTTCCGCGACACTCGTAAACGTCGAAACAAGCGCAAACTTTTCAAAGATTGTGGAAAGAATTCCTTCATATAAAGAAGAGTCTACAACATAGATCACAATAAGAACAATCGTACCGATTCCTTCAATTCCGACACTCAGCAGACCGTTTTTGGTCATATTGTAAACAAACAAAACGCAGAGGGTCAGCATCATCCAGATTCCTGCCATCCCTCCAAATGCGGAAGACGGAAGGAAGCTTAACAGTCCATCCCACAGATAAATCACCATCAGGACACCAAATGTTCCGATGGCCGCAATAATCTGGCTCTCCGTCATGGCGGAGATAAAACTTCCGATGGCAATATATACACATCCAAGAAGGAAGAATACAAGAATCGATGTATAATCATTCTTAAAATATGCCGTCCCCTGTGTACTGATAATCAGCGGATACGCACAGAACAGTACGCAAGGAATCAGAAATACCGTCACCATGGCAAAATATTTTCCCATTACCATCTTGCCCACGCTTACCGGGGAGGTCAACAGCAGCTGGTCGGTCCGGCTTCTCCTTTCCTCGGAAAAGCTTCGCATCGTAAGAATCGGAACCGCCACAAGAAAAATAAACATGACCCCTTCCAGCGAATAGGAAAAATACGGATATCCGCTGTTTAAATTGTATGCCATGAAGTAGATGCCTGTCATAAAGGTCAGAAAGGCGATGAAAATACTCCCCGTCATGGAGTAAAAATACGATTTAAACTCACGCTTATAGATTGCCAGCATGTGGACGTCCTCCTTCCTGGGTCAGCTGAAGGAAGATGTCCTCCAGTGTATTCTGTTTTCTGTACATGGAGATCAGCGCGCTGTCCTCTCTTGCGAAGGCGCGGAAGATCTCCTCCCGGATATCAACATCCTCTTTTGTCTCAATGACAGCCTTCGTAATTCCAGGATCTGTCGACGGGTATCTGACTTTCTGAATTCCCGGAATCCGTGAAAGAATCTCTTCGGTTTTCTCCGGAAGCAGTCTCGTCTCGATCTCGGTCGGCGCATTCCCTGAAAATTTCTTTTCCAGGTTTTCCGGCGTATCACTTGCCACCAGTTTCCCCTGGGAAATAATGATGATGTAATCGCACACTTCCCTGATCTCCGCAAGAATATGGGAGCTTAAAATGACCGTATGATCTTTTGCAAGCTCCCTGATTAACTCTCTGATTTCGATGATCTGTTTCGGATCCAGGCCGACTGTCGGCTCATCCAGAATAATTGTCTCAGGGAATCCAAGCACTGCCTGCGCCAGCCCCACTCTCTGGCGGTATCCTTTGGACAAATTCTTAATCAGCCTTTCTCTCACATCATAAATCCTGACCATCTTCATTATTTTTTTGACTTCAGCCTTTCTGTCCGCCTTTTTTACCTTTTTCAGCTCCGCCGCGAACATCAGATACTCCTGCACTTTCATGTCCATATAAAGCGGCGGCATCTCCGGGAGATATCCGACAGATTTTTTCGCCAGTTCCGGCTCTTTTAAAATATCATGGCCGTTGATCAGAACTTCCCCTTCGGTTGCTCCGAGATATCCGGTCATGATATTCATGGTTGTGGACTTTCCGGCTCCGTTTGGCCCAAGCAGCCCATAGATATGTCCCTTCTCTATTCGAAAGTTCAGATGATCCACAGCAGTATGGCTGCCGTATTTTTTCACTAATCCGTTGACTTCGATCAATGTGCTTCCCTCCTCTGTTTTAGTCTATGCAATACCTTATCAGGAAATTGTGTCTATTCTGTGCCAAAACTGTGATGAAAAAAAGAAACACCGTCCTTGCCACCGGCACCGGAATATACTATAGTAGAGGATAGCAGCGGAAAAAAGGAGGAGGAAACACAGCATGGAATATGCAGAGGATTTACAGATGGACTCTCAGGAGTCCGCAAAAAGAATGGAGGACGGACGTCTTTACCTTCCGTCCGACCCTGAAATTATGAAAAAACAGTTTGACTGTCTGGAAAAGCTGTATGATTATAATCAGACAAGACCGCACGACCAGGAACTGAGAGCCAGAATGCTCAAAGATATGTTTGCCGAATTGGGCGAGGGATGCTATATCGAGCCTCCGCTTCGTTCCAACTGGGGTGGATATCATACCCATTTTGGAGATCATGTCTACGCCAACTTCAATCTGACTCTTGTTGACGACGGACATATTTATGTCGGCAGCAAGACCATGATCGGACCGAATGTCACCATCGCGACCGCAGGTCATCCGGTGGAACCGAATCTCCGCTACCTTGAGATGCAGTACAACATGGACGTACATATCGGAAAGAATGTATGGATCGGCGCAGGATGTGTCATCCTTCCGGGTGTGACCATCGGGGACAATACAGTTATCGGAGCCGGCAGCATTGTCACAAAGGACATCCCGGCCGGAGTAGTAGCTGTAGGAAATCCATGCCGGGTACTGCGTGAAGTAGGAGAACACGACCGGGAATACTATTACCGTGACCGGAAAATCGATGTACCGATCCCGGATGTGCTTTCCAAACTTGACAAGGACTGATCTTCAGGAACTGTTTCTATTGCACAAAAAGAGCTTTGCGCGGCCCTTTCTCCGGGCGTTGCAAAGCTCTTTTCTTCTACTCTTCTGTCTCATGTTTCTGTGGTCTTTCAAAATCCAGATCAATTTCCCTGACCTCCTGTTTTGTCGGGATCGACGCAGCCGCTCCAGGTCTTGTGACCGCAATGGCCGCCGCTCTGGAGGCCACGATCAGGCATTCTCTTACATCCATCCCGGATACCAGTCCGGCGATAAAATATCCGGTAAACGTATCTCCTGCTCCGGTCGTATCGGTCACCGGTACATGGAAGCTGTCCTGGAAAAACCGCCTCGATGCATCCTGATACACACATCCGTCTCCGCCAAGCGTCATCACAATCCCGGCCTTCGGATACAGTTCGGACAAAGTATCCAGAATTTCCCCCAGCTCTTCTTTTCCTGTCATCTGCGCACCTTCAATCTCATTGACAAGGAAGAGGTTTACTTTGCCAAGATCACAGGATTTAAGCTGCTCATTATACGGGGACGGATTCAGGATGATCCGCATCTTCTTTCTGCTGGCCGCTTCGATGACATAATCTACGAGATTGATCTCGTTCTGCACAAGTACGATATCCTCCTCGCTGAAATCCGCCAGCACTTCATCGATATAATTTTTGGTAAATTTCCGGTTTGCTCCTCCATACAGAAGAATGCAGTTCTGTCCGCTCTCATCCACCTGAATGATCGTATGTCCCGATGGTCCCGGAACTTTCCATATATAATGCGTATGAATATTTTCCTTCCTGCAAAGATCCACCAGCATCTCTCCGTCTTCTCCGATCATTCCGGCATGGTGGACTTCCAGTCCGGCCCTTGCAAGGGCAATCGACTGATTCAGCCCTTTTCCGCCGCAGAAAATCTTTCTCTCCACTGTATCCAGTGTCTCCCCCGGCTCCACAATATGGTCCACCGTGTAGGTATAATCCAGATTCAGCGATCCAAAGTTGATGATTCTCATCGGTCCGTTCCTCCTTCTAATCCTTGATTTTTAATACTTCCCTGTCATAGGTCCACAGCCCGTTTACTTCTTCTTCAATATCCGACAGCTGCGTGTAGACAGCCGCGCACAGCCCTTTTCGCTCCAGATTTCTGACTTCTTTCCAGATTTTTTCATAGGCATGGCACAAGCTCTTCTTCCCCGGGAAAATCCGGTATCCGTATATTGCCGGGCACGCACTGTGCCCTTTTTCTCTCATGGAAAATCCTCCAAATTCCGACAGAATGGAAGCCCGCTCTTTCTCCGTCTTCACTTTCAGCCGGAAGAAATAGTTGTGGGTACTCCGCACATCCCCGCATCTCTGGTCGAACCAGCCGCTGGCCGCATCTACCAGACGGGTCGGATCCAGACGTTTCAATTCCTTTGTAAGCCTTTTTGTATCAAACTGTCCCCATCCTTCGTTAAACAGCGTCCAAAGGACGATGGACGGATGCCCATAGAGTGTGCGTACTGTCTGTCTCATCTCATGTTCAAACTCTGCCCGGCCTTTTTCACTCTTTCTGGACAGAAGCCGTCTTACCTTGTCCGTGACCGTAATGTGCCAGATACTCATGGCAGTCGCCCCGTAAGTCACATACCAGTGATGGTACGCTTCTCCTCCGTTAACCATATCCTGCCACACCAGCATTCCCAGACGGTCGCAGTGATAGTACCAGCGCTGTGGCTCGATTTTGCAGTGCTTCCTGAGCATGTTATAGCCGAGATTTTTCGCCTGACTGATATCAAAAATCATCGCCTCATCGGACGGCGCTGTATAAAGCCCGTCCGGCCAGTACCCCTGATCCAGAAGTCCTCTCTGGAACAGAATCTCGTGGTTCAGGCAGATCCTTGGAATGCCTTTCGGATCCTTTTCCACCGTGATGCAACGCATCGCAAAGTAGCTTTTCACCTTGTCTTTTCCCATCCGTACTTCAAACTCATACAGATATGGATCCCACGGTGTCCAGCTCCGCTTTTCCCTTAACCGGATCCGGACAGGTTCATTCGTTCCGGCCTCACAGACTCTTCCCTCCAGAATAATCCTTGCCTTCTTCGCCACATTGGCAAATACGGTAATCTCCACTTCCCCGGTGTCATAAAACGGCCGGCACTTGATCTCTTCAATATAATTATGCGGCACTGCCTCCATCCATACTGTCTGCCAGATTCCGCTCTGAGCCGTATAGAACATACCGCCTTTTTGAATTTTCTGCTTGCCCTTCGCATGCCAGCTCTGGTCCGATATATCGCGTACCCGGACGCAGAGGTCATTCTCCCCTTCTTTCAGATACCGCGTAACATCAACGGTAAAGGGAAGATATCCTCCTTTATGACAGCCGGCGCGCCTTCCATTTATATACACGACACACATCTGATCGACCGCACCAAAATGCAGCAGAATCCGTTCCCCCGACTGTGCCGGATTTTCAAACGTCCGGTGATACCAGAGTGTTTCCTCCGGGCGGAGTCTCCGCTTCACACCGGACAGAACACTCTCCGGCGAAAACGGGACAAGAATCTTTCCTTCGAAGGAGGCAGGCGGACGCTTCCCGGATTCCCGGCAGATCTGGTAATCCCAGTATCCGTTCAGGTTAATATAGCTTTTTCGCCGCATCAGAGGTCTTGGATACTCTGAAAGGACATGCTCCGTATCCAGGTCTTTTCCCCATCTTGTATAAAGCGTTTTCATTTTGTCTGTTCTCCTTTCAGACTTTCTTCCATCTTCTGAAGCTGACGGTAAAAAGTTTCCAGCTCTTCCTCGTCAAACGCTTCCCACCAGATCTCATCCCCTTTTTCAAAAATCTCCTTCACCTGCTCCGCCTTTTCCCTGCCCTCTTCGGTCAGACTGATCAGACAGGATCTGCGGCAGGACGGATCGATCTCCTTTCTCAGAAGCCCCGCTTTTCCAAGCCGGTCCACCGTTCTGGAAATCGTCGTGACATCCACAAAACACCGGTCTGCAAGTTCTCTTTGTGTCATAGTACCATATTTTCTGAGAGAATTCAAAATTCTTGGCTGTCCCTGCCCTACTTTCAGGCCGATTTCCTGAAAATACGGCCGAAGCGCTGCCCTCCTGGCAGCATTTATCTGAAACCATAGTTCTCTGATCTTACTTTTTTCCATTTTCCATCTACTCCAGTTCAAACTGTCCTGTATAAAGCTGATAATAACGGCCTTTATGTTCCAGAAGTTCCTCGTGATTTCCCCGCTCAATGATCTCTCCTTTTTCCAGTACCATAATCGCCTTGGAATTGCGTACCGTAGAAAGGCGGTGGGCGATGACGAACACGGTCCGCCCTTCCATGATGGCATCCATTCCCTTTTCAATCAGACGCTCGGTTCTCGTATCGATGGAACTGGTCGCCTCATCCAGTACAAGAACCGGCGGCTTGACGGCCGCTGCACGCGCAATGGAAAGGAGCTGCCTCTGGCCCTGGGAAAGGTTGCTGCCGTCCCCGTAAAGCATCGTGTCATATCCTTTCGGGAGCTTCCGGATAAAAGAATCCGCATTGGCGATCCTTGCCGCGTCCCGGACTTCCTCATCCGTGATTTCCTGATCTCCATACCTGATATTGTCTGCGATCGTTCCGGTAAACAGGTGGGTATCCTGAATGACCATTGCAAGAGATCTGCGCAGGTCATCTTTCCGGATCTTGCGGATGTCAATCCCGTCATACGTGATCATTCCGCTCTCGATCTCATAAAACCGGTTGATCAGATTGACAATCGTCGTCTTCCCCGCTCCGGTCGATCCCACAAAGGCAATCTTCTGTCCCGGTTTTGCATAGAGCGAAATTCCATTCAGAATCCGTTTATTCGGCACATAGGAAAATACGACATTGTCAAAACGCACATCGCCTTTCAGCGGTGTGAGCACCACCTGATCTTCCTTCTCTTCCCGCCATGCGTATTCTCCCGTCTTCTCTTCACATTCCACCAGAACATCCCCTTCTCTTCTTACATTGCAGAGGGTGATGGTTCCTTCATCAATCTCCGGTTCTTCCTCCATCATCTGGAAAATCCGCTCCGCACCGGAAAGGGCCGCCAGCAGGAAATTCACCTGCTGTGTAAACTGGTTCATCGGCATGGCGCTCTGGCGCACATAGACGAGATAGGAAGAAAGGCTGCCGATATCCAAAAGTCCGGACAGGGCAAAGAGCCCGCCCACACAGGCCGAAACCGCATAATTCACGAAGGAAAGGCTTACAATTGTCGGCACCATCATTCCGGCAAAAGTCAGGGCATTCGTCGATTCCCTCCGGAGATTTTCATTCATCTCACAGAACTTCTTGAAATCAGCCTTCTCGTGGTTGAACACTTTCTCCACTTTCTGGCCCGCCGCCATCTCTTCTACAAATCCATTGATCTTTCCGATCTCCTCCTGCTGCCTTGTAAAGTATTTCCGGCTTCTGCTGCCGTTAAACTTGATAAAGGCAGCCATCAAAAGCAGAAAAACCACGACAATCAGCGTCAGCCGTACACTTAATACCAGCATCATGGTAATCGTTCCCGCCAGCATAAGGAAACTCTGAATCAGCATGGCGAAGCTGCTGTTCATCGCCTCCTGCACTGTGTCTACGTCATTGGTGAACCGGCTCATCAGCTCTCCGTGAGTATGGGCATCATAATATTTCAGTGGAAGCTTCTGCACGTGGGCAAAAAGATCCTGCCGGATTTCCTTGATGACCTTCTGTGCCGTGATGACCATCAGCTGGTTGTAGCCAAATGTTGCCGCCACACCGCACAGGTAAAGGACGGCCATACCCGCTACCGCCGCCAGAAGCCCTTTCACATCCCCCGGAAGAATAAATTCATTGATAACCGGTTTCAGCAGATACGTCCCCAGAATATTGGCTCCGGTACTGATCAGCACAAGCACCGCCACCAGAAGGAACATCCACTTGTGTCCGCCAAGATAGTGCATCAGATGCCCCATTGTCCGCTTCAGATCTTTTGGTCTTTTATATCCCAGATATCTTGCCATTAAAGCTCCACTCCTTCCTTTTGAGATTCATAAATTTCCTGATAGATTTCATTTCTTTCCAGAAGTTCTTCGTGAGTACCGATATCCGACACCTTCCCGTCATCCAGAATCAGGATCTGGTCTGCATGACGCACAGAGGAAATCCTCTGGGCGATGATGATCTTCGTCATCTCCGGAAGTTCCTCTTTTAACATCGTCCGGATTTTCGCCTCGGTTGCCGTGTCCACAGCACTCGTTGAATCATCCAGTATCAGTACTTTCGGCCGCTTCAGAATCGCCCGTGCGATACAAAGCCTCTGCTTCTGTCCACCTGACACATTGACACCGCCCTGCCCCATTTCCGTCTCATAACCGTCTGCAAGCCGGTCGATAAACTCATCCGCACAGGCAATACGGCAGGCCTGTTCAATCTCTTCCATCGTGGCATCTTCCTTGCCCCACCGCAGGTTTTCTATCAAGGTGCCGGAAAAAAGCGTATTCTTCTGAAGCACCACGGCAATTGCGTCCCGCAGATGCTCCACCTTGTATTTTTTCACCGGAATTCCATCGATCCGGACCTCCCCTTTTGTCGCATCATAAAGACGAGGAATCAGCTGAATCAGCGTTGATTTCGCTGAACCGGTCTGACCGATAATTCCAAACGTACTGCCTGCCGGGATTTTCAAAGACACATCCGACAGAATATATTCCGGTGCGTCCTTTCTATATTGACAGTAGACATGGTCAAACTCAACCTCGCCGCGCTCTACCTCGTGGTCTTCCGCTTCCCGGTCGGTAATATCCACTTTTTCATCAATGATCTCCAGAATACGGCTTCCCGATGCCATGGAACGGGTCATCATCAGAAACACATTGGAAATCATCATCAGAGAATTCAAAATCTGCATAACATAGCTTAGAAAACCTGTCAGCTCCCCGACCTGCATTCCGCCGACCTGAATCATCCTGCCGCCAAACCAGATGAGGCTCAGAATCGTGCCGTACATCACAATCTGCATGGCCGGCATATTCAGCGCCGCCAGACGGAACGCTTTTTCCGACTGGGTTTTCAGATTTCTGTTTACCTCATCAAACTTCTCCGTCTCGTATTCCCCTTTGACGTACGCTTTCACCACCCGAATCGCCGTCAGGTTCTCCTGAATAATCCGGTTTACCAGATCAATAGCCGTCTGCATCTTCGTATACAACGGCTGAACATGACTCACAATAGAAAACAGAAGCACCGCCAGAATCGGAAGTGCCACAAAAAACACAAGCGCAAGCTTCCCATTGATGGAAAATGCGACCGCCGTTGCAGCCACAAGCATTACAGGCCCACGGCAGAAAGGCCGAAGTCCCGTAGATACCGAATTCTGGATATTGGTCACATCACTTGTCAGCCTCGTCACGATCGACGACACCCTGAAATGATCAATATTCGCAAACGAAAATCCCTGAAGACTCTCATATTCCGCTTTCCTCAGCTCCGCTCCAAGCCCCTGGCCGGCAAGAGCCGAAAACCGCGAACTTCCGATCCCCAGAAACAATGCAAGCAACGCGCAGATAACCATCTGAAATCCCTTCATATAAATATAATGCCTGTCCCCGTTCACCACACCGACATCAATCAGGTCCGCCATAATCAGCGGCACAATGAGTTCAAACAACGATTCCGCCGTCACGCACAAAATCGCCAGCAGAGCATACTTCTTATACTTCCCCATATAAGAAAAAATTCTCCTCAGCACATCCCACACCTCCAAATACTTGTATATACAACTATTGTATGCTCATCATTCACCAATGTCAATATTGGCAGCATACAATATTGGGGACGTGTTCCGATGCACCGGAACCTGTCCCCAATGAAAAAAATCAGTCTTTTTTCTTTGTTGTGCTTAATTTGGATGCAATAAAGTAGATGGCTGCAGCCGCAATCAGTGTGATGATAGCTGCCTGATATTGATCAAAGATCTGTGTGATTTTGTACCAGGAGCTTCCGGCCTTTTTCCCGAGACCGAGAAGAAGCAGATTCCAGATTCCGCTTCCGATGGCTGTGTAGCACAGAAATTGAGCAAAGGGCATTCTGGTCATGCCTGCCGGTATGGAGATGAGGCTTCGTATGACAGGTACGCATCTTCCGAGAAGGACTGCTTTGTTTTCGTGCCTGTCAAACCATTTCAGTGTCTTTTTGATGTCTCCTTCTTTGAAGCCTGCTTTCCTGATCCATCTGTTTGACAGAACATGATCCAACCGGTTCAGTGGTATAATCCTCCCTGCCCAGTACAGAATCACCGCCCCTGCCAGTGATCCTGCCGTCGCTGCGATGAGCATCCCCTGTAGATTCAGTTCTGTATGTTCCGTCAGAAATCCGCCAAACGACAGCACTGCTTCGGACGGAATCGGTGGAAAAATATTTTCGATCATAATCAGCAGGAACATTCCGAAATATCCGTATTCCGACAAAAGCTCAAGCAAGTGTAATTCCATTTTTCTTTCTCCCTGTTCACATGGCTATATGACACTTTATCGGTTTCTCTTTTCTTTTATGCGTTGTCCTGCTCGATTTGTTATTTCAGTCCGTAAAAGACCGCCGCAGGATTGGGGGCTTCCTTCTCCTTGCGGCGGTTTTTTCAATTTACCCTATATTATTTTGCAGATCCTCTTTTTTTCACGATCACCGCACCTGCGATGACTACAACAGCTGCTCCCATCACAATCAGAAGTGTTACAGTCGGAGCGCTGTCTCCTGTTTTGACAACATCTGCTCCTGACTGTCCCTGATTGGTTCCTTCATTTCCGGAGGTATTGGATGCTCCGTCCTGTCCGTCACCATTGCCGATGTACTGCTGGTCAGCAAGTACAACCACATAGTCGGATGCATGACTGAATGTCAGAGATACATTTCCGTTTTCTGCTACTTTTCCACTGTTAATATATACCAGTTTTCCATCACTGTCATAGTAGTAAAGGTTTCCGAATTTTCCTGCATACTGGCTTCCTACATTGAGTGTCAGTTTTGCCTGGAATCCGAAGTCTCCCTCATGCGCCAACGAAAGCTGCATGGTCGGATCGTCCCCTGCAAGTTTCTTTACGACACTGCTTGGAATTGCATCAGTATTCATGGTTACCTTCATGTCAATGTCTTTCAGATCAGAAGCTTTAATGTCTTTTCCGTTGATTGTCCATGTATAGGATCCCATGTTGAGCTGAATATTCACATCTTTACCCTTTGCGGCTTCCAGAATTTCCTTGGAAAGAACAGTCGCATTACCCATATCTACCTGTACTGTTGAACTAGCGGAAGTTCCTTCAATTTCCTGCACAACAGAATCCACGGTATCTGCCGGAATTTCTGTACCCGGATTCGACGGTTTCTCCGGTTTGGAAGGCTCTTCCGGATTAGATGGCTCTTCCGGATCTACTGGTTTTTCCGGATCAGTCGGCTCTTCCGGATCTACCGGTTTTTCCGGGTCGGATGGATCTGTTGCTGTCTTTTCTCCATATCCGCGATATGTAATATCAAAGTCTACCGTCAACTTATTATCTTCCGGCCATGCATACTGATCAATCCATGTCACGCTATCGTATCCTTCAAACTTTGTCGGAAGTGTAATTGTCTCTCCCGGCTCTGCTACTATACAGTATACATAATCATAATCTTGACTTTCATCATCATAATTCCAGTCAATATATTCTTCTCCTTCAAAGATATCGTCAATGAGGAAACGAACCAGATAATTGCTGTATTCAGCAGAACCGCTTATTTCCATATCGCTTCCCTGTACAGTTCCTTCCGGAATATATACATCCCATTCCTTAAATTTCAAACCTTCATAAGATTCCGGTTTTTCCGGTATATATTCCTCAAAAATATCTTGATAACTGATTCCCTTATCAACAACAGCTGCCTCATTTATCTTTTTGTATAATCCATTTTCATCTACATACCGAACCGAGATTGGAACAACCGCTTTTTCTCCATAATCTGCATACATTCTGATATACAGAATTTCACCCGGTGATACTGAAATTTCCTGATCCTCCGGATAAATTTCTAGATATCTCTCTGAGAGATTGAATTTTTCTATCTTTAACTGATCCGATGGATTGGAAGGATTGTAATTTCGAGCGGCCTCATACAGATCACCATAGGTATCTCCCTGCTCAAAAGTTAAAATCTGGTTCCCAGTCTCCCACTTTTCCTTGTCATTCAGATAACCATAGGATACCATACATACATTTTTGTCGTAAACAGCTTTCAAAGTTACAGAGGCCGTCTGATCAATTATTTCATTGTCATCCTTATTGTCTAAAGAAGAATTCCATTTCTGGAATGTAAGCCCCTGATAAATATCTTGCGGTCCTGATATGCCTGCTATATATTCGTTTAATTCACCATATGTCAAATCCTGCTGGAACATCACAAGTTCACGCTCGGAAGATTTCTCTGTTCCATCCTGTCCAATATATTCTTTCCAAAAGTAAACCGGTGTCTTATTATACTTTGCATAGACAGTCATATAAGAAATTTCTTCTGTTACCAATGTATTTTCATCTACTGGATTCCCATAGCGATCTACCCATGTTACCTGCTTAGCCCCATTGAAAGTATTATTTGCTTCTGGAATTTCAATTCCTGCTTCCTTAAAAGTAGCACGTTTTTCCAGATTATCCTTTTCGACCTCACTTACGTTTTTCCAATATCCATCCTCACCTATAGCCATAAAAGAGATGCGCCCGTCATACATTTGATTTACAAACGTATTCTGATTCATTACCTGAACATAATATGGATCCGCAGAATAGAAATCTGGTCTGTACTTTGTAACATCAGCTGAATTTCCAGCCTGATCTCTCATCGTTACAGTACTGAGATACCACTCGCAAGGATATGTGTTCTCATCTATTACAAATTCACCAATCCATGCATCAGCTTCCTCATTATACTGAAGGTCAACATAAGTACTGTCATTCACAATATCCTGATCTGCACTCATATAAGCATAGCAGTTATATTCATCCAGACCTACATTATCCGTTGCCTTGATCTTGATTGTTACCTTATCGCCAGCTCTTACAACTTCGCCATTCTTATCTACTTCGATCGAAGTAATAACCGGCTGTTCTTTATCGTTGACAACTTCTTCGGATTCTTCTGTATTGAACCAGTAGTTTTCAGGATGATCTACCTTGAATTCCGCCATATCTCCTGAACGGGAAAATCCAACCTGATCCAGGACCCATTTTCCGCCACTCGGATTATAAATCTGCGTGTTTCCTTCATACTTTCCAGTCTCCGGATTCAACTGCATCCAAATATTGATCGTAGAATATCCATTTTCGTTTTTAAAAATCACATTTACGTTACCCGGATCTTCTGTAATAGCCGGATCTGTCTCAAAGGATACAGATACCGTATCCTCACTTTTTAAAGTCTTGCCCTGCTGATCCAGAACAAAATTTTTCACTGTATAGTTCACATCATCTTTTTGGAAAGAAAATGTATACTTCTCATTGGCAGTTCCCTCTTCTGTCGATGCCCATGTCACATAATTGTCGGAATTGTCAATTACACGAATATCTGTAATATATCCGCTGTCTGTATTAACATTTTCCAGAGAATATTCTCCTACATACCGTTTATTTGTCTCATCGTATGTAAACTCCATGCTATACCAGTCGCTTCCCGACTCAGTCTTCAGAACCACATCTGCTTCCACCTGTCGGATTCCGCTGTCCGCATCATACGCATATACATAAAACTTCAACGTATCTTTCGTCGTCAGTGTCTGTCCCTGCTGCGGAAACTCAACTTTCTCAATCACCGGTTTTGTCGTGTCGTACTGTCCGTCTTTTGCTTCCTCTGTCGTCTCTGTTGTCTCATCAGCAGCTGCTTCCGCTTTTGCCGCATCCGCTTCTGTTTCTTTTTCCGTAGTCTCCGGCTCTGCCTCAGCTTCTTCTTTCTGTGCTTCCGCACTTTCCTTTGTCTGCTGTGCTTCTGCACTGTCCGTCTGCGTCTCCGTGTTCTGCATTTCTTCCGGCTGTGCCTTAGTGCCTGGCTCGGCCTCCGGTTTTGTTTCCGCAACCGGGTCTGCTTCCGGTTTTGCTTCTGTGCTTGTCTCAGCTTCCGGCTGTGTCTCCGTGCTCTGCACTTCCGCCGTCTGCGTCTCTGTGCTCTGTGCGGTCTGTTCCTGTGCAGTCTGCTGCGGTTCTTCTGCCAGAACATTTGGAACGCACAACGATGCGGTAATTGCTGCCGCTGTCAGAAGAGCCCCCGCTCTTCTTGCCCATAATTTTCTTTTTCTCACGGTTTTCTGCCTCCTCATTTTCTGCTTTCCAGTAAAACTCTCGAAGTCCATTCATAGTCATTATATCTCCTCTATTTTCCTTCCACAAGGAAACCTGCACAAACAATCGGAGTGGACAGCCTTTTGGACAGTATTTTTTCATAACTCTTTTATATTTTTTCCATTTATTTGCACAAAATTATGGAAAGAATTCCAATAAAATTGTATAATAGTTGCAGAGCAAAAGAAAAGGGAGGACTCACAATGAAGCAAAACAGTATGTTAGCAATGATTTTAGCTGGTGGGAGAGGTACCCGTCTGCATGAGCTTACCACAAAAGTAGCAAAACCTGCCGTTTCATACGGTGGAAAATACCGTATCATCGATTTCCCTTTAAGCAACTGTGCAAACAGCGGCATTGATACTGTAGGAGTTTTAACTCAGTACGAATCCATTCTTCTGAACAGCTACGTTGCAGCAGGTCGTCGCTGGGGACTTGATGCAAAAAACAGCGGTGTTTATGTACTGCCGCCTCGTGAAAAAGCTGATGCGAACCTGGATGTTTACAGGGGAACCGCTGATGCGATTTCACAGAACATCGATTTTATCGACTCTTTTTCTCCGGAGTATCTCCTGATCCTTTCCGGAGACCACATCTACAAGATGAACTATGCAAAGATGCTGGCTTACCACAAAGAATGCAATGCCGACGCGACCATCGCCGTAATCGAAGTTCCATTAAAAGAAGCCAGCCGTTTCGGTATCATGAATACAGACGAGACCGGACGTATCTACGAATTTGAAGAGAAACCGGAGCATCCGAAGAGCACGCTTGCTTCCATGGGAATCTATATCTTTAACTGGAAGCTTCTACGCAAAATGCTGATCGCCGATGCGAAAGATCCGGATTCCAACCACGATTTCGGAAAGGATATTATTCCTCAGCTTCTTGCTGACGAGAAGCGTCTGTACGCTTATAAATTCAAGGGCTACTGGAAAGATGTCGGAACTATCGATTCTCTTTGGGAAGCAAATATGGATCTTCTTGACGCTCACAATGAACTTGATCTGAACGATTCTTCCTGGAAGATCTATACCGAAGACGCAACCACTCTCCCTCATTATGTAGGTCCTGATGCAGATATTCAGCGTGCATTCATTACACAGGGTTGTATAATCGACGGAACAGTTAAAAACTCTGTTCTGTTTACAGGTGCACGTATCGGTGCCGGTGCCAAAGTGATCGACAGTGTTCTCATGCCGGATGCAGAAGTCGCAGAAGGTGCGACTGTTGTCCGCTCTCTTGTAGCAGACGGTGTTAAAATCGGAAAAGATGCTGTTGTCGGAAGTGCTGACAGCGAACACATCGAATTAGTGGCGAAAAACGTAAAGGGGGCTGAATAATATGAGCAGAGCATTTGGAATTGTAAATTTTGCCGGAAATCATATCGGGGTTGACGGAATGACTGTATACCGTCCGATCGGAGCATTCTCCTTCCTTGGAAGATACCGCGTCATTGATTTTCCGATTTCAAACATGACAAACAGCGGAATTGACCACATTCATGTATATATTAGAAGAAAACCTCGTTCACTGGTAGAACATCTTGGAACAGGCCGTCACTACAACCTGAACTCCAAGAGAGGCAAACTTCTCACACTGTTCTCTGAATACAACGGTGAAAATGATGTTTACAACACAGATATCGCAGCATATCGTGAAAATCTGGAATGTATCGAAAACGCTCCGTATCCATATGTGATCCTTGCGCCAAGCTATATGGTTTATTCCCAGAATTTCGACACTCTGCTTCAGAATCACATTGATTCCGGAGCCGATATTACATTGCTCTATCACACAGTAGATACCGCAAAAGACGAGTTTTTAAAATGCGATATTCTGAATCTGAACAAACAAAAAGGTGTGCTCTCTATCGAGCCGAACAACGGAAACGCAAAAAACCGCAACATCTTCATGGATACCTATGTTATGAAGAAAGAGCTTTTCCTTGAACTGATTGCAAAAGCGAAAAAGCTCTCCTCCATTTACACCTTGTCTCAGATCGTTAATTTTGAGTGCGGCGAACTGGATGTACGCGGAGTTTCCCATCATGGATTTTTTGCTTCTATTACAGACTTCAAGAGTTACTACAATGCAAATATCAATCTGATCGATTTCAAAGCGGCACAGAATCTCTTTGAAAAGAACTGGCCGATTTATACAAGAACAAACGATTCCTGCCCGACACAGTACTTCGAGACAGCTTCTGTGAAAAATTCTGTTGTTTCAAACGGCTGTCTGATCGAAGGAACCGTTGAGAATTCCGTAATCGGACGTGGCTGCGTAGTGAAGAAAGGCGCCGTTGTAAGAAACAGCGTGATCCTTCCTGGCGCATCCATCGGTAAGGATATTACGGTAGAAAATTATGTCGTAGACAAAAATTCCAGTATCCGCCACGTTTCCAATCTGATTGGAACACCTGAAAACCCTGGTTATATCAAACGTGGTGATACCATCTAATTACAAAAATTTTCGGGGATGCTTCATGCATCCCCGTTTTTTATTTCTTAATTATAAAGGATAGGTGAATACAATTGTATCGTTAATGGTGTACCGATAACTGTTCTCTGCTGTCTTTTCTATATCCTTCTTCGTAAATTCTCTTGCTGCATCTGTCTGGAAATATACAGTATCATTGACATTAACTTCAACTGCCCCATTTTGTATCGTCCATGCCGATGATGTCAAATTATCTTCTCCTCCTAATATTTCAATATCACCTCGAAGCTGTGTTTCTGTGGATGCCGGCACACCATACGATACATACTCTCCGCTCTCTTTATCCACCAGCATTTCTGTGTAAATCGTAGCTGTCAGAATCAGGTCGTCCCCGACATTCTTATCTTTCGTCCGTTCTTCGTATACAATATTACAGTCTTCTGCCTTTATTCCGTAGCATGCCAGTAAAAACTTACGCTGGTTTTCTACCTCAGCCGGTGCTTCTTCCACAAGAATACTCTCCTGCTTTGCATAGGCAGAAATAAAGTCTTCCCGGCTGATTTCTCTTGGTTCATAAATCCGCATCTGCGTTGCCGCCAACTTTTCATCTTCCGTCACCTGAGTGATTTTCCCGTCTGAATCGCGGGTAAATGTAAATCCCGCTTCTTCCTCTCTGCCGCCCTGCATATACCGGACATGGACAGTCTCTGTATATTCACTTCTGTCTTCCAGCGTTATCTCCTTTACTTGAAGCTCCGTTCCCTCTTCTTCTGCCATCAGAAGGAATTTCATAGCCGGGCCTGAAGTAAGAAAATCCTGCATGCCGTTTTCTGTAAAATAGTCTCCGATCTTATCTTCCCAGTTCTCCATGACGGAGGCATTCTCTCCTGCTGTTTCTCCCGCATTCTCCTGCGCCTGTGTAGTGTCTACTCCTTCTCCCACTGCGGACGGCATGAACAGAAGATCTGCATTTGGGCCTGTCATCATGGCCTCAATCACTGCTTTTGCTTCCGCGCTGACTTCCTCTTCCTTTACTTCGGTCTTCTTTGGATCCGGCTCTTTCTCTTTCGTCGTCTTATCCTCAGACTGACATCCAGCCAGAAGAACTGCCATCATTAACATGAGAGCCCAGATCAGTCTCCATTTCCTTTTGCTCCTCATACTTTTCCCTCCCTTCAAGAGAAAATAGTCTTTCTATTGTTTTAATTATATCATATTTTCATTTTTTTCTATTACTTATTACATGTTTTGCGAATCTTTGTGCGTTTTACACAAAAAGAGCGTCATGCTTTTCACACATCACGCTCTCATTCTTTCTTTCACTTCTTCGATTGTCTAAAACAGCGAGATCCCCATCTTGTTGGACAAGTATTCCAGGATCTTAATGCCCCCGGCACTGTTTCCCTTTTCATCCAGGGCAGGGCCGAATACGCCGATTCCCATCCGGTCTACAAGAGGAACTGCAATTCCTCCACCGACACCACTCTTTGCCGGAAATCCGACTGTCATGGCAAACTCGCCGGAGCCGTCATACATCCCGCATGTCAGCATCAGCGCGCGGATCGCCTTCGCATACTGCGGCTCGATCAGCTCTTCCTGATCCAGCGGATCCACACCATGATTGGCAAGCACCAGACTCATGTACGCAATATCGTGAGCGGTCACATTGACCGAGCACATCCGGAAATAAAAGTCCAGACACTCTTCCACATCACCTTCCAGAATCCCGGATGCTTTCAGATAATAAGCCAGAGCCCGGTTCCGGTCTCCAGTCTCTCTCTCAGACTCGTAAACGGCCTGATTCAGGCTGATTTCCTCGTTGTTGCAGAGTTTCCTCGTAAACTCCAGAAAACGCTCAAATTTCTCATCTGCATCCTTTCCCTTGATACAGCTTGCCACAGTAATGGCTCCCGCATTAATAAACGGATTAAACGGGCGGGTCTTTGTCTCCAGCTTTACAATGGAATTGAACGGGTCTCCGGTCGGCTCCACACCAACCTTCTCATGGAAAAGATGATCCGCTCCACAGTCCCGGATCGCAAGAATCAGCGATACCAGCTTGGAAATACTCTGGATCGTAAACGGAATTCTCGTATCTCCCGCTTCCAGCACATTGCCGTCCAGATCCATTGTGCAGACCCCAAGATAATATTTATTCACATCCCGCAGCTGCGGAATATACTGCGCTGTCATGCCCAGTTTGGTAAATGCTTTCCCATATTGCAGGGCATCCTTCAGAAGCTCTTCTGTCAGCATCACGCCTCTCCCTTCCTTTCTCATCCTGTCATTTCGATAAAATTATCCATAATTTTTCCGTCCATGTCAAGAAGAAAGAAACGCTTCACCGGCTTTTCCGGACTCTGTCCGTACAGCTTCCATAAACCGCTATCTATTGTATGCATCTTCGTACAGACGTTCCTGAGAATTCAAAGGCTCTTCGTCATTATGCACTCTATAGTACATACCGTCCTCATGCATCTCACGCGCTTTCTGATTGTCACGATTCATCGTGTCAAAAATGTATTCCAGCTTTTCCTGAATGGCCGGATCATAAACCGGAGATGCGACTTCCACACGTTTGACTGTATTTCTTGTCATAAAGTCCGCAGATGCTATGTAATATTTTCTCCGTTCCTTCGTACCGAACATATAAATCCGGGAATGTTCCAGGAAACGTCCTACAATGCTGATAATACGAATGTTCTCGGTCTTTCCTTTCACACCTGCCACCAGGCAGCAGATTCCACGGATAATCATCTCGATCTTCACGCCCGCGCAGGAAGCCTCAATCAGCTTGTCGATGATCTTCTTGTCTGTCAGGGAGTTCATCTTGATGCCGATGTATGCCGGTTCCCCCTTCTTTGCGTGTTCGATCTCCTCGTCCATCATATCCAGTACCCGGTTCTGCAGACAGTGCGGCGCCACAAGCAGATGCTGCATGTCTTCCACCACTTCCCCTTTTGCAAGGGCGCGGAATACCTTTGCCGCCTCAATACCGATATCGGTATTTGCCGTCATCAGGGAAAGGTCTGTATACAGTCTGGACGTCTTTTCATTATAGTTTCCGGTTCCGATCTGTGTAATGCACTCAAACTGCTTATCTGTCTTTCTTGTGATCAGGCAAAGCTTGGAATGTACCTTATAGCCGTCCAGGCCGTAAATAACCTGGCATCCGGCATTCTCCAGACGGCGGGACCATTCGATATTATTTTCCTCATCAAAGCGGGCACGGAGCTCCACAAGCACAACAACTTCTTTTCCATTCTCCGCAGCCTCAACGAGCGCCTCAATCACCTTACTCTGCTTTGCAAGACGGTACAGTGTCATCTTGATGGAAACCACGTTCTCATCCTCCGCAGCCTCGGTCAGGAGACGCAAAAACGGCCTGATTGACTCATATGGATAGGAAAGGAGCTTATCTCCCTCTTTAATCTGCTCAATAATGCTTCTTCCATCCCGAAACATCGGCGACTTCTGCGGAGTACGTTTTTCGTAAAACAGACTTTCATTTTTTCTCAGCATATCCTGAATCTGGAATACAAAAGAGAAATCCAGCGGGACTTCGGAATGGAACACATACTTCTCCTCCAGTCCCAGATAATTATCCAGCATCAGCATGCTTCCGATATCCAGATCTCCGGACATCTCAAGCCGGATCGGAGCAAGCTTCCTTCTCTGCTTCATCAGATCCGCCATAAATTCCCGGTAGTCCAGATCCTCATCATAAAGTGCATCCGCATCAATATCGGCATTTCTCGTCACACGGATCAGCGCTTTACCCTGAATCTTGTATCCCGGAAATACCTTGGATACAAAGTGAAGAATCAGATCTTCACCAAGAACATAAGATCCCTTTTCTCCCGGAATCTCAATCATCCTCTGGAAAATATTGCTTGCACACGGTACAATTCCAAGACGGACCTTCTTGCTGCTCTTTGTCGTCAGAGAAACAACCGCATAAATTTCATTATTTTTCAAAAACGGGAACGGCTGTCTCCTGCCGACCACGGTCGGGGAAATCAGCGGAAGAATCTCCGACTGGAAGAATCTTTCCATCTTCTTCTCATCTTCAATCTGATCCATGCGGTACAGACGAACGCCTTCCTTTGCAACTTTTTCAATCAGCTTCTGATATACCTTTTCTTTCCTTTTATTCAGCTTTCTGACCTCTTCAAGTATCGCGTCAATCTGCTCCTGTGAAGACATCTGTGTCTTATTGTCCCTGATATCCTGAGGCAGCAGCGTCTGGTCGTACAGGGAACCAACCCGGACCATAAAAAACTCGTCCAGATTCGTCTGATAAATCGATACGAAAGTGAAACGCTCACAGAGCGGTACGGACTTATCCTCCGCCTCTTCCAGTACCCTTTCATTAAATTTCAGCCACGAAAGCTCTCGATTCATATATTCGCTTCCCATATATTCTATACGCTCCTTCATTCCTTTTCTGCAGTACACTTTTCCTTATCGGCAGTTCCTGTATGGAACGCTGTGAAATACCTTCTTCGCATTCCCATCCACTTTTGTCTCCATGCAATAATAACGAACCACCATATCGTTTTTTATCTGTTTTCTACTGCGCTTTTCTCTTTTCATCATATACCCCTTTTCCTGAAAAATCAATTTATAGTTTCTGTTTGAGTATATAAACTTTACAACAAAAAAAGAATAACATATTGCCCCTGTAATCCGTGTCAAATCTACATTAAATTCATGTAAAACTGTGCTTCTCTTGCGTAAATCCAACGTAAAATCCATGTAAAAAAACAGACGTGGCCATACTACTGTATCTCCTACGTCTGTTTTATAATCCACTGATTTAATGTCACTTTTCCCCTTTATACCCCGGAATGATCATCACATCTTTTGTATACGATTTTTCTGATGGAATCGGTAGATAATTTAAATTCATCCGCAAGCGAATCTATACTATCTCCATTATGAAATTTATCCCGGATTCTTTCATTCCGTTCCTGATAATAGGTACGGGCCCCTGATACCGCTCCCCATCTTTTCTTTTCCTGCGAACGGGGAATATACACTGTTTCTCCCGACACATATTTTTGCAGTTCTTCAAGTAAATGATCCGGAATAATATCCCGAGCATTTCTATATCTCATGAAGAAATTCCTCCATGCTCTTATACTCGTGTATTTTTCCTCCCCCTTCTGTAATAATAGTTCGCATTTTCTCTTCCAGATGATCTGCATAGTCAGCAAATTCATTTAATCGATTCACATTATAATGTTCCATAAGCCCCATTCTTTTTATTCCAAAATCATCACATACTATGTTCAACTCTTGCTGAAGTAAAATTCCCCACATATAAGTCTTAACCGGATCATTTCTTCCGGAATAATACCGAATACGCAGCCATGTATAGGATAACTCCGCATACCAGTCAGCCAGCATCTGAAAATCTGTATTGTAATTTAAATTATCTTTATCGACAGTACTTTCCTTTTCCAGAAACTCCCGTACAACACACACCGCCTCATGGCACAACTTTCTTTGAACTTCCACATCAGACTCATCAATTACATTGCGATATAACTCAAAAAATCTCTTTGGGACTTTTTTCATATCGGTAAGTTCTTCGATCTGATCGGTCTGAGATTTTCTAAAATATTGATGATTAGAAAAAGCTATCGCCTGAGCCAGATAATCCAATACATAACCTGCGCACATTTTCGCATCGCTTATCGCAGCAAACATCATTTCCGCAAAAATATTCTTTGCTTTTTCATAAGAACTCAAAGCACACTGCCTCATTTTCTCCGGATTTGAAAGATTTTCTGCCTGACGTCTTTTTAATTGTCTAAAACGTTCAGCATCTTCTTCTGTTCTGGCATACAGAATTTCTCCATCTGCAAGACAAGTTATATTATATTCTTCCAACTCAGCAAATTTTTCCAATCTCGCCCAGTCAATTCCCCAGATATCAAACCCTACCCCTTCCAGAATAAAGGTACGCCCAAAACGATATCCTCTTTCTGTAATCGGGACAAAATAGCTGACTGCCTTTACCTGATCATCTATTCTTAGTGTCGTATGAGAAACAACCAGTGCTATATCTTCCGGATATTCATTCTTTACCGCATCAATTACCCATTGTGTCACAAATTCTCTGTTTTCCATATTCCTCTTACCTCCTGCTTATTTTCCGGTTAACCGTTAATGTAATTATACAAGATGCTATTATTCAAATGATACATAAGAAATAAATGTAGAAATTCTTTCCTCTGAATAGCAATTGATGCTGAAACTTGATTATATCTTTACTATACTTTACTAGTTTTTAATCACCCTGTCATAAAGCTGCAATGAAATAGCTGAAAAACAAAAAACACAGTAAAAAACTTCTATGACACATCGCATACGAATTCTAATCTGGCAGAAAAGAACCACACTAATAATTGGAAAATGACTAAATTAAACAAAGGAAAAAAGATATGAAATACTATAGAACACAAAATAAAAAAGCCCGCTATTTCGGGCTTTTTCGACTGCGGATGACAGGAATCGAACCTGCACGTCATGGACACCAGATCCTAAGTCTGGCGCGTCTGCCAGTTCCGCCACATCCGCGTACATTAATCCGGCTTTATTTTGCAAGGCCTCAGATAAAAGAATAGACAAGCAGTACTGCTTGTCTAAAGTGAGCGTGCGGGGATTCGAACCCCGGACAACTTGATTAAAAGTCAAGTGCTCTACCAACTGAGCTAATGCTCCATATAGACTGGGCTAGCTGGATTCGAACCAGCGAATGCAGCAGTCAAAGTGCTGTGCCTTACCGCTTGGCGATAGCCCAAAGGCAAAGGGTGGATACAGGGATTCGAACCCTGGGCCTCCAGAGCCACAATCTGGCGCGCTAACCAACTGCGCTATATCCACCATGAAACGTGCCTGCGGGGATTCGAACCCAGGACCTACGGCTTAGAAGGCCGTTGCTCTATCCAGCTGAGCTACAGACACATTGTATAGTTCTTAAAGCATATCCTGCTTTAAGAAAGCGGGTGATGGGAATCGAACCCACGTATCCAGCTTGGAAGGCTGGTGTTC
>ERZ1643247.884-NODE-884-length-32196-cov-28.799291_pt1 | contig 32196 bp, 24 predicted proteins | sample MGYA00579264_ERZ1643247 | MGnify/ENA primary metagenome ERZ1643247 (study PRJEB29033, sample SAMEA4952262) | chicken gut metagenome | biome: Broiler Chicken; feature: Gastrointestinal Tract; material: Caecum | place: Ireland | collected 2018 | study: Broiler... | reverse complement strand
ACTTTACCGCAGAGTACGGCGAAGTGACGCTCCTTTCCGGGCATTCGGGCGAGGGAAAGAGCACCTTAATGTATATCGTTTCGGGCATCATCCCAAACGTCAACTACGGCGAACTTACGGGCGAAGTGCTTGTCGGCGGGGAAAGTATCAAAGGTAAAAAGATGGGCGACATCTGTCGCAAAGTGGGCGTTGTATTGCAGAACGCCGACGAGCAAATTATACAGAAGATAGTCGAGGACGAGATCTCTTTCGGCTGTGAAAATCTTGCCTTCCCGCCCGATAAGATACAAAAGCAGATCGACATCGTATGCAGCCTATTAAAGCTCGATAAAAGCTGGAAGTGCCGCACCCTTTCGGGCGGGCAGAAACAGCGGCTTATCACGGCAAGCACGCTTGCAATGGGGCAGAAAATAATTATTCTTGATGAACCCCTCGCCAACCTCGATAAGGACGGCGCGGCAATGCTCATGGGAACATTGCGCTCGCTCGCCAAAGCGGGGTATTGCGTGGTCGTTATAGAACACCGCCTCGATATGGTGCTGCCGTTCGTCGATACCGTGTGGCATATCGGCGACAGGTCGGTCAAGAGAATAGAGGATAAGGCGGCATACTTGCAGGCACAGACGGCAAAAATCGGCGATAGTTGCAAGCCCTTTGAAGTTGGCGCGCCGCTATTTACACTCAAAAGCGTAAAATTTTCCGTCAAAGACAGGGGCATTCTCAAAGATATATCGCTTGAAATTCCGAAGGGCGGCAGAACGGTTTTCCTCGGCGAAAACGGCTGCGGAAAGACGACGCTCCTGCGCCTGATTGCAAGATTATATAAGCCTACGGGCGGGTGCATAACGCAGTATATCGACGAAAAGTTCAAACAAAAACCGCGCGGCAGCCGCGCATGGTTCAAAAAGGTGGGCGTCGTCTATCAGAATCCCGACTACCAACTCTTTATGCCGACGGTGGAAAAGGAGATAAACTTCGGCGCGCCCTCGCCCGAATACGCCGAGCATATCGCGGGATTATTCGGTATTAAACACCTGTGGCACCGTCACCCGCAGTCGCTCTCCGAAGGGCAGAAACGGCGCGTCTCCATTGCCGCAGTCGTCGCGTGCGCTCCCGAAGTGCTTTTATTGGACGAACCGACGGTGGGGCAGGACTATGACGGACTCTGCCAGATGGTGGAGATACTCAACAAGCTCCACGAGCAGACGGGCAACACGATGATCACCATAACTCACGACGTGCGCTGCGCCGAAGCGCTCTGTGACAGGGCGTACCTCATCGCGGACGGCGTCGTTCAGAGAAGTGGTGGCAAAGAACTCGTGCGGGAGTATTTCACATCGTGAAGGATAAGGGGGAACAGGATGCACCATTCACAGCTTGAATATCTTGTAGCCGTACAGAAGCTGCAAGGCGAAGAAATGGGCGCGCAGGGGAATAAACTTGCGGAACAGATGAGCGTATCGACGGGATATATTCTGAAACTGACAAAAGCGGCGGAACAAAAAGGATATGTCCGTCGCGGGAAGGCGCGTTCGGTATATATCACGGAGCAAGGCAAGACTGCAATACGGGAGTATCTTCTTGCGGCGCAGGCGATGAAGCGGCTTCTCGTTCTGGGCGGCGTGCCTGAGCAGGAGATAGAAAACGACGCGTTGCGCAGCGTCTGTGCGGTAAAGAGCACGACGCGGGAAGTGTTGGCGCGGTCAGGAAAACAGGCGGTTCCGGCAAATTAAATTTTTTTGCTCCTGTGTTCGCATATGCGAATGTGGGGCGGAGGAAGCAGCGGTGTTATTAAAGTTAGAAAATATCGGCAAAATATATGATTCCAACGACATTCTCACGGTGGGTATCCGCGGGATCGACTTGGCGTTCGATTATAACGAGTTCGTGACGATAGAGGGCGAGAGTGGTTCGGGCAAGAGCACGCTTCTCAACGTCATCGGCGCGAACGATACATACGAAGAAGGGGAACTCTACTTCAACGGCGAGCCGACGTCGCACTACTCCGAAGCCGATTGGGAAAAGTACCGCGAAAAGAACATCGCCACCATCTTTCAGGACTTTAATATCATAGAAAACCTCACCGTTTTGGAAAACGTGGAGCTTGCACTTTTGCGTTTGGACGACGTGAAGGAGAGAAAGAAAAGGGCAAAGGAACTCATCGCCCGCGTGGGGCTTACCGAGCAGATGAACAGGCGGGGCAGCAAACTTTCGGGCGGCGAAAAGCAGAGGACGGTCATCGCCCGCGCGCTCGCAAAGGACGCGCCCGTCATTCTCGCGGACGAACCGACGGGCAATCTTGACGTCAAGGCTTCAAAGGAAGTGGCGGCGCTTCTCAAAGAGGTATCGAAGGATAAGCTCGTCATCGTCGTCACGCACAATCCCGAATTTTTCAAGCAGTATGCCACGCGGCGTATCCGAATTTATGACGGGAAGGTGAGCGAAGACAGAGTGATTGAAAAACCTGCGCCGCTTTCGCAAACGGTTTGTGAGTCCGTCGCACCGGTAAGTCGCATACACGATTTGAAAAATACGTTGCCTATTGGCGTACTAAATTACAAGAGTCGTCCGAAATTTACGACAATGATGACATTTGCGTTGTTTATCTGTGCAATAACGATTTTTATAGTATTGTCGCTGTTCGGGCAATCTTTGATTCAACCGTTGACGGTGACTATGGACGACGTGGGGATAGAAGGAAAAGTGATCTTGTCCGGAACGGGCGGAACAATAACGCAGGAAGAGCTTGCCGAGATAGAAGCCGCGACTGGTGCGGGATATTCTTTGGTGGACAGTGAATATGCAGAATTTGAAATATCTGTACCGAAAGCCTCCGGGGTGTCGCGCGATTATACAGTAATATGTTTATATGCGCCATACATTTATAGTTTGGAAGAGAATGAGGCGGTATTGGTTATGCCTGTATCGGCATCGAGAGATGAAGCGGAACTTAAATCCGTATTTTTGGACGCCGGGATAGGACTTGATGAAATCATCGTGCATAAAACACTATCGGCTGAAGATGTGCGTTTGTATGTGGGATATGACACGCTGATAAATAATGGCCGGAAGTTACGAGCAGTCAATAGTACGATGAAACTCGGTGAAGATGAGACGATCGCTTATACATTCGAGCGGGCAGACGGTTTGCAGCCGGGTGAGATCAATCTCGTTAATTCTAATTATTACGACGCAGAAAATAAAAGCATTGTGTTTTCAGTCAAGGCCAATAAGTCCTATACGATTATAGACGATTCCCTTCGGAATGAAGAAATAAAGGGGGTTATCGTACAAATGAACGAGGAGGATTACGATTCTATATTCGGAGAACCACTCGAAAAAGGAGAGCAATCATGCCTGTATTTCTCATCCGATAAAGCGGCCGAATCCGCGCTTTCCGCTTTGCCCGAAGGATATGAAGGACTTTTATCGACGGGAACAATTTATGTGCAGGATGCGGGAAATATTTTCACGATGAATATCCTGTATTATCTTATATTGATCGCGATTAGTTTCTGCCTTGCAATGATTATCAGCATCATATTTATGCGGAGCGTGAAGATTTATCAGACGGATTTCGCCGTTTATAGAACGCTCGGAATACCGAGCAAGGTATCGAGCCGCTCGCTGTATATACAGATGGCAATGATATTTCTACCAACGCTTATACTGCTGCCGCTCGTGTCTCTGATTGCGACGGTAATACCCGGAAGCAGTCTTGCGTTTATCAGTATCGGGAATTATCTGTTTATCGTGCTTATGATGTTTCTTATCGTTGAATTTGTGGCATACGGCTTTAATAAGAGTATCAACGGACAGTCTATCCGTAAATCTTTGAGGAGGGGAAGCAAATGATAAAAATTGAAAATATCAGCAAAGTATTCAATCCCCACTCACGGAACCGCAATGAGGTATTGAAGGGCGTTTCCTTTGAGCTGCCTGAAAAAGGACTTGTCGCAATCTTCGGTAAGTCTGGCAGTGGTAAGACAACTTTGTTGAATATCCTCGGCGGTCTTGAAAAACAGGACGGGGGAAAAGTCTTTATCGACGGCGAGAACGTTGCGGGCAAGGTAGATAAAATACGCAACGCTAAGATAGGCTTTATCTTTCAGAACTATTATCTTGAAAAAGGCTATACGATAGCGGAGATCATGCGTAACGCAATGCTCATTGCGGGTTTTAAGGACGAAGAGGAGATAAAACGCCGCAGTGAAGAAGTTCTTACGCTCGTGGATATGGGGCGGTATAAGAACAAGCAAGGCGACGCCCTTTCGGGCGGACAGAAACAGAGGGTTGCGATAGCCCGCGCGCTGATAAAGGGTGCGGACGTTATCCTTGCGGACGAACCGACGGGCAATCTTGACGCGCAGAATACGGTCAAGGTCATGGAGATACTCAAAGAAATTTCCAAAACAAAACTCGTCGTGCTCGTTACGCATGAATTAACGCTTATTAAGAACTACGCGGATAGCTATATTGAAATCGTTGACGGGCAGATCATGAAAGATTCAAAGCTCGGAGATGCGATAGCGTATAACACGGAAGTAAACAACATCTACGTTGACGAAACTTCAGCGCGGGAGTTGTCGGACGGAAAATTGAGTATTGAGCTTTACGGCGAGCCCGTGAGCGTAAAAGATGCAATACAGATTATCAACGACAATGGTAGCTTGTATATAAAAGCGGGAAAGAATGTGACTGTTTTGGACGATTCGAGCGAAAAACGGATCGTGTTCGGAGAAAGAAAGCGGGAAGAAGTCACAGAGGGAAAGCGAGCACCTAATTTTACGAAAAGCGTTGCAAAGCGGAACGGAAAATTATTTACATTAAAGAGCGTTTTTCGCTTGTTTCGCGGAAACAAAGAGGAGCGGTTTTATTCCACAGCAAACATATTCAAGCAGGTATTTATCTGCGCGATAGCGGTTGTAATGTGTTTCTTTTCGTTTTCGTTGTTTGAACTGTATAATACTACGGTAGAGAACAAGAATATATCCGCAACGAGCGTCTATACGAATTTGAACACATACCAGGATATACGCGCGATGGATTCGGAACTGTATAAAAAAATTGGCTTTTTTGAAACGCGAGAAAGAGAAGGCAATTTTTCCTACGGCAGTGTTTCAGCTCTGTCCTCATTGAAAGCGGATTATACGCCTAAAGCAATCGAAACAGAGGACACTTCTGAGAGCTTAGGTATTCAGTATGGTAAAATGCCCGGAGAGGACGAGATACTGATTTCGAGAGCGTTGGCGGAGGATTTGAAAACCGAAATTCGCTTGCCCGAATTACAAAAAGACCGTTCCATGCTTTTGGTGAAGTTTGAAGGAACTTACCGCGTAAGCGGTATCGTAAGCGGAAACGAGCCTGCCGTATATTTGAATAAATCCGATTACGTTAATTTTTTGCAGGTGTTCGACAGTACTGTTTTTGAAGACACGAACGAAGTATTTTTCGACGAAGCGCACAGCGCGGTGACGTTCTCGACTGAAATACGCGAGGCGGAGCAATCTTTGAACGGGAATGACCGGGTTATCGTAGAGATCAATCGCAATTCCCTGTATAAGATGATGGACGATACGCAGCAAGCTTTCGGAAAAGCTGAATCGGCGAATGCGGCGATCGATAAAAAGAAAAATTCGGTAAAAATCAAGAACAGCAATCTGTATGTGCAGAAGTTTGAGATTTCAAAAAATACGGCAATGTCGTCCGATATCATACTGTATGTAAGCGACGCGGTTTTAGACGATATTTTCGTATATTTATCCCCGAATCTTGACGCTCTTGAACGTGTTTCCTCTTCCGACGACGGATATTATTTTGAGATAGAAACGGAAGGCGGAACGCAGTTGTCCGACCTGAAAGCGGAACTGACTGTCCGAGGCATTACGCCCGTCAATATACAAAGAATTTATGAGCGGGAAAACACGACGATCATGCAGGAAGCGATGAGCGGATTGAATATTTTCTATGTCGTGATCGTGCTGCTTTTGTTGATTTATTACTTTATAGAAAAATCGGGCAGTATCAAGAACAGTAAAGAATACGGGATATACCGCGCGATCGGCGTAAATCGAAGCAATCTTCTTTTCAAAGAAGCGATTACGACGTGCCGGAACAATCTGATAGGATATTTGCTGTTTTATTTAATTGTGACGTTATTGATGAGCGTGCGGTACGCGATAATGAATGTTGCGTTCGGGATGTTTATAGGTATAGCTGCGGGGATATTCGCCGTAAGTGCATTGTTATTGGTTGGAATATCTTTAATTCCATATTTATTCGTGACCTATCAGACACCTTCCAAGATTTTGGCAAAATACGATATTTAACAGAACACAAGGTCTTCGTAAAAAGTATGCGGAGACAGAAAAAGAAAACAGAACAAGGAGCTGAAAGAATGTCAAAGATCAAGACGAAATTATTGGTATTGTTTGCTTGCCTGATGATGCTTGCCGTAGGATTATTTGTAATCACGGCGTGCAGTTCCGGGGGCGGGGATTACACGGTCACGTTTATGATTTACGATGACGAAGCACAGCAATGGGAACAGTACGGAAACCCCGTACAGACAAATTCGGACGGCAGCGTGAAACTGCCGACGAATCCCGATAAAACTTACTACCGTTTTCGCGGCTGGTATGAAGATACCGATTACAATACGCTGTTTGAAAATGCGGATATAAGTGAAAATCTTACGGTATATGCAAGGTTTTCCGCGATCGAGGTTACGGTATCGTATGAGGACGTCAATGAAAAGATGACGCTTGAAAGCGTTATGGAAGAAAAGACCTCGGAATACGAGCAAGCGGCGGCAAGCCAAAATCTTACGTTCGACGGTTGGTACACGGACGCGGATTTTTCGACGGAATATTCCGATCAGGATACGGACTATCTCTATGCGCGCGATATGGCGAAGGTGACGTATTATAACGGCTATGAGGAGCTGTGGAGCGAGCTGATCGTTCCGGGCGAAAAGGCAAAATCTCCGGCAAATCAGAAAAATTCCGCAGGCAAGACGATAGAAGAAGCGGAAATCGTACAGTATTACATGGATTCGGAAGATATTTCGTATGCGGAAACTGCGGAAGCGGACGAGAACGGAAAACTTTGGGCGAAAGCGAGTGAGGACGGCGGATCTGTCGCTTTTGATTTTACAAAGCCGATCAATAACAATACGACGGTTACAGTGCTTTGGAAATCTCCTTTTCTAAAATATCAATATGATAAAACGACAAATACTTATGTATTTACAGATATAGATAACGGATTGAATAATGTAAATGCAGAAGAGCTTGCCACATATCCCGCTTTTTCAGTTCTTTCCGAGAATGTGACGATCAATAAAGACGATATTGAAAATCATGAAAGTACAATGCCGACCGGTGCAGGACAGTCGGTAAAAGCAATCTGTTTTGACGGAACATTGGATATTTCCAATGCCAATACCGTCATAATATCGAACGGGATAGAAAGTATAGCCGGGTTATCGGTCAGTAGTACGCGTAGCCCGATAGAAACGATTTATTTATCAGCATCGTTAAAGGTGCTTGAAAACGCGTTTAATTCTCTGCCGAATTTGAAAAATGTTGTAATACCTGAAGGCGTGGAGGTCATTATATCCTCTTTTGATTGCGATTTGGATATAGAAGTACCGTCGACAGTGGTAAATCTCTCGAGGGTAGGAACGAACCTTCAATTCAGCTACAACTCTGATTTTGAAAATGGCGGTGCTGGTCGCATATATCAATATGTCAACGGAAAAAAAGTTTTAATAGCGGATACAAATATAGAAAACGGACGGCTTGATGTCGAAGAAGGAGTTTACGGTATTCAGGTCGGCGCATTTTCAGATATGACCGGCGAACTCGAATACTTGTTCCTTCCGAAAACTTTCAAGGAAGTCTATTATAATCGCGACGTCGATCTCTATGTGGGTACGAACGGCGCATATTATCCTTTGAGTTTGATGTCCGGAACATCTTTATTTAACGGTGATTATAAAAACAATCCGACGGCATCTGATGCCAAAATGAGTGTTATGGCGTACAGTATTGTAAGCATTTTAGGCAATACGAATTTTGAACGGATTGCAATAAAAAATACCATAATGCCTGATATAAGCGATTACGCATTTGTAGGCATTGTAAAAGATTCAAAAGGGAACTATTCTTATAAATCTTATACCGACGATGCTTTTAAGAATGAAGATAAGGTTGTGCTCATCGGGACAAAGACGGAAGGCACCGTGGATGTTATAATTCACGTTTACGATTCAATCAATAAGGAAGATTATCGCTACGAAATAAAGGATGAGGTAAAGGTTGGAGAAAAAATTTCCCGCGAATGGCTGTTGGATCAATCCGGTTTGAACAGCATTGAATATGCGGCGGTGTCGTCGATCACAGAGCTTGGTGAAGATTATCTTTTTGACAACAGCGGAAACGGTTTGCAGGCAGTAAACAGAAATATGTATTTTACCATTACTTACGAATATGAAGGTTCCGGTTGTATTTTTGCGGAGAATTCGGATGAGCCGGGAACTCTTATGGTAACAGGTTTTGATCCGAATTATAAATATGAATACGGCAATACAGGGAGGGCATTGGTAATCGTTCCGAATGTTTGGCAAGGTAAAAAAGTAACGGCGATCGCTCCGAATGCTTTTTCCGGTGAATACAGAGAACGAATCGGCGGTATTATAATCGGCAGCAACGTAAAAACGATTGGAGAGGGTGCGTTTAAGGATACGATTTATTTGGAAAGCGTAACGATTGTTCCGGGCGGCTTGGAAGTGATTGGAAGAAGCGCGTTTGAAAACAGTGGATTTGAAACGATTGCGCTGCCGCTTGCCAATTTGAAAGACGTCGGGCCTTATGCTTTTAAGTCAAAAAAATTGAAATCGTTCAAAACGGCAGAAGGAGAGGAAGCTTATAAAGATTGGCCGAATCTTTATGAATATACTTACGAAGGGAATACTAAGGTCGGAACAAAACCGAGGGATTATTTGAAAGAAGGGATGTTTTTTCTTTATAATGATCAGGGAAGTGGTATTCAGTGGATGCTGATGCGATATGTCGGTAAGTCAACCATTCAAATGCCCACGGGGCCTTATGATGAAACGATGATGGATATCACACAATATGACGTACAGGTAATAGCGGTTGCCGGGGGCGTGACAAAAACGGGTGGCTCATATGTTGCATTGGGTTCATCTCCGAGATACGGCTTCGGAACAACGATCAATAAATATGAAACATCTGTCATACGTTTTGAAATAATGGAAGGATCGTTTTATTATCTCGACTATATAGCGACGGATAGTTGGGTACAGGCGGTTAGTTTTGTCAATATAAAATATATCCATGAAGGCGCGTTTACGGATATGTGTGAAGGCTTTGAGGACAAAATAAAAGTGTACACGAAAGATGCCGATACTTACTTGGATATAGAGGATGTACGAAATCAGGATACTTCCATTTTTGCAAACAAATGGTGGAATGGTTATGATAATGATTCCGAAGAAATGGCGTTTATGAAGGATGTTACAGAGTATGAACGCGGATAAAAAGCTGATATACTCGTACTTAAATTTCTGCTATGCAAAACGGGAGATAATAATCCTATGAGGAAAAAAAGATTTATATTATTCGCGTTGGCACTCATATTTATGATGAGTACAGTATTGTCGGGGTGCAGCAATTCGATTTTTGGCGGAAGTATAGAAGAAACGCCGCAAAGCATTTTGGAAGATGCCTACGGGAATAAACAATTCAAAATTACATTCAGCTCGGAGGGGTTGGAATCTCCGTTGGAAGATATGACGTATACGGCATCGGCAATGCCGACGCTGCCGACCCCTGAACGAATCGGGTATATATTTGAAGGCTGGTATCTTGATTCCGATTATACGATCCCGTATTTAGACGGAATTTTGTATCTGTATATGAGCGACGTAACGCTTTATGCAAAATGGTCAAAAGAGGATTTTGCGCAAGACGGTACATACGATATAGAGTTTGAGGCGCACATTGTGGAAGGTACAGTCGTGGAAGGTTCAATGACAGAACAGTACGGCGGGTACAGAGACTTTTCAAATGATATTATAGCGGATGAAACGTTTATACAAAAATCGGAGGACGGGCTTCGTTTGCAATTGAAATTTGACAGCGGTTCGCTTCCGGAATATCTGTATGCGGATACTTATCCCGTATACACTGTAAATATTTCGTCAGCACCGCAATATAAGACGTCCGCGAGGATCGATACCAGCCTTACGATCGATTCATATTCCGATTCAGCTAAAACTTACTATATCAACATAGACGATTTTGATATTGCACAACCGCTGTACTTGGACATCAGTTATATCAATTGGGAAAAAGAGGACATCGAGCTATCGGATCGTGCTGCAACGCTGACGACCTATACGGTCGAGTTTAATATAACAAAACTGATCGGATTTTCCCAATCCTTTGCAAATCCTGACGCGACGCTTGAGGACGGGTATTACCTTGCAAAAACGTATTACAGAAGCGAAGATAATACGGCAAACATGGGAGCGAGTTTCAATCCCGTTTACTCGTATATATTAGCTGAAAACGGAAATTATACGCTTGTCAAGCCGTTCATTCCGTATGCGGGGTTGGTAAGTTCAGGCGGCGAATCGGACCGCAACGATTATTATGAGCGGCTGATGACCTTTATGCCCGTGCAGTTATATTATGACGTCGATACTTCGGAATATGGGGAGGAAGAGGTTACTTCTGAATACTATCCCGAAACATATCATGCGGGGCAATACGGCGATTTTGTGATAGAGTTCAATGCGGAGACGGGAAAGAGTTATGCGATCTACGATCTCGGCAGCGACTTGAAACAGGAATATATGGTGATGAGCGCGACGACGGGCTTTATGGAATATAACTGGGGGACGGGCGCGGGAAATCAAATACTGTCCATTGATTACGATCATCTGATAAAGAAAACAGAGATCGATTATATTCCGCTTGACGGCGATGCGTATTCTTATGAAACGGAAATGCAATATTATCCCGGCGATGTTTCGGATTTGAACGAAAAAAATTACACTTATGAAGCGACGGAAGAATATGGTCTTTCAACCGATATGGTAAATTTCTTTTATTCCGCTCCTTCGTCAAACAGCCCGTATTCGCAAAGGACAATGTACAGCAGCAGGATCACGGTATCCCCGAAATCGGACACAACGTCAAAGGCCATTTCCGATTCCCGGTATTCGATCGCACATTTCAGTATCAACGCGCAGGTATTCGGCTACGATGTGCAATCGGGAGAAAATCTGTATGCGGATACGATGGAGGTCAGCGCATTCGGAGACAGCGCTATGCGGAAAACAAAGGCTGTCCGCATCGGTAAAAGCTATAATGAAGGTGATACCGTACAACTGGCTTCGCTGTATAGTGAAAAGGTCGATTCTTCCAACAAGGATTTGACCGGGGTATCATACAAAGCATATGAATTAAAGGACGACGGCAGCGTTGATTGGTCGAAGGAATATTCTCTTTCGGGGATTTCCTTCCGTTTTGAAAAAAATATAGTGGTATTGTTTACGAGTGAACGGAAAGATGAGGACGGCAATATCGAAGGGATAAATACCTCGTTGGTCGAGATCGTCGAATACGAAGAACCGGATGTTTCGGTAAGCAATTATAATCCCGACAAGATTTATAAGATCGGTGAAGAAGTAGCTTTCCCCAATGTTGAATATACATGGATGGGGAATGAAGATCATTTCATAGATGTATATTATGAATCATACGACGGAACAAAGAGTATGGCACAGACAACGGTTGCGTATTTCATAATAGAGGACGGTGTTTATAATTTAACTTATCCGATCGTGCGTGAAACAACTTTTGAAATATCTGGCGAAAAGATTACGGCAGTGTATGAGCTGCGTAATGTTTACGGAGAACGCGAATATAGGTATTATGATTTTTCTTCACAGGAGAAAGACAGATACACAATAACCGATTCCGAAGGGGAAGTACTGGTTTCAGAAGATGTCAGATATGATTCTTCCGATATTCGTCTGTCGGAGGAGGATACATATTCGTATTATCTGGCGGATGTAAGTCTTTCCGAATTACCCCGGTATTATTATTCGATCGGCAACGGCGAAAAAGAAGAATATATATTGAAAGAGTATGAGATATACGCTCGAGATTCCGTTTTGAAACAAAAAGTTGGCGATCCATATTCCGAGGAAGAAGTGCTTGCAGACATCAATAATTTTATTGAGCGATACGGGCAGGACTATGCGTTTGGACGTCTTATATTCGAGCATACGGGAACTGACGGAATAACGGATTCCTTTACGGTCGGGTATCTTTTTAACGCTACGATTTCAGGGCAGAAAAAAACCGATTGGCTGAATTATAAGGATTATTTTACGGGATATGAATATACCATAGCGAAGCCTTCTATTGTCGGAGCGGACGGGTTGCTTCTTAAAACAGGTTCTATTTCGATTCAAAAGTATAACGGTACTGAATTGATGAGCGAACAAAACAGCAAGGATACTTATGAATTATCAGAATTTGCGACCTCGTATAAACTTATATTTTCAGAAAAAGGAAAATATCGTATCGGGTTCAGCTATTATCTCCGATATGATGAAAACGGTGATTGGGTATTCAGCGACAAATCGGGATACAGAGTCGAATATTATCAGGAAATTGAAGTCATTGACGGAAACGGAGACGTCACGATTACTTATGTTACGGATGCAGAACATCCGTTCCGCGATGGTTCAACTCAAAAGGAATATACGTTTAATTTGAATGAGGCGCATATAACGCCAAGCAATTCTGATTTTAATTATTCCGGAAGCGATAAACTTTTCGGTTGGATCGATCCGAAATATGATTTTACCGACACGGACTATTTATTTGAGGACGGAGTTGTGCTTGCGGATTTCATCGGGAGCTTTAACGCGCAAAATGTCACGTTAAAAGCGATTTGGGATAAAGGCATAACGGTTACCGGAAAAATAGACGATAATAATGTAATTACTTCCAATAAAATTTATTTGAATTCGTCCGGTTATTATAATGTCGATATAAGTGATTTTGCGTTAAATGCTTCACAGATTCCCACAGGGAAAGTGTTCCTTGGCTGGACGGGTGGATTTATCGGAGACGAAGTAGTAACGTCTGGTAACTATAAAATAAGAGATGTTTTGCCTGAAAATTTGACTATAACAGCCGTATTTTCGGATCAATACACCGTGAAATATGATATGAATACGAGTTACACGGACGAAACGGGGGATCATCTCTATACGACGGAATTTTTCGGTTCGGAAACGGTATTGTCAAATAACCCGTATATAGCGGATCCCGAAAGTAAAATGAAAGTTTCTTGTAATCGTGAAGGGTACGAGTTCAAGGGCTGGTATGTTCAGGGTGACGAGAGTCAGACACTGGTAGACCTGTCCAAATATGAAGTCACCGGCAATGTCACGTTTGTCGCATTGTTCGGGCCGATTGAAGAGTAAGGTGTAACGAAGAATGAAAACGAAACTAATTGCTGTAACAGCAACAATGGCAATGTTGCTTGCTATACTGTCCGCTGTATTTACGGGCAGTATGGCGGCATTTGCCGCAGAGGGTGGGGATATAAATCTTCTCGAAGCGACGGACGGAATATATGAATGTACATATTCGCTCACGGACGGCTATGAAGAAGGCAGTCAGGGCGGAACGATGATACGTTCTAATTTCGATGAAAACATAGTTATAGAAAAAGCGGGTGGAACGTACTATATGTATTTCACGCAACTTGCCGCGCAGTATATGGAGGATATGTATCTGAGTATCGGCGGGAGAAGAATGGGCTGGACGATAGCGGACGAGTATGTGTCTTCCGGAACGGCTGTTACGAATACAGTACGCGTCTTTGCTTATACGCTTGCTGAAGATGATATAGAAAAGCAGATCGACGTATCCGTGGTAATAACCGCTATGGACAATCAGCGAATGTCGTTCGGTATCACGCTGAATACATCGTCGGCAACGGCGTCTGATTTTGAAACGGACGATTCTTTGGAGTTGCCTGCCCGCTTTGTGCCTGTAATCAGCACAAACGCATCCGAGCAGACGCTTTCACAGGGAAGTGTATACAGTATTCCTGCCGCGACGTCGGATTTCGGCGAGGTGTCTTATTCCGTATATTACGGAAACGACCGTGAGCAGATCGACGTAACGGACGGAACTTTTGTGTTGGAAAATACGGGCTATTATTATCTTGTTTACACGGCGACGTCTAGCGATTATCTAACGTCTTCCGGCAATCCTGCGCAGAGTACGCAGGAGATTCGGTTGTATGCGACAGCTACCGGCGGTTCGCAGGGCGGCACTACATATGAACACACGCTCGGCGATATTACGGATAATAACGGTTCCGTAGGAAGTTATGCAGAGATTGCCGGCTCCGTACTCACATCGGGTATCGTTTATGACGAAATAATTGATATGCTCGGAAACGGTTATTCGGCATACAGGATTATTGAATTTAACCTTGTAGATACCGACGGGAACGCCGTCAGTCTTTCCGGGGATGTAGAGGTTTCTCTCGCCGTACCATCTACTTATGAGCGTAGCAAAGTACACGTATTCCGTTTCGATGAAACGTCTTTGACGGAAATGGAAGGACGCATGAGCGGCGGCAATTATGTGTTTGATACGGATACTCTCGGAATATTCGTAATTGCACAATCAGGAGAAAGCGGCGGATTGCCAGGCTGGGCTATCGGGGTAATAGCGGCAGCCTGTGTGGTAGTAGTCGGAGTTATCGTTGCGGTAATAGTTATTAAAAAGAGGAAACACGCATGAAAAAGGTAGCATTATATGTTACGGCGTTATGCGTAATATTCTCCTGTGCGGCTTTCGGTCTTACCGGTTGTAGCAAAACACAAACAGGAGAAACAGGCAGCCGTGTTGTTGCGGGCGATGCCGTAACCCTTGAAATACTCGATTATTTGGGCGTGAATATCGTAGGCGTTCCCGACGGTGCGGAGGAAGTTTTGGACGGGAAATATGCGGACGAGGAGAAATATCCCCGCGTCGGCAATGCTATGGGCATGGACGAAGAGGCGGCATATTTGTTGGATCCGTCTGAAGTCGTAGTAACTCGCACCGCGGAGGACGCGTTCGGTAATGTCGTTTCCCCGCTCGAAAGCCTGGGTATTACCGTGCATCTTGCCGATTATAATACGATTCCGAACCTGAAAGAAACAATTTTAGACCTCGGCACATATTTCGGGAAAGAAGAAGAGGCGCAGCGTTTGCTTTCGGAACTCGCCGAAAAGGAAGCACCTATCCTTGCCGAAATATCTGCAATGGAAGAAAAACCTTCGGCGCTGGTGTTGTTCGGTGCGCCTATGGGTGAGAGCAGTATAATGGTTGAGTCTGCAAACGCTTACGGCGGTTCTCTTGTCAGCTATATTGGTGCGGTAAATGTGGAAACGGAAGTAGCAAATGACAGCCGCGGTCAATACAGACCTAATGATTGGGAATCGTATGTCAGCGCGCAGCCTGATTATATCCTCTGCATTGCACACGGTGATCCGGAGGCTGTATGGGCGGTATACGATTCTATGTGGACGAACCTTCCGTGGACATATAGCCGAGCGGTTAAGGAGGGCAGAATTTATTATCTTCCGAGTGAACAGGTGAATGTCAATGCTACTTTGAATTATGCGGAAGATCTTCAGTATCTCCTCGATATATTCAACGGTGAAATAGAGAGTTCGTATGGCGGCTGAAATGAAGAAAAAAGCAATTATAAAAGGCGTGCTTGTGTACGTGATCACCATACTTGTCTTGCTGTTTGTAATGTTCCTTTCGGTGTGGATAGGCAATTCCAACTATTCTGTGAGCTTTGGCGAGATGATATCGGGTATTTTCACGGGCAACAACACATACGTCAATATGTTTATGGATATCCGCGGTCCCCGTACGATAGTGGCGGTGCTTTGCGGTATGTGTCTTGCCGTTTCGGGGGTGCTTTTGCGGTCGGTGACGCGCAATCAGCTTGCGGACGCGAGCATAATCGGCGTATCTACGAGCACATACCTCGGCAACCTTGTATGTACGCTTACGCTCAGCGGGACGGCGCTCATCTTTTCGCCTCTTATCGCTTTTGTGTTCGGTATGGTTGTATTTTCGGGCGTATTATATCTGAGCTGGTCGCACGGAATCCGTTCAAACCGCATATTGCTTGTAGGGATAGCGTTCAACACGGTTCTGATGCTCGTCAATTTGACAATTATTTTAATGCAGGGTACGGCAGCAACGGCAATGCTTATGAGCTTTGTCGGAAGCCTGAGTATTCCGTCTACGGAAGAGATAATTTCCGTTGCGGTGTTTACCGGGATAGGACTTGCGGCGGCGATAATTATGCTCCCGAAGTGTAATGTGCTTGCGCTCGGAGATAAGACGGCTACGGGATTGGGTACGAACGTCAATGCAGTTAAAGCTGTTCTCGTGGTAATTTCGGTATTTTTGTGTGCCGTAGCAACGAAGATGATCGGCATCACATCTTTTATAGGTTTGCTTGCGCCGATATGTGCCAGAAAGTTGCTCGGCAAGAACTATAAGCACGTTATACCTTTGTCGGCGCTTTTCGGCGGACTGTTTGTGCTTTTGGGCGATTTTGTCGGCAGGTGCATAATAACCGAGCCGTTTAGTTTGCCGGTCGGCATTGTTACAAGCCTTATCGGCGGAGTGGTGTTTATCGTATTGTTAAAGAGGAGTTTCGGCAATGGAAGTCAAAAATCTTAAATTCGGATACGATAAACGCAGCGTAATCCTCGACAATTTCAATGCCGATTTCCCTGCGGGCAAAATTACGTCCATCATCGGGCCGAACGGCTGTGGAAAGAGTACGCTCATAAGCCTTCTTACGAAGATAAACAGGCCGCTGGGAGGGAGTATTCTGATAGACGGTCGGCAGATCGGCGAATTGAAAGGCAAGGCTTTTGCTCGTGAAGTGGCTTCTGTCTTTCAGATAAACGACGGCGAGCGCGATCTTACGGTGGAAGAACTCGTATCCTATGGCAGGACTCCGCATAAAACGGCTTTTTCCGGCCTTACGGAAGAGGACGAAGAGATTATTGCTCAATCGTTGGAACAGACGGGATTGTCCGGAATGCGCGAGAAAAGGCTCTGTAACATGTCGGGTGGAGAACGGCAACGTGTTTATATAGCAATGGCATTATGCCAGCAGCCTAAGATACTTTTTTTGGACGAGCCTACGAGCTATCTGGATATATATTATCAGATAGAGGTATTGGAAATCGTCAAGCGGATCAATCGCGAACGGAATATAACTGTTATTATGGTGTTGCACGATATCAATCAAGCATTGCATTACAGCGATTTTATCATGGTAATGAAAGCGGGCAGGATAGTTGCTTTTGGAAAAGCAGAGGAAGTCGTAACGGAAAAAATGATAGAAGACGTTTATGGCGTGAAATGCAATAGATTGACGGATAAGGATAACAAGGAATATTTTTTACCGGTAAAAACGGTTTAAGATTTATCAGGGGAAACTAATGAGAGAACGTACACATGAATCGGGCGAGATGTACCTGAAAGTAATAGAGCGTCTCACACGCGGGAAAAGCACGGTGCAGCCCATTGAAATCGCGGAAGAACTCGGCTATGTAAAGTCCAGCGTTTCGCGCGCGATAAAACTCCTGCGCGGCAAAGGCCTGATAACGGTGAATGAAACGAACGGCGTATCGCTCACGCCGTCCGGCCGCAGGCGGGCGGAGCAGTTACGGCATAAATACGAAGTTTTGAGATCGCTTTTCGTATCCATCGGAGCGGAAGAGCGCATGGCGGAAGAAGCCGCCTGTAAGATTGAGCATTGTGTCACGGACGAGCTGTGCGGCCTTATCGCATTGTATACTCCGGAATTTCAGGAACGCAGAGAGAAACCCGTGCCGAATACGAACGAATCCGAGGAGATGTATCTGGAAACGATGCTGCGGTTGGAAGAGAGCGGACAGGAGTCCGATCTCACGAACATCGCGCGGGAAATGAAGGTAACGAAGCCGGCAATCATTAAAGCGCGTCAGAAGTTATGCGACCTCGGTTTTGCACGGCACGATACGCATAACATCTACCTGACGCCTCTCGGCCGTGAGATTGCGGAGCGGGTGTATGAAAAGCACAAGCTGTTTACGCGGCTGTTAAGGCGTATGGGCGTATCGTGGGAAAGCGCGGAAGAGGACGCTTGCCGGATCGAGCATATCGTTTCGGACGAAACGGTAAAAGCGGTCAGGCGGTATCTGAACGGGAAGGAGGAACAGGCAAATGCACACGGAGACGGAAGCGAAGAAAAAGAAGCCTTTGCCGGAACAGTTTTACGCGAACTGTCCGGTATGCGGCACGACGCTGATCAAAGCGAAGAACGTAGACGGCGCGGTGATAAAGTGTCTGGGTTGCAAGCGGCTGATGGTGGTGGAGATCAAGAAAGGACGAATAGTGGTGGTACCGCAGGAGATCGTAACTCCGAATCCGGGCGAGAACACCGTGGAATCGACGGAGATACATAAAAACTGACAAAAGCAGACAGATTGCAGGCGAATAAATTTTGTATAATGTGCATAAGGGCGCCCGCATAAGCCGGAGACGGATAAGGCGACGGCGCGTACGAGAGAAAAATGCACAGAAATACAAAATTGAATAGATCGGCTGCAACAGATAACTGAAATCCGAAGAAGGGAAAAGAGTTTGCGCGGCAAGTTAAGCCATGAAAGAGGGGCTTAAACTGTCAAGCGCAAATTCTTTTTTTATTTGTAAGTTTACGGTCCCGACGGACGCTTAACGCGCTGTCGGGACTTTTTTCATAGGGAAAGGTGCGGCGGGAACCCCTCCGGCGGCGCGTCGGAGGGAAAATGAAGAAATATACGCTCACCGTAACGGACGGAAAAGGCGGGGAACGCGAGATTAAAGTCCGGCTGGACGATGAAACGTCGCGTTTATTGGAAGAAGCGGGCGATCCGGAACTGACGCGCGCATACATAATCGAGGAATACAAGTCGCGGAACATAGAGCGCAAGGAAACGCGACGTCATGTATCGTTGGACAAGTCAATGGAGCGCGGCATGGATATATCCGATCCGCGAACAGACGTATACGCCGCCGCGGAGCGCAATGAGGACAGGAGAAGATTACATAGCGCACTGCGTCGGCTTACGGACAAGCAGCGCAAGGTGTTTCTCCGATATGTTCTGGACGGCCTATCGTTCCGGGAGATAGGCGAGGAATTGGGCGTAGCGAAGAACGTCGCCAGAGAGCATTATTATGCGGCGATAAAAAAATTGAAAAAATTTTTCTGAAACACCCTGTCAAACAGGCAGCTCCGTGGCTAAAGAGTGAAGGGATATGACAACGCCCTTTAATAAAGTCAACGGAGGTACAAAGAAGAAATGTTGTCGGCAACAAAAATCAGGGAGGATCTGAAGAAGATCCGGTACTACTACGCGCGCAGGCAGATCCTGGAGGCTGCGTTTGAGGAGACGGGAACGAACACGGTCGTGGAAACGGTGAAAAAATACAACAAAGCGGTGCTGGACGCGCCGCCGCGGATGTACGACGTGTATACGAGCCTGTATATCCGCGGATACACGCAGGAAGCGCTGGCGGCGGAGCTGAATTTTTCCGTAGAGTATATCCAGATGCTGAACGTGCGGCTGGTGAAGTATCTGCAGCAGCATGTCGAGGACTAAAGGAGGGAAGGGACGATGAAAACGAAACTGCCTGAATTTGCGCGCGGCGCCGCGAACGTATACCGGACGGAGGGATATATCGTCAAACAATGCGTGGAGCTTATCTGCGGTTATCCGGAAGCGACGGAAGTGATGAGCCGGGATACATACTACCGCCGCACGAAACGCCGGGACGCAGAATACGAGATGCTGTTTTGCAGCCGCAAGCGGTTGGACGGGAAGCGCATCCCCGCGACGATGTATACGCGCCGGTACATCGAATGAGAAGGAAAGCCCCGGTCATCGGGGCTTTTCGATTCTCCGTCGGAGTAGGGGAAAAGTAGGTGTAAAGTACCGAAAAGTAGCAAAATTGGGAAGGTAAAGTTGGGAAACGTCATGGGTAAACTCCCTGGTAATCGGTCGGGAAAAGCCGTATAATCGAAGCGTAACAACGAAGCGGACGGAAACAAAACCGATGCCCGTGCGGTACTTGCAAGAGTAAGAGCGGCCGCTCACCGTAAAAGGATCGCATGGAACGGAAAGTTCCGAAGAAAGAGCCGGCGTTGTTGCGAACAATTTCATAGCTGAGCCATCGGCAAAACGGGCATGCGGCGGTATGCCGTAAAAGAAACAAAAAATAACGGAGGTAATCGAAACTATGCCGAATAAGGCAGCGACGGACGAAAAGTCCAACAAGTACCGCGACGGACGCTGGACGGTACCCGCAAAGCGAGCGAAAGGCTACGCGGAGGAGCGGAAAGCGAAAGTCCATAAGTGGGGCGACAAGGAGGGCCGGCAGCTTACGGACTACGAAGCGGGCATGCGTTCGGGGTATCTGCAATGCCAGACCGACCATGCTGGGTCGTATAAGTATTCACAGGCACGCGACGCAGGGTTTTCGAAGCAGGAAGCGGGCGAAATGTCCAGGAAACCCTGGAAGCAGATCAAGGACAAGATCGAAGAAAAAAGAAAAGGAAAAGGAGGCAATGCCTGAGAAATGGAAAATAAGCAGATTTTTGTGGAGAAGGAAGCATTCGAGCATAACGGGAAGGCGTATAACGGGTATTACATCAAAGGCGTCGTGCGCGGCAGGGAGGTAAAGATCCGAATCGCGCCGCCCGACAAAGAGACGGACTTCGGCGGGTATGCGGTGCTGGATCTGGTGTTCGACGGAGCGGATAAGGCGGAGCTGGTGCTCGTGCCGTATGAGATCCGCGACGACAAGACGGGTAAGGTCATCAAGGGCAACAGCTATCTCGTGAGGACGGTGGACGAGAACGGGGAGGTGTACGAATGCCCCGTGAAGCCCGCCCGCACATCGGATAAGACGCTGCTCAACATGCTGCTGACGAAACAGTCGGCATAACGGAGACGCGGAGAAGCGGCTTGCGGGGAAAACCGCAAGCCGTAAATTCTCCGAAAGCAAAGATTTCGGAGGTGAAAAATGGATAACAACGAATTTTATGCACATAAATGCTCGGATACGCTGAAATGGATCGTATCGTTTGCGCTTATATTCATACTTCTCGCAGGCCTGATCGGGGCGTGGTGCGTGCTACTGACGGAGGGCAAAGCCTCTGTTCCGCCGGAGACGGAGCAGACAGCCGCCATAGACGGAGAGGGGAACGTAATGGAGAGCGGAAAGACATATGCGATGCCGAAGGCGATGTCGTTCAGCTCTGCGGCATTGGCAGCGGCGCTGTCGGAAGGGGAAGGCGTGAGTGTAAAAATCACGGCGAACGTATATCCGGTAGACGCCGCCAACCGTGCGGTGGATTATACCGTAGCCTGGGGCAGCGCGCCCGTACACGGCAGCGAGCCTGTGACGGACTATGTGACGGTAACGCCCGATTCGGACGGCAGCGCGGCGGCGACGGTCACTTGCAAGCAACCGTTCGGTTCGGACAAGATCGTCATTACGGTCACGACGCGCGACGGCGGATACACGGATACGTGTACGGTCTCGTTTGTGGGCGTGGCGAGTACGATGAGCATAACGTGCAACGAACTGACGATCACGCCGGACAATACGCGCGGCGCGCATTACCAGCTCGGCACGAACAGGACGTATACGTTCGAGATCAATCTGGACAACGCCTTCCATGAAGTCGGCTCGAAAAACCTGTCCGTGAAAGTAGGCGGTTCGGGTTCGCTGTATTTCGGCACGACGTATTCGGATTCGATGACCGGCATCGCGCGGTTTCAGGATATGGAAAAGCGCCCGATGTCCGAAATGGTGGACAGGTTCATTTCGTCCGCGACGATATCGGGAACGACGCTGACGGTTACAACGAGCGGCAAGGTCGTGGAGAATTATTATTCGTCGATAGAAAGCGACGAGTATTTGATCGGTTCGTATTGTTACGACCGATATGTATACGAGGATGAATACGGCCTAACGGTAGGCGACACGACGGAGGACAAATACGAAGAAAAAGCGGCGGAAAACACGGCGGCGCTCCCTTCGTGCTATTTCACGGTGACGGTAACGGACAGCGTCAGCGGACTGTCGGAAACGCTGCGGCTGTGGCTGGTGAGCTCCGTTTCGTCGGTTAGCCTCAGCGAATCTGAACTCTCTTTCTAAGGAGGTGTGGCAATGGGCGAGACTGGACAGGCGGGCAAGACCGCGGTAAAGGTCATAGCATACGTATTCATCGTGCTTTTCGTTGCCGGGATCGTCGGCGTCGTCGTTCATTTCACGAGCGGGTTCAAAACGGAGTTCAAGACGTTTTACGTGACGGTTGACGGACAGGACGTGATGACGAGCGCGGGCGGGTATATCGCAACGCCGGAACAGCCGCTGACGGTCGAGGTGAAATACATTTTCGATTCGGGCGAAAGCGGCGGGAACGAATATTCCGTCAAGGTTATCCCCAACGCGGCAGGAAAGGATTTCGGGTATATGCTGGACGGGGAAATCCGTTCGTACCTGGCGGAGCCGGATCTCACGGCGGGATTCGACATCGCTCGTGCGGAAACTTCGTTCACGCTGCGACCGAAAGGCGACCTGCGTACGGTGCTGGAAGCGGCGCATCCTAGCAGCGCGGTGGAAGATTGCGACGGGAAGAGCTATGAGGATATGTATGCACTCGTCGTGACGTCGTATAACGGCGAAGCGAGCGTGACGTTGTACTTTTCCGTACCGGGAAAGGTGACGGGCGTCGAGTTCGGTCAGGACGAACTATGGTTCTGACGATAGAAAAATCGGAGGTAAGCGATGACAGAAAAAACGAAGAAAACAGGTAAAGCGTTGCTGTCGCTGCTGTTGATAGCGGCGATTGCGGCAGCCGCGGTATTCGCATGGCTGTACCGGACAGAGAAAGGTGGAACGCGGGAACCGTCGTATCCCGAAGCGGAAACGAGCGGTGGGGTAGTGACGGAAGACGGAACGGTTATGGAATCGGGAGATGTATATCCGCTTCCGGAGCGGATGGCGTTCACGAGCGTGAGTGCGGAGAGCACGTTTGCAAGCGACGGCGTGACGGTACAGGCGGGCGTGCAGCCGCGGGATGCGACGAACAGGGCTGTGGACTGGTCGCTGTCGTGGAAGAACGCTGCGTCGTCATGGGCAAACGGGAAGAGTGTGACGGACTATGTAACGGTCACGCCGACGTCGGACGGAAGCACGACGGCAACGGTGAGATGCCTGCAAAAGTTCGGCGAACAAATGCTCCTGACTGTTACGAGCCGGGATAACCCGAAGGCGACGGCGAGCACGACGGTGGATTATTATAAGCGCGCCGTATCGTTCCGCGCGGAGTTCACGGGCAAGACTTCGGATAATTCCGGGAATACGACGTTTACGTGCGAAGGCACGAAAACGGTGGAGCTGCCGTGCTATTTCCGCACGAACGAATACTTTACGGACAAAGGCAGCACGATAGACGATTTCATGGATCTGGAGTTTGCGGCGGAGTATGAAGTGTCCTCGTGGGATACGGGAACGATCGCGGACGATTCGTACCGGTACAAAGCGACGCTGTCGCTGACGGACGAAATCAAGGAAGAAATACTTGCAAACGCCAGCGACTACGGACACGGTATCCCCGCGACCGCGCTGGACGGAACGCTGGACGTATCGACGGCTTTACCGATGGGCTACAACGATATCATGAAATATCTTTGCTGCCATGAGATATACGAAACGGAAGAAGAGACGGACGAGCTCGTGATGGGCTTCGGGATGCTCGGCTGGCTGGACGATATCATAGCGGTGGTGACGGTATCGGATACGCCGTTTTTGCAGGTGTTTCTGGAAGCGGAGTCCGCGAATACCGGTGATGTGCGTCGGGTACGGTTTTACATAGAGCCGGACAAGGACTATTTACACGTTGCGACGGAGAGCGTGAGCATCACGTCGGGCGGGAATCTTAAATTCTAATTCGGAGGTAGTGTATGAACAGCAATACAAAGAGCGGAAAGAAACTCCGCAGAGTGATTATAGCAACAGTAACGGTGGTGTTGATTGCGGCCATAACCGTTACGGGCGTATTGACGGACGGATTCAGGAACTTTGGCAAAGCGCCGGAACCCGGCGTAACATTGGAACAGCCGGGTGGCATGGTGATCGGCGGAAGCGAAGGCAGCGGGGTAACGCTGATGAGCGCGAAGATCGCAAAAGAGGATTTCGCGGCGTACGGGATATCGCCTATGGCGGAGAGCGCACAGCTTCTGACTGCAACCGTGGAGCCGGTCGATGCGATGGACAAGTCTGTGGATTGGAGCATAGCGTTCGTAAATCCGACGTCGGCATGGGCGAGCGGTAAGACGGTGACGGACTATGTGACGGTAACGCCGACGGAGGACGGAGCGCTTACCGCAACGGTGACGAATCTGCAGGCGTTCGGCGAGCAGGCGGTCGTAACGGTCACGAGCCGGGAAAATCCGGAAGTGTCGGCTACTTGTACGGTGGATTATGCGCAGAGGCTTACCGGGGCGTCGCTGTCGTTCGGGAACATCGACACGGTGTATCAGGGCGAAACGCCGGTGACGTGGGAAGTGGCGACAAACGTGCAGGGCAACGGCGGCAAAGCGGAGTTCGAGTATACAACAAACGACGTCTATACCGTTGCGGACGAATATACGGTGGAGTACCACGTGGACAATACCTATGCGCAGCCATCGGGATCGGAGTTTACGGGCTTTACCGTATCGGACGCTTTGGCGACGGACATTGAAAACGGAGAGAACATCTATTTCGACTGTTCGTTTTTCTACGATTACGTAACGGCGGAGATCGGGGTGACGATCAGCAAGAACGGCTGGCAGTCGGGCTTCACGAACATCTTTATGAGCCCGATAGCGTCGCAGAGCGATCCGGGGAATTATTTCACGATAGACCTGACGGTGACGGTGGACGGCACGTATTCGGATTATATCTACTACACATCGATCACGGTCGGCGGGCTGATGAACAATTCCGTGATTACGGGGCTGACGCTGGACGAAACGGGAATCATATTCTGACGGAGGTGAAAGAGCATGGGCGGAAACAAAGCGAGCGGTAACAATACGCTGACGAAGGTATTGACGGTCATCGTGGCGGTCTTGCTGGTAGCGGGACTTGTGGGCGGGCTGGCGTATCTTTTGAGCCGCCCGACGGGGCTGTACCTGACGCGCGGCGAAGAGCGGATCACGGACAAGACAGACCTCGTGCTGAAAGCGGGCGAAGAGACGGCGTTCACCGCAGGCATGGCGGACGGCTGGGGTTCGTATTCGGCGAAGGACTGTATCGTGAAAGTGCTGCCGAACGCGGACGAAGCGCATGATTTTGAATTTACGGTCGAAGGCGCGGAGGAGCCGAGCCTGTACAGCGCGGAAACGGATCTTACGGCGGCGTTCTGCGAGGGGTATGACGGGAAAGGCATTCCGGTGACAGAAGAAGGGGTGTTCGTCATAAAACCCGCGTGTATGTCCATGCCGGAGGTTCTGGAAAAGGTGTACGGCGAAGGCAAGGTAACGGGGCTCTGGGATACGTTGTATCTGGCGGATTATCCGTATTTCGCGCTGTATATCCTTTCTCCGGACGGGAAAGAAGAACTGCGGCTGCCGTTCCGCATCGATACGGGCGTGGTGTCCGTGACGCTGGAGCCGGACGGGGTGATACTATGAGGGAAACAAGGGTGTTGGACGATTTGCAGAAAGACAAAAATTTTGATATAAGTCAATACCCTGCGGAGGATACGGACTACGGCCTGTACGTCGAACAGGTGGCGGAAAGCACGGACGGGGAACTGTTCCTATATGTGTATCAACCGTACACGGGTACGGACTACGATTTGACGGCGGTTTCCGTCAATATTTCTACGGGCATCAACGATAATCTGTACTACGTCAATTATAAACTATCGCTTCTGAACTCGTCGGGTGTGTTTCATAAATATCTCGTGGAAGGTTTCGAGGTAAAAGCGGACGCATTGCGTTACTACGATATAAGCGCGATTTACCGTAACTTTTACAGTGATATTGACGACGGTTTAGCCGAAGGCAGTACAAGTACAATCGGCGGCTATGCCGTTACCGTTGCAAAGATATTTACGGCATGTACGGTGAACGGCGAAGTCAGTTACACTTGCACGGAAACGACGGTCGTCGAAATTCGCCCCGAGCAAATGTATGTCGGGTACGTCCGTTATTTGGACGGCTATCAGCCCGGCTTTTGGTGGGTAACGGGTTACGACAACGACAGGTGGTATATCGCCTTTGACAGCGATTTTGAGATCGGGGATTTGTACGAAGCCGACGTTATGTATTCGTACCGTACATACAAGACTACCTATACATGGTGGGGCGGTTCGTCGAGTACGGAATACGGCGAGCCCGTGGAAAATCATGTCGTTAGGTTAAGTCAAGACCGAATTGTGGAAAACGAACTTACGGGCATCTGGGGACAGCAGCACGAATGGCGGGAAATCGAGAGCGTGGATACGTTTACAGCATCAAACGATTTGACGGAAGAAACGATACAAGCATTGTCGGACAAGCAATGGGTGTTGAGTTTTGCGGCAACGGAATATGTGCGCGACGGGAACAGCGAAGCGGTAACATACAGCCGAAGCGGAACGGAGATATACGACGTAACGATTTTGCGTTTGAAATTTGAAACGGAAGGCAAAGTTTACAATCTCGGCGTAGTCAGCAGTATGGTGACGCCCGATCCCGACGAAGACCCCGACAACAATCCCGACAAGCCCGATCTCGGGAACTGGGGCGACGGGCCGAACGTATTGGCGATCATTCTGGGCGTACTCGCGTTGCTTATTTTACTGCCTTTGCTCATTTGGCTGCTGCCGAAACTGATCACGTTCGTCATATGGCTGGTCTGCCTGCCGTTCAAGGCGATAAAATCGCTTTGGAAGTCGGGCGAAGAAAAGCGAAAACAGCGGAAAGGCGAACGTGCGCGGAAGAAAATGGATAAAGAGTTCGATAAGTTCCACAAGGAAACGGCAAAAGAGCGGAAACGTTTGGAGCGGGATTATAAAAAAGTGGACGTGGAAAAGGTGAAGCAGGACGTGTGGTCGGGTAAGCGCAACGAATGGGAGCTGACGGATACGGAGCGGTACGCATTGGAACATGACGATGAATGGACGGAAGAACAGGCGTTGATCCGTCAAATCATGTACGGCGGCGACGAGGACGATCCGGATTGGTAAAACCGGAACACAGGCGAGGCGGCAGACGCGGGGCGGAAATGCTCTGACGTTTGCCGCCGGATGCTCGGGAGGAGGTTATGAAAAAGAAACTGAAAAGGATATTGGCGGTCATGCTTATTATAGCTGTTGCCTTATTGATAAGTTATCTCGTTTATACCGGAGGGCAGGTCAATGCGTAGGGCGGTGAATATTGTCGTGACGTTGATGATAGCTGCGGGAACGGCGCTGCTCGGCGTGTTCATGTTCGGGGACTCGTATTTGCGGTTCGGCGAGAGCGCGCGGGATCTGGCATTGTCGCTCGCGTACTATTTCTGCCGTGTTTTCGGGATAAAAAACGGCCTGACGGCGACGGTGAACGGGTATTCGGAAGTGTTTTCGTGGGGAACGGTACTGCCGGAAGATTTCGGGGCTTTCCGCGAGGATACGGCGGACTATTTTACCTTGCTGTTCGACGCGGAAAATTTAGCCGGTTGGTGGAGCGGCGTCGTTTCCGGCTTGGGAACGGCGGCAAAGGTGTTGATGATCGCTCTGCCGTGCATCGTCGTGCTGGTTCTGCTCGTGCGGAGGCTGTACAGGAGCGGGAATACGCGACATAACAAAGACACGCTGCCGCTCAAAGCGTTCAAAGCGGTCGCAAAAGTAACGTACCAACCGGTAAAGCGTTTCGTGTTATCGTACAGGGAATTTCTTCGGGAACACCGCCAGCTTGTTGTGCTGTGGTTCGTCGCATGGGCGTTCCATCTCAATCTGGCGTCTATCGTCACGGCGTTCTTTGCGTATTATTTGTGGTTTTCCGTATCGTTTGAGTTTTCCACGGTCTATATACAGGCGAACAAATTGCTCATCGATCTGCAGGTCATCTTCAAACATTTTCCGTGGTGGAGCATAGTAACGGCGGCGTATCTCTTATTTGCTCGCTGGAGAAGGAATATCGCCGTGAGCAGGCTACGGCGTTTCGAGGCGAGAAACTGCGGGTTCATTAACGAACTGCCCATCGTGTCTATGGCGGTCGGCTCAATGGGAAAAAAGAAAACGACGCTTGTCACGGACATGGTGCTCTCGCAGGAGGTCATGTTCCGGCAGAAGGCGTTGGAGATATTGCAGAGAAACGACATGAAGTTTCCGTACTTCCCGTGGATCAGGTTCGAGGACGAACTGCGGGCGTGCATGGAACACGGCACGGTGTATAATCTCGCCACGGTGAAGGCATGGACGGCATTGAAACGGTCGAGATTCATCCGGCACAGAAATGCGCAAACGCAGCTCTACGGCTACGATTGGCGCAGATACGGACACCGTTTCGACGACGCACTGAAAATAAACACCCTGTTCGATGTGTTGGAAACGTATGCGCTGGCGTATTTCATTTACATTATGCAGAGCAGCCTCATCATGGCGAACTATTCCATACGGACGGATAACCGGATGCTGGATAACGGGAATTTCCCGCTGTGGCTTACGGACTTCTTTCCTAGGAACAGGCGGAGCGAAAGCAGGCACGCGCATATTTTGGATTTTGACGTTTTACGGCTCGGCAGAAAGGTCGTGGAGAACAATCCGAAAGCGGGCAGCTTCGAGTTCGGCGTGGTCGCCATTACGGAGATCGGGAAGGAGCGCGGGAACAATCTGGAATTAAAGGAAGTCAGAAAAGGCGCGGACGATACCAATCAGAAGAACGATCTGTTCAATTCGTGGCTGAAAATGTGCAGACATAGCGCGACCGTGGACAATATTCCGTTTATCAAGGTGTTTACGGACGAGCAACGGCCTGAAAGCTGGGGCGCGGATGCCCGCGATCTTTGCGACGTGGTGCATATCGTATCTTCCGGCGAGCAGAAGCTGACGTTGCCGTTTTATACGATAGAGGAGATGGTAAGCGAATGGGCGTTCGAGCGTTTTATTCGCCTGTACGAGGACTTTCGTTTTCGGCGCGGCGACAACACGCTTCTGGTACATATCCTCAAAAGCGTAACGGCGTGGCTTTGGAGAAGGAATCTCCGCGTGTATAACCGATACGGGTATTGTATCCTGAAAATAGAGAAGGAACGCGGCACGATGGACGGCAAAACGGAGAGCAAGAAGTATTTTATCATGAACGGAAAGATCTATGCGCGGAGATTTGCGACGGACTGTTTCTCGGATTACTTTAACGATATGGCGAGAAAGAGCGGGGCGGGATTGAACGGGTATGCGGAGTATATGACGGAGAAAGCGAGCGTGGCGGAGCTGAAAAGGCAGAACAGTTATTTCATCAATGCTTTGTACGGGAACGCCGGCGAAGGTTCTGCGGAGAGATAAAGGGTGTTATAGCGTCGGCGCTCCCTGCACGGCACAGGGAGGAAGATATGCCGTATCCGAAATGTAAGATCTATTACGACCGGTCGCACTACATAGCGATCCCGCACACGACGCGGCCGTACAGACCGCGCCGTAAACCGAAAGAGGAAGTCATCACCGTGACGGAGGTTACGGAAGAAGAGCGGAAGGAAGAACAACAAAGCGCTCCGCCTGTTGTGGACGACGGGGATATAACGCCTGCGGAAGATGCGGGCGAAACCGACGCAGAGGGTTCGGGGCAGGTTAAAATTCCGGATACGCCTGCCGAGCCGCCGAAGGGTTCCGAACGTTTGACGACGAAAAAGGAATTGTTCGAGGAACTGTATAAGGAAAGCCAGCGCCTGCCGAAAAAGTTTCGGAAGCGGTTCATTACTGGAAAAATGCTGCCGTATTTTAAGGACAGGGAGAGCGCTACGCAGTATGTGGCGGTCAATATGCTGCGCAAGACGCGGAATATGATCAGCCGCAGGATACGGTTGTCGCGGAAAGCGGCACTACATCTGCACGATTTCACGCATTTCGTGACTTTTACATACTCGGATGAACTGCACACGGAGGAAACGTTCAAAAGACAGCTCAAGACCTGCCTGCGGCATTTGTGCGAGCGGAAAGGCTGGCGGTATATAGGCGTGTGGGAACGCTCGCCGGAAAAGCATAGGCTGCATTTCCACGGACTGTTTATCATACCGGAGGGTACCATGCCGGGGATACTGTACCCGAAAGAGGATTACAGTTTCAAAACGCACCGCAGGCAGGTCACGATGCAGAACACGTATTTCAACGAGCGGTTCGGCCGCTGCGATTTCGAAGTGTTGGAGGATACGGAGACATTGGGCTGGGCGCTGGCGTATATCATGAAGTATTTGGAAAAAACGGGTGAGAAGGTCGTCTATTCCAAAGGTCTGCCGCAGTTCTTCGTTTCCGACGTGATGGACGAGGATATAATCTGTCCGTTCGGGCTGGAGGATAAGAAACTTTTGCTGCATGACGATTTCGGGTGTTGGGACGAGGGCTGTTATATGGGCAAAGTGAGCAGGGAAGTGATAGCGCAGATGCCGAAGGAGAATTAGGGGAATATGTTATGGAATTTCTTGAAAGTAATGCAAGGTTATGGTATAATAAATGTGCAATCGTAAAGGCAGTTGTCGAGATTTTCTCGGGAACAGCCGAGGAATCCTCGGGGGTTGATATATGTTAGAAAATAAAATCAAGGTATTTGAAAGTAAGCAGATCAGAACATTGTGGAATGCGGAAGAAGAGGAATGGTATTTTTCCGTTGTTGATGTATGCAATGTTTTGGCCGACTCTACAAGCAAGGATGCCGGAGCTTATTGGCGAAAGCTGAAACAGAGGCTAAAGGCAGAAGGCAGCGAGGTCGTGACAAATTGTCACGGACTGAAAATGCAGGCATCTGACGGAAAATATTATAAGACTGATTGTCTGGATACAAAGGGCGTATTACGTCTTGTGCAATCTATTCCGTCACCGAAAGCAGAGCCGTTCAAAATGTGGCTGGCGCAGGTAGGCAGCGAGCGTTTGGACGAAATAGCCGATCCCGAGAAAGCGATCATGCGCGGAGCGGAGTTTTACCGTGCAAAAGGCTATCCGGAAGGTTGGATCAATCAGCGGCTGCAGACGATAGAGATGCGGAAAGAGCTTACTGATGAATGGAAAGCGCGCGGAATAGAGAAGGATAAAGACTATGCCATTCTTACGAACGAAATGACGAAAGCGTGGAGCGGACTGACCGTACAGGAATACAAGCAGGTTAAAGGCTTAAAAAAAGAAAATCTGCGGGATAACATGACGAATATAGAGCTTGTTCTGAATATGCTCGCGGAAGTAACGACGACGGCGATATCCCGACAGGAAAAACCTGAAACATTCGACGAGAACAAACGTGTTGCCCGAGAAGGCGGTCAAGTGGCTAAAAACACACGGACGGATATAGAGAAAAGACTGGGAAGGTCTGTGATCTCGTCGCTGAATGCGAGTGATAAGCCGGCGTTGGAAATAAAAATAGAGGAAGAAGATCAGGACGGCGAATAATAAATGCGGGCTATGTGTGGATAGAGTGTTTCGGTTCAGATAAAACAGGGCATTGGGTAATTCTGAAATAAAGAGGTGGCTAAATCCGTGGCGTCAGCCGGGGATTTTATAAGCGTACAATCGGCGACGGCAAGCACAGATAAGCGGACGGAAACATAAACTCGAAAGAAAGGTCACGGCATAAAATCGGGAATATGCGCGGCGGAATGCGCGAGGCGGTCGTCAAGCGGATCAGCGACGACGCCTCGCCCGCCGCGCTCCGTATTTTCCGTAAATTTCGTCGGTTAGTTTGCGTGCGGCGTGTGCTTGTCTCGGCGCCCGCGCGCGCCAGCGCGCGGGTGACGGCGCGGCGCAGCCGCGACGTCAGCGAAGCCGCCGACTTGTTCAAGACAAGCACAC
>ERZ1643247.883-NODE-883-length-32207-cov-7.149229_pt1 | contig 32207 bp, 30 predicted proteins | sample MGYA00579264_ERZ1643247 | MGnify/ENA primary metagenome ERZ1643247 (study PRJEB29033, sample SAMEA4952262) | chicken gut metagenome | biome: Broiler Chicken; feature: Gastrointestinal Tract; material: Caecum | place: Ireland | collected 2018 | study: Broiler... | reverse complement strand
AAGCGCTGTAATTGTAGCCAAAGCAAACAGATTCTGCTGAAAATGCGCACAAAAAATCCGTCAGCAGTTACGGTCGTTAGACCGTTACTGCGACGGAACCCTTCTATTTTGTCCGTTTTTTATTATTTCATAGTGTCTATGTCAACATATATCCACATTTGTCTGCACTGATATCTGTCTATTCCACTTCACCCTGGCACAACGCCACGGTTATCCCCTTGTATTTCACCTTATCCCGCAGGATGCGCCCTTTGCCTGAGGCCAGATAGGCGCTGGCGGTGGAGACGGAGAGAACGCCGGTCTGCTCTGCCACGAAGTTTGAGGTCTGGATACCGAGGGTATGGATATCCAGCGCTTCGATGTCGGCGGTGGAGATGATCTCCACGGGAACGCCCAGGTGTTCGGCAGTGGCGATGATGCCGGGTTCGTTGGCTTTCAGCGGGATGGTGCTGATACATTTGAGAGCGAGAGGGCTTATGCCCTCTTTTTTTAATGTCGTAAGCAGGGCTTTCTCGATGGAAGCGGCGTCCATGTGCCGTTTGCAGCCGATGCCGGCGCAGATGGTTCGGGGCCGGAGATAGAGGACAGGGAATGTCGGCATGACCGGGAAGGTGAAACCTTCGTCGATGACGACTGTGGGCAGGGCTGTTTCACCCGTGAAGTTTGCCTCCTTAACAGTAAGAATCTGTATTTTCCCAGTGGTGCCGTGCTCCTCAGACCCGGAATTGTGTCCGGCAGCGGCAGGCGTGCCGCCAGCCAGCTCATCATATTTCCCATCCGTGATCACGCGGATGGGTTGTCCGTCCAGGAGCGCGCCGCTGATGTGTTTGAGCTGTCCGATGTTCTCGATGGCCATATGGTGTTTTTTGGCGAAGGTGTCGAAGGATAGTTCGCCGGCCACGTCGGTGGCGGTGGTGATAACGGCTTCGCCTCCGGAGATGGCGGCAATTTCGCGGGCCAGGTCGTTGGCGCCGCCCAGGTGGCCGGACAGCAGGCTGATGGCGTAGTGGCCTTTCTGGTCCAGGACTACGACGCCCGGGTCGCTGGTCTTGTGAACGATCAGCGGAGCCAGGATGCGGACGACGATGCCCGTTGCCATGATGCAGACCAGATAGTCGTATTTGTGAAAGGCTTCCTGCAGGTTTGCCTTGAAGTTTTCTTTATTATAGAGGTCGCCGGGGTGGGAGGCTGCCAGTCTGCGGGCCAGCTGTTCACCCTCGCCGGTGAGATAAAAGTATGCGGTTGACATATGGATGTCCCTCCTGTTTTTTGTGATGTTTGTGAAACCCGATATGCTGTAAAATAACGCCCCGCTCCATATTGTCACCCTTTTAGCAGCGTCTTCTGCGTGATATAGTCGATGAATTGCCGGGCTGTCTCGTCTGGCGTGATGTCCGCGGGGGTGACCAGATGAGTCTCTATGGTCAGCTCCGGGTATTTTTCGTATTCGCTGGCGGCGAAAGGAACGAAGGCCACTTCCGGGAAGGAATAATACTGGAACATGCGGCGGGAGGCGAAGCCGATGAGGGAGGAGCCGTGGAGGATGTGCAGGAATTCGTTGATGCCTGCGGTGTCCTGCACCTGGCAGGAGACTCCCTTTTTGGCCGCCTGTTTCAGAATAAATGTGTTGAAGTCCTCCATGCTGTCCAGGAGCAGCAGGTTCTGGCTGTGAAGCTCGGGCAGACGGACATTTCCTTTCAGGGCCAGAGGGTGGCGTTTGTCCATGACCAGATGAACCGGTTCCCGGTGAAGCAAATGTACAGAGGTCAGTGTTTCGGGAATCGGGGCCTGCATGAAGGCCACGTCTGCGTGCTGGTAGAGCAGCTGCTCCGGAATGTCGTGGTTGTTCTTCTCCTGGTAGCGGATCTCCGACTGCGGGTAGGAGGCCCGGTAGCCGGAAAGAAAGTCCTTTCGGCAGGACAGGGCGAAGCCGTGGTAGGCGGCGATTTTCAGCACCCGGTTCTGCCGGATGTTGTCGATGGCCAGCAGAAGCTCGTGGTAGGAATTGGCGATTTTATTAAAATGCTGAAACAGAAAATCGGCCTCTCTGGTGGGCTCCACGCCAGAGGTGTGGCGGTCGAACAGAGAAAAGCCCAGCTCTTCCTCCAGACGGCTCACGGACTTGCTCAGTCCCTGCTGTGATATGTACAGATTTTTGCTGGCTTTTGTGATGTTAAGATCCTTATAAAGCTGTATAAAATACTGAATTTGTCGTAACTCCATGATCCTTCTCCTGATCTGAGATACATTTGCTGAAGCAGTGCGGAAAAATGATATACAGCACCGCCGGCGGAAGCTGCCGCGTGTCTTAGTCGGCTGCCGCCTGCAGTCTCAGAGTCTTATTCTTTTATCATGATATATGGAACAGAGACAGGTGTCAAGGGTGAGGAGAACTGTATTTTTCTGTCTTGACAGGAGGAAAAATATTCCGGGAAATGGCGGAAAATCAGGCATTTAATATAAAAAACTCGGAGAATTTTGGTAAAAATATAGGGAAAATAAATCAGAACAATTTTTTTTGCGGTAGAATGATACTTTTTTGACTGTCAAAATGAAAAACTACCTTTAGCCCGGATAAGATTCATGATATACTAGGAAAAGCGTTTAAAATGAACTGGTATTCTGCCGGAAATGTATCGGCGGCAGTCATAAATATTAAAAAGGAGGTTGTAGAATTGAATACAACAAAGTCAGAGGAGCTTTATAAGATTGCGTTGGATTTGATGCCGGGCGGTGTGAATTCACCGGTGCGTGCGTTTGGTTCCGTGGGAAGGAATCCATTGTTTATCGATCATGCCAAGGGCGCGTATGTCTGGGATGTGGACGGCAATCAATATATAGATTATGTGTGTTCCTGGGGCCCTGGTATTCTGGGACATGCCCATCCGGAAGTGATTGAAGCGGTGGTGAAGGCCTGCTATGACGGACTGACCTTCGGCGCGCCGACCGGCAAGGAGAATACTCTTGCGGCCATGATCCGGGAGCTGATTCCGTCCATGGAGATGGTGCGGATGGTCAACTCCGGCACCGAGGCGACCATGAGCGCCATCCGTGCGGCGAGAGGATATACGGGAAGAGATAAGATCATCAAGTTCAAAGGCTGTTATCACGGACATTCCGACGGCCTTTTAGTGCAGGCAGGTTCTGCTGCGCTCACTCAGTCTGTGCCGGACAGCGCCGGCGTTCCGGCGTCCTTTGCACAGCAGACTCTGGTGGCTCTCTATAATGACAGAGATTCTGTCCGGGAGCTGTTTGAGAATAATAAAGACCAGATTGCCGCTCTCATCGTGGAGCCGGTGGCCGCCAACATGGGCGTGGTTCTGCCGGAGGAAGGATTCCTGCAGTTCCTTCGGGAGATCACCGAGGAGAACGGAACCGTCCTGATCTTCGATGAGGTTATCACAGGATTCCGTCTGGGCATCGGCGGTGCACAGCAGTGGTTCGGTGTGAAGCCGGATATGACCACACTGGGCAAGATCGTTGGCGGCGGCATGCCGATGGCAGTGTACGGCGGTAAGAAAGAGATCATGCAGAAGGTGGCGCCGACCGGCAAAGTATATCAGGCGGGCACGCTGTCCGGCAACCCGATTGCTACTACGGCGGGCATCAAGACCCTGGAGCTGCTCCGGGATAACCCGTCCATCTACGACAGAATCGAGGCCAACACGAAGAAACTGGCGGCGGCTTACAAGACAAGAGCGGAGAAGTTCGGTCTGAAAATGCACATCAACCAGATCGGTTCTCTCATGTGCGCGTTCTTCACCGATGAAAATGTAAAGGATTACGCCGGAGCGCTGTCATCTGACACGAAGGCCTACGCCGATTACTTTAACTACATGCTGAACAACGGCATCTACGTGGCGCCGTCTCAGTTTGAGGCCATGTTTATTTCCGGCGCACATTCCGACGAGGATATCCAGAAGACTATCGATGTACTGCTGGCGGAATAGGCGGCAGCCTGCGGCATCAGGCCGGAATGGCCTTTATCAATTAAGAGAAATACCTGTAGAAAAGGAGAATAGAGAGAATGGTACATTTTATAGGAGCCGGTCCTGGGGATCCGGAATTACTGACATTAAAGGGAAAGAGACTCATTGACCAGGCGGATGTGATCATCTATGCGGGTTCCCTTGTAAATAAAGAGGTTCTTGCGGGAGCGAAAGAGGGAGCGAAGATTTACAACAGCGCCACCATGACGCTGGAAGAGGTCATCGACGTGATGAAGGATGCCGACGCTAAGGGGCTTGACGTGGCGAGAGTCCACACCGGAGACCCGGCGATTTTCGGCGCGCACCGGGAGCAGATGGATGAACTCAGTCGTCTGGGCATTGAGTACGAGGTGATTCCGGGAGTCAGCTCATTTCTTGCGACAGCGGCAGCATTGAAGAAAGAGTATACCCTTCCGGGCGTGTCCCAGACGGTTATTCTCACCAGAATGGAAGGAAGAACGCCGATGCCTCCGAAGGAGAAGCTTCGGGATCTGGCGAAACATAATTCCACGATGATCATTTTCCTGAGTGTCGGCATGATCGATCAGCTGGCGGAGACTCTCCGGGAGGAATATCGCGAAGATACGCCGGTGGCGGTTGTGTACAAGGCGTCCTGGGAAGATCAGAAGATTGTCATCGGCAATCTGACCAACATCGCGGAAAAGGTAAAAGAAGCGGGCATCACCAAGACCGCCCTCACCGTGGTGGGAGATTTCCTTGGGGATGAGTACGAACTGTCCAAACTGTACGACAAAACATTTACACATGAGTTCAGGAAAGCAAAGGAATAAGTTTGGAAGTGAACTTCCAAATCTACCATTATTAACGCAGCAAATGCGTCAGGAAAGAGGAAAAAATGGGGATTCAGATCATCAGTATCAGCCATAAGATCGCGCCTCTTCGCATAAGAGAAATGTTTGCGTTCACGGAAGAACAGCAGAAGGATATGATGCGGAAGATGACCGAGTACCTGGAGGTCTCGGAATGTGTGGTTCTGTCCACCTGCAACCGGACGGAAATGTACGTGTACTCCGAGTCGGAGAGCGTGGGCGTTGTATACAATCTTATGGAGGACGTGCTTTTGCAGTGCGCAGGCGCGGAGGAAGAAGAGGATATCGGAAATTATCTGCTGTTTTTCCATGGAAAAAAGGCAATCCAGCATCTGTTTCAGGTGGCGGCGGGCCTGGATTCCATGGTCATCGGGGAGGATCAGATTCTCGGGCAGGTGAAGACGGCCCATCAGCAGGCGAGAGCTGCCGGAACCACGGGAGTTTATCTGAATACCTTCTTCCGGATGGCGGTGACCAGCGCCAAAAAGGTAAAGACCGATACGGATTTGTCGAGAACTTCAGTGTCCACGGCGACTCTTGCCATCAAGGTGGCGGAGGAAGCGTTGGGCACGCTCAGAGATAAAAAGGTAATGATCATCGGAGCCACCGGCAAGATCGGCGGCATCGTTTTGATGAATATTCTGTCTCTTGATGAGGCGGAAGTTTACGTCACCACCAGAAGTAACAAGGTCATCAGTACCAAGCATGGGCAGAATAATTTCCTGACCATCGAGTATGAGGACCGCTACGATTACATAGACGCCATGGACGTGGTCATCAGCGCCACATCCAGTCCGCATTATACGCTCACCAGCAGCAAGATCAGAAAGAGCATACGGACAGAAAAGCCGAGGGTATTTGTGGATCTGGCGGTGCCGATGGACATCGAATCCAAGGTGACGGCTATTAATGGCGTAGCCTACTACAACATCGATGATTTTACCCGCATAGCCAAAGAGAACAATCAGAAGAAGCTGCGGGAGGCCCAGGCGGCCACCAGTATTCTGGAAGAGTACGAGCTGCAGTTTGAGCAGTGGATGGTCTTCCAGAAGTCTCTGCCGATCATGGCGAAGGTGCGGGATAACTTTATGAAGGTGACGGAACACAAGGGCGTGGAAAAAGCATTTGACCACCTCTTTTACTGGGTGCGGGAGAACAATGATCCGGAGGATCTGGAGATGTTTTTCCGGTGCCTGAATCATTAGAGCAGATGGAGGAAAACAATGGGTAAATTATACGCGGTGGGCTTTGGCCCGGGCGGTTATGAGCATATGACGGCGAAAGCCATTGATGTGATAAAAAATGCAGATATTATTACGGGATACACCACCTATGTGGAGATGCTGAAGAAGTTTTTCCCGGACAAGGAATATGTAGCGACGCCGATGACCAAAGAAATGGATCGGTGCCGGATGGCCATTGACCTTGCCAGCGAGGGTAAGACAGTCGCCATGGTGAGCTCCGGCGACAGCGGCATCTACGGCATGGCGGGTATCCTGCTGGAGATTGCCAACGAGAAGAAAGCCGATGTGGAGATTGAGACGGTGCCGGGCGTGACGGCAGCCAGTGCGGCAGCTTCTGTGCTGGGCGCCCCGCTGATGCACGACTTTGCGGTGATCAGCTTAAGCGACCTGATGACGCCGTTTAACCTGATCATGAAGAGAGTGGACTGTGCCGGACAGGGTGACTTCATCGTCTGCTTCTACAATCCAAAGAGCAAGAAACGTGTGGATTACGTGGAGAAGGCGGCGGATATCCTGATGAAATACCGGGATGCAGACACGCCGGTGGGCGTGGTGCGCCACGCGGGCCGGGAGGAAGAGTCCTCTTACATCACTACCCTTGGCGAGCTGAAAAATGCGCCGATTGACATGTTCAGCATCGTGGTGATCGGTAATTCTAACACCTATGTGAGAGAAGGCAAAATGATCACCCCGCGGGGATACGAGGATAAATACGGATTTGCCAATATTGGCTAGTCGGAGGCATTTATGAAAAAGACTATTAGAATCGGAACCAGAAAGAGTCTTCTGGCTCTGGTGCAGACAGAGATTGTAAAAGACGCGCTGCTTCGTGCCTTTCCGGAGACGGAGATTGAGATTGTAAAGATTGACACCAAGGGCGACCAGCTGCTGGATCGCTCCCTGACCTCCTTCGGGGGCAAGGGCGTGTTCACCGTGGAGCTGGAGGCGGAGCTTCTGTCCGGAGCCATTGATATCGCCGTGCACAGCGCGAAAGATATGCCGATGGAGTTTCCGGCAGGGCTTGGCATCGGCGCGGTGCTTTCCCGGGCGGACGCCAGAGACACTTTTGTGAGTCTGGACGGAACGAAGCTTGCGGACCTGGCGCCGGGCAGCGTGGTGGGAACCAGCTCCCTCCGGCGGGAACTGCAGATTAAAGAAATCAATCCGCAGGTGCAGATCAAGCTACTGCGGGGAAATGTACAGACGAGACTGCGCAAGTTAAAAGAAGGCCAGTATGACGGCATCATCCTGGCGGCGGCAGGCATCGAGCGTCTGGGTTACGACAACGAAGAAGAATTTCATTATGAATATCTGGAGCCGGGGACATTTCTTCCGGCGGCGGGCCAGGGCATCCTGGCGGTGGAAAGCCGGACGGACGATGCGGAGACGGCAGAGATGCTGGCGGCCATTCATGATGCGGAGGCGGCCTGTCTCCTTGCTGCGGAGCGTTCATTCTTAAAGACCATCGGCGGAAGCTGCAACGCGCCGGCGGCGGCATACTGCCGCAAAGAAGGCGGACGGTTCCTCATGGACGCTATGTTTGTGAAGGACGGCGCGCATCTGCGCCGGGCGAATATGGACATCACTGCGGACGCGCAGGGCATGCTGGAAGCGGCCACTCAGCTTGGAAAGGACATTGCAGGAGAAGTGAATAAAGGAATCGTATATCTGGTGGGAGCCGGCCCGGGGGACGAGGACCTGATGACAAGGAAGGGTCTCAAGGTACTCCGGGAGGCGGACGTGGTTGTCTATGACAGTCTGGCGTCCAGCTCTCTGTTAAATGAGGTGCGGGACGACGCGGAGTTGATCTTCGCGGGCAAACGTTCTTCTCATCATTTTAAGAAACAGTACGAGACCAATCAGCTTTTGATTGATCTGGCGAAGGAAGGAAAAAATGTAGTCCGTTTAAAAGGCGGTGACCCGTACATTTTCGGGCGCGGCGGCGAGGAAGGACAGGAGCTTCGCGCGGCAGACGTGGACTTTGTGGTGGTGCCTGGCATCTCCTCTTCCTACTCGGTTCCGGCCTACTGCGGTATTCCGGTGACTCACCGGGATTATGCGTCTTCTTTCCATGTGATCACCGGACATGAGGGTAATCACAAAAACGGAGTCACCGTGCTGGATTACGGCACTTTAGCAAGGGAAGAGGGAACGCTCATCTTCCTCATGGGACTTAAGAACCTGCCGAATATTGTGAAGAACCTCATAGAAAACGGCAAGGACCCGAAGACGCCGGCGGGCGTTCTGCAGGAGGGAACCACCGCAAGACAGAAGATGGCGGTGGGAACTCTCGAAAATATCGTGAAAGTGGTGGAGCGGGAAGGCATACAGACTCCTGCCATCACCGTGGTGGGCGACGTGGTGAGCCTGGCCGACGAACTGCAGTGGTACGGCGGAAAGCCGTTGTCCGGACAGCGTGTGCTGGTGACTGGAAGCCGTTCCATGGTGGAGCGTTTGTCACCGCTGCTGAAAGAAGAAGGGGCGGAGGCCATCTCCTTCAGCCTCATTCGGACGGAAGCCATGGACACGCCGGAGTTTGACCGGGCCATGGCAGACATTGACAGTTACACATGGATTGTACTGACCAGCGCCAACGGCGTGGAATGTTTCTTTGATAAATTAAAAGCCATGCGAAAAGATATCCGCGACTTTAAGGATGTACATTTCGCAGTGATCGGCGACGGCACGAAGAAAGCCCTGGAAGGCCACGGCATTTACAGCGACCTGATTCCGACGGCGTATTCTTCCAAAGACATGGCGGCGGCCATGGTGCCGCACATGAAGCCGACCGATAAGGTGCTGCTGCTTCGGGCGGAGGAAGCCAACGCGGTGCTGCCGGATTCTCTGACGGCGGCGGGCATCGACCATACCTGTGTGTCTCTCTACCACACGGTGGTGGACGAGCGCAAGGCCGATGAGCTGTCACGGCTCATTGAAACCGTGGATTACATTACATTTGCCAGCTCCAGCGCCGTGCGGGCCTTCGTATCCATGGCGGGCAGCCTGGAAAATGTATCGGCAAAATACATCAGTATCGGCCCGGTGACCACAAAGACCGCCGAGGCGGAGGGACTGCATGTGGACAGGACGGCGGCAGTCTATACGGCCCAGGGCATCGTGGATACGATCATCGAAGATGTCCGGGAGAATTAGCGGCAAAAAGACGGCGGCGCGGCGGCCGGAAATTATGCGAAATTGCTCGCAATGCGGCAAAAAGGAGATGCTGATGAAATGAAAACACAAATAAAACGATTTTTGCTGACCCTGGGATTTATGACGAGGATTCCGGTCAACGTGGATCTGGGCGAGGTCAAAGATGAGGACATGCACAAAGGCTTTCTCTACTATCCGGTGGTGGGACTGATCATCGGTCTCATTGACATGGTGGTGTACCTGCTGGTGTGCCAGATTCTGCCGGAGATTTACGGCATCATCTTTGCCCTCCTGGCTAACTTCTTCGTGACGGGAGCCTTCCATCTGGACGGCCTCTCCGACACGGCGGACGGCATTTATTCCGCCAGGACCAGGGAGCGGATGCTGGAGATTATGAAGGACAGCCGCATCGGCACCAACGGCGGCATCGCCATGTGCTTTGACATTATGCTGAAGGTGGTGGGACTTACCTGCTGCGACATGCGGTGGCTGATGATTCTCATGATGCCTGTGGCCGGTAAAATGGTGCAGGGCGCCATCGTCTACAAGGCGGTGTACCCGAGAAAGACCGGTATCGGTATCTACGTGGGCACGGTCAGCCTTAGTACCGTCATCGGCACGGTGATTCTCGGCCTCATCGCCATGACCGTGGCATTTTCCTGGTGGGGAATCCTCATGTATGCGGTGTTGTTCGTGCTGGCGTATCTGTTCCGCGTGTACATCACCGACAAGATCGGAGGAATCACCGGAGACGTCATGGGAGCCGGCAGCGAACTGGCGGAGATCTTTCTGCTGATACTGGTACTCATCATCACCAGATTCGCCGGATTCCCGGTGGGACTTTATGGAATATGGTAGGGTGATGTGGACAGAAGCGGAGAAATGTGGACAGAGCCGCCGTGGGAATCTGCGATATGTGGATAACCCTGTTGCAGACTTTGCAGAATGAGGGCGGCGGTACATTTGCAGGAATATGTGAGTATCGGGAAATGCGGCCCTTACATATATGGGTGGAAACGAGATAACGGAAATATCGGAAGGGATGATAGAATTGACACTGGAGGAAGCGATTAAGAAAATACAGCCTCTGGACAAGGAGGCCATGGCATATACTCACGCCCGCTGGAATACGCTGGGCAAGCCTCTTTACAGTCTGGGACGGCTGGAGGAGATGGTGACGCAGTTTGCCGGGATTTACGGGGATAAGAATCCGCATCTGGGCAAAAAAGCGGTTATCGTCATGGCGGCTGACAACGGCGTGGTGGCGGAGGGCGTCACCCAGACCGGACAGGAAGTGACAAAGACTGTCACGGAAAATATGACGAAACACAACGCGACCATCTGCATCATGTCCGCCATGAGCGGAGCGGATGTGATTCCTGTGGATATCGGCATTGCCACGGATTGCGATAACCCGGGCGTGCGGAACTGCAAGATTAAATATGGCACCGACAATATGGCCAAGGGCCCGGCCATGAGCCGGGAGGAGGCGGTGCGCGCCATCGAGGTGGGCATCCATATGGTGGAAGAGCTTGTAGCCAAAGGCTATAATCTGTTCGCCACCGGAGAGATGGGCATCGGCAACACCACCACCAGCAGCGCGGTATGTTCCGTCCTTCTGGACCAGCCTGTGGAGAAGGTGACCGGCAAGGGAGCGGGTCTTACCAATAAAGATCTGGAACATAAGATCGCGGTGATAAAGGAAAGTATCGCTCTCAATCAGGTGGACGCGTCGGATCCGCTGGATGTGCTGTCCAAGGTGGGCGGCCTGGATATTGCCGGTCTGGTGGGATGCTTTATCGGTGCGGCGGCGTGCCGGGTTCCTGCCTTTATCGACGGTTTTATCTCTTCCGTGGCGGCGCTTCTTGCCGTGCGGCTGGCGCCGCAGTGTGACCCGTATCTGTTCCCGTCCCACTGCTCCAACGAACCGGCAGGGCAGATGGTGCTGGATGCCCTCGGCAAACAGCCGTACATTCTGGCGAACATGTGCCTGGGTGAAGGCACCGGCGCAGTGATGGGATTTACCATTGCGGACTACGCCTTCAAGGCGTACTGGGAGCTGCCGAGCTTTGAGCAGACAAATTTTGGAACTTACGAGGATTTGAGTGATAAATAGAAAAGGAGAAACAATGCTGGATAGGATTGCGATTGTAAAACCGGAAGATATCGAGAAACGCAGCATGGAGATTATCACCAGCGAGCTTGGCGGAAGAACCTGGCCGGAGCCGGAGTTCTCCATCGTGAAGCGGTGCATCCATACCTCTGCGGATTTCGATTACGCCGACAATCTGTGTTTTTCAGAAAATGCGGCGCAGCTTGGCGTGGAAGCGCTGAAGCGCGGAGCGCACATTGTGACGGACACGAGAATGGCGTGGTCCGGAATTAATAAAAAGAAGCTGGCGTCCTTTGGCGGCGAGGCTCACTGCTTCATGTCAGATGAGGACGTGGCGGCCGAGGCAAAGGAGAAGGGCTGCACCAGAGCGGCCATCTGTATGGAACGGGGAGCTGCCCTGCCGGGCGAGGTGATCTTTGCCGTGGGCAATGCGCCGACCGCTTTGATTCGTCTCTATGAGATGATAGAAGAAGGCCGGGTGAAACCTGCGCTGATCATCGGAGCGCCGGTGGGCTTTGTCAACGTGGTGGAATCCAAAGAACTTATCATGGAGATCGGGCAGAAGGCCGGCGTGCCGTTTATCGTGCCGAAGGGCCGAAAGGGCGGCAGCAACATTGCGGCGACCATCTGCAACGCCATGTTATATCAGTTATGAAAAAATTAAGAGAAGGGGTCTCCACCGGCTCCTGCATGACCGGCGGCGCGGCAGCGGCAGCGCTGTGGCTGACCACCGGCAAATGCCCGGATATCATCACAGTGGAGACGCCCATTGGAAAAACTTTGTATCTGGATGTGATTCCCAAAGAAAAGGGAATCTGCGGCATCGTCAAGGACGCCGGAGACGACCCGGATGTGACCAATGGAAGTGAAGTGATCACATCGGTGAAGATTCTGCCCGAAGACGGGGAGATTACTTTCGTGGGAGGCGATGGCATCGGAACCATCACTCAGGAAGGTCTGAAACTGCCGGTGGGTGAGCCGGCCATCAACCCGGTGCCGCGGCAGATGGCGGAGAAAGCGCTCCGGAAGATTATCGGTAACCGGGGAGCCGTTGTGACGGTATCCATTCCCGGCGGCGGGGAGCTGGCGAAACGTACCTTCAACCCGCGGCTTGGCGTGCTGGGCGGCCTGTCCGTCCTGGGCACCACGGGTATTGTCCGGCCCATGAGTGAGGAAGCCATGAAGGATTCCCTGCTGGTGGAGCTTGACATGTACGCCAGACAGGGACACCGCTCCATTTTGTTTGTGCTGGGCACCACAGGAGAAAATGCATTGAAAGCCCGCTACGGCCAGTTCGCGTGCGTCCTGCAGGTCAGCAATTATATCGGATTTATGATCGAGGAAGCGGTGGAGCGGGGATTTACCGATATTCTCATCGGAGGCTTTGTGGGCAAGCTGGTAAAAGTGGCTTCGGGAACCATGAACACTCACAGTCATGTGGCCGACGGCCGGCTGGAGACCATATGTACCCACGCGGCGCTTCACGGCGCTTCACGGGAAGTCATTGAGAAGATTTACTCCTGCGTCACCACCAAGGCGGCCATGAAGATCGTGGAGGAAGAGGGCCTCATGGATATCTGGAAGGATATGGCGGAGAAGGCCGCCCTTCACTGTAAGAAAACCGCCCACGAGATGGCGGAGGTGGGAATCATTTTTCTGGATGGAGATAACCAGGTGCTTGCTGAGAGTGAAAATGTGCAGGAAATCCTGCCGAAAGTATTGAGACAACAGGAGGAATAGCATGAGCCGTTTGACAATTATAGGAATCGGGCCGGGAAGCGCGGAATATTTCATGCCGGCGGCGAGGAACCGAATGCGCAGCGCACACACAGTTATCGCTGCAAAACGGATTTTACCGATGCTTCAGGAAGTCTGCGGCAGCACGGAAGCGCAGTTCCAGCCCATGGGAAAGATTAAGGACACACTGGAAGTCATTGACGGCCTGCTTCATCAGGAAAAAGATGTGGCGCTGGTGGTCAGCGGCGATCCGCTGATGTACAGCCTGTACAAAACGATTCTGAATCAGGAGATCAGCGAGGACTGGGAGATGGATGTGATTCCGGGCATCGGATCCATGCAGATGCTGGGAGCGGCTTTCGGGGAGACCATGGAGGACGCCCGGCTTATGAGCGTGCATGGAAGAAGCCGGACGCCAGGTTCGGTGGCGCTCTGCGTGACAGAGAATCCAAAGGTATTTTTCCTGTGCAGCAAGGAACAGGGGCCGACGTGGCTGTCCCGGATCATGCTGGAATACAATCTGCATGACGTGGAAGTCTTTGCGGGAGCCAATCTTTCCTATGAGGATGAGATGCTGGTGTCCGGAAGTCCTGCGGAGATGGCGGAGAAAGAATTCCCGGCGCTCTGCGTGGCTATGATCAAGAACCCGCATCCTCGTCCGGTGACCCGTCCGTGTTTCCTGTCCGACGAGGACTTTGAGCGGGGCAGGACGCCGATGACCAAGGAAGAGATCCGTGTGCTGATTCTTCACAAAATGAAAATACATCCCGACGACGTTATCTGGGATATCGGAGCGGGAACCGGTTCCGTTTCTGTGGAATGTGCAAGACAGGCGCCTTTCGGACAGGTTCACAGCGTGGAACGGGACGAGGCAGCGGTACATTTAATAGAAAAGAACCGGGAAAAGTTCGGCATTGATAATCTGTTCATCTATGAGGGAGACGCGGCGGAACGCGCGGCGCATCTTCCGGCGCCGGACAAGGTATTTATCGGCGGCAGCGGCGGAAAGCTCCGCGAGATTATGGAAATCATCAATACATTTCCTAAGAAAATACAGGTCACTGTGTCGGCGGTGACGCTGGAGACCATCGCGGAAGCCGGAGAGATTCTTGGAAACTATGACGCGGATTACGATGTGATCCAGGCGACGGTGGGCCGGGGCAGAAAGATCGGCAGCTACCACATCATGGACACAAATAATCCGGTAATGATATTTACAGCGGCCATACATGGCCAGGAAAGGTAAGCGACAAATGAGTAAAAAAGCATTGATGATTGTCAGTTTTGGAACAAGCTTTGATGAGGCAATGCCAGCCATTGTAAATATTGAGGAAACCTGCCGGAAGGCGTTTCCTGAGTACGACTTCTACCGTGCCTTTACTTCCGGCATGATCATCCGGAAGCTGAAACGGACCAAAAATGTGGTGATCGACAGCCCGGAAGAAGTGATGGAGAAGCTGGCGGCGCAGGGCTATGAGGAAGTGCTCTGCCAGCCGACCCACATCATCAACGGTATGGAATACGAGAAAATGATGCGGATGCTCCAGCCGTACAAGGACCGGATTCCGGTGATCCGCGCCGGCAAGCCGCTTCTCACTGAGGAGGAGGACTACAGGAAGGCGTGCCAGATCATGATGGAGGAGCTGAAAAGCCCTCTCGCTGAGGACGAGGCATTTGTTCTCATGGGACACGGCACCGAGCACTATGCCAACAGCGCCTACTGCCAGTTTGAAAATATGCTGCGGGATCTGGGCTATGAGAATACCTACGTGGGAACCGTGGAAGGATTTCCGGGCCTTGACTACGTGATTCGCCGCATGAAGATCCGGGGCATCCGCAAAGTGCATCTGATGCCGCTGATGATCGTGGCCGGCGACCACGCAAGAAATGACCTGGCAGGCGCGGAAGAAGATTCCTGGAATTCCCTGCTTCAGGCCGAAGGCTTCGAGACGGATATCGTTTTAAAAGGCATGGGAGAGATCGACGGCATCGCGCAGATTTTTGTGGAGCATCTGGAAGCGGCGGAGCAGATATAGGAGGAATTTATGAAGGGAAAATTATACGGCATCGGCGTGGGCCCGGGCGACCCGGAGCTGATGACTTTAAAAGCGAAACGGCTCATTGAGGAATGTGACATCGTGGCCGTTCCTGTAAAGAAAGAGGGAGAGGAGAGCGTGGCTTTAAACATCGCCAGAGGCGCGGCCAGCGTGCCGGAGGAGAAAGTCCGCCGGATTCTCTTTACCATGAACAAAGATAAAGCGAAACGTGAGGAATGTCGGCAGGCAGCGGCGGAAGCCATCATGGAATATCTTGACGCGGGACAGTCCGTGGCAATGCCGGTGCTGGGCGACGTTGGTATCTACAGCACCTATTCCTATGTGCATAAAAAACTCATCCAGGCAGGATACGAGGTGCAGATGATCTCCGGCATCCCGTCTTTTTGTGCCGGAGCCAGCAAAGCCAACATCTCCATCGTGGAAGGCAACGAGGGCTTTGGCGTGATTCCGTCCTTAAAGGGAATCGACCAGGTGAAAAAAGCCATGGGAGTCTTTGATAATCTGGTGATCATGAAGGTGGGCAGCCACGTGAAGGAAGTCTACGATATTCTGAAAGCAGAGGGCAAAGAAGACAACGCCATCATCATCAGCAACGTGGGCATGGAAGGCGAGTATGTGGGCCCGCTGCTGCCGGACAGAGAATATGGATATTTTACGACCATGATCATTAAGTCAGAAATGTAAGAGATTGAGCGGCGATGACGCAGCTGAAACTGCAGAATCGCCGTAATTATCCAGTTGGAAATGTAAGCTTATGAAATACGACGTAATAGTGATTGCCGGAACCACGGAAGCAAGAGAAGTGATCGAACGGCAATTAAAAGAACATAAAAAAGTGCTGGCGTCGGTGGCCACGGAGCTGGGCGCGCAGATGCTGGCGGAGTATCCGGTCGACGTGCACACGGGACGGCTTGACGAGGAAGGATTTGTCCGTCTGTTTGCGGCAAATCCCTGTGAGAAGGTAATCGACGCCTCTCATCCCTTTGCCCAGGTGGTGACAGAGACAGTCCGCCGGGCAGCCGCGGAAGCGGGTATTCCGTACGAGCGCTACGAGCGCAGCCAGCTTCATTATGATTACGACCGCATCATACCGGTGTCGGACGCCGCAGAAGCGGCGGAGTATCTGAATACCACGGAAGGAAATGTACTGCTGACCACAGGCGTCAACACCGCGGCCGTCTATGCGGAGCGGGTGAAAGACGCCAGGCGGCGGCTTTATATCCGGGTGCTGGATACGCCTGCTTCCTATGAGGGCTGCGCCAGAGCAGGATATCCGGAGGATCATGTATTCGGGGAGATGCCGCCTTACACGGTGGAGGATAATCTCCGTCTCATCGAAAAGACCGGAGCTGCGGTGATGGTCTCCAAGGACAGCGGAAAAACCGGAGGCGTGGATATTAAAATAGAAGCCTGCCGGAGAGCGGGCATTGACTGTGTGCTCATCCGGCGGCCGGAAACACAGGGCAGTGAAGCATGAAAGGGCGGAGCAACATGACAAAAATGGAAAAACTTCCCCGGATTCTGCTGGCCGGAATGAACAGCGGGTGCGGCAAGACCAGCATCACCTGCGGGATTCTGAAAGCGCTGACAGACCGGGGCATACGGATACAATCTTATAAATGCGGCCCGGATTACATTGATCCCATGCTGCACAGCCACATCACCGGGCAGCCGTGCCGGAACCTGGATCCGTTCTTCTCCACGGAAGAAGAACTGCGGGAACTGATGGCGAAAGACAGCCGGAAAGCGGAATTTTCTGTGGTGGAAGGCGTCATGGGCTACTACGACGGCATCGGCGTCAGCAGTGAAAAAAGCACCCACACCGTATCTGCCGCCACCGGCACCCCGACCATTCTCATCATAAATGTAAAGGGAATGTCCCATACGATGATTCCCCTCATACAGGGCATGCTGGAATATAGAGAAAACCCGGTGCGCGGCGTCATTTTAAACCGCTGTTCCAAAGGACTTTATCAGATGATGAAGCCGGAACTGGAGCGGATACTGCCGATCAAAGTAGTCGGCTATTTCCCGAACGATGACCGGGTGCATATCGGAAGCCGCCACCTGGGACTCATGACCGCCGCCGAGATTCAGAATCTCGATGAAGTCATCCAGTCGCTGGGAGCCATGGCGGAGGAATCCATCGACCTGGATCTGCTGCTGCAGCTGGGAGAAGAAGCGGAAGCGCTGCCGACGGTGGCACCAGTGCCGGGAGACAGCGCGGAAGCCGGAGAACCGGCCGGTACAGCGCACGAGTCGGCCATGAGCTCATCGGTTGATTCGGCTGCGTCCGCTGTTTCCGGGGAGATAGCAGGCGCACCGCAGATGGCGCCTGCCGTCCGCATTGCCGTCGCCTGGGACAAGGCGTTCTGTTTCTATTATCAGGAGAACCTGGACATTCTCAGGCAGTCCGGCGCGGAGCTTGTATTTTTCAGCCCGGTCAATGACCAGAGCCTGCCGGAAAATATCGGCGGCATCTATCTTGGCGGCGGCTATCCGGAGACCTATCGGAAGGAGCTGTCGGAGAACATTTCCATGAAAGAGGAGATCCGCCGGGCGGCGGAAACAGGTATGCCGGTTCTGGCGGAATGCGGCGGCTTCATGTACACTTGTGAGAATCTCATCGAGACCGATGGAAGCGCCATGCCGATGCTGGGGCTGATCCCCACCGATGTGCAGATGACCCAGCGGCTGTCCATGGACTTTGGATATGTGACCATGGAAGCACAGCAGGACACGCCATTTTTTGATAAAGGAACGCAGATTCGCGTCCATGAATTTCATTATTCCAAGGCTGCCAAAAGAGGAGAAGTCTGCCGCATGGAAAAATCCACAGGCAGAAGCTGGACGGGTATGCACGTAAGAGGAAATGTGCTGGCGGGCTATCCGCATCTTTATTTCCACAACTGTCCGGAAGTGGCAGGGCGGTTTGTCCGGCTGGCGGCAGAGTACGAAAAAAGAAACTGTGAGGAAACAACATGAACTTAATCGCTTCGATGATACTGGGCTTTGTGATCGACCTGATTGTGGGGGATCCCCACGGGCTGATTCACCCGGTACAGATTATCGGCTGGTTTATTACAAAAATAAAAGAAGGATTACAGCGGCTGATCTACGGTTGCTCTTATGAGGAGGCAAAGGCGCAGGGGCTGCTGCGGAAAGAAGATAAAGAGCTTATCGCCGGTTATGCGTTAACGGTGATCATCGTGCTCGGTACATTTTTTGTCATATCGGGCATTCTGTATATCACGCAGCTGATTCATCCGGCGCTGCGATTTGTGCTGGAAACCTTCTTTATTTATCAGATTCTTGCCACAAAAAGTTTGCGGCGAGAGTCCATGAAGGTATATGCCCGGCTGAAGGAGGGCAATCTGGCAGGAGCCAGAAAGGAGATCTCCTATCTGGTGGGGCGGGATACCCAGGAGCTCGATGAGAGCGAGGTGGCAAAAGCCGATGTGGAGACCATCGCGGAAAATACCGCGGACGGCGTCATTGCGCCTCTGTTCTTCATCGCCATCGGCGGCGCGCCGCTGGGTTTTGCATACAAGGCGGTCAACACTCTGGATTCCATGGTGGCCTACCGCAACGAAGAACTGATTCATATCGGGCATGCTTCCGCGAAGCTCGATGACATCTGTAATTTTATTCCGGCCCGGCTGGCGGCGGTGATGATGATACTGGCCGCGGCGCTGCTTCGCTTCGATGTAAAAGGCGCGGTGCGGATTTTCCGCCGGGACAGATTTGCACATTTAAGCCCTAACAGCGCTCAGACCGAGGCCGTGGCGGCGGGAGCCCTGAACATACAGCTCGGTGGCACCCACAACTACTTTGGCAAGCCGGTGGAGAAACCGACCATCGGAGACGATATCCGTCCGGTGGAATACGAGGATATCCGGCGGACCAACCGCCTGCTCTACGTCAGCGCATTTCTGACGTTGGCGGTATGCTGCCTGCTGACCTACGCCCTGGTGTTCTGGCTGGGCAATCCGCTGTCCATCATCTGAGAGGCGGGGAGTGTCCGGGAACCGGGGCATTTCTGCGGAGAGCGGAGCACAAAAAGTATATACATTACATTTATAACGGGCCATTCCGCATAGGGCGGGCGTCGGCCCAAAAACACAAAAACGAGGACAACAATCATGAAAAACGGCGCGCACGGCGGAAATATATACAAAAAAGCAAAGGAGCTGGGCATCAGCGAAAGTCAGATCATGGATTATTCTGCCAATATCAGCCCGCTGGGGATTCCGGCGCATATCCGGCAGGCCATGGTGGACGCCATCGAGGGAACCATCAATTATCCGGACCCGGACTGCACGGCGCTGCGGGAGGCCATCGCCGGACAGGACAGCGTGGAACCGGGCTGTGTGACCTGCGGAAACGGCGGGGCGGATCTGCTGTTCCGGCTGGCGTTCGGGCTGAAACCAAAGAAGGTGCTGCTGCCGGTGCCGGCCTTTGTGGAATACGAGGAGGCCATGACGGCGGCGGGAGCAGAGATGGTATACGAGCCCATGACCGAAGAAATGCGCATCCCGGAGGATGTGACGGAGCGGATTACGGAGGATATCGATCTGATGATTCTCTGCAATCCCAACAATCCCACGGGACTGCTGACCGGACGGCAGCAGGTGCTGGACATTTTGGAGCGGGCGAAGGAAATGCACTGCCGGGTTCTGGTGGATGAGTGTTTTCTGGAGATCTGCCGGGAAGAAGAGGAGTATACCGTCAAGCCTTATCTGAAACAATATCCGAATCTGATGATTTTAAAATCTTTTACGAAGCTTTATGCTATTCCGGGAGTCCGTCTGGGCTATCTGCTCTGCGCGGACGCAGAAGTGATCCGTAAGGTGAACCGTGCCGGACAGGCCTGGTCGGTGAGCCACATTGCCCAGTGCGCGGGAGTGGCGGCGCTTTCTCATCCGGAATACAAGGCGGCTGTTATCGACGCCGTGGAAAAAGAGCTCATTTACATGAAAAAAGAGATGGCAGATCTGCCGCTGACCCTTTATGACGGCCGGGCAAACTATTTGTTTTTCCGGACGCCGGGCGTGACGGATCTGGATAAACGGCTGGAATCCCGGGGAATCATGATCCGGAACTGCAGCAATTACGTGAATCTGGGCGAGGATTACTGGCGGGTTGCCGTAAAAGCTCACGAAGAAAATGTAATCCTGCTGCGGGAGCTGCGGCAGGCGTTGGGAGAATAAGGAGGGAAGACAAGTATGGCAAAGGCAATCATGGTACAGGGAACCATGTCAAATTCAGGCAAAACATTTGTGACGGCCGGGCTGTGCCGGGTGTTTAAACAGGACGGCTACAAGGTGGCGCCTTTTAAATCCCAGAATATGGCGCTGAATTCTTATATTACTGAGGAAGGGCTGGAGATTGGCCGGGCACAGGCCATGCAGGCGGAGGCGGCCATGATCCCTCCGACCCACTGGATGAACCCGATTCTGTTAAAACCGACCAGCAACATGGGTTCTCAGGTCATTGTAAACGGTGAGGTATATGATAACCTGAGTGCCCAGGAATACTATAAGATGAAAGATAATCTGGCGCCGGAAGTGATGAAGGCGTTTAATCATCTGGCAGCGGAAAATGACATCATCGTCATTGAGGGCGCCGGCTCTCCGGCGGAGATCAATCTGGCGGAAAATGACATTGTCAACATGGGAATGGCAAAGATGGCCGACGCGCCGGTGATTCTTGTGGCGGACATCGACCGGGGCGGCGTATTTGCTTCTGCCTACGGCACCATCAAATTGCTGCCGCAGGAGGATCAGGAGCGTTTCTGCGGTATCGTGATCAACAAGTTCCGGGGCGATGTGGAGATTCTGAAACCGGGCCTTAAAATGCTGGAAGACCTGACCGATAAGCCGGTGCTGGGAGTCCTTCCTATGGAAAAAATCGACGTGGACGATGAGGACAGCCTCTCTGACCGCCTCAACCAGCGGACTTTCACCGAGGGCATCGACGTGGCGGTTATCCGGCTGCCGCACATTTCCAACTTCACGGATTTCAGCGTGTTTGAGCTGATCGACGGGGTATCCCTGCGCTACGTCAGCGATAAGAGAGAGCTGGGCGAGCCGGATCTCATTCTCCTGCCGGGCACGAAAAACACCATGGCGGACATGGAGTGGCTCATCGAGAGCGGACTGGAGAGCAAAATCATCCGGGCCTCAAAGGATACCCGCATCATCGGTATCTGCGGCGGTTTCCAGATTCTCGGAAAAGAACTTCACGATCCGGAGCACGTGGAACACGGCGGAGACATGCGCGGCCTCGGCCTGCTGGATACTTCCACTGTCTTCCAGGGCGGAAAGACCCGGACGAGAATTCACGGCTGCATCCGCGAGGAGCAGAACCTGTACAGCCTGGAGAACCGTCAGCTGGAAGGCTACGAGATTCACATGGGCGCCACCACCAATCTGGGCGGCGCAGTGCCGATGATCGAGTTGGAGGACGGAAGAACCGACGCCTACATGACGCCGGACGGCCGTATCTGGGGCAGCTACCTCCACGGAATCTTTGACAACGAAGACCTTGTCTTCGGCCTTGTCCATGATATCATGCGGGAAAAAGGAATTAATCCCGGAGAAAATCATCTTAGTGTGGCGGAATACAAAGAGATACAGTATAATAAGCTGGCGGATTTAATCCGGAACAATCTGGATATGGATCAGATATACCATATCCTCTTCGACGGAGAAAAGCCGCAGAAAGATTTTGAAAAAGAAGTGACAGGAGAAACGGCTGCGGGCTGCGGCGGCCTGAAAGACGACACCTCAGGCAAGGGCTGCGTACACATTTACTGCGGCGACGGCAAAGGCAAGACCACCTGCGTCATGGGATTATGCGTCCGGGCGGCAGGGGCAGGAAAAAAAGTGCTGCTGCACCAGTTCCTGAAGGATAACACCTCCAGCGAGAGGACGATCATAGATAAGCTGCCGGGCGTCACCGTGATGCCGGGCGCCAAAATGGATAAGTTCACCTTCCAGATGAACGAGGAAGAACTGCAGGCGCTCCGGGAGAGCAACGACGCCAATCTGGCACGCCTGTGTGACATGGCAAAAGATTACGATATGCTGATTCTCGACGAGAGCGTTTACGCTATGGACATGGGACTGCTCAGCGAAGATAAACTGATTGAATGGCTGGAGAAGAAGCCGGAGCATCTCGAGGTGGTCATGAGCGGAAGAAATCCGTCAGACCGGTTAAAAGAGCACGCGGATTACATTTCCGAGATTAAGAAGATCAAGCATCCCTTCGATCAGGGATTAAGCTCCCGCATCGGCATTGAAAAATAACAGGGCAAAAGCGGCCGATGCTCTACGCTCTTTTGGAAAAAAGACGGGACTTCCGGCGCGTGCCTGAAAAAGAGGTGTGAACCATGGCATATTTTCCCATATTCATAGAGATTGAGAAGAAGAAATGTCTTGTGGTGGGCGGCGGCAAAGTCGCCCTCCGGAAGGTGGAGACTCTCCTTCGCTACGACGCGCAGGTTCACGTGGTCAGCAGAGAGATCTGCACGGAGATACGCGCGCTGCTGCCGCCGGAGAATATACATGAGGAAGAGCTGCTGCCATCGCCGGGAGATACCAACGCGGGGGAGCTGTTACCGGAATGTAGCTGTGGATCGGAGTGGCCACTGCCGGATTATTTTACCGGAGCCGCGCTGGTCGTTGCGGCCACCGGCAGCCGGGAAGTCAACCACCGGGTGGCGCAGTTCTGCCGGGGGAGACGGATTCCCGTCAATGTGGCGGATGCCCCGGAGGAGTGTACATTTTTCTTCCCGGCAGTGGTGAAGAAGGGCGACATCAGTATCGGCGTGAACACCGGAGGGAAAAGCCCCGCTGTGTCCAGCCAGGTGCGCCGGGACATTGAGAAAGCCATCCCGGATTATTATGAAGCCATCGCGGATCAGCTGGGCGTCCTGCGGGAGTATGTGAAGTCGCATGTGGAGCGGGAACCCGACCGGAGAAAAATACTGAAGCAGGCAGCCGCCTCCGCATTCCTCAATGAAAGAACCCTGTCACAGAACGAAATCAATACAATAATAAGGCAGGTTTTGAATCATGGTACAGTTAGTGGAGGACCAGTTGGACATTGACACATATATGGAGCTTCGGGAGGCGGTACATTTCCGGAAGCTCAGCAGGGACCAGGCGAGACGGGGGCTTGACAACAGCCTCTACACGCTGGTGGCCTACAAGGACGGAAAAGCTGTCGGCATGGGGCGGATCGTGGGCGACGGCGCCATCATCTGCTACGTGCAGGATCTGATCATCCGCCCGGAAGTGCAGGGCGAAGGAATCGGGGGCCTCATTCTGGAAAGCCTCAAATCCTTCGTCATCAACACCGGATTCGAAGGCACCACAATGATGTTTGATCTGATGTGCGCCAAAGGCAGAGAGCCCTTTTACAAAAAACACGGCTTTATCGCAAGGCCCACGGATGACCTGGGGCCGGGGATGATACAGTATCTGGAGCTGTGATGGCGGTGAAGACAGAAACCGGGCAGACGTAAGCTGCCCGGCTTCTGTGCATGTCTCTCAAATTCAATTACCAGACTTCAACAAATCCAAAAGAGTATACTCACCCTTTTGTATTTTTGATATTGCATGATATTTTTTTATTGCTGATACAAGAACTAACGGATTACGAAAATATTTTTTCACAAAATCATATGTCTTTACATCTGCCATTTTCAGGTTTTCTTTACAGAAGATACTTGGTTTTTTCCCTGATTTTTTAAATTCTTTATATTTATTCTCATTGAGTATAATCAACATTTCTATTTCAGGCGCAGTGATTATGTTAATAACATCCACCTTATGTGCATAGGTTTTGCTGATCTTAAATTTTTCGTGTCTGGAGTCCAGAACTCGGATTACGGAAATCTTGTCCATAAATCCCTTTCTCAGATATTTTTCTTCAAATTTTTTACCGTCTCTGCACCGGATAACTTCTTCTTCAAGCATTTCCTCTCTGGAAAAAAGCAGAAGTTCATGATCCAGCAGTATATCTATGATTGCATGTTCGGCGGAACCTTCGCAGATGCACGCCTTATATCCGGCCAATTCCATAGGCGCCTCCTATACAAGGGCAGCAGCTATACTTTTTTTGAGCTGCATATATGCTTCATATGTTGGAGTTGTTCCATTAAGGAAACCGCTTTGATAGGCATCACTTTTCTTAATATCATTTCTTTTTAGTATATTGGAAAGATTCTCGGCCGTAATACCGTTACGGTTTCTGGTAATAAATATACTGTCGTTACGGTCATATTCATCGAGCAACTCCGGATAATGGGTTGAGAAGATTAGTGTTCCGCCATTTTTATTCAGCTTACTGTCCATGAAAAAGCGCATGAGCGTAGTGACAATCTCTTTGTTGAAATGATTCTCCAGTTCATCGACGATCATATATCCCCCTTCCTGCAATACTTCCTGCATCAGTGTAAAGGTTATCATTCCCTTCACTGTACCGGATGAAAGGTAATTATTCAGTTCCACCGGATTATTGAGTAAAATCTCATCTTTGCCGGCAAATTTCAGATGGATCAGCTGTTTTTGATTTTCTTCTTCAAAGTGAAGACTTTCAATCGTTGGATCCAGAAATGTAATGATTTCGGTTGGTATATCCTCTGAGAAAGGGAGTACATTTATATTTGTGAAACGTAAAAGATTTACTATTCTCATCTGCTCTTTTGTCTGTTTATTTCTGGCGATCATGATACTTACATCGTCGGATAAAAAATCTTCCCGATTGCTTCTGATCATCACAGGATTTTTTTTGTCAAAATCGAGCATCGCTTTGCGGGTAGTCACTTCTTCCGCTTTTTTTGTCCATATAGATTCAGAAACAATGCGATATCTTATTCCGTCGGTTTTGTCTTTCCTGGAAGCAATAACGGTTTCCAGACGGCAGATTTCGCTGGTTGTTTCCGAATAGAAATAAGTATTTATGACGGCGTTACTGGCTTCTCCCAGTATATCTTTAGTTTCACAGTGATTAATCGGTTCATTGTTGATTATTTCCAGAGCCAGCAGAATAACTTTCAGCACAGATGTCTTTCCGGATGCGTTGATGCCGATAAATCCATTGGCCGGATTCAGATAAATATTTGAAAACAAAGGGTATAGAATGTTTTTATGTTCTTCCGCAATTCTTTGCTGAGCGTAAAAGCATACATCCAGTTTTTCTTTAAAAAGCGGCAATCCTTCCGCCGTAATTCGTAGAAGTTTCATGGTGACCTCCAAATTTATAAACGTTTTCTGTGTTGATATTTTTGATTTGGGGATAGTATATCATTTGCTGTAAAATTTATCAACGAGAAACTTGTTTTTAATTGTAGAAAACAACATTTCCCCGCAACACCGTTGGATTTCCTGAGAATCAGGTGTATAATAGGTAACAAAAGCGGTTTAAAAGGAGGAGTTTAAAAATGATTCGCAGAAGACGTTTGCGCGCAACGGAGAACATGAGAGCACTGGTCAGCGAGACATCCGTGAGCATCTCAGATTTGATTTATCCGTTATTTGTCATCGAGGGAGAAAATATAAAGAACCCGATCGATTCCATGCCGGGCATCTACCAGTATTCCATCGACCGGTTGGACGAGGAGCTTGACAGAATCCGGGAAGCCGGCATCAAAGGAGTGCTTCTTTTCGGTATTCCGGCACATAAGGACGAGTGTGGTTCAGAAGCCTACAACGAGCACGGCATCATTCAGGAGGCTGTCCGTTACATAAAGAAAGTATTTCCGGAACTGGTGGTCATCACCGATATCTGCCTGTGCGAGTACACCTCCCACGGACATTGCGGCGTCATCAAAGACGGCGAGATTTTAAATGACGAGACACTGCCGCTGCTGGCAAAGACTGCGGTAACCTGCGCTCAGGCGGGCGCCGACATGGTAGCGCCGTCTAACATGATGGACGGACATGTGGCAGCCATCCGGCAGGCGTTGGACGAGGCCGGCCTGCAGAATACGCCGATCATGGCATACAGCGCCAAGATGGCGTCCGGCTATTACGGACCGTTCCGTGATGCCGCTCATTCCGCACCTGGTTTTGGCGACAGAAAGACTTATCAGATGGACTTCCACAATCCGAGAGAAGCCATGCGGGATATTCAGGACGACATCGACGAGGGCGCGGACATCATTATCGTAAAACCAGCCCTGGCTTACCTGGACATTTTAAAGACCGCATCCATGGAGACAAGAATGCCTTTGGCCGCTTACAACGTAAGCGGAGAGTATTCCATCGTCAAAGCGGCAGCCATGCAGGGATGGGTTGACGAGAAGAAACTGGTCATGGAAAACATGATTGCCATCAAACGTGCCGGCGCGCAGATGATCATCACCTACCATGCGCTCGATGTGGCAAGATGGCTTAAAGAAGACAATTAGAAGAATTTCTTCGCATGCCAGTGCAGCGGCCGTTGCGAGATCCGCAGACGCATCTGACGGTAGATGCGGCTTGACAGTATATACATTTGAATAAACGTGAAATTAAGACACCTGACGCAGAAAATGTTTCGGCATCCGGGCGGCGCATCGCTCGCCACCGGGGCCGCTGCGTCGGGTGTTTTTTATTGCAACAGTTACTGCAAAATTTATATTGATTATTTTTCTCATTTAGACTATACTAACGTTGATTAAAACGTACTAACTTCATCTGCGGCATTTCGCAGCATATATATAGTAGAAAAAGGACGGATACATATGGAAGAGAAGAAAAATGTCAAAAAGAGAACTCTCGCTGATCTTCCCATCGGTCACGAGGCGGTGATCAAAACCGTGGGAGGCGAAGGTAATCTTCGCTGCCGTTTCCTGGACATGGGACTGATTCCAAGAACAAAAGTAAAAGTCATGAAGGTTGCGCCTATGGGAGATCCGATTCAGATTCGCCTCCGGGGCTACGATATAACCATCCGTAAGGAAGACGCGGCCATGATTGAATTGGAATAAACGGGATATCTTGGGACAGAGAGGATGAGAACTTATGATATTTGCATTGATCGGCAATCAGAATTGCGGAAAGACAACGCTGTTTAATCAGCTTACAGGCTCCAACCAGCATGTGGGAAACTTCCCTGGCGTGACGGTAGATCAGAAAATGGGGCAGATAAAGTCAAAATCCGGCGTGGAGGGAATGGTGGTGGACCTGCCGGGCATTTATTCCCTGCGGCCTTACACCAACGAGGAAATCGTCACGAGAGATTTCCTGCTCAATGAAAAGCCGGACGGAATCATCAACATTGTGGACGCCACCAATATCGAAAGAAACCTGTATCTTACTTTGCAGCTGATCGAGCTGCACATTCCGATGGTGCTGGCACTGAATATGATGGACGAGGTGCGCAACAACGGCGGCTCCATCAACATCAAAAAAATGGCGGATCAGCTGGGAATCCCGGTCATCCCCATCAGCGCCATCAAAAATGAGGGCGTGGAAGACCTGGTGCAGGAAATCTTCCATGTCGCGCAGGACAAGCTGATTCCGAAAGTATACGATTTCTGCGAGCCGGGGCCGATTCACCGGTGTATCCACGGTCTGTATCATCAGGTGGAAGACCACGCCAAACGAATCGGAATCAACGGAAGATTTGCGGCTGTAAAATTGATCGAGGGTGATGAGGATATCATCCAGCGCCTGCAGCTGTCCGACAACGAACGGGATATGGCGGAGCACAGCATCATAGAAATGGAACGGGACAGCGGACTCGACCGCAACGCAGCCATGGCGGAAATGCGCTATACATTTATTGAGAAGCTCTGCGACGCCGCGGTGGTAAAATGCCAGATCAGCAAGGAATATCTGCGGAGTCAGCGCATCGACAGCATTCTGACCAACCGCTACCTGGCGCTGCCGGTCTTTGCCGGAATCATGGTATTCATTTTCTGGATGACCTTCGGCGGCATCGGCGCATTTTTAAGCGACTTTTTGAGCGAAGGTATCGAACGGCTGACCGCCTGGGTGGACTACGGCCTCACCGTCTACGGCATAAACCCGGTAGTAAAAAGTCTCGTAGTAGACGGCGTATTCGCCGGCGTCGGAAGCGTGCTGAGCTTCCTGCCGATCATCCTCGTGCTGTTTTTCTTCCTGTCCATCCTGGAAGACTCCGGCTACATGGCCCGAATCGCCTTTGTCATGGACACCCTGCTGCGTAAGATCGGCCTCTCCGGCAGAAGCTTCGTGCCGATGCTCATCGGATTCGGATGTTCCGTGCCTGCCGTCATGGCAAGCCGGACCCTCTACTCGGACCGCGACAGAAACATGACCATCATGCTGGTGCCATACATAAGCTGCTCCGCGAAGATACCTATTTACACCGTATTTACGGCGGCATTCTTCCCGGACCACGGCGTCCTGGTTATGACGCTGCTCTACTTTGGCGGCATGCTCACCGGCGTCATCATGGCGCTCATATTCAAAAAAGTATTGTTCCGCGGCAAGCCGATGCCATTTGTCATGGAACTGCCGAACTACCGTTTCCCATCACTCAAGAGCGTACTGCTGCTCATGTGGGAAAAAGCCCGCGACTTCATTGAGAGAGCATTTACCATCATCTTCGTGGCGACCATCATCATCTGGTTCCTCCAGACATTTGACGCCCGCCTCAACGTGGCCACAGACAGCGCCCAGAGTCTCCTGGCCATGATCGGACAATGGCTGGCACCAATTTTCGGACCGCTGGGCTTCTCCGACTGGAGAATCTCCACCGCCCTGGTCACCGGCATCACCGCCAAAGAAGCCGTAGTATCGACCTTAAGCGTACTGCTCGGCACCAGCGCCGCCGGCGTCTCCGGAGCCATCAGCAACCTGTTTACCCCGCTGTCCGCGGTAAGCTTCCTGGTATTCACGCTACTGTACACCCCTTGCGTGGCCGCCATCGCAGCCATCCGCCGGGAGATGAACTCCACCATCCGCACCGTGGGCATCGTGATCCTCCAGTGCGTAGTGGCCTGGGTCATGGCCGCCATCGTGTATCACGTGGGAGGATTTCTGTTCTAGCGTAACGAAAGCAAGCCGGGCGGCTTTGCCTGTCCGGCACGCGATCATATAAAATGTACACCAATCAGGAGGAAAACAAATGTCATTAGGTGATATTATCATTTTAGCCGTTCTCCTTATCTGGCTGGCACTGTCCCTCCGCTATATGCGAAAACGCCGCAAAAGCGGAAAATGTGTCGGCTGCAGCGGCGACTGCACTGCCTGCCGGGGCGCAGCGGCTATGTCGGTGAAAAGGGAGAAGAATTCATTGTGAGATACAGCTGTCTCGATGTTTTGATCATCAGAATAATACTCCCATTGTTTCCCGGATTTTCTTTTCCAGGCGCAACATTTTTGCATACTTCATAAGGCGGTCAAGGCTCTTTTCTTTGTGCTTCATATATGTGGTTAAAGCATAATTGAAAGTAGAAATATCCATATCAGACCGTTTGCGGATGATATCACAAATAGTGCGCTCCATATCGTAAACAGTAATCAAATGTCCCGCCATAGAAGGAATTTGACAAATTCCCAACGTATACCATTCTTTTTTTATGTAAATAGTCTTTACGCCTTTTTCCGCGAGCGTCGGGCTGTTATACTTCGCAGGCACAGTTACCGTAAGGGGCATCGGCTCCATTTCCGCAAGATCATGCAGATACAGCGCGGTTTCATGAGAATACACTACCTTTGGAATCTGGGCCTGCAGCAGATACATTTCATCATCCCACGCAGCGGGCGCGATATAAATTCCATGCGCAGCCTTTTCAAGTCCCGCATCTTTCACATATTTATAAAAAGTTTCTTTGGAAATGCCAGCGGCAACAATATCTGCTGTTTTTAAAATACCGTTGTTGTCCGCAAGCATTTTTTCAAGCATTTTTTGTCTCAAAAAATTCACCAACTTTCATACGGATATTATAATAAAAAGACCGTATGAAAGTCAATAAAATTTATGATTTAAAATACAACATGCAAATATTAAAAACTGCGTGTCATTTATATGCCCTGAGGGAGTCTGTAAAACAGAAAATCCTTCAGGGCGTTTTTTACGCCATAAAATATATTTTTAATAAAAAAGATAAAGAAAAAGCATAAAAAGTGTGGTAAAATATGAGACAGGGAGTGCTGGCTTTCACTTGACCTGCTCACAGTCATTCCATATAATATACTAAAGTACACCATCATTCGAAAAATTGTGTGTGGTTTAGTAGAGGTGAAATGATGTATACTTCAAAAGACATTGATGCGCTCAGAAATATATTTTCCAGTCATAAGTATGTTATGACAACAGCTGAACTAAAGGCAGCAAAGTTATATTATGCAGACATCCAAAGACTTGTGGAGTCAGGTTTAATAGAGAAAGTCAAAAGGGGTTTTTATCATTGGACGGATGAATCGGACAGCGGTGAGGTTGCGATTATAAACAGGTTGTTTCCTGATGCGGTTCTTTGTATGGAAACAGCTTTATTTTATTATGGATATAGCGACAGAACGCCCGCTGAATGGAACATTGCAATTAATAAAAATGCTTCCAGACAACGAACAAAAATAGAATATCCATTTGTTAAAGCATATCGTGTGGAGCCTCATTTGCTCCCGGTCGGCGAAACAAAAGGAAACATTGATTCCAGAGAAGTTCGCATTTATGACCGCGATCGTACTATCTGCGATGTTCTGCGGAATATGAACAGAATGGATAAGGAGATTTTTAATAAAGCAATCCAGAATTATGTCAAAGACCCTAAAAAATGCATTCCTAATCTTATGCAGTACGCAAATGAACTGAGAGTTCAAAAACGAGTAAAAGATGTGATTGGAGTGTGGTTGTAATGGCAGATGTAGCAGCTTCGGTGCTGGCGAGACTTAAGAACAAAGCAAAGGATTCTGGTATCAGTTATCAGCAATGCTTACAGCTTTTTTTCCAGGAAGAATTTTTGAGAAAACTTTCGAAGTCCGGATGTAGGGATTATCTGGTTCTAAAAGGCGGCTTGTTTATTTATACTCTTACAAATTTTGAGAGCAGGGCTACCATTGATGTTGATTTTCTTCTTCGCGATTACCCAAATTCAATGGAACAGGTGAAAGAATTAATCGGGAAAATTATTGATACGCCGACAGGTAACGACTACATCCAACTGACGGCAAAGAGCTTTGAAGAAATTTTGCCACAGAGAAAATATCATGGTATCAGCACACAGATTATCGGAAAAATAAAGAATGTACGTGTGCCATTTAAAGTAGATATTGGTGTAGGTGATATTATAGTCCCGGGAGCTGAACAACGTAAAATTAATACGCAGCTGCCAGATTTTGAATCTCCTGTTATAAAAACGTATTCACTTGAAAGCACAATAGCCGAAAAGCTTGACGCTATTTTGCAGCGCTTCGAACTGACAGGAAGAATGAAAGACTTTTATGATATTTTTTATCTTTCAAAGGTATTTGATTTTAAAGGGGAAGAGCTGCAAACCGCTATTTTTCAGACATTGCATCGTCGTGGTACAACATATGACAAAGATAGCTTTAAACGCGTTGTTGATCTTGCGAAAAACGAAGATATGCAGAAACGATGGAAATACTTTTTGAAGACTGTAAAAAATGAATTACTTGAATTTTCCGTTGTCATCGCACAAATTCAGATTTTCCTTGAGCCCGTATTTGAAGCGATGGTAAACGAAAAAGAATGGCGGCAAAAATGGAAAAGCGACAGAAGCATGTGGATAAATACAAATGATAACACTGGAACTGATAAAAATAATTGAAAATGCTTTGTATTGTTTTAAAAATGTTTAAATTATAATACAAATATCTAAACGTCCTGAGGGAGCCTGTGAAAACGGGAAATCCTTCAGGGCATTTTTTGTTTATGCGAAAAAACTCAGATTTTCACTTCTCAGTAAGGCCGCAATTCAGGCCCCTTAACCCTCCAACCTGAACTAAAAATTTATAATTATAAACTAGTTAATAAAAAATTAAGAAAAAAAGTCAGAAAATTAAGGCCTTGTAATGCTTTTTGTAATGGGGGAGACTGTCCGAAAACTCGGATAATCCGATTTGAAAAAATATAGGTTGATA
>ERZ1643247.882-NODE-882-length-32243-cov-32.980831_pt1 | contig 32243 bp, 51 predicted proteins | sample MGYA00579264_ERZ1643247 | MGnify/ENA primary metagenome ERZ1643247 (study PRJEB29033, sample SAMEA4952262) | chicken gut metagenome | biome: Broiler Chicken; feature: Gastrointestinal Tract; material: Caecum | place: Ireland | collected 2018 | study: Broiler... | reverse complement strand
TAAGACCTGTGTTCATGAGATATTGTCCTGCTGCCTGATAAGCCTTAGATTCTACCGAGTTTCCTTTTCCCTCTACGCTAGTCACATAACTTACGCTGTATCCATCGTTGTTCTCGGACTTCTTTTCTCTCCCGGTCTCGTCTCTAGCCTGATCGTCTTTGTACATCAGATCCGCTACAGCACAGGCTGCCAGCTTGGCTTCTTCCGGAATATTCGTTTCATCAATGCGTCCAAATGTAATGTATCGAATAAAGATACCTGCTCTCAGCATGGCAGACGAAAAGTCATCTTCCGGGATTGTGCTGCCATGAAAATTTTTGATGTAAAATTCAAAATCCGCATACTCTACCATATTTTATCCTCCTATGTCTACCATGCTTTACCTCCTATGATTTCTTTGCCAATGAAACTTCTTTTGAAACTGGGCTGGAATCTACTGTTACACTTTCTGTAACCTGACTATATCCAGTCTTTTTGATCTTTGCCGGATATGTTCCTGCTCTCAAATTAAATTCAGCCTGTCCAGACGCATCTGTTTTTAATCTTGATCCATTGACATCAACAATAGCTCCTTCAATAGTGTTAGGTTCATCTTCCGTATCTTTTACGGTAAATGTAACTTTCTGTGTAGTAATCGGAGTTGCTGGCTCCAAGTATGCAAATGGGCATCCTGTTCTATCTTCATTCATTCTTGTTGCTGGATTTGGAAGTGCCCATCCCATTCGGAATACAATACGGAGAGCCACCATATCCTGCTGCGCCAAGTTATATACAATTTCTTTTGTGGACGGGTCCTGAATTACACCCTGATCCAGAATTTTAACTGTTACATCCTGTCTGATAGCATATACAGCCTGTTCAAAATCTCCTACAACTAACTGCGCAACTTTATTATCAAACGCTCCATTTCTTGGGAAGTATAATGGCGCTCCATCTAATGAATACTGTGTTGCACCCTGCATATCAGATTTAAAAATTGGAGTTCCATCGTTTGCTCTGATTCCTCTCAGTTTTGCCCTCATGCTCATGGATGACAATGCTCCTGTACACATATATCCATCTTCTTCTACTTTTGCGATCACTCCATTTTCCGCCATAATTAAATTAAAATAATCTGCATTTGAAGATGGTGTGGCTACATTATTTCCTGCCTGTCTTGCCAATGTGATAATGTCATTTTGCCAATTTGCCGGTCGATTAACTCCAAAAATAACTGCACTATCCACTCTTTGGCCAATCGCTTCATTTACTCTTGGCGTAACTTCTCCAAAAATATCAAATTCAGCATCATCCAGCACTGCTTCTGGAATTGGAACAATAACAGCAAGTTCAGCTGCATTAAGATATACATTATCCCATGCCTGCTTAGTTGTCTGTTTCATTCCTGTATCTCCGTCTACCCAGTATGCTGTTGGCAAGAAATCCAGAACTCTGATTCTTGTCTGGTTACTTGTCATGTTTGGCAATTTTCTTGCCATACTCATAAAAACAGATTGCTTTGGTGCATCCTGGAAAATCGTGCTTACAACCTGTTCTCTAATAATCGCTTCTGCATCTTCCCTATTAGTAATGTTTACTGGCATATTTACCTCCTATCATCTGCCTAATACGCTTCTTAGCGCATCATTTGCTTTCGTTTTTAAGTCATCTGTATTTTGGGATACACCAGGGGTACTAGATACAACTTTTGGAACTGGTTTGTCAGAAACAAACATATAATCGCTTTCTTTTTTTACCGCTTCGATTGCTGCTTGAATATCTTTGTCCTGATTTTTACTTTCTTTTAACGCATCAACATCCAACATAGCCATAATAGCTTTTTCATTTCTTCCTCCGGCTTTTCGGATTGCTGATTCCAACGCCATTCCGAACTTAAGATCTGCGACTTTGTCATCGCCTTCTTTCCTTGCGTTTTTCAGATCCTGTGTCAGTGTATTGACCTTGGTTTCCAGTTCCTTCACGTTCTTAAGATCAATACCTTCAAACTCTTTCAAACTTTCCTGCGCATTATCAAGCTGAGTCCTTAAATTATCCCTGTCTGCTTTAATTGGATTTAATTCTTTCCCATATTCCGACATAACATAGTTGATCTGATCCTGATTTAATCCCTGTTTTTGTAATTCTTCTGTATTCATTTCTTGTTCCTTTCCCACTATTAAGTTATTTATAGGTGCGTAACTATTCACCGAGTGACCGGACTATTTTAGGTCTAATCACCTGACCAAATGCATAAAAATAACACCCAGATTCCTCTGCGTGTCTCATGCAGCTTTACCCTGCTGCCGGGAGATATTGGATCACCGCCTTTTTATTCTACAATTTCATGTGTTTTTTCAAAAATATCAGGTTTGCATGGATAAATTTCCCCGTTCACACCACGAATAATATAATCACCTGTGCTTGCCGTCACCGGCCCTTCGGGTGTTGTTATTACACACCATGCTGGATTTTCGTTAAATTTTCCAAAATCATAGGTAATAATAGTGTTATTTGTCACCGCATCCCAAAACCAATCTTCTTCCACAAGCCCTCTTTCATTTAACTGAAATGCTTCAATTACAACAGGCTTTTTTCTGTATTTCATGTGATTCACTCCTTTACTTTTTTGATTTTCTATTTGCCCATACTGCTTTCTGCGATACACTTCGGCTAAACCCAACAATGTTCCCATTCTTATCTTTGACGGCATGTACTTGTGTCCTGTCCGATTCATACCGCCTTCCGGTCTGATAACATAATTCTTTTAATTCTGCCTCCTGCTTTTTCAACCTTACAGATTCTTTGTTAAATTCATCCCGCAAAACATTTCTGACTTCCTCGACTGCGTTCTCCATTCCGGAGTTAAGTCCTGCCAAGACACGTTTATATTCTCTGATTTTTCTTTCGTGCGCCCTTTGCATCTGGCTTACTTCGTATTCTGTGTATTTAACTCCGTTATACTCCATGTTTTTGGAATCATACTCTTTTAACATGCTTTTGGTATAAGCTGGAGAAGAAATTCCCGGGAAATAAGCATGGAAATTATGACGGCAGTTCCATCCACACAATCCAGGTCCTGTACCATATCCAGTGCTTTCATAAAAAGGAGGATATTCTTTATCATTTCCTGATATGCAAAATACTCTTCCTTGCCATACTGCATGCGAAGGACGTGCCCCAGAATGTGCTGTTGTCTCTACATAATCACATCCGGCTTCTTTCGCATATTGCAGATTGATTTCTGCTGCCGTCTGATTCACACCAGTAAGGGCTGCTCTCCTAGTTGCTACATCTAACTTGTCCACATGACCTGTCGGATATAATACTTCTGTGCTTATTCTGGCAGCCTTTTTTATTGCATTAGCAACAGCTCTGTTATAATTTAATGCTCCTGTTTGTATCTGCATCATAGCAACGTTGCATGTATCAATAAAAAGAGTTTGTGCTTTGATTGCTGTTGTCATTGTCAGATTGCTTAAATCTCCAAAAGTTTTTTGAATGTTTGCACTTAAAATCTGTTGGATTGATTCAGACTGATTAAGAGTTATCGTTTCTTTTCCTGCTGCCTTATAGTAAACAGATTCATTCTCTATATTCTTAACACCTGCTTCTTCAAACATCCTTTTGATTTCTTCTTCTGTGTATCCGGTTACCTGACTAATACGCCGAATCACATCATCATATATCATTCCAGCATTTTGTAATATCTCAATCTGATAATTACTTGTTTCTGATATATTGCCCATCCTAATAATTCGTTTTGCAATGTCAGATACAACTGATACAGAAAATTCGTCAATTATAGCTAATAGCTGATCTGAGAATCTATCCAAATATTCTGGGCTTAACATCTTTTATTCCTCCTGTATCTGGAATCTAGTATCTACCGCCGGCATCATTTTCAGTGCTTCTTCTTCCGAAACTCCATATTTCTTTGCGATATACAGTTCTTTCCGGATAAATCCTAAGGATGCATCCTGCTGCATGGATAAGAGTTCTTTTTCTTTATCAGCTAAAATGCTGTCTCCCCAGTTAAAAGTAACATCGCAGTTACCATATGGTGCAAGATTATAAATACTTGCGTAAAAATCCATCGCATAGATCATATCTTCCAATGCAATCTGCAGATTTTTCTGTATTTCTTTCGTGAAATCAAACGATCTTTGTTTGCTGCTTCTGATTTCTTCCGCTGTTTTATCTGTATTATTCGGATCTGATAACGTTCCGTATGCAAGGCCACAGTTAAACTCTACAAGTCTTAGCTGATGATTCAATCCGTTGTAATACGATGTGTCACGGATATCCGGAGAAAATACATCCAATAACGGCTTTTCTGTTGCTCCTGATGCATATTCAAGCTCACGATATAACCGCTCTTTTCCTCCTGGATATACCATTTTGTCTCTTGTTGGATCATATTTAAGTAAAGATTCTGCAATATGTACTGCAGTTTCTTTTGAATCAAATTCCCAGTCAATTTGTGAGTATCTTTTATCTGCCACACGTATTTGGTCAACAGCTTTTGAATAAGCAGATACACCAATGGGCGATGTCGAATCTGTGTTGTTTGCTAATGGCATTTTCAAATATCCGAATGGCAGCCGATCCATCCCAGAAAAAGAAACGGAAGCAGACAACTCTGACCACTCCGGCACCGATGATGTGGAAATCTCAGAGCCTAAACTGAAATCATTGGTAGCCACAAACGCCCTGTTGCTTATCTGTAACAGTCTCCCGGACATCTCGTGCAGTTCCAGTTTCGTATAAATCTTCTCTCCTTTTCTGATCTGGCTCGCAAACACACACTTTGTCATTCGGCCGGAACTGTCAAAGCCGATTGGAAAGAACGCATCCGCTTGGATAAACTCCACGTTGATTCCCATCTGTGTAACATACGGCTTAAGGATCAATCCACCTTTTGCACATCCGTACTCCAGCATTGTCCGCAGATTATGGACCACTCTCATGTACGCCTCGTTTATCACATCCGCCCTTGCAGATCCTGTAACACCTGTCTCGAACTCCAATAGTGTCAACCTTGACAATTCCCCTGTAATCGCCGAAGGCAAGCCCATTGTATAAATCTTATCCTTTACCAGCCATGGCGGATGGTTTTCGTACATTCGACTCCACAGCTCGATACTTGACGCCATTTGCGATGTTAAACTAACATCAATTTTAGTATCAGAATCTTTATTCAGGACTTCCGTGATTAATGTTAAAAGTCTTTTGAATTTCATGTTCATCTCCTATTCATACCGGATCAACCTTGAAATATCTCGCTCTATCGTATATTCAAAGCTGTCCAGACTGTCAATATCGCTTGTTCCGTCATCCAGTCGTACATTTTTTGTGATCTCATCCGGATCCCAAACAGCGCTACAAAGCGCAGCGACCAGATCATCACACATAAGGTCCATATAACTGTATCTTCCTTGCGCCATGAGTCTGGTTGTAAGACGGATGCGGTTATTAATTTCTTCTTTCATTGCATTTTCAACACGGATCCATCCAAGCCCCGCTTTTCTTAGAGCCGCTTTGATCCCCAGAATCAACGTCTGTTCTGCGCTATCACAATATACTGCCGTGATATATCCATACAGATTGATAACCTGCAGGCAAAAATCTACAAAGAGATTCCCAAGTTCTTCCGGATCTATGTCAATCTGGTTGCCGTTCTCATCCTGGCACAAGTGCCGTTTTGCCGCCAGACTTATAACCTCCTGGTAGCCTCTGGTAATTGCTGTTGCAGAAAATGCATGCCCGGAAGATGATCCGCCAAAGTCCACGCCAATGATGATCTCCATAATATCTTTTGGCTTCTCCGTCCTTCGAAAACGATGGATTCCATCATTAAAATCTTCTGCAAATTGTCTATAAATAAGGCCTTGAGCGGTAACACGTTTCCCTTCTATGTCCTGCATGTACCATATGCTGCCCGGCGTATATTGGCTCTCTACTTCTCTGATACGCTCTTTTGTAAGATTTATATTATCGTACAATGTACAGTGCATATAATTATATCCGCCGATAAGTTCACCTTCGGCGGCCTGATTTGCGTATTTATCTATATACTCTTTGTATATCCAACTATTTGGATTGTCTGGGTTCAAGTCCCAGAATATTTTTCTTCTATGAGCTGCTATCGTTCGGTTAAATGCTTCTCTGATAGTTTTCTTATGATGCAGGTTGATTTCTGTCGCAATCCACATTCCGTAAGAATTTCCACGAATACGCTTATAACTATCTTCTTTGGCCGCTCCTGCAAAGATTACAATTCTCTGCCGATTTTTTGTCGCTGGGCCTTTGATAAATAACGCCTCGTTATCTTTATACTTTCCCCAATGGCATTGCCCACGGAAAATCCACTCTAATCCAAAACCATTCGCATCTCCAATATTTAATTTTGCGGTACCTACTGTTGACCCTGTAGCTAAATGGATTCTGTCTTTTGTGGTTTTTAAATCATGTGCAAAGGCAAAAACATTATCAACAGTCTTTCCTGCTCTTACTGCTCCTTCTGCTATGTTATACATGCAGGATTCGCATTTTCTTATATATTCTTTGTGCTTTTTACCAAATCGAAATGGAATCGTTTTCTTTTTCTTAACCTTCACGGCCATATATCTCATCCTCGATGTCATCCAGATCCTCTATCTCCTGATTATTTCCGGTAAGTTTATCTACCTGCGCATTCAACAGTCTAACCCGTGCCTCCTGCTCGTCCGCCTTTTCGTATCGCTTCATTAACTCTCTTCCAGCAGCCAAGCGGTCCGAAAGTGATGCATCCATATCAAACTGATCTTTTATCTCGCCTCTTAAGACGGAAGAATAAAACTCTAAGACCTCTTTTATATTCGCAATACGCGAATCCTCAATCTGCTTCTGACGTTCTGCTATATATTCAAGAATGTTAGGTTTGCTAAGGTTTTCGCTTCCTATGACTGTTGCCGTTTTCTCTGAATATCCTGCTTTTCTTGCCGCTTCCGCAGCGTTCCCGCATATCAGGTATTCATCAGCAAAGGCCTTTTGCTTCGGTGTGAGTTTCATTTACCCACCGTCCTTGTCTGTAGTTCGCGTGTTCCAAAGTTCTCGCACGGCATACCTGTTTTGCGCTGTTCCAGTATCCATGCCTGCACAGCACTTTCCACATATTACTCTGTATCTCATTCCAACAGGTGTAATGTACTTCTCATAATATATTTCACGATTCCCGCAGAACGGGCACGGTAGAAGGTCTTCACCTTCAAATATTTTTTCTTTTACCATTTCTTCTCTTGCTACGTTGTCCTTCAATCTCTCACCGCCTTCCATATATCATTTAAACAGTTCACAATCTCTATCTGTGACGCACTCCGCAGTATCTCATAGTCTCGCTCTTTCCATTCTCCGTGCGTGTTCTGGTAGGTTATCCGGGTGCTGAGGATGTGTATGGTTATCATGCGATTCTGCTCTGAACTGTAAAATTGTGTGGAACCTATCTTGATAACAAGTCCTTTTTGGAGAATTGCCCTTTGCAGTTTTCGCATGATTGCATTCAGATTCACTTCTTAACCCACCTTTTATTTTTCCCATCCCACCGGAACCCTCTGTCTTTAATCCCTGATCTCAGATCATAGGTCTGCCCGGAAACACTTTTTACATTATCCCAGTTCACGCCAAACACATCACCGTTCTCCGCTCCAGCTTTTAATTTGTATGTAACGTATTGGGTTTGGTTTGTTTTGGCTGTTTTCTCTCTACTATCTGGTGTAGCGTAGACAAATTCCAGACTTCCATTCCCTCGATCCACCGCTTCAAGGATGGTATCTTTATAATAACTCCCGGAATATCCACGTGCTTCCCGGTATACTGTTTCGATTGTTCTGGTTTTTGCGCCTCTGTTGATTACTGAGTTTCCACTCATTCCAGAAGAACTTCCTCTTCCGCCCATCACTTCATCTCCCTATACTTTTCCTGATATGCTTTTATCTGTACAATGTTTCCTTCGCACTCTTCCGGGACTTTTCCGTAGAAAATAATCGTTGTAGGATTTAGCCTGTCCATCATTTCCTGATATCCTTGGATAAATAGGTCTCTGCGTTGTTTACTATTCATGCAGCCGACAGAAGAGATCGCCACAGTGCCGCCAACAGGTTCTCCATCAAAACACCATTCAAAAGACTCTTGATCACTCCATGATATTGTCGGAATTACATCTATTCCATACATTTGTAAATATGCGCCCATCCAATGCTTTCGATAATGGTTGTAAATTTGCATAGCCTTTGGAAAGTCTGTATAAGTACTAAAATCCGGAGACATGACGTGAGTAAAATCTAATAACATATTGATGTATCGATCCGGCGCATTCCACAAACGATTAAATTGATAATCATCTATAAAGAAATGGATCCCCTTGCCCTCTCTGTTTTTACAACTCTTTGCATAATTAAAGGGAATAAAATCACACTCTTTATAACTTGTAGGTTGTATCTCTGGAATCTGATATTGCCCAACTCCATCGAAAATCATTTTCTGTAAATTTTCATAATTTTTCTTTTCTTTATACATAATGCTTGTTCTCCATTTCCTTTCTAAATTTGCGCACAAAAACAGCACCCATCTCTGGGTGCCGAAAAAAATAAGGAAGATGTATATGACAAAACCTATCATCACCATTTTAAAAACCCGGGGGTCCGAAGGTTGTCCGGATTCATTCTGTAAGGGGAGGGCGACTCTTGGCCGCCCATGGTAAAAATCCATAAAAGAGAAATCTCGTGAGACTTAATCAAGCATTCCTCATTCCATCTCTAGTCTATATTTAACTACATTTTCAGCGAACGTGACCGAACATTTTTCAATTTTCTTCAAAAAATCTTGTGTTCCTCATCCGGCAACTATCTTCTGTATATGCTTTCCGGCGTTTCGGAAACATTCGGTTCATCCGATGCGCCACCTGGATCCACGTAAGACCATCTATATAGTACAGCCGGAACATGATTCGCAGTTCACTCTTTTCTATGCTGCCTATGTACTCTTCCACCTGGTTAGTAAGCTCCAGCAGTTCTGCTTCTTTCTCCTCCAGCATAGCTTTCCTGCTCCGCAGCAGCATCATCTTTCGGTTATATTCCGGTACCGGGAATCCCTCTACAACAAAATGCTGTGTCCCTCCCATTCCTCCGGACACAGTGTCCTTTACTGCTCCTTCTTCCTTTATCCTGTCGATCTGCTTCTCTAACTCATGGATTCTCCTTCTTAAATCTTTAATTTCTTCATTCATGTCGCAATACTGGATCAGTATGTTCTTGTCCACGCTCTCCCCTCCTGCTTACATCTTTTATTTGTTTCCTCACTTTTTCACAGTAACTGCTGTACCATTCCAGATACTCTATCCGTTCCCAGCACAGACCCATGCAGTATTCTGCACAGGCCTTGCATGGGTTCTTCATGGCTCCCTCTCTGTTTCAGTCAGGAATCGGAGCATCTTCTCCTGCTGTTTAATGGTTTCTCTCAGTTTGTTGTTTTCCCGCGCCAGTCCTGAGGCAAGCACTGCCAGTCCACATGCTAGTAAAAATAAAATTATGTCCATTGATTATCTCCTTCCCGCCTTCTGGTTCATCTGTTTTCGTTTGATGGATTTTGCCATCGTGTCAGACCGGTATGGCTTATCCTTCTTTTTCTTTTCCCTTGCCTTCTGCTGTTTCGCCTTCCAGGCTGCAAATCTCTCACATCCCGGATGACAAGCAACCCTTTTGGCTCCTGTCGTTCGGTCGTTGCAGGAATAGCAAGGGCAGTCTATGTATGACATTATTTAACACCTTCTTTCGAGTTTTTTCGAGTTTCGAGTGGTTCCGGGCTGTATGGCTCCGGAGGCAGGCGCCAAGCTATAATCTCACTGATTGGTACCGATAAATTTTTTTTAGGTTTTATATATGCTATATCTTTCAGGTAATCGTCTTCTTTGCAGAAATAAAACCACATGCCATCTACCATTACAATCTCACACACTTCTGTATATGCGGGGTGAAGAATTTTCTCTTCTTCTGGAACCCATGCATGGTCATAATCCGATATCCATTCATGGTGCAATATAGTGGCCTGCAACCTCTGACCCAAAGGAGGAAGTTCTTTCTCCACCGGGATCCATCCGTCATTCATGTGCCTGCGGATGATGTCTATACATTTGTCAAAACACCATCCAATAAGCTTATCTGTGTCAAGTCGCTCTGACGAATCAAGTGTTTTAATTTTTCCTGATTAATCTCTTCCAGGATCTTCTCTAATTCCTGCATGTCAGTCCTCCTCTCCCAGTTCCTCACTAATCATTCTTCGCATTTCGCGTCCAAAATCTTCGCACGCCTGCATATATCCGTTGTGGTGCGATGTCGCTTTCTGTAGTTCTATATTCGCCCGACGTTCAAGAGCATCTGTAATCTCGTGAACCTTATCTCCCCATTCTCTTACTGTAGTCATCTCAATTCTCCTGCCTCAGTATCCTCTGCCCGCAATTCGGGCAGAAGTCATAATCATCATAATCAACCTCATAATTTGTTCCGCAGTTCGGGCAGATCCATATGTCATAAACCATTTTTCCGTCTGCGTATCCGTCTCCTTCGTACATTGGCATCTTCGCCGTACCCCGCTCTTTCAGCTCCGCAATCTGCTCCGGGGTGAGGCCGGTGTCCTCATAAGGTTTCAGCTCTTCCAGACGCTTTCTGACATCATGTGCCATTTCTGCTATGTTAAGCTGACCCGTATATACTGTGTCGTCCTTATGCTTCTCTTCAACGCTTTCCAACTCTCGGATCATTGTTTCTGTATCCATTTCCGCTCTCCTTTCGTTTGTTCTGTTCTAAAACAGAGACATCTGATCTCTGTCATACTTATTCCGCTTCGTTGTAAGCCGCTCTGGATGCCCAATCAACTTCACTCTTCGTTTATTCTTCATGCTCGCCATGTAGTAATCGCTCACTTCAGGCGGAGTCGGCAGATACATCTCTTCCGGAATCGGTATGCAATACTCGTCGCAGATTTGTGTGATCTGGCTCTTTGCATATATGATATGGTTGCGGGTCAGATTCATGTTGCAACCATCTGCCCAGAACGGATCGTTGCACCCGTTCCGGTTGATATCCTCCCAGTGGTCAATTTCGTTCCTAATCTCTTTGCACAGTTCTTTTAGTTCCTGCTCTGGAGTTTTCTTTTTCATGGCATTACCTCCGGAAAATCATCTATGCTCATCTGCCCCGGGATGTTGTCATCTTCCATCCACCACAGAAAAACTTCCTCTGCGTCATTCCATTCACACGCAAGGTCACGTCTCTCTCTCTCTCTCAGCATGGCATCAAACGCTTTCATGTACATGTCCTTGTACTTCGGAAAATCTGAAAACTCTTTCCATCTTTTCTTTCCTGCCATAGGACATCCAATACATCCAACCCGATCATATCCGCATTTATATAGTTCACACGTTTCAATATTTTCAGAATTGATATATTCCCATATGTCACGATGTGTCCAGTCAATAATCGGGTTCACGACCATACTCTTTTTCTGCATACATAATTCTGTCATCCTCCGGCTTTTAGAATTATCGTTCATCAGCATTACCATGTCGAAATTCTCGGCATCCTTTCGGTTTTTTCCAAGCTTCTCGAACTCTCCACGTGTTTTTCGTTTCGTACTTTCCGCCCAGCGAACACCTGTAGCAATATATCTGTTTCTGTATCCAGTTTCTTTTAAAACATCGCAACAATATCTAGCAACTCTCGTTGGCGGCATAAGTTTCTGCGGAATTAATTTCCACATGCTTGTACGTTTGCCTTTATACACCGGCATTTCTATTTCACATGGGATTCCTCTTAATTCTAAATCTCTAAATACTTTGCGGATATGATAGACTGTCTGAGGAGCGTCTGCCGTTGTATGGCTATTATGTACTTCGAATGGTATTCCTGACCGCTTGAACAATTCAAGCATTACATCACTGTCTTTCCCACCGCTATATGTACATACAAGCGGTTTCTTATAATGATAGAGGCTCATTTCGCTTGCCATTCTAATTCGCTCGATTGCCTTTTGTTCTAAGTCCAACTTCTTCCTCCCCGCAATAAACACAATCTTCGTCACACATAAATTTTTGTGTCAACGGTACATCACACGGACACATGATCAGGTTTCTTATCGGTTTCCCTGCCAGTTCACAGATCCTTCCCTTCATCTTTTTCCCATTTAACATTTACACACCTCCTCATGCAGATGTTTCTTAAGGACTTCTACCGCACTTTCTTCTCCTTCCATTTCCAGCAGTTTTATGATGTTCGGAAGAATCCGTAGATTGTGCCTCTCGTCAAAACTTTCCTGATTCTCCTTCACGGCATCAACCGATACATCGATGTCGTATTTTTCTTTCAGCTCCTTTGCCATATCCTCAAATGTGACGAAATGTTCTCCATATTTATCGAAATCAAAAAGGAAATCTACTTTTTCGTCATATGCCTCTTGAACTCTTTTCAGTCTCTTTTCTCCAAATCCAAACTTTTCAACCAGCACTTGCAGCATGACTGTTTTCATATTCCAAAAAAGCATGGTACACATTTTTTCAAATGCTTCTCGAAACTCTTTGTCAGAGACAGAAAGGTTTACTCCAAGGATTCCTCTTGCCTTTATATCATTTTCCAGCCCATCTATCCCTCTCTCTTTGGCTATTTTTAGTGCATATGCCATACCGTCCATCCTAGATTGTGACTGTGCGTCTATTTTCCCCACTTGTGTACTCCTTTCGAACTTATCTTTAAGAAATTGTTTTTCTTCTTGCTTCTCTAATCCGTGCCTTTTCTCGTATTATTTTAGATTCCGCTACACTTTCAATTTGTTTATCTGTAATACCTAATAACAATTTTACCTGTTCTATACAGATCTGTACGTCAGCAATTTCCTCTGTTATAGCCTTCATATCATCGTAATATCCACGATATAATCCAGTATTTTCTCCTCTCCACTTTTTGTTAATTGACTGCGTAAGTTCTGCCATCTCTTCTATCAGCTGTCTGCTTTGTGCCTCATATCCATAATAATGAGCAATAAATGCAATATCTTTTTCAATGTCTTTTTTCACTATTTTTCTCCTTTCCGCCCGCTGCCAAAAGGCAGCAGGCTCATGGCTTATACATTGGCTTGTTCCTTATGCGCTTAGTTCCAATCGTGGTATATGAAACTGGTGCGCTCAAAGCGGCCATCTCGGATTCCTGCCGATTGAGAATCACTTGAAAACAACTATATTTAGTGGGTTTACTGTTACTGGCAGTCTCCCGATCAGGCCGGCTCTTTGCCTATCTCCATGCTTCTGTCAATTCGTATAGGGAGTGTCCATAGATGTCTGTATCGACCGCTCTCACAATTCCGTCATCCTTCATTTCCGACAACCTCGGCGCCGTTTCCTGGCGATGCGGTGTCTTTACCTTCCCTCTCTCATACAAAATCCGAGACGATTCATCTGCAGATAGAGGCCTTCCTACTTCTCGCAGCAGATCAATGATCAATCGCTTTTTGCTTCCCTTTTTGATCTGTATCTTCTTATACGCTTTCTTCCGGTTCTCCTTCGTGATCCGATCGGACCGATAGTCTGCCTCATTGTACGCCTCACTCAAATGTGATCCCTCCTTCCATCTGCTTTTTTAAAAGCTTCTTTTCCAGTTCTTCACAGTCTCTGTCTGTGAAATCTCTTTGTGTGAAATTATGCGATCCCTGTTTTTTGGATCTCTTCCCTGGCCGCTTTCTGAGCGGATAAAAACTCTTCCATCCCGAAGCAAATGCCTTCCGGACGATTCCGATCTTCTCCTCATCCGTTTCCCCAAGGCTGTCCAGTTCTTCTTTCAAAGCTCTGATCTGTTCTTCTGTGAGCTCTGGTCCTGTGTGGTTCCTCATGTCAATGTACAGAAGGAACTCCCGCTCCAGGGCGGGATCTGCATAATATCCTTTACTTTTCTTTACTTTACTTTCCTTTAGGGATTTTTCACGGGAATTATCGCCTTTTTTCCTGGAATTATCCTCGTTTTTCCCGGAACAATCCTCAAAATGGGCGACTTTAATAAAGGGTTCCGTTTCCTCTTCTTTTAAAAGCCAGAAACCCTCGATCTCGATCGGATTTTTCTTAGCCCTGGTCTTTACGGCTAATTGATATCTCCGCTGTATCCCGGCAGAGGTAAGGACAGCGTCCGACTGGAAAAGCTGTTTATCAAACATCGACCGTTCCAATAAGAATGTCAATACCTGCTTCGCCTTATCATAATTCATGTTCAGATCGTCTGACATGATATAATAAAAATCATCATCCATCCGGATATAATATCCGTTCCGGTAGATCTCACACAGGAGATAAAGATAGATAGTGATCCCATCTGCTCCATACCTTGATTTCAGGATCTTTATCTTCCTGTCTGAGAAAAAATCACAGTCCAAAGGAAAGTAGTCGATGCCCCGCTTCTTCTGCCTGGCCACTTCGTTTCCTCCTTCTTAGACCTCTCTGATCTCTACTTCCACTCTCGGGATCTCGGCATAATGCTTCTCCATATGCAGCCTTACGACCTGTGTATCATCCCGATATGCCAGCTTATTTAATGCATCCAGAACACACTTTGCGATGTTGTCGATATCCGGTTTCTTCGTAGGATACAGCTGGCCGTCCAACATCTCCTGTTTCTTTTTCTTGCTGTAACTCTTTGGCACCTCATAAAATGCGGTTATGCTCACCGCCAGAGGCTGCCCATCATTAAATAACACATGCCCTGCGTCCTGCAGATAACATGTCTTGATCAGATTTTCATACAGGACTGTCCCTTCCGGTGTATAGGAAAAGCTCTTCCCGCCGCCTCTCCAGACAGTCCGTGCCCGGGCTTTACCTTTCGGCTGCCCTGGCACTGTAAACTTTACTGGTCCCATTTCCCTCACCTATCCTATTAAAAGAATGTCTGCTGCCCTTCATCTGCAGCATCACTCTGTTCTACTTCATTCATTTCCTGCTCTGATACCACATCATCTTCCGGAGTTACGGTCTCAACATAATCCTTCGTTCCGTCCTCATGGATCACCGCCATATCAGAATCCATAGCAGTCATCATATCAATGCTCATGATCCCCCACTTGCTGATCAACTGCCTGAGCATCGTTTTGTATGCCATGCCATCAAAATCTTTGGACCAGAAGGTGAAGTTTGTGCCCTTATCCTTGTCCCTGCGGTATCCCGGAGAATACTTTAAGGCATGGGCTTCCATCTTCCTTTTTGACCAATACAGGGCTTTACGGAATCCGTTTGTATATTCAAACATTGCATAGTATCCGATCGTTGTCGCCCCTTCTCTTTCTTCCTCATCATCGATCAGCTTTACCTCGATCTCCTCGTTCAGCGGATCAAATCGGATCAGCTCTCCCTCCTTGATCGCCAGCACATTTAGCTTTTTGTACTGTCCGGAACGGATCGCCAGCTGGATATATCCCTTATATCCGAGCTGAAACTGGGCTTCCTTACATCCTTTTGATCCGTTGTTGAACGGGACCATGTAATACTGTCCCAACTGTGGTGATGGAGAAAGATTTAAAGATTCTCCTAACAGTGCTGCACTTAAGATCGATGGGTTCGTGCATTCCTGCAGCTGCGGATTTGCCTGTACTGCTGACACCACGGAAGAGATAAAGCGCGTGCCGTTTTTTCCTCCGACTACTCGATTGATCTGATCTTTGACTGCATCCTGAGTGAGATAGGCTGTCAACCCTGTTCTTTTTTGTCTGTTTGCTAAACTGTTTCTTACTGCCATTTGTCTGCATCCTCCTTATTTACATAAAACACTTCTACGCTGTCCTTATCGATCCGGAGGATCCCTGCGTTTGCATTTTTCAGTTCCTCCTGGATCTCTGCGAGCACCTGATTGAGGTAGTCAAAGTGACTCTCGTTCGCAGTGATCTCAAATACGATCTTCTTCCTCTTTACTGTCTCAGCATTCTTTTTAGGTGTTTCTTTTCTTGCTGCTTTTCCTGCCTTTGATCCCTGCGGCGCCTTCTTTCCGGCAGAAGCGATCTGCTGTGCTTCTGCTTTCATCCTTTTTTGTCGCTCTTCCTCTTCTCTTTTTCTCTGTGCTTCGAAGTCAGCCTTTCTCCTCTCGTTCTCTTCCAGGCGTTGTTTCAGAGCGATCGCATCCTGGAGATCGAAGTTTTTCAGATACTCTTCTTTCATCTCGAACGTATACACGCTTCCGTCTGTATTGATCAATTTCAGATCTTTATCGACCTTCTGATAAATAGATGCGATCTCTTCCTTGATCGATTTCAATGTGGTAGAAACATTCAGCCACTGCTCTCTGAAGATCTTTTCGAATGGAACGACCCGGTCCAGACCACCCATCTCTTCTTCATAGATTCGACGTACTTTCTCGAGCTTCTCATTCCTCTTGATTTCCTCATAATCTTTGATCTGAGCATCAATATTATCAATCGCCTGATCCACGATCCCGGTCAGCTCTTTGACCTGGCTCTCAAACTTCGTATACGGCTCCATAACCCGCTTTTTCATTTCTTTTCTCTTGTCATTCAGGACTGTGTTAAATTTTCGGAGATCCGCCCTGTCTTTCTTGGCATCCTTGATCTGATCATCGTCATTGATATCATAGACAAGGTTCTTATAATCATTTGCTTTCTCTGTGATCTCCTTCTTGAGTTCCTGAAAATTCCAGTCGATTGACCGCAGAAATCCGTCTTCCTGCGGATTATAGATCTTTAATTCCATTCGTCATCCTCCTCACTTTGTACGTTATCTGCAATGCATGCAATTCCGCTCTCTATCCTCTTGTAAGTCTCGTTTGCCATCAGGATGTTAAGCACGGATTCAGAAAGCATCTTTTTCGTGCTTTCGTCAAATAGGTCTTTCACGTTCTTGTTCACAGAATCTCTGATTTCCCTGATCTGCTCATCCATGTATTCTTTCATGTCATTTCCTAATGCAAGCTCAGACCGAATATAATCAGAAAACTTAAATTTCTTCGTTTTTGCTCGATACGTATCTCCGTAGCTGTTTTTTTCATACCCAGTTACTACGTGGAACTCTCCTGATTTTATTGAATCTGCGATACATTTCTTCGCGTATTCCTGCATAGAGTATTCTTTCAGTGGCTCATCATCCCAGAATCTATTTCCTCCGACAGTAATTTTCTCGTGCGCAACATAATCATCAATCATGTCTTTTACAATTTCATGAGCAGATAATTTGATTGTTTCTTTTACATCGTCGGTAAGAACTTCCTTTTTGATTTCTTTTAGGATTTCATCTTTCAGGTTTTTTACAACCTCACTCCGAACCTCATCGACAATACCTTTTGAAAAACTCTTCATGTCGAACTTGATTTCCAATGTCTGCCCCTGTACGCTTGTCTCCGTGTTCTCCTTTGCTTCTTCGGCAACCTCGTCATACTCTTCGTATTCATCGTATTCGTCATAATAACTCATATCTTTCCTCCTAAATTTCTGGAAGAATCAATGGCGGCTTTCGGTCTGTTTCCACCTGTCGCCAGAATGTTTCTTCCTGTTCTTTTATATACGCAATGTCTTCTTCTACTTCTTTCCGTTCAATATGATAATCTCTGGTGTTCAACCGGATCTGTCCTTGCCAGACAGATTTTAACTGCGCCCGAAGCTCCACGAACTCATACTCTGTAACGAGCAGGTAGTGTAAAATCTGTATGTAGTAATTGTCCGGGATCTGATCATTCCACTTTTCCCGCTGCATCGACTGCAAGATGTTTGTGGTCTTGATCTCGAGGATCCCTTTCCTTCCATCCTGATCGGTCAACTCTCCATCCAGGGAGGCATGCGCCCATGGATACTTTTCGTTCCGGATCATGTTATTTCCGAAATACTCTACTTTGTACTCCGGATGATCCAAAGCAAACAACTCCCGGAGGAGCGGCTCTGCATCATGTCCATACTTGACATAATCCTTGTCAGATATGTCTGGAGCAACTGCTCTTCCAGTCTTTTCTACCCATAGCTCCTGATTCGTCTTATAAGGATTCTTCCCGATCACAGCACTTGCATCAGATCCACCAATCCCATGCCTGGCATCCAACCACTGATCAAATGTTTCAAACTGGATGCGTTGAATCCCTAGCGCAATCTGTGTTACTTCATTCATAGGCTTTACCCACAAGCTTATCTACGATTTTTACGAAATCTTCGCAAAAAGCATCGTCCATCATCATTTTTTTGATTATCTGTTCTTTTTCTTTCTTGGATATGTCTCCCAAAACGACTTGGATAGAGTCAATAATGAAATAGTTATACAAAGCACCTCTAAGTAGTTCTGGTTCTTCATGCATCATTTCTGCCGCCGCAAGCACTGCTGCTTTAACCAATTTGAATTTTTCGCCTTCAAACATTGAATCTACGACGCCCTGCATTATTCCTTTCCTTAAAATTAAGTCAATGGAGTGCGCGTTTATTGATTCTACGATTTTTTCTCTACTTCTCATTTCAATTCTCCTTTGATCTGTGCTATAATGCACATGTAAAGTTTTTTGTTACTTGCCCTTAGGAGCTTCGTCTCCTGGGGCATTTTTGTTTTCCAGAATATACAAGACCTCTGTGAGAGTCTGCATCCGGCTTTCCAGCTCTGCCACTCTTATGACATCAGCGCATGTCTGATATTCTTTCTCCAGTGCAAAGTTACATGCGTCTATTTCTTTTTCGATGTAGGTTTTTACGTCCATCTTTCTCACCCCCTTCCGGTGTTAAAAAGATTGCCGGGGCTGCCACGCAAATCCCAAGCCATAAAGGATAACCCATCCATACCAGGATTAGTCCTAAGATGGTCAGGATTGATAATTCTATTTTGCTCATTTAGGCTCCTTCCATTTTTTCAATAAACAAATCCAAATTAATCAAATATCTGTTTCCTGCCTTTTCATATGGGATCTGCCCAGTTTTTAGCATTCTTCTGACATTCCACTGATTTATCTTTGTATCCGGATCATGCTTTTTGAAATATTCAACAATTTCTGATACTGTTCGCATGCGCGGAACTTTTACATCTGACATCCTTTCACCTTCTTTCTCAACTTGTTTTTTTCAAAAATTTATTGATGAAATACTGCTGTCCTTTTCCTGTGACTTTGGTTGTTCGTGTAAGCTTCACGCTTCCATCTGGGTTTGTGATTGATCTCTCTTTAATTTCAAATAATCCTTGCTCTACATATCTCTGCATTGGCATATTGTAATTGTTCCCTGACTCCATTAAATATCCATTGTCTCTCATCCACTGGAACAATCTGTTCTGGCCGATTGAGTGGCCATTCTGACAAATCAACTTTGCGAGCTGTCCAATTAAAATAGACTGTTTGGATGTTGCTACTGCATCAGCAAATATCTCTTTTGGTTTCATTCGTTCAATCTGTGCATTCTGCTCTTCGATGGTCTTCTGTGCTTCCAGAACTGCCAAAGCAAGCAACTCCTTTCCTTCTGGCGCTTTCATCTGATAACCACCGGTCTTTCTGATTGCCGGAAGGACTTCGGATGTTACCCAGTGTTTAAATCGTTTTGCTGATTCTAGCTTGCTTCCGAAGATGAGAGCATATAAGCCGGATTCATTAATCCATGTCGGATACTGCTTTCTTCCCATGCTATCTTTGATAGATGGGGTAGCGTTTTGCGACCCCACAATTTTGTCGCAATCCTCAACGTGAGTAGCAAGTGCGTCTTTCGTATTTTTGTATCCAAGTGCCGTTGCCACATCCTTGCCTACAAACCACGGCTCATTGTTAATAGTTACTGTTCGGACTTGTCCAAATTCTTTACTTTTGAAAATCCGTAAATTGTGCATTGTCTTTTCCTTTCTGAAGTTTAGTATCTTTAAAAGTTACTCTTTGGCAAAAAAAATTGCCATTGGGTCTTCAATATGAAGATTGTTAATCATAATTTGTATTTCATCACTTCCAAAAACCCCATTTTTCATTTTTTCATAGAACGTTTTCGGCGTAATTCCTATCATTTTTGCAATATCCGACTGTGAATATCCATTTTTGGCAATTACACCTCTAAGTTCATCTGTTTTTATCACCATATCACCTCCGTAACTTTTCAAGTTACTAACAGTATAACACATTTTTGTAACTTGTCAAGATATTTTTTATTGATTTTATAACATTTTTGTGCTATCATTAAGTTACACTCGAAAGGAGGTAAAAAAATGACAGTTGGTGAACGTATAAAACATATCCGAAGTCAATTAGGCATGAGTCAAGTGGCATTTGCAGACAAAATTGATGTTTCAAAGCAAACATTATATAAGTACGAAAACAATATCATTACAAATATTCCGTCTGATAAAATTGAAAAAGTAGCTGAAATAGGCGGCGTATCTCCGGCTTATCTTATGGGTTGGGAAGACGAAACAATAGAAATTGAATACAACACTTTATCTTCTTGCGATTCTGAGAGTCTTAGCAGATTTGCGGATTACTTATACTTGAGAGAACGACAACTAATTTCAGATAGTAATTCCGATCAATATCTTGACTTTATTATTGCTGAAAAAGTACAGCAGTTATCTGATGTAGGGCAAAATAAGGTGTTCTCATATACGGCCAAATTATTGGATGTGGAAACAGCGGATAAAGAACTTAATGCGGCCCATGTCCGTACCGATATAGATATACCAGAAAATACAGATACAACCGATGATGACATCATGGATGACAACAATTTCTAAAATAACTTCATTATGGAGGGATTAGTTTTATGAAATACGAAACACTTCTGGATGAAGCTCATCAAGAAGGACTTATTGTAAAAGAAAAGCCTTTAAAATACAACGATGGAAGAATCAAAGGAAAACGAATTGCTATTCGCAACAGTATTGATACATCAGCAGAGAAGACCTGCATTCTGGCCGAAGAACTTGGTCATTACGAAACCACAGTTGGTGATATTCTTGACCAACGCATTGCCGAAAACAGAAAACAGGAGTTTCAAGCAAGAATGTATGCCTATAACAAGCTGATCGGATTACAAGGTATTATAGACTGCTATGAGCACGGCTGTAATAATGTACACGAAATGGCCGAATACTTAGAAGTGACCGAACACTTTGTAGTGGATGCATTAGAGGCGTATGAAAAAAAATACGGGATACAAACAAGAGTTGATAATTATGTAATTAGATTTAATCCTAACCTGTCAGTAATTAAAGTTCTATAAATCAAGGAGGAAAAAGTTATGAGAAAAAGGTTTTTAGCACTAGGTTTAGCCACTTTGATGGCTATGTCTATAACAGCATGCGGAAATAGTGATAATTCATCGAGCAACGGAAATGCAGAAAGCGAAACGAGTGCACAAAAAAAACAACAGCAAGACTTGCAGCTTGTTGAAAGCGGCTATTCTATCTCAGGAAGTGATTCTGATATATATTTGAATTGGGGCGCAACAGTCAAGAATCCGAATGAAGACGATGCTATGGAATTTCCGACTATCACAATTACGGCCAAAGATGCTAATGGAAAAATTATAACAACAGAAGACCAAACTCTCATGTATATCGCTCCTGGAGATACTGTTTCTTATGGATTTGTCGTAGATTGCAACGGACAGCGGCCTGAAACCGTTGAAATCAAACCAGAATCAGGAGATTTTGTTGATATATCATCTGTTTCTTGTGTTGCATCATCAGAATTAGCTGTTTCTAATATATCCGAAATAAAAGGAAGCTATGATGATACTAATTACACCGGAGAAATCGAAAATAAGAGCGATATTGACTTAGATTCTGTTGCAGTGACAATTCTTTGTAAAAAAGATGACAAAATAGTATATGGAACCACAACTTTTGTAGATGATTTAAAATCTGGTGATAAAAAGGCTTTTGAAGTGTCTGAATATAACGTCCCAGAGCACGACTCTTATGAAATTTCTGCACAATCATGGTAAATAAAAGAAAACCGCCCGGCGGCAACCGGACGGAAATCTTAGAAACCTATCAACCTATGTGTGATATAGTTCCTAACCCATATTCAGAATTATATCATACATCCTCAAAAAAATGTAGGGTGTATTTTTGTACCCTAATTTAAGGAGATGATGATATATGGCAAACATTCGAAGAAGAGGTAACTCGTTTCAAATCACTGTTTCACTTGGATATGATTCTGAAATAAAAAAAATTTCAGAGCGGACAACATTTAAGCCAGACTTATACACAGAAAAAGGAAACAAAAAATCAGACAGAACCTTGCTAAAAGAAGCCGAAAATTTTGCCAGGGAATTTGAAAGAGAGATTTTGGAAGGCGGAAGGCTCACCGGTGATAAGATTACTTTCAGGGCATACTATAATGATTGGAAAGAAAAATATGCCAAAAATAATTTAGAAGCAACCACGATCGAGGGATACGACCTTCAAATCAACGGTAAGGTAATGAAAGAAATCGGACATTTAAAGATGTCAAATATTTACCCGCTCACCATTCAAAACCTATATGATAAATTACAGCAAAACGGCATCTCCGCCACCACAATATCCAAAATACACAATATTTTATCAGGACTATTTAAAATCGCCAGAAAATGGAGAATTATAAAACACAATCCCTGCGAAGATGTTTTTAAGCCTAAGACAGAGTATAAAGCTGAAAACGTAAATTGCTGGACGCTTGAGCAGGCACAGACCTTTCTGGAATTGATTAAAACGCCTTTGCCTATAAAATATAAGGACAGAAAAAGAAAATCCAATACAGGGGCATTCTATGATGTAAAAGGCTATACCGAATATCGGCGTCTTGACCTGCAATACATTGTCATGTTTGAAATCCTGATTTTCTGCGGATTAAGGAGAGGCGAACTGATTGCATTAGAGTGGAAAGATTTTTCTTACAAGAGCAAATCCCTCAGCATCAATAAGAGTACAGCTTTTGTGAATAATAAAATGATAGACAAGTCTACAAAAGGGCACAGAGTCAGACAGGCTCCTCTGCCACAATTTTTAGCGGATGACCTATTGCATCTGAAGCAGCAGCAAAAGGAATATATGCTTTCCTTAGGCGACAAATGGCGCGGTCCCAGAAATGACACTCAAAAAATATTTATACAGTACAATGGCAAACAAATGTATTTATCTACCCCTTATAATAAATTCAAAAGCATCATACGCATGTGCAACACAGCGATCCAGGACGACTCCAATAAACTTCCTGAAATTACACTGCACGGTTTGCGCCACACAAATGCCACACTGCTGATATCAGAAAACACAGATGTTCGAACCGTTTCCAGCCTTCTCGGTCATCAGCAGACTTCTACCACAATGAATATTTATGCACATTCTTTGCATAAAAAAGAGAAAGAAGCCGTTGACGGTCTTGCAAAAATTTTAAATTCTAAAACTGTAGTTGTCAAATAGTTGTCAAAACATCATAAAACAAAGAAAAGCACCCTTTCCCGGGTGCTTTTCTTTACTGCAAACGGCGCAAATACGCCATTTCTTATAAGCCGAAAATCGGACTTGAACCGACGACCCCTTCATTACGAGATAAAATTACTACTTTTTTTTCTCTTGTTCTATCTTCAATAAAGGCTTGACAAACAGCGCAAACACAAGGTTTCGGACTATCACTTTTATTTTTTTGTTTTGTATCTTTTGATAACTTTTTAAAATAGTAGTAGTCAAATAGTAGTCAAATCGGTAAAACGATCGAATTTATAATGTTTGAATATTTATGCAACACGGAATTATTATAGAAAAACCGCCCCCTTAAACCGGGGACGGCAAAAAATAGAAGGGAGATCCCTTATATATAATTACATTATACCATCTGTACACAAAAAAGAAAGGCCGGAGATTGCTCACCGGCCTGATCATTATTTTACGGCGGAAAAATTTTAAAAAATTGCTCTTATGGTATTGACTATTGGTTACCAATATGTTATTATATAATCACAGAAAGGGAACGGAGGTAAATGAAGATGAAAAAATATAACTTATCAAACATCATGAAAAGAGCGTGGGAAATGGTTAAAAATATGGGAATGACAATTTCCGAAGGATTAAAAAAAGCATGGAGGGAAGCAAAAATGAAAAAAGAATTAATCGGAACACCTAAACAAGTAGCATGGGCACAGGATATCATTGATGACGCTATGAACACGATCAATGCAAACATCAAAAGAGCAGGAGAAAACGAAAACACAAAAAAATTATTAGGTTTTGACATATGGATGGAAATCAAAAATCAGGTTGTAAATCTTATCGATTCAACAAATGAAGCAAAAGTTTTCATCGAAAATCGTGATGTAATTTCCCCTGACAGAATCATAAGGGTTTTTGATGAGATGCATATGAGAGAACAAATCAAAAAGCACATGTAAGGAGTGTAAGATGTATATAAAAGGTATTGGAGTTATTAAAAAAGAAAAAGCAATGTCAATCTTGACAAGCGAAGGTAAACACGCTGTAAAATCCGGAGATATTACTACCAATGAGTTGGGAGAAATATATAAGCTGGAAATGGTAAAAAGATTGTCAAAAATAGGCAGAAACGGATCTACTTTTTCAAACTGCTATAAGTGGATTCCTGATGAGTTGAAAGACGAACTTAGTCCAGAAAACTTGGCGAAACTCACGGACTGTTTTTATAATTGCTATAGTGCAGGGAAAAACCAAAAGTAAAAAACAGGGCAAAGCCCTGTCTCTACAAAATTACATTAAACACTATTATTTCAATCCGTGTCCGCCGGATTGCTAGCGGATCCGTATCAGAGAGCAATCCACTCTGTACGACAATCTTATTATATATCAGGAGGGAGCATAATGCAAGTAAAGCGGAATGTTATTTTTAACAAGGCGGGAGGAAACGCATCAAAAAATGCTGTGACATACAAAATAAATATTCCGGTCGATATGATAAAAGGGCTGGGAGTAACAGAAGAAGATAGATCTGTAGTTTTGGATTATGGTAATGGTATAATAACCATAAAAAAATCCCCGGAGCAATAAGCCCCGGGGTAAATTTTATTTTACATATGTTTTTTTGTTATAGTATGCAGCGATCCATCCGGATGGGCACTTGACCCAAATATTGCTTCCGGATTTCTTTACCTGCTGGCAGGTAATTCTTGTACCTTTATCCAAACATCCATTTTTATCTTTATCGTGTTTTCGTCCATCCGCCGTAAGTTCGCTGTGCTTTTTCGCACGATAATTGGTTCCTGCACCGGTACGGACTACCATGTTGCTCTGCAAGGTATATGTATTCCCTACCTTATAAGATGGCGCGCTGGATGTGGTTTTGTTTCCGCTGCCGGAACTTGCACTTCCGGGTGTACTGGATCCGCCTGATACAGCTTTACCAGTTACCGCTTCTACAATTGCTTTTGCGCACTTATCAACATTCCATTTTGATTTGTCAGTTTTACTATCTACAAAACAACATTCTACCAAAATAGCCGGCGCTGTTGTGTGATTTAATACATATAATGTATCGGACTCTTTTGCGCCGCGATCCTTTATCCCTAATGCACTTGCTACTGCCGCACTTACTTTTCCTGCATATGTTTTTCCTTTGCTGGACGTGTAGTATACCTCACATCCCGTTCCTCCACCTGCATTTAAATGGATGGAAATATCCAAATCTACCGTGTGTGCATTGCATTTTGCTACGATATTGGCCAGATTTTTTGGTTGCGTTGTTCCTGCATCATCTGTACAATCGTAAACTGTATGTCCAGCCGCTTTTAAATATTTAATCACTGCATCCTTTACTTTCCGGTCTTCGGTTACTTCGTCCAAAATTCCAGATGCTCCCGGAACCTTCCTGTTGTGCCCACCGTGTACATTATACTTTGCCATACTACTCTGCCTCCTTCAATTCTTTTTCTGCTTCTGCGATTTCCTCTGGTGTTGGTTCTACTCCTGCATCCAGTTCGTATCCTTCTCGAAATTCTTTCATAGTTATTCTCCTTCCTGATTTTCCTTGTTGATTGCTTTATCTGCTACCTCTAATCCCTTGATCAGAATTACCGGCACATTGAATCCTGCTTCCACAAAATTTTCCACGATGCTGCGGATTTCATTGACCAGGAGCGATGCCAGCACAAACCATCCAAGCAGTGTAGTAATACCCAGATTCACTCCGATCACAGTTCCAATCTCTATAAAGACCGCCGCTGCACCAAACGCAACCGCAATCATGATCCAATAACCGAGTTTTTTAAGTACACCTTTCCAGCCTTTTACGGAGTTTTCTTTTTTGGTCATTCTGGATTTCATCCAGCCCGTAATCCAGTCTGCTACATTTAACAGCAAAAAAGCCGCAAATAAAATCCAGTGTTCTCCTAAAACAAAACTCAAAATCGCCACTATGGCTCCTGTAATAGCATTGTATGTATCAATTACCGTGCTTGCCATTTTTTTCATGCCCTCACTTTCCTTTCTATTCTCTTTTTCAATTCATTACATAAAAAATAAGACCCTTTAAGGTCTTGCTCTAATCTCCATATTTTCTCCTTTATGCATCTTCCCATGCCTGCGCATACTCCGTCGGACTGAAATTGGTATCCTGCACACATTTTTTCACGCTTCCATCCGTCCAAATCATGTATTCCCCAGCCTTGTACATGTCATGTGCCACGGTTCCTTTATGTCGCTGATTTAAAGTATCCTTTAGTTTAGTTCACTTTCGCCCCATTTAGTTGATTAGATTTGATTGAGCGTGTTTAGCAGAAGCTATATACATTCCTATGTAATTCACTAACATTTCGACCGCGTATTTTTGACAATCAAGACTAAATTCTTTTTTTTCTTCATTTGGCAATCGACAAGGAGTTTCAAAACACAAGCAAGTTTTGTTCAGTTCTGTCCAAAACTTTGTGATCGTCGGGATTCCTGTGTTAAAGCTATATCTGCCTACTTTTTGATAAGGTATTCCAAGTTCTTTTGTTATACGTGCTGATATCACATTAAGATATTCTTTGCTTTGCTCTAATATAGATACATCACCTTCTTCATTGAACGATAACCAATTGATTTCTGTATACTCGTTCATGTCTCGTGTACTTCCATTAGCATGAACATCTATCGACAGCATAGTGTTTGGCTGTGTAATACCTCTTATATATCGTGCTTCTGTAGATTTAAAATCTTCAAAATCACGATTTATATTTACTCCATCTGAATTAGCGTATCCAGTCTGAGTATAAGCAGTATTGGAATTGTATTGATTAAATCCCCAAGGGTTTGCTAACGGAGTTATAACAAATTTAAAATTCTGATGTAGTATTCTAAGCATATCATTGTCCATCCAATGATTTGTCAATATATCCATTAACCAGTAAGCTGCAAATGCTCCGTTTTTTTCATATCCATGTTGATTGCACACCAGTTCAATTGTTGGTTTATCCGATGCTGAATAAGGATCACTAAGATAATATGTAAACAAAGTCCATGTGCCACTCGCATCTTTTATGCCAGAAGACGTTCGCGTGATATACCCATTACTACTATTCATTAAGGTATCTACAAGATTCATATATTCGTCTGTCGTTGTATCAATAGAAAATATATTGGTTATTTTCGGCTCATAATATTTAAAAAAGTAACTATCTGGAATTAAATATTTTTTTCTGAACTTGCTTCTCGTATATTCACCATATTTTTTTACAATAGAATCAGCAATTCCTTTTACTTTGTTATTCACAAAGTAGTCAAATGTAATTCCAGAACCGTGAGTAAACACCAGGTTATTATCATACGGTGTATACCTTCCTTCCAGTTTAATTTTTGTGTTAAACATCTCATTTGAAAAATTTAAAGTTTTTCTTTGTGGTAAAATATATGACTTCCGAATTGAACCAACATTTAGCATCAAATTCATTCCAGACATAACCGAAGGATCAATAATAGAACCATCTGTGGAACCAAATAACAAATGAATATACGATGTGTCATATCCAATTTTTATAGCATAACTCAAATCTTCTTGCCTTCTTATCACACCAGACGATACAACTTTTTTTTGATAATCGAATGCACGCACGCCAATAAGTTCAACTTTAGATAAGTCAACTCCAGACAGCACTAAGTCTCTACATCCAGATGGTATTATGAATGAATTTGTTCTAATCCGTGCGGTATTACTTGATACATTGGTACCATCAAAATTGCCTTGATTATTATTGTAATAAGTCACATTATACAACAAATTACCATTTGAAATGTAAAATACTTGAGAAGAATATGCTGTTTTTCTAGGAATGACAGAAATGTCATTTTTTTTGCCATATTCTAAATATGTTTCTCCAAATATCACAAATTCCTTAAAGATTTCATCAATTTTATCTTCTAAAACTTCAATTTTAGTACTATTTTTTATTCGTTTATTTGGATAATAATCAGTAGGAACAGTGCCATATTCAACCATTAAATTACAATTTGATTCAACGATATCATTGACGTTCTGAATGTTAAATCTAATATACTTTTTATTGCTGTTTTGTTTAAAACTCACTGTAAAATAATTGTCAATTGAATCAATGCTCCTTACACCAAAACTGGAAAGATATTGTTTATTACTGTCATAGCAAATGATAATGATATTTATTGTCTCTTTAACATTAGGACTCGAAAATGTAACGCTACTTATTTCGGAAGATAACGGAATGAAATTCTCAGAATATCCCCAATTTTCTGAATTTACACCAACGATTCCATTTGTTGGATTTATGTAATAATCTCGAACATATTTTTCATCAAAAATATTATTTGTACTTTCTTGTAAATCATCTAACTCCTCAGAAAGTGAACTAATATCCTCGGTATTTTTATTAAGCTGTTGCTCCTGTTCTGCGGTCATGCCGGACACCGGATTCTCTGTAAGATACTGATTTACATACTCCTGCATTGCTTCTGGTGTAGAAATATCTTCGACATCATCCATTCTTTGCAACAATGCTTCTATTATATCCGGGTTCTGCTGTTCAATCATTTCATCAACCTCCAATCCTTCGAGAACCTGACCGATTTTGTTTAGTGTTGTACTCCATTTCTTTTCGATGTTCCCATTTGATGTTACCTTAACCGCTTGAACAACAAAATAAATTGGTCCACTTTTAGGGGTAACTCCGTCTTGAATCAGCCATGTGAAAAATACATGGTCGTCATCCGTTTCAAGCACTGTTTCTACGATGTATTTATCGAGTCCGCCTTGTGCATTTTGGTAATTAATTCTTAAATTTAATGATGACAAGTCTATATTATCGCCGACAACTTTTGGAAACTTAAATTTTATACGCTCCGCACGATTATCTCCTTCTACTCCGAACGTTTTATATCTATCTGGAATAACAACTACTCTAGAAGTATCAGATTCTAGCGTGCAGTATTCTTCTGTTTCTCCGTTAGAATACACATCTGCCTGCGCTAATGCTTCTTCCAAGTCCATTTCATCACTTCCTTTCTTGCTTTACTTTTACCTCATTTGTTGTGATTCTATAGCCGTCTCTCTGTCCGACAACCCGCACTCCGAAGTTATCCCACTCTAAAGCCTCTGCAGGTATTACACAGCTGCCGTCTTTAATCGGCTGCGGATATTCCTTTCTCATACAGCTAAATATAGCCGCCATCCGGCAACCTGCCCATTCCTCGGAAAACGAAAACTCTGCCTGCAGATAGCCTTCGGTTCCGGCTACGATTCCAGAGAAATCGCAGTCCGGGTCTTTCTGGATGTTCTGGGCAGTTATGATAAATTTTAAAGTTCGCATATTACCTCCTAATCTACAAAATAAGTTAAATTAAAAGGAAACCAACTTTCTGTGTTCGCATTGCTGTACTTATCGAATGCGTTTCTGAATCTGGAAACCGTAACGTCTCCATCGATTCCAACTTCGAAGTACCAAATTCCTCGCAATGTCCCCTGACATAATTGAGGTATTTGAACCTTTGGGGTAAGTTCTGCCGGAACGCTAAAAATTGTTATAGGGTCTTGCCCTACAAGGATATTTTTGGTTGGCCGAACCGCTCCACACATCTCAACAGTATTTCCAACTCTCCGGTATCTTGGACGCCATCCGAATGTATAAGCTTCAAAATTACCTGATATGTCTGGATAAATCCATCCGCTATCCTCATTTGTACTGCACAGATTAAGCCGCTTTCTGACCTCTGTCACATTGATACCGTCTAGTTCTACTTCAAAAACCGGGCAGTCATCAATCAGATCACCATTTCTTAAATCTCCTTCCGTGTAGGCCGGAACAACCGGGTTTGATTCCGCAGGAGTTCCTTGTATGACAACCCATTCGTTCTTCTCTATCTCTGTTTCTGACTCGAATGTGTATCTATTTACCACCAGATCAATACGTTTCATCCCCTGCGTTCCATTTTGGATTGTAATCTCATCATAAGTTCCGTTGTCCACAGATGAGATGTTGCCATGATGGCACATCATCCCGGACTTGACTCTAAGTAGATTGTTGGACGCCAATTCCGGCTCCAGGTGTTCTCCGGTCTGTAAGATACAGCTTAGACTCCCAACAGTGCCTTCAATAAACTGCCGGAACTGCGCCGATGTGACATGAGCATCCGCCCCTCGTCCTGATACTATCTTCATGATTCTTCTCCTTCCAATTTATATGTTTTAGCTTCCACGCCATTCGTCAAAGAGTAAGTAATATTTTCAACCGGTTTCGACATATACATCCCGGTCAGATAATCTCTGCCGCCGACAATATCGCCGATATTTACGTCAATTCCAAGAGCAGCCACATCCATCTTGAAGGTCTGCTTATTCATTGATTCCTGCAGCTTTTCCCGGGATGTTTCTTCCAGTTCGTCTGTTTCTGTGGATGTGTTTTCGTACACTTCCGCAATCTCATCCAGCCCGGTGTAATACTGCGTCTTTCCAATACTGCCGTTTTTTTGCACATACAGATGTAATACGTTCCTGTCCTGCAGTTCGCCTTTTCCGGTCACGACCAGATGATTCACGCCGTCCCGGATATCTTCCATTGTATAGTTCAGCTGACAGTCTTGGGATAATTCGATTTCACTGGAATAATCCACGATCGGCACCGCCTCGATAAACAGTTTTCCCGGTTCTCCTGCATTCCTTCGAAAAGCAATCTGCAGTCTGTATCCTTTGCTTTTTAACATCTTTGTGATGCCATCTAATAGAGTGCAATATCTGTCGAATTGATAATTGCTCACCGTAACGCCAGTGTCTGTATCCGGTACATAAAAAATAGAGTCGGTTCCTTCGTTTCCACCAAATGCCGGCTCTATCAATTCCTTCATAACTGCATGTAGCTCTCCTGAAACCTTTTTGTAATCCTGTCCAGCTGGCGGCTCGATGACCTTCTTTGCCAGCCTGCCCCGCCAGGAATGGCCTTTTAACTCTACATAGTCCAGCGTGGTATCCGTCAGTACCTGGCCGATGATTCCGCCGTATTCCGTGCCAGGAATGTACACAAAATAGGAAAAGGTAAGTTCCGGAATCCAGTTTGACCGTGCGATCTGCACTGAAAAGTTCCGGTTTCCATTCAGGTCTACGGTTACATTGGCATTTTGAATAGAGCCAAGCTCCTTCCGGTTTGGGTACGCTAAGATTACCATGCGGCTTCCCTCCTTTCCAGGTAAAGTATCAAATCAAATCCAAAATCTCCGGACCAGTTAATGTTCAGCAGTCCGGAGGGGATTTTCTCAAATATAGAATGCTCCAGTCCGCGATTATGAAACAGATTCTGCGCTGTTCCATTGCTTAAGTATTTGTAAACTGTATCGCTCTGGCTGTCTATGAGCATATAATCTCCAGCATCCAGCGTTGTAAAAACTTCATATGGATACCCGTTTATCAGTACTCGTGGATTTACACACGGTCCGTATACAATCATCTGGAACTCACTTGATGTTGGATGCTCGACATTCCAGCTCACCTGTCCTTTTTGACTCGGTGCAAAATTAAAAGGAAAATTAAATGGAAAGTTCAGTCCGTCAAGTGTCGTTTCCTGACGGACAGAGAACTGCTTTCGTATTTCTCGCACCCACGAAAGGGTTGGGGCAGAGAAAACAAGCTCTACTTGTGCCGATACAAAACTTGTCCACTCTGATTTTTTAGATGATTTAATCTTGCATCTTAACCACGTATCATTCACAAAAAGTTTCCCATATACGCCTTCTTCCGCATCAACAGCAATCACCTGATACAGATTCTCGAGATTTTCAATCAGTTCCGTACTTGTTTTCCCGAGTACGTCCAGCGTGACTT
>ERZ1643247.881-NODE-881-length-32248-cov-5.324387_pt1 | contig 32248 bp, 40 predicted proteins | sample MGYA00579264_ERZ1643247 | MGnify/ENA primary metagenome ERZ1643247 (study PRJEB29033, sample SAMEA4952262) | chicken gut metagenome | biome: Broiler Chicken; feature: Gastrointestinal Tract; material: Caecum | place: Ireland | collected 2018 | study: Broiler... | reverse complement strand
AGTTTTTCGGTGCCGTTAAAAATTTGGATATGTTGTATTGGCATGTATTGAGGATGAAACAGAAATAGGGCATCCGATTTTTTCAGTGGTATCGCATCTGACAAAAAGAAGAATTCCGCTCCGATTCCCAAGCTGGAAACAAAGGAATGTCTGAGAGGAAAGACGAGGAGCGGAACAGACAGGCGATGGATGCAGTTTTCGATAGCAACAGGATGTCGTTATAATTTGAATTTAACATGCAGAACTTTACCAATGATTTGCAGGCGGTCGGCATCTTTGGCAGTAAATACCATAGGCGCATAAGCAGGGTTTTCTGCCTGAAGGATGAACAGACCGTCTTTTTTTAAGACGCGTTTGAGAGTTGCGGTATCATTGTCGATGATGACAACGGCAATATCACCGGATTCTACATCGGTTTGTTTACGGACGAAGACCAAATCATTGGGATAAATCCGAGCATTGATCATGCTGTCTCCCTGAACGCGGAGATAAAAATAGGAATGGCAGGGAGACACTTCAGAAGTGTCTACGCTTTCATAGCCTTCGATGTTTTCGACGGCGAAAGCTGGGAGTCCTGCATGTACGGCACCTAATATAGGAATGCGCACGGAGTGAGAGGGAGAGAAGGTTTCCGCGGGCAGATAACCACAGGAAATCATGAGGTCTTCATAAGAAACTTGTGGACCGGCAATGGACTTGAGCAGATCTGGAGAAGGCGGACGATCTAGACGCAGATTTAGATATTTAGACAAATAGGTGCGATTAAAGCCGGTACGTTCAGCAAATTCTGTGGTAGTGCTGTCTCCCATTAGTTTTTGCAGTTGTTCTTTAAACAATACTTTTTGAAACATATACAAAGCCTCCTTCTTGTGTTTAGTATAGCAAAAAAAAGAAGAGCTGGCAATGAAGAAATGTGAAAAAAATTGACAATAAATGAAATTTATGATATGATAGCAAAACAAAGGAATCCCAAGATGGACAATACACAGGATTCGGATTGGGGCAGAAGAGAAGAAAGGGAGAGGGGGAGTTCTATGAATCAGATGGTACAACAAGGAGAGATAGCAGAGAGTTTGGGGCATAAGACGGCGAAAGCGGAACGAGAAAGGATGAAGCGTCTGCTGTTGGAATGGGGTGGCAGCCTAGATATCTGTGAGAGAAAACAAGAAGAAATCCGCAAAATGATGCAGATGCAGGAAACATGCGCAGTGTTATCGAAACAGGGCAAGCATGCAGAATTTCAGCGCATTTTAATGAGATATGAGGATGGTATTTTCTGTCTGCAAAAAGAAATACAGCAAATTCTGGAGATGAAAAAGCAAATGGATGAAGCCATTGCTGTATTGACACAAGAAGAGCAAGAATTGTTATTTTTGCGATATCAGAAAGGATATGGGTATGATCATATTGCATGGAAATTACATATGGGACGCTCCACGTGCTTTCGGATCCATGATAAGATTTTGCAAAAACTATTGGATTTGGAACAGAGGAAAAATTTTTGTTGAAATCGTGAAAAAAATTAACAAAAATAAGATGGGACTTTTTGAGAGTGAGACTATGGTAGGATCATTCTGCGGCCGACAAAAACAGGAAAGGGGGAGGAACATGGCAGACGAAACGCTGACAGATCGGGAGGAAACCTTTTGCAGATGGTGCGAAAGTGGGATGACAGCCAAACAAGCGGCGGAGGCTGCCGGATATACCAAAAAGGGATATGAAAAGCAATTACTGCAAAAGGAGAAGATTCAAAAACGGCTACAGCATAGTATGAGGCAGCAGACGCAGGAAAATAAAATCGCGCCTCGAGAAGAGATACTGGCATTTTTGACGGAAACCATGCGAGGTGGCGAGGAAGAGGCAGATATTAAAACCAGAATGCGGGCAGCGGAGTTGTTGGGCAGAAGAAACGGCGTATTTACCACAGAAGGAGAGACACAATGTCGTGTGATTATTGTGGACGATATTGGAAAGGGGAAGGCTGCAACATGACAGAACGGAAAATTCTGCTCTCGTCTATCATTAGTCCGGCATTTTATGATATTCATCAAGACATCCTGTCTCACGGGCATGTACACTACTGGCTAAAGGGCGGAAGGGGCAGTGGAAAATCTTCTTTTGTGTCTGCGGAGCTAATACTAGGGATGATGGCAGATCCTCAGGCGCATGCGGTGGTGCTGCGAAAGGTAGCGGCAAATCTGAAAGACAGCGTATTTGAACAATTATGGTGGGCAATCCGCAGTTTGGGCGTGGAACAGGAATGGGAAAGCAAAACATATCCGATGGAAATGAAGTACAAAAAAAGCGGACAACGGATTATTTTCAAAGGAGCAGACAGACCGAAAAAGATTAAATCTGCAAAGTTTCGCGATGGATATGTGAAATATATTTGGTACGAAGAGGTAGACGAGTTTGCCGGCATGGACGAGATTCGCACCATCAATCAAAGCCTGATGCGAGGCGGCAAGGACTTTGTTGTATTTTATTCCTTTAATCCGCCCAAAAGCCTGAAAAACTGGGTCAATGGTGCAGTGTTGGAGCCTAGGGCAGATACCCTCGTACATCATAGTACCTATTTGACGATGCCAAAAGAATGGCTGGGTGAGCAATTCTTTTGGGAAGCAGCATATATGGAGCGCAGGCATACAGACAGTTATCGGCATGAGTATCTAGGAGAAGCCATTGGATGCGGCGGAGAAATTTTTTCCAATATTGTACTGCGACAGATTCCGGCGGAAGAAATGGCAGCGTTTGACCATATTGCGCGTGGATTGGACTGGGGATATGCAAGGGATCCCCTGCATTATACAGTGAATCATTATGACAGCGCCAGAAGAAGGCTGTATATCTTTTATGAGCTGCACAAAGCTGGAATGAGCAACCGACTGTTGGCGGCAGAAATACAGAAAGAAAATCCTGACGGCGAAACAGTGGTATGCGACAGTGCAGAACCCAAATCCATTGCGGAACTGAGAGAATATGGGATTGATGCCATTGGTGCAAAGAAAGGACCGGATAGTGTAGGATACGGAATCAAATGGCTCCAGGATTTGGAAGAAATCGTCATTGATCCCATTCGTTGCCCGATGACGGCAAAGGAATTTACAGAGTACGCGCTGGAGGAAGATGGAAATGGCGGATGGAAGGCATATTTTCCGGATCGAGATAATCATGCCATTGATGCGGTTCGTTACAGCAGGGAGCAGGACATGCGTCCGATTCAGATTTGGTAGAAAGGAGAAAGGCAGTGTATATATCAGAAATGGCGCTGTTAAAGGCGCGGCTGGAGGCAGAGGGTAGGCTGAGTCAAAGCAGGATACTGCAGGAGTTGTTACGGGAAGACGATCAGAGCGAACGAAAGGAAAAAATGCGGGAAGGTGAGCGGTATTACCGGTGCGATCATGATGTGCGAAAAAAGGATTTTCGTTCCCGCATGATTTCGGAAACAAAAAATGGTGCAGAGGAATATCGTTTGTTTCAGAATCCCAATCGCAGCAATCACCACAACGTGAATCCATTTCACCGTACATTGGTTGCGCAAAAAGCGGCGTATTTGGTGGGCAAAGAACCAACGGTGACGGTCAAGGGCAAAGAACAGGCATATTTTGAGGCGGAGTTAGCGGAATTCTGCAATGAGGAATGGAATCAGCTATTATATCGCTGGGTTACAGGGGCGTCTAACAAAGGCGTGGAATATTTGCATGTCTATTATGACGAGAACGGCGTATTCCGTACTTGTTTGGTTCCGGCGGAAGAATTGATCGTATGCTATGATGCGGAACATCAGCAGGATATGACGGAGGTGATTCGTTACTATGACATGAAGGTGTTAGAGGATGGAAAAGAGAAGATACGTCGGAAGGTAGAATGGTGGACAAAGGAAGATGTTACGTATTTTACGGAAAACAGTGATGGGGAATTTTTGCAGACGAAGCGGATGCCGCACTGGCTGATCACACAGGAAGAGGATGGTCAGGAAGTGGCACGGGAGGAACATCATTGGGGCAGGCTGCCATTCATACCACTGCAAAATAATGCAGAAGAGACAACGGACTTGGAGTTGATCAAAGGGTTGGTGGATGCATACGATCTGCTGAGCAGTGAAGGAACGAACCAATTATTGGATCTGGTGGAATTATACTGGGTAATTCAAGGATATGGCGGCGAAGCGGCAGGAGCCATTTCCAAAAAGCTACAGATTAACAAAGCGGTACAAATCAGTGACAGCAGCGGGCATGTGGAGGCAAAGCAGGTATCTTTGCCGATGGAAAGCCGTATGAGTTGGATGAGAATGCTGCGCAAGGATATTTTTCATTTTGGCATGGGTGTCGATACGGACAGTGAGGACTGGGGAAAGGCGCCAAGTGGGGTGGCACTCCAGTTCCAATATGCCATGTTTTATTTGAAAGTCAATGGAATGATGCCTGAGATTCGGCGAGCGATCAAGGAGGTGCTGCGCTTTGTAGCGGAGGACAAAAACCGCAGAGACGGCAGGGATCGAGACTGGAAGGCAATTCAGGTTTTGCTCAATACCAGCGGTATTACTGATGATTTGGAAACGGTGCAGATGATTCGGGAATCTCAAGGGTTGATCAGCGAGAAAACATTGTTGGGAAAACATCCTTTTGTGGATGATGTGAACCATGAAATGCAGCAGCGCAGAGAGGAAAGAAAAGAAAAGGAGGCAACGACATGACACAGGAATGGATGCAAAAGTTGGGAATTCAAGATGAGGAAACAGCGCAAAAGGTGGAGCAGCTACTGGAGGCGCTGGAAGAGCGCAGCAGACTGCTGACGGAGAAGAATGCAGCGCTGGAAAAAGAAAAAACACTGGCAGAGGAAGCATTGCAGCAGGCGAAAAAAATCGGTGCGGTGGAAAAATTGATTCTGGAAGCAGGAGGAAAGAATGCAAAGGCGATTCTAGCATTGATTGATCTGGAGGAAGTGAAACTAGACGAGAAAGGAAATATTGAAGGATTAGATCTGGAAACCGTGAGAAAAGAAGCGCCGTACCTGTTTACAGAGAAAGAAGAAAAGACGAAAGGAACTGGATTTCAGGCAGCGTACAGCAGAAAAAAAGGAAAGGAAAGCGAAGTGGCGCAGACATTTCGAAAAGCATTGAGAAGATAAGGAGGAAAAGAATATGAGTATCAATACATTAGAATATGCAGCGGTATTTATGCAGGAACTGGACAGCCAGATGGTGGAATGCGCAACCAGCGGCTGGATGGAGGACAATGCGGGACAAGCGCAGTATCACGGCGGCGCAGAGGTGAAAATTCCCAAGATGGAGCTGAGCGGACTGGGAAATTATGACAGAGATAAGGGATTTGCCAGTGGCAGTGTGACGGTGAATTATGAAACCAAAAAGATGACACAGGACAGAGGGAGAACTTTTCAAGTAGATGCGATGGACGTAGATGAAACAAATTTTGCCGCAGTTGCGGGAAATGTGATGGGAGAATTTCAGAGGAGTAAGGTGATTCCGGAAATTGATGCATATCGATACAGTACCATTGCAGCTTTGGCAGAAACCAAACAAAAAACCAAAAAATATATTCCGGCAAAAGAAACCATTTGGGAAACATTGCTGGGAGATCTGACAGAAGTACGAGATAAAGTGGGAGATGGCGTAGAGATTGTGATTACGATGTCGGCAAAAGTGGCAGGGATGCTGGATATTGCAAAAGGGAGCAATTATGCCATTGGAAGCGGTGAATTTACCCAAGGCAGTGCAACCATGAAGGTGCGGGAAATTGATGGTTGTCCGGTGATTCGCGTACCATCTGCCAGATTCCAGACCAAGTATGAATTCTATGACGGGGTTTCCAGTTCAAAAGAAGCGGGTGGATTTGTTGCAGCAGCAGATGCGAAAGACATGAACTGGATCATTGCGGTAAGACAAGCGCCCATTGCGGTATCCAAAACAGATGTGACGCGTATTTTTGATCCTATGACCAATCAAAATGCCAATGCGTGGAAAATTGATTACCGGAAATACCATGATTTATGGATTACCGACCATGGGATGGAGGGCATTTTGGTCAGTGTGCAGGAAAAAGCGGGAACAGACAGTGGACAGGAAGAAGAAGGGATGTCCTGATGAATCTGATTTTGGAATCCATGAAAACACTGCGAGAAGGGGCGGATGACACCGCCCTTGCCTTCGCAGCAAAGCGCAGTGCAGAAATGGTATGTGCGTACTGCGGGATGACGCAGGTGCCTAAGGAATTGGAAGGCGTTTGCGTACAGATTGGGTTAGCGCTGTATGATAGCATGCAAGAAGGTGGACTGCGTCAGATACAGGAAGGAAACGTATCCGTTTCTTTTACAGAAGCAAGTACAGTTGGGACAGAGCTGATGAAAGAATATGCAGAGGAACTGAATCGATTTCGGTGCATGCAATGGTAAATCGAAAGGGGAAGGTATGAAGGGAGTATGGTTCAAGGCAAGGCGAGCCGTTGAGAGCGGTTTTTGGGATACGTGCGAGGTGACAGCGTTTTTGGAGGTACAGACTGAATGGGGAGAAGTACGATGGGAGCCATCGCAGACAAAAGAAATGTGCTGCCGCTTGATCGACAGAGCGGAAGGCACGACACAGGAAGGGCTGATTCCTTATACTGCTTGGGAAGGCATTCTGTTATATCCCGCACAGGAGCAAATTGCAGCGGGAAGCCGTGTGACAGTAACGAAAGAAACGGGGGAGCGCAGGATGTTTTATACAACGGGAGAGACAAGTGCTTATCGGACGCATAAAGAGGCGGTATTAACCAGAAAATGCCCTTATGTATAAGGAGGCGAAACACATGACGCTGGAGATGGCGGAACGGTTAAAGCAGGAAGTAATTCGGACGCTGAAAGAAGGATTTTCTCTGCCGATTTATGCAGAGAGGGTGCCGCAGCATACCAAACGCCCCTGTTTTTCGGTGACGGTTACCCAAGGAGAACAAAAGCGACTACTGGGCAGACGCAGAGCGGCAGAGGCAACGGTTGTGGTGACCTATACGGCAGCAGAAGACTGTGCGGCAAGAGAAGAGAGCCTGAAAACAGCAGATGCATTATATGAACGGTTATGGATCATCGGAAGTCAGGAGAGATTCGCGGCAGGGCAGATGCATCATGAGATGCGGGAGGACGGTATGATCTTTTATGCAACGTATGGATATCAAATCATACTGGAAGAAGAGGATGTCAAAATGGAGCGGCTGGAATACAACGGCAGAAAGGTGGTTGGTTATGGAGAAAAAAACGAAATTTGAAAAAATACAACTGGTAAACAGCAAAACACTGGGGTATCCTGCAGATCTATTGGAAGCTGTGCTGGAGGATGGCATGCGCTATACCAAGGATGAAGCAAGAAAAAAAGTGGAAGCATACTTGTGCAAAGAAATGAAAGGAGCGTGAAAATATGGCATTGGGCGGCGGCACATATCAGACACAGAACAAAGTATTGCCGGGTGCATATATCAATTTTGTATCCAGACCGAGAGCAATGGGAACGATGGGAGAAAGAGGAACGGTTTGCATCGGCATGGCACTGGATTGGGGTCAGAAGGAAATGATGACGGTGGAAGCGTCGGAATTTCAGACCAATGCGCTGGAACGATTCGGATATGGATACAGTCATGAGAAGATGAAAAATATTAGGGAACTGTTTTTGGGTGCAAAGACAGTCAAACTCTTCCGTTTGAACGGAGGAACGGCTGCTTCAGCAACCATTGGCAGTTTGACAGTGACAGCAAAATACGGTGGGAGCCGCGGAAATGCGATTCGAATGGCAGTGACACAGAATGTAGATGAAGCGGAAAAGTTTGATGTAGCAACGTATCTGGATCTGGAGCAGGTGGATATACAGACTGTTGCGACGGCAGAGGAATTGCAGGAAAATGCATACGTGATATTCCAAGGAAGCGGCACTTTGACGGCAACTGCGGCAACGCCACTGACTGGCGGCACAACGACAGAGGTGGACGGCAATGCATATACGGCGTTTTTGGCGGCGGCGGAAGCAGAGGATTTCCAGGTGCTGGTGTATGACGGAACAGACGAGGTGACCAAAAAGTTGTTTGTAACCTTTACCAAGCGTTTGCGAGAGGAAGAAGGGGTGAAGTTTGTTACGGTATTGTACGATTATCCTCAGGCAGACTACGAAGGGGTCATCTCCGTTGCGACGGCGAAAGAGCTGGTTTATTGGACAGCCGGGATGGAAGCCGGAGCGGCGGTCAATGAAAGTCTGACCAATCGGAAATATGATGGAGAGTACGAAATTTCCGCAAAGGAGAGCAAAAGTAATTACATCAAAGGAATACAGGCGGGGAAATTCATGTTTTACAATGACGGAGAGGACGTGCGTGTACTGCGGGATATCAACAGTTTTACTTCTTTTGAAAGTTCGAAAAACAGTGATTTCTCTTCGAATCGCGTGATTCGGGTACTAGATGGAATTGCCAATGATGTCGCAAGGATTTTCAGTCAGTATTATTTGGGTAAGCGAAGCAATAACGCAGACGGCAGAAATTTGCTGAAAGCAGAAATGATTGCCTACCATGAACAACTGATGCAGATGGAAGCCATTGAAGGGTTTACAGCAGAAGATATTTCTGTACAGCAGGGAACGGAAAAACAGGATGTTGTGGTATATGAAAGTGTAAAACCCACGGATGCGATGGAAAAACTGTATATGAAAGTAGAAGTGGTGTAAAAGGAGGTAAGTGATGGCATATTTGAGAGCAAAAGACACAGTAAATGGTGCATTAGGCACCTGTTATGCGCGGATCAATGGAGAAAGACATGAATTGATGCAGGTCAAGCAGGTTAGTGCGACAGTAAAAAAGACGAAGACAGAGATCCCCATTTTGGGGCTGACCGGAAAGCAGCACAAAAGCGGCGGCTGGGAAGGCAGCGGTAAGATGACGATATATTATGTATCCAGCTTATTTCGCAAGGTGATGCTGGAGTATATGAAAAACGGAGTGGATACATATTTTGAGCTGATGATTACCAATGAGGATCCGACCGGTGAAACGGGCAGACAGACAGTGTTGCTCAAAGATGTGAATCTAGATGAGATGGTAATGGCAAAACTGGATGTAGACCAATTTGCGCTGGAAGAAGAAATGCATTTTACATTTGGCGACGTCGATTTACTGGATACGTTTGATGCGTTGACATATTAAGAAGACATATGGGAGGGATGGCGGGGAATAAGGAGGGAAAAAGATGCAGCAGGCATTTTATCGGGAAACAGCAAAACCGTTTCGGGAAGGCACTTACAGCATTACACCAAGAATACAGCAAAATGGGACGGAAGTGTACTGGAGAATACGCGCGATGAGTCAATTGGAGCACAAAGAAATTTGGCGACGCAGTCAGGAACAGCCCAAACGGTATGAAACAATGATTTTGGCGGCATCGGTTTGTTTTCCGGACTTGAAACAGGCGGATTTGCAGGATCATTATGGCGCAATAGGGGCAGAACAATTATTGGAAAAGATGTTAACGGCGGGAGAATTTGCCGCATTGCGAGAAGCAGTGGAGGACATCAACCAATAGGAGGGGGAAGATGTATCGATTTTATTTGAAGCAGGGAGAACAGCAGTTTTTATTTCCGGTCACGCCGTCGGAAGTAACCACAAAAATGGGAAACTGTAATCAAACGGTGCAGATTTATCAAATGGGGGAGGTCAATTTGCTGCGGAACAGAAAGCTGGAAGAGATTCAGTTTCGGGTATTGCTGCCCGGGCGGCAGTATCCGTTTGTTCAGGCAGAAGAAGGATTTCGGGAACCGGTGTATTATTTACAGCAAATGAAGGCGTTTCAGGAGGCAAAAAAACCAGTACAGCTGATCGTATTTCGCAGACTGGCAGACGGGACTCAGATATTTTGCAGCAATACGGAGATGGGTCTGGAAGCGTATACGGTGACAGAAAAAGGCGGAGAACAGGGAGACTTTTGGTTAGAGCTTGTACTGCGGGAATATCGGCAGATGCAAAGCATTGCATATCGTCCGATGACACAAAATGGGACAACGGTGTTACAGAAACAACAGACACAAAGACCTGCAAAAGAACCGGCAAAGACGTATACGGTGCAAAAAGGGGATAATTTATGGAATATTGCAAAAAAAGAATTGGGAGATGGAACGAAATTTCAGGAATTGGCGCAGAAAAACGGTATTGCCAATCCGTCTCTCATTTATCCCGGACAGATATTGCAGCTCTAAAGGAGGCGGAAGATGGAGATACGGCTTTTACTCAGCCACAACGGTACGGTATATGATGTATCCAACGTTGTGGTGGATGGAATCCGGCTGACACACAGCATTCGGATGGAGGCAGGCAGTCTGCGCTTTTCGGTGGTGCGGGATGGCGTGATGCAGTTTGTGGAAGGAGATCCGCTGCAGCTTTATGTGGATGGGATGTTACGGTTTTCCGGTTGGGTGATGACAAAAGAGCGGACTTCGGCGCAGATCATAACGGTGACGGCGTATGATATGTTGTTTTATTTGGCAAAAAACAGAGATACTTACGTATACTGGGATAAAACAGCCACAGAAGTGGTAAGAATGATTGCAGAAAACGCAGGGCTGCCGGTTGGAGTGATGACAGATACCAAATGGAAAATACCGCAGCGCATTGAAGAGGGGCAGACGCTGCTGGACATGATACAGACGGCATTGACGCTGACGGCACAAGCGACGGGGCGGGAGTATTTTTTTTATGATGCTGGCGGGCGGTTGACCCTGCGGGAGCGACAGGAATTGATTGCAGCGGCAGCCCTGCGATGCGACGGCGGCATTGCCGAATATACGTATCGGACGGATATCAGCAAGGATACATACAATACCGTCAAATTATACCAGGCGGGCAGAAAGGAAACGGAGCACTTGGCATGGCAGGCGGAGCAGGCGGACAAAGTACAGGAATGGGGCAGGCTGCAATATTATGCCCATATGCCGATCACATTGCAGGAAGGACAGCTCAAAGAGATGGCGGAAGCGGTGTTGCGGGAGAAATGCCGTGTGCAAAAGACGTTAACGGTGGAGAACATCAATGGAGATATTTATCTGACGGCGGGGCAGTCGGTATATTTGGAGATACAGGATTTGGCGGAAATTGGCATTGCGCAGATGACTTTGATTGAGGCGTGTACGCATGTTTTTCAGGACGGCGGGCATCGGATGTATCTGGAAATGAGAGTGGAGGAATCAACATGAAGACATTAGAGGCATTTTTTCGGGAGGGCAGTCAGTTACCTCCAAATGAGAAAACTGTGATTTCTGAGCGTTTCCAATGGGAAGGACAAGCTTTGGAATGGGAAATTCGGGCAGTACGGGAAGCGGAACTACGAGCGACAGGGTCAGATGATATGGAGCAGGTTTGCGCATTGGCGGTGGTGTTTCCGGATTTGAAGGATCCGGCATTGCTGGAGAGCTATCAGGCGAAAGACAGCGTCCAAGTATTACAAAAAATGCTGACGCCGGCGGAGTATTTGCGGTTAGAAAAAGCCGTGAGAAAATTAAATGGTTTTGCAGAAAGAAAAGCGAAACTGAAAGAAATGGCAAAAAACTGATTCGGGAGGGGATAGACGAGGCGGATTATGCCTGCTATGCCCTCCGGAAATATGGGATTCGACCAAAAGAATGGATAGAAATGGATATGGCAGAGAGGATGTTTTTCTGTGCCGTTGTGGAATTGGAGATAGAATACCGTCAGCGGCAATCAGAAAAATGAGGGGAAAGAGTATGGAGAAGATTGCATTTTTAACAGCATGGATACAGATGTGGATGCAGCAGGAAGAATCATGGCGCAGTATATTGGAAGAACACTGGTTTTGGGATTTGCAGCAAAAAGATATTGCCGAAGGGCTGGAGCATATACCGCAGGAAAGAAGTGAAGAGCGGATCAGTTTAGAGTTGTCAGAAAACCAACGGGAATCCATGCAAAAGTATCAGCGTTTGACCTGGTGGCAGAATCGAGAAGCAAAACGAGAAGCGATGAAAACAGAGAACGGTATGCCGATGGGGTTTGTCATGGAGCAAGGAATGTCAGAACAAGACAGCCGACGTAAGGGAGACTCGTTTTTGGAGGGACAAGGCATACCGAACGCACAAATGGGAGCAGGACAACATACAGGTATGGCAAATCGGATGGCATTGCAGGCATGGGAGAACACAGGGATACAGCCATTGGTACGGGAAAAGCAAGAAGGCATATCGGACTTCTGGTTTGTTGGCGGGGATGCAGGAACAGAGTTCGCCAATGTAATGCATCAATGGCAGAACGGAATGGGGCAAAGCCTGGGTGGGCAAAGTGTTTCGATTGAGATCGGACAGGTCAAAGAAACAGCAGATGTGGACAAAATCATAGCAGCATTGACAGCGAAGCTGCGGGAAGCGCATATGATCAGCGCAAAGAAAGCCAAGGAGGGAGCATCATGGTAGAAGTAATTAGACAGATCGCATTGGATGCTTTGGATCGGGAAAGTTTATCCGATTATGTTGTCGGTTTTGTAACAAGTGCGGAGCCATTGACGATTCAAATAGAAAACGGACCAACATTGACAGCGAGATTTTTGATTCTTTCCGAGCAAGTGACAGAACAGGAAGAGACGGGGAAAATCAGAACATGGACGGAAACAGAAGGGGATCGATGGTCGTTTTATCGCATGATCCGTGAAAAAGGATTGCAAGAGGGAGAGCGGGTGATTCTGGCAAAGGCTGCCGGAGGACAGCAGTATATGGTGTTGGATCGGGTGAAAGGAGGAGGCGTATGATTCCGGAAGGAAAGATAGAAACAGCGGATTTACAAGAGGAAATGCCGTCTTTGACATATCGGATGTCTCCACAGAAGCAGGAGGTCAGAGGGACGCTGGATGGATTGGATGCCGTCCGACAGGCGATTGAAAAAATACTGCAGACGGAACGGTACCGTTATGTGATTTACGACTGGAATTATGGTGTGGAATTCGAAGATTTGTTCGGCAAGCCAGTCAGCTATGTGATACCGGAATTGGAGCGAAGGATTACAGAGGCGCTGTTGACGGATGACAGAATTGAGCAGGTGACGGATTTTTCGTTTGCAGAGGAGAAGAATGAAGTGACGGTGCGGTTTTGCGTTTTTACCACACAGGGAGAGATGCAAATGGAAAGGACGGTGAAACTGGGAAATGTATGAGAGCTATGAAGCGTTGATGGAAAGAAAGCTTGCGATGACACAAGACAAGCGGGATCGTCGTCAGGGAAGTGTCATTTTTGATGCAATGGCACCCAATGCGGCGGAAACGGCTGCGTTTTATGCAGATTTGACTATGCTGGAAGACAGGACGTTTGCGGATACTGCAACGGGAGAGGATTTGACCAGGAGATGTATGGAGCGGGGGATTTTTCGCAAAGAGGCAATCAAAGCGACTTTTTACGGAACTTTTACCGATACGGAAGGAGAACCCTATGAGATAGAGGCAGATACCAGATTTTACATGGAGCCCTATTACTACAGGGTATTATTTCAGGAGGAAGACGGCAGATATGTGCTGGAATGCGAAACGCCGGGAGAGGACGGCAACAGTTATTTAGGGGCGCTGCTGCCATTGGAGCATTTAGAAGGATTGGCGGAAGCGACTCTATCAGAACTGCGCACGGACGGTGAGGATGAAGAAAGCGATGAAATGCTGAGAAAGCGATATATGGAAAGTTTTTCGGCAGATGCATTTGGCGGAAATGTGGCGGATTACAAACAGAAAGTCAGTGCGCTGCAAAACGTGGGCGGTGTAAAGATATATCCGGTTTGGAACGGCGGTGGAACGGTAAAAGTTGTAATCATCGATCAAGGCTGGAAGACGCCGACATCGGTGGAACTGCAGGCGCTTCAAGAGGAAATTGATCCGCAGCAGCGAGGGGAAGGCTATGGTTTGGCACCGATTGGGCATCGTGTGACAGTAGCTGGTGTAACGGAAAAAATATGCCAGATTTCTATGGAAATTACTTGGAAAACAGATGCGGATGCGGAGAGAGGAAAAGCAGAGATACAGGAAAAAATTGCACAATATTTTTTACAGTTGCGTCAGGCATGGGCGGAATCAGAGCATCTGATTGTGAGAATCAGTTATCTGGAATCCGCAGCCCTATCTGCGGCAGATGTTTTGGATGTACAAAATTGCACCATCAATGAAACGGCGGCAAATTTGCAGTTAGGCGCGGACGAAATTCCGGTATTAGGGGAGATTGAGGTGGCAGTATGATGACAGAGCGGTACATGCAGTATTTGCCGGCAACCGTGTCGGAGTATACAGAATTTCAGCGATTAGGTGAAATCGAAGGCGTGATTTTAGAAGAAGAGGCACAGGCAAAAGCACAGTTGGAAGCAAATCAATGGATCCAAACTGCAAGCAGAGCAGGGTTGCTGCGACGGGCAGACATGATGGGGATTGCTGTGTCAGAATCGGATGATACGGAGTGGCTGCGGGAAACGATTCTGTCTTATTGGAACAGTCATAGACCCTATACGTATTTTATGCTGTGTGATTGGTTGGATGGTTTCTGCGGCGCAGAAAATTATCGTGCAAAGTTGGCATATGATGCATATCGTTTGACGATTGTGCTGGAATTAAATCAAAAGGAGAAAAAAGAGCAAATCTTACGGCATTGGAGATTATTGATTCCAGCAAATATTGTGCTGGAGGTGCAGCTGAATACCAATACATATGGAAAGGTTGGTCAGTTGCGGCATCGAACCTTGCAGGAGAATCAATGGACTTATGGAGAAATTCCATTTGTGGATTTACGGGAATATTTGGCGGAATAAAAAAGCCAGTCGGAAAAGGCGCAGGGCACAAACAAAAGGAAGGCAAATGGAAACAGGAGATGGATGTGAAAGAGATCTCCTGTTTTTTGTGTCGATTTTTTGTACAGAAACACATCTGCGGAACGAAATTACTGGATCATACTATAAGGAAAGAAAAATGCGAATATCGAAAAAGAGAGAGGGAACGATAAGAAAAAGCTGAGCTTGTTGCAAAAAAAGGAGAACAGATGGGAAATGCAAGAAAAGAGGAACCGACAGTCCCTACCAAACAAGGAAGGGGCTGTCGGCAAAAGGAGGAATGCACAAAAAATATGGAACTGGAAAGAATTTGCGGTTATGGCTGAAAGTCATGAGAGGGGAAAAAGGAGCAGATAACATGTAGGCATGCAAATATAGTATAGAAATATGTTAAATGCGTGAGGAGCTATGAATAGGAAGAACAAAAGATTCCTTGTATTTTTCAGAAAAAGGCTTGCGAGAATGGCAGGAGTATGGTACAATAACAACACTGTTTGGAATTCATATGGTTGGAAGAACCATTGGAAAATAAATGAGGAGGTTGTACAGAATGTCTACCATTTCGTTGGTGTTATCCGTTGTATTGATCATTTTGTCCGTATTGCTGTGTATTATCATTTTGCTGCAATCCAAGCGTTCTGCTGGATTGGGTGCCATTGGCGGCGGTGGCAGCGCTGACACATATTGGAGCAAAAACAAAGGAAGTTCCATGGAAGGCGCACTGGAAAGATACACGAAGATTGGCGGCGCTTTGTTCATGATTTTGGCGCTGGTGATCAATTTGGTTGGTTAAAAAATGAGAGATGCAGAAATGCGTCTCTTTTTTTGTAGAGCGAAGGGAGCATGGGAACAATGACGGAGAAAGAAGTTATACAGGAGAGAAAACAGAAAATTTTAGGCTGTATGCAGAGCAGTGAGTATGTACCGATGAAGCGCAAGGAAATGCGTATGGTATTAGGGATATCTGAGGAGGATCGCCCAATGTTTGAAGCATTGATTGCAGAATTGATAGCGGAAGGAAAGATATTTGAAACCAGAAGAGGAAAGCTGGCACTGCCGGAAACGCTGCAGATGGGCGTGGGGAGTTTCAGTGCGCATGCAAAAGGATTTGGTTTTGTAACGCCGGAGGATGGCGGGGGAGATGTTTTTATTCCGGCTTCGGAAACAAATGGCGCGATGCACAAAGACAAAGTACTTTATAAAGTAACTGGTGGCGGCGGCAGCGGAAAACGAGCGGAAGGGACCATTCTACGTGTGCTGGATAGGGGGATGCATCGTCTGGTTGGATTGTATGAGCAGGTACAGGGATTTGGCTTTGTGACACCGGATGACAAAAAAATGGCGAAGGATATTTTTATAGCCAAAGAAAACAGCATGGGAGCAGTGACTGGGCATAAGGTTGTAGTAGAAATGACGGATTATGGCAATGAGCGCAGAAGCCCGGAAGGAAAAGTGATTGAAATTTTAGGACATATCCATGACCCGGGTGTAGATATTTTATCGGTGATCCGCAGATATGAATTGGCAGTGGAATTTCCTGCGGAAGTATATCAAGAAATCGAAGATGTGGAAACAGAAGTGTCAGAAGAAGAAATAGCTGGCAGAGAAGATTTGCGGGATGTGCTGACGATTACCATTGACGGTGAGGATGCAAAAGATTTGGATGATGCGGTTTCTCTGAGTGTGCTGCCGAACGGAAATTATGAATTGGGTGTGCATATTGCAGACGTATCCCATTATGTGCGGGAGCATACTGCACTGGACAAAGAGGCGTATGCGCGTGGAACCAGCGTATATTTGGTGGATCGAGTCATTCCTATGCTGCCGCATAAACTGAGCAATGGCATTTGCTCGCTCAATCCACATACGGATCGTTTGACATTAAGCTGTATCATGGAAATTGACCGACGAGGGCAGGTATTGGCACATCAAGTGGTCAACTCCGTCATCCATTCTGATTATCGAATGACTTATACGGCGGTTCAGGATTTATTAGACGGAAAAACGCCGGCGCTGCGGGAACAGTATGCGCAGATCCTTCCGATGTTAGAGGAAATGAACACGCTGCGGACGATATTATGGGAAAGGCGAAAAAAACGCGGTTCGGTGCATTTTGATTTGCCGGAGGCAAAGATCAAATTGGATGAGATGGGAAAGCCAATCGAGATTTTACCGTATGAAAGAAACGATGCCACCAATTTGATTGAGGAGTTTATGCTGATTTGCAATGAAACCATTGCAGAGAATTATTTCTGGCAGGAGATTCCATTTGTGTTCCGGTCGCATCAAGAACCGGATGAGGAGAAGATGGAAAAAATGGAACAGTTTCTGCGTGGCTTCGGGTATCGTGTGCGGAAAAAGGATGGAGAAATTCATCCAAGGGAAATTCAGAAAATATTGGCAGAAGCAGAAGGAAAACCGGAGGAGCGCATTATTACACGGATGGTGTTGCGCAGCATGATGCAGGCAAGATACACGGCGGACAATCAGGGGCATTTTGGATTGGCAGCAAAGTATTACTGCCATTTTACTTCTCCCATCCGTCGGTATCCGGATTTGCAGATTCATCGCTTCATCAAAATGACCTTGGCGGGAGAAATGAGTGGAAAGAAGGAATATGGCTATCGAAAAAAAATGCCGGAAGTAGCACAGCATTGTTCCAAGCGGGAACGGATTGCAGAAGATGCCCAACGGGATACGGAAGCGTTGAAGAAAGTAGAATTTATGCTGGATAAAGTGGGAAAAACATACGAAGGAATCATTTCCGGCGTGACGAACTGGGGGATCTATGTGGAACTTGCCAATACGGTGGAAGGCATGGTCGCGCTGTCCCAAATGGAGGATGATTTTTATCTGTTTGACGAACAAAATATGCAGGTGTTCGGCAGAAGAAACGGAAAAAGTTACCGTTTGGGGGATTTGGTGCAGGTGACTGTGACAAAGGTTTCTCAGGAAGCAGGAACCATTGATTTTGCAATATGTGAGCAGACAGAAAAACTTCGGTAAAAATCGGATGTGTTCCAGCGCTTTGAGCGGAAATGGTACTTTAGAAAACGGAGAGCACGGAGGAAAAAGGGCAAAGGGTTCCATTGGTGCAAAAAGGGAAAATAAGGAATCCATAAAGGAGAGAGGTTATTAGATAGACAGAGCCAGAGAACGTGTGCTGCGCAAGGTTGGCTCTGTCTGCGAGAAGAAGGAAGAGGATTATCAGCGATTGGCAAGAGAACGGGGCGAATGAAAGATAACAAAATTCGCCTGCACCCGATGAGGGAGAGACGAACCAATATTTTGTAAAATATAGAATTTTCTGACAGAGAAATTGTCTTTTTATGAGAAATTTCGTTTTTTCTAAGGCGTATCCTCGTCTTTGGTATAAGTCAAAATGTCCGTGATATCGCAATCTAAGATATTGCACAAGCGGTTTAGGGTATATGTGGTGATACTCTGATTTTTTTTCAGCCGTTGAATTTGTGCGCGACTGATCTTTTCATAGGTAATCAGGTAATAGGTGGAAATTCCTTTTTTCTTCATTGTCTTCCATAAGTTGTCATAAGTGATCATGCTGTAGATCACCTCCCTGTCTTTATTTAAGAGTATGCACAAAATATTGTAAATGGTTTATCTTTTGTGTATGCTCAATATATTGATAAGGAAGCGGGAAGAAATGGAACGGTTTTTGCGATTTTGTGAAAATTTGTAACAGAATCGTCATTTGATTTTTTGGAATTCTATGTTATAATCTATCATGCAGGCGGATACTGTATGAAAAAAGAGAAAGTACAGGTGTGAGTCATGGCAAAGGGAAATGGAACAAAACTGATTGCACAAAATAAAAAAGCATATCATGATTATTTTATTGAAGAAGTATATCAGGCAGGTATTTCTCTGGTCGGCACTGAGGTAAAGAGCCTGCGCGCAGGAAAATGCAGTCTGAAGGAAAGTTATATTCGAGTGGAAAATGGGCAGGCTTTTATTTATCATATGCATATTAGCCCATATGAACAAGGAAATATTTTCAATAAAGATCCACTGCGTACCAGACGGCTTTTGCTGCATAAAAACGAAATCCGCAAGATTGCAGCGCAAGTTCAGGCGGCAGGGTATACTGTGGTACCACTGAAGGTATATTTTGAACGTAGTCTGGTAAAGGTAGATATTGCACTGGCAAAAGGGAAAAAATTGTATGACAAGCGGGAGACCATTGCCAAAAATGACATGCGCCGCCAGGCGGAAAAAGAATTTAAGATTCGAAATCTTACGTTATAAAAGATTGCACAAATGATTGTCACATTACGGGGATGTAATGGTTTCGACGGGAGTCTTGAACGTAGGAATAGCCATCCGCAGTCCGGTGAACTGCGTCAACAAGCCGGAAACTTTTTAAAAAGAAACGACAACAATAAATTAGCATACGCTGCCTAATTGCGGCAGCTGTCAACCCTCGGATTCCTGCCGCCGAGGTGTTTGGCATCGACTTGGCGGGGCACTTTTTCGCTTAAGCTTTGCGGCGGAAAAAGAAAGATGAAGCTACTGAGGGGTACAGCCTGTCAATCGGCGGTACGCTAAGGGAATGACAAAAGATTGACTGTGATGGGAGAGGTTCTTACCGATGGGTTTTCGGACAGGGGTTCGACTCCCCTCATCTCCATGGAATGTTATCGCCGCAGATTCCCCATGACATATGGAAAGAAAGGATACAATGCGGATGAGGGAATTGCGGCGGTGTTTTTGACTGTATGATATGTCAGAAATTGAAAAGGTGAAGCCGGGCTTGAAACAATCAGAACGGGTTCACTTTGTTGTTGTGGAGACCTTTTCTCTAAGGCTCTTTTTTTATACATCGAAAAGTATGTCGTAAGGATTTGTGAAAAGATGGCAGTTGCATTCGGAAAGAAGAGATACGAAGGAATGGACTGATTGGTATCGTTTCAAAACGGCAGCAAGTTGGTGCGGGAAAGAATCCTATCAAATGTCAAATGCCGAGTGTTTGTTTCGTCGTGGTTTTTCCGGTAGAAGAAGGGACAGATGGTGTTATATATTATTAAGGAAAGAAATGGAATGATTTCAGAAAAATACGAGAAAAGGCAATGTATGATTTCTATCCAGAAGCCAAAGCTGACGATAGATTACAGCAGGATCAGGAAGCTGGTTTTGCAGAAACTGGAGGAAAGAAAAGGAGGAACTGTCATGAGAAAGCGAATCATATGGTTTTGTTTTACATGCTTGCTGTGGATCGGCATACTGCCGTTAACAGCATGGGCAGCGGAATATCCATATTTCATTGAAGTGAATTTGACGCAGAATGTGGTGACGGTATATCGCAAAGATGCAGAGGGTGCATATACGATACCGGATCGCGCATTTGTTTGTTCGGTAGGGTCAGATACGCCGACAGGAACTTTTCAAACGTCAGATAAATATGAATGGCGTGCATTGTTTGGCAATGTGTATGGACAGTATGCTACGCGAATTACAGGGCATATTTTATTTCATTCCGTACCTTATGATACCATGTATGATAAAGGTTCTTTGGAATACGAAGAATACAACAAGCTGGGGACATCAGCATCAATGGGATGTATCCGGTTGACGGTGGAAGATGTGAAATGGATTTATGATCACTGTCCGTCGGGTACAACGGTTCGTATGGTAGAAAACAATGATCCATTGCCGATTCAGCCGGAAATGCCGATGAAGCTGGACTTGCAGGACACGGAAAAACGCGGCTGGGACCCCACCGATCCGGATCCGGAAAATCCGTGGAACAACATACTGCCCAATCATGCTAGATTGGAAGACATCAATGTAAAAAGTACGGCGGGAACCTTTGCAGTAGAGGCGTTTTATGGCGACGGGAATTACTACTTGAGCGCAGTGGATGCAAAACGTATCTTTGCGCAATTGGGAAGGACCGTTTCTTTGCCGGCATCCGTTCCTGATGCGATTCGCGCTTCGGATACAACAACCATAGAGATACAGGGAAAAACGGGAGAAGCGGCATACTGTATTTATTGGGGGAAATCCTATTATAAACTGCGGGATTTGGCAGATTTTGCGGATGTTCGGATTTTCTGGAATGAAAAAACGGGAGATATTCTGTTAACAGAAGCCAAAACAGCAGAATGGACGGATGGCGTGATTCTGAGCAGAAATATCGCGCCAGAGCAGCGAACAAGCAGTACAATGGCATAAACGCAACCGTTTGGTAGGGAAGAGAAAGCAGAGAATTCTTAAAATTTTTTGTCAAAGACAGGCATTTGCAACGGTTTTCTTGATTTTTCTTTGCTGTTGTGGTATGATGCACGGGATAACCCCAAAGAAAGAAGGAGCAATATGGGATGGAAAAAATTGATCGTGATTGTGGTTGCAGCAGCGGCAATGGTCACTGGTGCTATCGCCTTATCCATGCATTTGACCAAACAGCAGGAATTGGAGATGGAAGTGACGGATCAGACAGAACAGACCGTTCAGCCGCCGAAAGCAGGCGATACGACGACATGGCAGGATATTGAAAATATGCCGATTTACTATGATGATACGGATGTACTGATGCTTCCGGTACGAAATGTTGTAGAAGGCTTGGGCGGTAGCGTCAAATGGGATGCGGAGAAAAAGGCAACGGAAATTTCATTTTACGGCAAACGGCTGGTTTTGAACCGTGGCAGCCGGGAAGCAGAGTTGAATGGATATGCCATTACGCTGGAGCATGAAGTGGAAGCAATCAACGGTTGTCTATATGTAACAGCAGATGCTTTTTCGGATTATTTTGCAACAGAGGTCATCTGGGACAGTGAGCAGCGGCTGGTTACGGTGAAGACGGGGGATAATACCAAACCGGTGATTGCCGGCAGAGTTCTGGAAGGAAAAGAGGGAGAACGTACCTTTTCGGCAGAGATTCCGGTGATTGTGGGATTGAACGATATCAGCTATGAAAAAAGGCTGAATGAAGATTTGGAAGCCTTTGCCATGGAACATTTGATTTCCTTTGCGGACGTCATTGCAGCAGAAGATGAAACGTTTGGTGCGGAAGCAGAACAAGAGGCGGAAGAAGCGTTGGAGGAGACAGCAGAGGAAGCAGCGGAAGCAGCGGCTGCGGAACAAACGGAAACAGCAGTGCAAACAGAAGAAAGCGAGAACGAGACGCAGAAGATGGCACAAAGCGCAGAACCTCAGCCAAAACAGGTACGATTGGGGTTTTGGAAGGGATACTGCAGTACGGATTTTCTTTCGTTCTATTGGGAAGTGGATACAGACGGTGTGTTGTCTGCGCAAGGAGTGAATATTGACCTTCAGGAACAGAAATATGTTGCGATCAGCGATTTGACGACAACGGAAGATATTGCTTCACAGCTGCATGTTTTTGCGGAACGTGCAGATCTAAACAATTATTATATTTCCCAGCAGAAGGAATGGATTTTGCTTACGAATGATGCCCAAAGCGGCACCTATCAAGCGGTAACCGTGCCGCAGGACTTGACCGGACGCATTTGGAAAGAAAAATATTTACTTTTTATTGCTTGATGAAATGAAAAAGATCTTTCTGAACAAACAGAAGGGTCTTTTTTTGTTACAACGAATGAAAAGATTCTAGTGTTTGATATTTTCATGTCAATGTCAGAAAAAAAGGAATTCTTTTTTCTGTCTTTCTATAAAGGACAGAACCTTGTTGTCATACATAATAATCTGTATTTTTGACGGTAAAAACTGCAAAACGATAATAAATTGCATAAAAATATTTTTTTATACAAGAATGCTTCCGTGAATTCGCACAAACGGTTTTTTGTTAGAAACATAACGTTTTTATTTTGATTTTCTGGTTGAAATCGTGGGCATTTGATTGTATAATAAACGGGAACTTAACGCAGTGCTGCAGTCTGAGGAAAGGGATTGCGTTGTATGACAACGTGAAAATTTTGTCATTCTTCGGACAGGCAGTACGACATGCACGGAATTTCGTGCAGACTTCGGGATTTCCCGATAGCAAAGTTTTGTAAGAAAAAATTTGCAGACAAAACTAAGGAGGAGAGAAAGAAATGTCTAAAGTAATGAAAACGATGGACGGTAACGAAGCTGCTGCATACGCTTCCTATGCGTTTACAGAAGTAGCCGGTATCTTCCCCATCACACCTTCCTCCCCAATGGCTGAAAAAACAGACGATTGGGCGGCAAATGGTAAGAAAAACCTTTTTGGTCAGACCGTAAAGGTTGTAGAAATGCAGTCTGAAGCAGGTGCTTCCGGTACAGTGCATGGTTCCTTGGCAGCTGGTGCGCTGACAACCACTTACACAGCATCTCAGGGTCTGCTGCTGATGATTCCCAACATGTATAAAATCTCCGGGGAACTGCTTCCCGGCGTGTTCCATGTAACAGCACGTGCGCTGGCAGCACATGCGCTGTCCATCTTCGGCGACCATTCCGACGTTATGGCTTGTCGTCAGACAGGTTTTGCAATGTTGGTTTCCAACAGCGTTCAGGAAGTAATGGACTTGGGCTGTGTAGCGCATTTGTCCGCAATCAAAGGCAGAGTACCTTTCCTGCACTTCTTTGACGGTTTCAGAACCAGCCATGAAATTCAGAAAATTGAATGCATCGACTATGATGATTTGGCAAAAATCATTGATATGGATGCGGTAAACAAATTCAAAAGAAATGCGCTGAACCCGGAACATCCCGTAATCAGAGGTACTGCGCAGAACCCGGATATTTACTTCCAGGCCAGAGAATCCGCAAACAAATATTATGATGCACTGCCTGCAGTGGTAGAAGAATATTTGGGCGAAATCAACAAAATTACAGGAAGAGATTACAAACTGTTTAACTACTATGGTGCGCCTGACGCAGACAGAGTGATCGTAGCAATGGGTTCTGCTTGTGAAGCAATCGAAGAAACCATTGATTACTTGGCAGCAAAAGGTGAAAAAGTTGGTCTGGTAAAAGTGCATCTGTTCCGGCCTTTCGTTGCAGAAAAACTGCTGGAAGCAATTCCCAAAACAGTTAAGAAAATTGCTGTTCTGGACAGAACAAAAGAACCTGGTGCACAGGGCGAACCGCTGTACATGGACGTTTGTACTGCCATGTTTGAAGCAGAAAATGCTCCCGTTGTGGTAGGCGGTCGTTATGGTCTGGGTTCCAAAGACGTAACTCCTGCACAGTTCATTGCGGTATATGCAAATCTGGCTTTGGATAAACCCAAAAACCACTTCACGATCGGTATTGTGGACGACGTAACCAACCACTCTCTGGAAGTTGGCGAAGAAGTAAACGTAACTGGTGATGACGGCACAATCAGCTGCAAATTCTGGGGTCTGGGCGCAGACGGTACCGTTGGCGCAAACAAAAACTCCATCAAAATCATCGGCGACCATACCGATATGTATGCACAGGCTTACTTCAGCTATGACTCCAAAAAGTCCGGCGGTATCACACAGAGCCACCTGCGTTTTGGTCATAAACCCATCCGTTCCACCTATCTGGTAAAAACAGCAGACTTCGTTGCTTGTCACAAACAGGAATATGTAAATCTGTATGATATGGTTTCTGAACTGAACGAAGGCGGCACCTTCCTGCTGAATACCACATGGACTGTGGATGAACTGGAACAGCACCTGCCTGCAAAACTGAAAAGACAGCTGGCAGCGAAAAAAGCGAACTTCTATATCATCAACGGTACAGAAATCGCAAAAGAAATCGGTCTGGGCAACAGAATCAATACTGTATTGCAGGCTGCATTCTTTAAGCTGGCAAACATCATCCCCATTGAACAGGCTGTAGAATATATGAAAGCCGCAATCACAAAATCTTATGGCAAAAAAGGCGATACCATCCTGAACATGAACTATGCTGCAGTAGACCGCGGCGTAGACGGTGCAGTGAAGGTGGAAATCCCTGCTTCTTGGGCAGATGCAGTAGATACAGAAACTGCAGCAGCAAGAAAATCCACAGAATTTGTGGACAAAGTAGTGATTCCGATGAATGCGCAGGAAGGCGATAAACTGCCTGTTTCTGCATTTGCCGGCAGAGAAGACGGCACATTCCCTTGCGGTACAGCTGCTTATGAAAAACGTGGGGTAGCGGTAGATGTTCCGGAATGGATTCCCGAAAATTGTATCCAGTGTAACCAGTGCTCTTATGTATGTCCGCATGCTTCCATCCGTCCGGTTCTGCTGACAGAAGAAGAAGTAGCAAAAGCTCCGGAAGGCTTTACAGCCGTAGACGCAAAAGGCGGCGCTGCATTTGCAGGTCTGAAATACAGAATGCAGGTTTCCGCTCTGGACTGCTTGGGCTGCGGCAGCTGTGCAGAAGTATGCCCGGCTCCCAATAAAGCGCTGGTGATGAAACCTCTGGCTACACAGGAAGCAGAAATCGCAAACTGGGATTATGCGATGGACGAAGTAGCGCCCAAAGCAAACCCGATGGGCAAAGGCTCCGTCAAAGGCAGCCAGTTCGAACAGCCTCTGCTGGAATTCTCCGGCGCATGTGCAGGCTGCGGCGAAACACCTTATGCAAAACTGGTAACACAGCTGTTTGGTGATAGAATGTATGTTGCAAACGCAACCGGCTGCTCCTCTATCTGGGGTGGTTCTGCACCTTCTATGCCTTATACAACCAATAAAGACGGCCGTGGTCCCGCTTGGGCAAACTCTCTGTTCGAAGACAATGCGGAATATGGTCTGGGTATGGCTTCCGCTGTAAAACAGATGAGAAACGGTCTGAAAGATAAACTGGAAAACCTGAAAGCAATCGACGCTTCCGTAGCTGGCGTAGTAGACGCTTGGGTAGATACCATGTATGATGGTGAAAAATCCAGAGCAGCTTCCGACGCACTGGTAGCAGCGCTGGAAAGCTATGCAGGTACTGACGCAGAAGCAAAGAACATTGTTTCCTATGTACTGGAAAACAAAGATCAGCTGGTGAAAAAATCTCAGTGGATCTTCGGTGGTGACGGCTGGGCGTACGACATCGGTTATGGCGGTCTGGACCACGTACTGGCTTCTGGTGAAGATGTAAACGTTCTGGTATTCGATACAGAAGTTTACTCTAACACAGGCGGTCAGGCTTCCAAAGCAACTCCTGCTGGTGCAGTTGCACAGTTTGCAGCTTCTGGTAAGAGAATTAAAAAGAAAGACCTGGGTATGATGGCAATGAGCTATGGCTACGTTTACGTTGCACAGGTTGCAATGGGCGCAGACAAGAATCAGCTGGTGAAAGCGCTGATGGAAGCAGAAAGCTATCCCGGTCCTTCCTTGATCATCGCTTACGCTCCTTGTATCAACCATGGTCTGAAAGGCGGCATGAGCGGTGCGCAGAACGAAATCAAACGCGCAGTAGAAGCAGGTTACTGGCATATGTACAGATTCAATCCTGCACTGAAAGAAGAAGGAAAGAATCCGTTCACACTGGATTCCAAAGAACCGACCGCAAGCTTCAGAGATTTCCTGTTGAGCGAAGTTCGTTACAGCGCTTTGCAGAGAACATTCCCTGAAGTTGCAGAACAGCTGTTTGAAGAATCCGAAAAGAACGCGAAAGAAAGACTGGAAAACTACAAGAGACTGGCAAACCAATAAGCGGTTTTACAGGGCTTTGGTAGAGTCTGAAGTATAACAGAAAGGGTACTCTTTTCTAGCGTATTTGCTGGAAAGAGTACCCTTTTTTATGTTTGTTTCTGCCGCAGCGCCAGCATATTTTGTGCCATATGCAGCAGAAGTTCCTGCTCGGTATGAGTCAGTTGATGATAAATCTGAAGAAAAGTGTCAAATGCTGGTTCTGCATTTTGTTGTGATGCGCAAGGCTGCCCGAGCAAGGTATCTGTGCTGACTTCCAAATATGCTGCGATTTTCAGCAGGGTATCCAAAGAAGGTTCATTTCTTCCGGATTCATAGTTCGCAATTGCAGTGCTGCCAAAGCCCAAAGCATCTGCCAACGTTTTTGTTTGATCCCTTTTTGTTTGCGCAGCGTTTTTAATTGTTCTGAAAATGCTGACATACATTTCACCTCCGTCGGATTGGTCATTTTCAGATAGATTTTTCTTTATTATAGATAAATATTTCAGTATATTCAATCCTCATTTTTGCCATGATAATAAAGGTAGCATATTGAGAGGGGTGGTTGATTGATTAGTTATGCACCGTTATGGCAAACGATGATGCGGAAAAATGTTACCACATATACATTGATCAGCAAATATAATATAAACCCTCGGACAATTTATCAATTAAAGCATAACCAATCCATTACCATGCATACATTGGAACGGATTTGCCGTATTTTGGGCTGTACACCGAATGAAGTGGTCGCTTTTGTATCACAAGGGGAAGAAGTGTAAAAACGCAGACGATACAAAGAAGAAAGTCGGGCGTTTTTCTTTTTTCTGATGGAATATTACAATTTTATTCAGATTGGAAAAATCCCTTTTTTCTGACGGAAAAATAGTGTATACTCTTGCTATGAAGGAAAGAAAAGAGGGAAAGTCAGAATGCGGGAAATATGGAAAGACTGCAAGCGAATTGTGATAAAAGTAGGAACGGCAACCATTACATATCCCAATGGCAGATTAAACTTGAAACGGATCGAGGAATTGGCATGGGTGCTGACGGATCTGCGCAATCGCGGTATGGATGTGACGCTGGTCACCAGTGGCGCCATTGGTGTAGGTGCGGCACGGATGTCTATGCCTGCCCGACCGACCATTATGAAAGAAAAGCAGGCGGCAGCTGCAGTCGGTCAGGCGGTATTGATGCAGATTTATCATAATTTTTTCGATCGATATAACCAGACGGTTGCACAGATATTGCTGACAAAAGAAGAAATGGGAACTGCAGAGCGATATTCCAATACCCATAATACGTTTGAAACATTGTTTGCCATGGATGTCATTCCAATTGTCAATGCCAATGACACCATTTCTACATATGAAATCGAATTTTCGGATAACGACCGATTGTCTGCAATGGTAGCGGAGGTAGTACATGCAGACTTGCTGGTATTGCTGACGGATATTGATGCGCTGTATGATAAAAATCCAAGAGAGCATACAGATGCCAAGCGGATTCCCTATGTGGAAACGGTGACGCCGGACATTGAAAAAATGGCCAGCGGCAAAGGTTCTGCATTTAGTGTAGGCGGTATGCAAACGAAGCTGGAAGCGGCGAAAATCTGTGAAAAGTCAGGGATTGCAATGGTGATTGCACATGGTGAGGACCCTACGGTGATTCATCGTATTTTGGAGGGTGAAGATGTGGGGACTTGTTTTGGAAAGAGTAAAAGGAGCGATAGTGTATGAGTTTTTGTCCAAAATGCGGCAGAGAAATTGTAGATGAATCTTTGGGATGCCCGATTTGCAGCGTGAAGGCGCAGGAACAGGAACAACTGGAGTCTGGTACACAGATGGAAGAAAAGGCAGAAGAGGTACATTCCTTTACGGTGGAGGATGCAAAGGGTACCTATCAGCGGTTCGAAAGCAAACAGTCCGAAGGCGGAACGTGGAGCCAGGGAGGAGAAAATAAGTCCTATGAACCGGTTCCGGAGCAAGGACTGCATCCTGCGTTGAAAGTGATTATCATTGTCTTGATTATTTTAGTTGGTGGCATTGGCGCAATCGCGGGGTTGATTGCCGGGATTATTTTGATGAAAAGCCCGATTGAGGATAACCAGAAATTTGGGAAAATCGTGACGATTGTCAGTGCGGTGATGCTGGCACTGAGCCTGATCTGCTGCTTAATGGGCGGATTCCTGTATACCATTCCGTTTCTGACTTATTATTAAGCGCCATGGATGTGTTTGCATTTTTTGGTTCTTCGGTCTGCCATCAGATGGCGGAGCGCAGTTTTTTTTGGGGCAGCCTGCAAAGTCCAGTATGTGCGCGCTGCACTGGAATTGAAGCCGGAATTGTGTTTGGTGTCCTTTTTTTCTGGCTGAGCGGACGAAAGGACGGCAATCGACCGTTTTTTGCTCCAACGGCAGTGCTGCTGGCGGTTTCGTTCTTGCCCATTGCAGTAGATGGTGTTGGCAGCTATCTCGGTTTTTGGGAAAGCACACAACTGCGCAGAGTGGTGACGGGCGCGATGGCAGGGTATACCATTGTGCCTTGGTTTCTGTTAGCAGGGAATTTTCAGCCGGGCAAAGAAAATGTCAAACCGATTTTCCGTCATATTGGGGAACCGTTGCTGTTGCTTTTGGCGACATTGCTCTATGGGCTTGCCGTTTGGATGGGATATGTGCCATATGTATTGGCAGGGCTGATTACAACAGTGGGGATCCTCTGTTTTTATGGCGGGTTTTGGTATTTGCTGCTGCGGCTTTGCTGTACAGGCAGGCGTCTGCCATTCATCCGTTTGGCATTGTGCGGCGGCGGGGCAACGGCGACAGGAATTGCTGTGTTGATACAAAATCTAACGTTGTAACAAAGAAAAAGCTGGTTTTTTTCGTTATTCTCAGTATAATGAAAAGAAACGGCTTTTTTTTGCAGAAGATAGAAAATCAAGGAGGCAGGGTATGAGCGTATTGACAGAAATGGGAAAACAGGCGAAAGAGGCAGCAGTTGTGCTGGCGGTATTGCCTACGCCGAAAAAAAATCAGGCGCTGCGTCATGCGGCAGATGCGTTGCTGGAGGCACAGGCGGAAATCTTGGATGCGAATGCGAAGGATGTGGCTGCGGCAAAAGCTGCAGGCATCAAGGGGGCGTTTATCGATCGACTGACATTGAACGAAAAAAGAGTCTGGGAGATGGCGGAAGGATTGCGGCAGGTGGCAGCCTTGGAAGATCCCGTTGGGAAGGTATTGTTTATGAAAACATTGGATAACGGCTTGATTGTTGGTCAGAAACGGGTACCAATGGGAGTGATTGGCATTATTTTTGAAGCCAGACCGAATGTTACGGCAGATGCTTTCGGCTTATGCTTGAAAGCCGGCAGTGCGGTGATTTTGCGCGGCGGAAAAGAAGCCATCACGACGAATAAGACAGTGGTGTCCATTTTCCAGAAAGCGTTGGAAGAAGAAGGACTGCCTGCGGCAGCGGTACAAATTGTGCAGGATACCGATCGGCAGACGGCGAATGAGATGATGCGTCTGAACGGATATATCGATGTCCTGATCCCACGCGGCGGTGCGGGACTGATCCGGTCTGTTGTGGAAAACAGTACCGTGCCCGTGATTCAGACAGGGGTAGGAAACTGCCATGTTTATGTGGATGAGACGGCAGATTTGGATAAAGCAACTCGGATTGTGATCAATGCCAAGACCCAGCGACCGGGCGTATGTAATGCCTGTGAGAGTCTGTTGGTGCATGAGAGCTTAAAAGATACCTTCCTGCCAATGATCGGGAAAGCATTACAGGAAAAACAGGTCGAGGTGCGCGGGGATGCGGATACCTGCGCCCGTGTGCCCGGTGCGGTGCCGGCAACGGAAGAAGACTGGGCAACAGAATATGAGGATTATATCATTTCTACGCGCGTGGTCAAGAATTTGGATGAAGCATTGGCACATATTCGAACATATTCCACCGGTCATTCGGAAGCCATCGTAACGGAAAATTATACCAACGCCCAGCGCTTCCTCAACGAAGTGGATGCGGCGGCAGTTTATGTGAATGCATCTACCCGTTTTACGGATGGCGGGCAGTTTGGATTTGGTGCAGAAATTGGGATCAGCACCCAGAAGCTGCATGCAAGAGGACCGATGGGGCTGACGGAGTTGACCACGACAAAATACATCATTTACGGCAGCGGGCAGATTCGGGAATGACCAGAGAAAGGAAGCGGTGCAATGCGAGTGGCAATATTGGGCGCAGGCGGTGTGGGGGCGACCGTAGCCGGTGCGCTGAACCATGATCCGAATATGGAACTGATACTGATAGCCAGAGGAGAAACCAAACGGCTGACACAGGAAAGAGGATGGATCTTGGAGTCGGAAAAGTTGGGCAATCAAGTCATACATCCTGCGCTGATTAGTGAGGATCCGACAGAAATTGGTACAGTGGATGTATTGATATTGGCATGCAAGAGCTTTTCCGTGCCGGAGGTTTGTGAGCGGTATCGTGATGTAGTACGGGAGGATACGCTGGTGATTCCCCTGCAAAATGGCGTGCAGACAACGGCACAGGCAGAAGCGGCACTAGGCAGAGGGCAGATTGCGCATGGATTGATTTATTGCCTTTCTCAATCGACAGAAAAGGGGAAGGTAGTCAATATGGGAGAACTGCTGCGTGCGGCGTTTGGATTTCCGGACGGCAGAAAGAGCGAGCGGGCGGAAGCATTGGCGGCAGGTATGCGCAAAGGCGGGTTGCCGACTGTATATACAGCGGATATTCTGCAGATGGTATGGGAAAAATTTATGATGATCTGTGGAAACAGCTGCGCCTTTTTGTATTATGATTGTCCGTCGGGCGGGATTACCGCGGATCAGAGGCGCATGCAGTTTTTGAAAGGGACCTATGAGGATATTCTTCGTCTGGCGGCGAGGGAAGGCGTCGTACTGCCAGAGGATATTGTGGCGCGGTATCTGCAGGAGTTTGCACAAATGCCGCCGACGGCAACCTCTTCTTTGTATCGGGATATCCGTGACAAAGTGCCAAACAATGAATTGGAACAGATTGTGGGCAATGCAGTCAGAATGGCGCGGAAAAACGGAATTCAGATACCGTTTGTTGCGGCGGCATATGATAAAACATTGCAGACGAAGCTGTGGTGAAAAAGCCGAAAACAGGTATGGAGCATCGGGAATGGCATAACGAGAAATACGGCGGAATGGATGCGGCAAAACGGCGTCTGTTCCGCTGATTTTTTGGAAAAGACGGTGCAATGGTTCGGTCAGACGTCATGGAATTGGGAAAGGAAGCTGCATGCAGAAAAAAGCGGGAATGCTTAGAAAGGAGAAAGCAGGAATTTCTATAATAATACAACTGGATATGCGGGATTCTTTGGGCAAACAAAAGAGAACAGAGACGGAGAAATACAGTGAAAAGGAGCAATCACCGGTTTCGCTGTTTTTTTGAAGAAAGCCGGAGGTGAGAACGAGGGACAAGGGCTGTATCATGTTCTTATGGATGAAAGAAAGAGGAAAGAGCGGGAGGAGAACAGCGGGGCGGCAGAAATGCAGAGCAGGATAAATACGGATGTTTTTCAGAACAACTGCTCTGTGACGGGAGGAACAAAAGTTACGGAGAAAGCAAAAAAGCCTTCCCCTCGGAAGACTCTTTTTATACAGAAATTAGATAGCGCGTGTAATTTTGTTTGCGCGCATGCATCTTGTGCAAACGTAGATAGATTTGACATTGCCGCTTGCTTCAACGATTTTGATTTTCTTTACATTGGGTTTCCATTTTCTGTTTGCACGTCTACTAACCTGACTACGGTTAATGCTGATTCTATGACCTGTCATTTGGCCTTTTTCACAAATCTCACATTTAGCCATTGCTATGCACCTCCTTGCCTGCT
>ERZ1643247.880-NODE-880-length-32290-cov-5.235396_pt1 | contig 32290 bp, 23 predicted proteins | sample MGYA00579264_ERZ1643247 | MGnify/ENA primary metagenome ERZ1643247 (study PRJEB29033, sample SAMEA4952262) | chicken gut metagenome | biome: Broiler Chicken; feature: Gastrointestinal Tract; material: Caecum | place: Ireland | collected 2018 | study: Broiler... | reverse complement strand
GGCAAAATCAAATTTCGGAGGTTTCTGTCATGGAAATGTTGGTAACTAAGTTCTCGAAAGGGAAATACGCGAATGAATCGGAATTGTTTTCCGAACCTATCTCGGAAGACAACGCCAAACTCATGGGCGAGATGATCGCTTTACAGGCATTGCGTACCGTCAAAAAATACGATTTCAGAATCGCAGACAAACTGTATATCGGTTTAATCAAAGACCTGCACCATATGAACGAAGTCGGATATATCGTATCGGACGGCTATGACGTAGCCCAGACCGCCATCTGCTTCCTGTATCAATTCGTCGGAAGAAAGGTATCGGAGATTTACGGCAAAGACCGCAAAGGCAAGGAGATCACGATAAAACTTGCCTGTTATCGGGAAGTAAACCATTTCATTGACCTTTTGCGAAACAGACCGGACAGACGCGGGACGATTGTAGAATCCATAGACTTTACGGACTATAAGGCTCTGCCCATGGATCCTGTCAACTGCTTTGAACACGAGCAGACCGATTATACCAAATATGATGAACTTATAGGGGCGTTACAGTTATCCGCATTGGAACTTGCTATCCTTGACTGTTACATGAACGGCATGGTGCAATCGGAGGTTTGTGCCGAACTCGGTATCGGCAGAGGAAGAATCAATTCCCGAAAAGCCAGCATCCGTAAAAGATATACTGCCTGTTTCGGTCAATATAATTGATAAAAATATGAAAAAGGACTTGAATCAAATGGCAGAATACTATCGCAACATCTTCGCTCTCGGCGATAAAATCGTTTCCTATCGCCGAAAGAAAAACGGCGTCTTTGAAGCACGCTATCACCGCAACGGCATCGATATCGAAGTCTCCTCCAAAGACCTCGCCGTTCTCAAACAAAAATTTGTCGACGCACTCAATAATCTCGCCGCCAACGCTTCCGTGAAGGCTAAATCCTATTATACCGTCCGCTTCAACGATTTCGCAAGGTCTTGGCTGAGTATCAAAGAAAAAACCACCAAACCTCTCACCTTTCGGGAATACAAGCGCTTATTCGAGCACGACATCTCCCCCCGCCTTCGACGGCAAAACCCTTTCCGACATCGACAGAGATTTTCTGCAAAACTTTCTCTTCCGATACGTAGACAATGGCAAACACCGCACCGCGAAAAAATTACAGCTTATCCTGCGCTGTATCTTCGACCTCGTCTCCGATGACTATAAATTCAATTCCCCCATGGCAAAAATCGTATTGCCCAAACATCAACGCAAAAAAGGCTGTGCCTTTACTTTCGCGGAAGAAAAACAGCTCGTCGATTACTGCACCTCTCACCCCGAGCTTGCCGCTTCGGACACTCTGCTTGTTCTGCTTTATACCGGTATGCGAAGAAGCGAATTACAAACGCTCCGCGTCCTTGACGAGAATTGGCTGGAATGCGACACCAGCAAAGAAAAAATGGGTCGGGACGTCGTTCCCCGTAAAATCTCCGTTACTCCCATGCTGCGCAAAGTCCTGCCCTATATCGACTTTGAAAAGGCGAAAAAAACAAATCTCAATACCATCAATACGATGATCAAACGACTCTTTCCTCATCACCATACTCACGAACTTCGGTACACCTTCATCACCCGTTGCAAGGAATGTGGCATCAACCACGAACTCGTCATGTTGTGGGACGGGCATTCCTTTGATAAAGACGTTAAAACTTCCGCCGTAGATCGAGGCTATACCGATTACTCGGAAAAATACGCCCTTTCCGAAGCCGCTAAATTTGAGTACGATTTATAAAACCGATTTTACCTTAAACACATCTCATATACGACATAAAAAACCGGCGATTTGGTCCCAAATTGGTCCCAAATCGCCGGTTTTCTGTTATCTTTTTGAGAACTATTTTCATGTATTCACAATGAAATCCGTATGAAATAAGAGAGCTATTATCGTTTTCAGATAATGACTCTCAAAATGGCTTTCTTGAACGAAATGACTACAGTCTCTATCTTCTACTCTTTGAGAATATTTTAAAGGTCAGTAAATTGCATTGATTTTTTAGCCACCTTTTTGGAACACTATCAAAAGAACATGAACCAGTTTCTATCATCCGTCGAACTTGTAACATTCCCTCTATCAAAGTTTTTTGTTATAATTTTGCTTACTATTATAAAAAGGAGCAATATTATGAACAAACACCCGGAAGAAACAAAGGCAATCGTTGTTAACAGATATATAAATGGCGAACAGATTGCAAAAATCTCTCATGACATGAATGTATCCAGAACGACGGTTTATGCATGGATCAAACAGCACAATTATTCCTTTAATAAAGCCAAGACACTAAATTTTCGTTATCTTCATGATCTGAAACAAAAATGCAACAGACAACAAAAAATCATCGAGATACTCAAGCGTTCTTCATACAGCCCTATCGCACCATTATCAAAAAGATACGAAGTAATAAAAGCCCTTTCTCTTGAATGTAATGTTAACATTTTATGCGAGGCGCTTAATGTTGCAAAAGGCAGTTATTACAATCATGTATTACGCAATAAAAACGGAGATACACAAGCTGCTAAAAAGCGATCCGAAATGCTGCTGATCATTGAACAAATTTTTCACGAACATAATGAAATTTTCGGGAGCAGAAAAATTTATGCAATTTTAAAAGACCACGGCTATGCCATATCGAAATCTTCCGTCGCTAAAATCATGCACCAAAACGGATTGTTCTCAATCCGAACCTGCGCAAAAACACTTTACAAGCAACAATTGGAACGTAAACAGAATATACTCCAACAACAATTTCATGTAACCCGCCCTAATGAAGTTTGGGTAAGCGATGTTACATACTTCAGCATATTTAACAGAATGTATTATATATGTGTTGTTTTAGATTTGTATGCGAGAAAAGTGATTGCACATAAAATATCCAGACACAACAGTACGCAACTTACAAAAGCGACTGCAAAAATGGCCTATAAAAAGAGAACTCCCTCTGCTTCACTGCTTTTTCATAGCGACCAAGGAAGCAACTACACATCGATCGAATTTAGAAAATATCTGAAAAGTATCAACTTAACACAATCATTTTCAGTCCGGGAATGCCTTATGACAATTCCGTTATGGAATCATCCTTTGGAAGTTTTAAGTGTGATGCATTATACCGGTATCGCTTCAAAACAGAAAAGGACTTTTTCGAGGGCGTCGAAACATACATGACCTTCTATAATAATAAACGACCGCATTCTATTCTCATGAACTAGACACCGGATAAGTTTGAAGCCAATTTTTTCAGTAAATATCAATAAAATATCCATACTGAAAAAGAACAATTAAAGTTCGAAAATGAAACGACTAATTCTTTCTTAACATCTTTTTTGGATTTTCCCAAAAAGAATGTTCAATTTGTAAAATATTATATCTTTGATTATGGAAAGACCTTGAAATTGAACATCTATAGTTCATATTTCAAGGTCTTTTCAATTTCAAAAAATAATTCTTTATTTTAATTGGACTATCTTTCCAACGTATCCAAAACATTATTAATACGACAGTTTCGTTGTTCAACATTATCTAAATAAGGAACAACTTTTTCTTCAATGAAAATCTCATGTGTGTTCTGATGAAATTTTATTGTTCTATTTATAATTTGCTTTACTCCAAGTCCGAGCATCCACTGCTGTAAAATAACAGCTTAATACTTTAAGTATGCTTCCTTTCCTATATCACGTCTACTTTCATCCTTATCCCAGTTGAAAAGCTTATGGAGTTTTATTAAAAACGACCATACATTTTTATAACTAATCTTTTTGGGATCGCTAAGTTGAGACATTTTAATTTCATTATCTACAGTTTGTATCTGATCTGGCGTTATATTTATGTCATCTTGCACACATGTATTATTCTCAAATATATAGACCTTGAAATATGAACTATAAATGTTCAATTTCAAGGTCTATTCACCCTTCAGCTTTTCATTTTTTATAGAAAAACTCAGACGAAAGCGTCCTCTCGCTGTCAGGCCCGACCATTGCCGAAAACGCTCCCTCTTCTACGATAAAGTTATTCTTTTCATCGTAAAACTTTAACATTTCTTCCGTGATTTCAAACGTCACTTCCTTGATTTCCCGCGGAGAAAGCCCCACTTTTCGGAATCCTTTCAATTCTTTAACGGGACGAACCAACGAAGCGATTTTATCGCGAATATACAGCTGCACGATCTCTTCCCCATAACAACTTCCCGTATTTTCGACAATGACGCTCGCCTTAATACTGCTGCCAGGCCGCATAACCGTATCAGACAGTCTCAACTCCGAATAACGGTAATTTGTGTAGCTGAGGCCGTATCCGAACGGATACAGGGGCGCATTTATCACATCGAGATACCTGCTTAGAAACGGACACCCTTCCAGCACGTCCTTTTCCTTCGGCCGACCCGTATTGAAGTGATTATAATAAACGGGACATTGTCCTGTCTTTCGGGGAAAGCTCATCGTAAGTTTTCCGGAAGGATTCGTTTTGCCGTATAAAAGATTAGCAATCGCGTTTCCGCCCTCGACCCCAGGCTGCCATACGTACAATATCGCATCTACCAGTTCCTGCATCTCGGTCAGTACCTGCGGCCTGCCGCCGAAAACGACCGCTACGAGCGGTTTATGTAACTTTTTCAGGCATTTCAGCAATTTCATCTGTGCCCTTGGAAGTTCCAATTCTGCCCTTGAAGCCGATTCTCCCGTACAGTCGGACATTTCACCGACACAGGCGATAATCGTCCCGGCGTTCTCCGCGCATCTGACCGCACTTTCCTCGTCCGGCTCTCCGGCACCGTTCAGGCGTGCGGAACAGCATTTTGCCGATGGAATTTTGCGGGACAGCAATCTTTCCAAGCCCTCGCGCACGCAAACGGAGTCTTCTTTTCGACCGAAACCTTCCCATGCTCCCAAAATATGCTTTTCTTCCGCAAACGGGCCGACGAGCGCGATCTCCGTCCCTTCGGACAACGGCAAAACCCCGTCGTTTTTCAGAAGGACGCAGGCCTTTTCGGCTGCTTGTCTAGCCAGTTCTCGATTTTGCGGGCTTAAAAAAGTCTCTTCCGCTTTTTCCGCGTCGGTGTCTTTTACGGGATTTTCAAAAAGCCCCAATTTATCTTTCAGCGCCAAAACACGCTTCACCATCCGATCGACCTTTTCTTCGGGGACTTTTCCTTCCGCAACCAAATCGGGAAGATGATGAATATAAGCGGAAGACATCATTTCGATATCGATTTCGTTATTCGCCGCCGTTTCGGCGCAGGCTTTTTCGTCTTCCAAATAGCCGTGCGCAATCATTTCTTTTACGGCACCGTAATCGCTTATGACGACGCCGTCGAAATTCAATTGGTCGCGCAGCAGGTCGATCAGAAGATCTTTATGCCCGTTTACGGGAATCCCGTTCAGAAGATTGAACGACGTCATGACCATTTCCGGTTTTTCTTTCAGACATTCGATATACGCGCGCAGATAATACTCCCTTAAATTTCTGTCGCTGATATCAGTGGTATTATATTCTTTTCCCGCTTCCGCAGCTCCGTATCCCGCAAAATGTTTGACACAGCAGGCGATTCCGCCTTTATGGTATCCGCGTATAAAGGCCTTGCCCATTTCTCCGTTGAGAAACGGGTCTTCCCCCGTCGATTCCATGACACGCCCCCACCGCGCGTCTCGCACCAAATCTACCATAGGCGCAAACGTTACATTTACCCCGCTGAATTTTGCTTCTATCGCCGACATCTCGGCACAAGCTTCGACAAGCTCCGGATCAAACGTGCAACCCATGGCAAGAGGAATGGGATATATCGTTCTGTAACCGTGTATAATATCCTGCATAAATATCAGCGGAATCCGATTTCCGGATTTCCGAAGATAATTCTCCTGTATTTCCAAAGCTTCTTCCGCGCCGCAGAAATTCAGCACGGAACCCAATCCGAACATGTCTTCTTCCCGCAATCCCAGCGATTCGTCCCCGCCCGTAATCGAAGATTTCGTATCCTCTTTCAAAAGAGCGGCATTGCCCTGCGTGAGTTGGCGTGCCTTATCGTTCAGGTTCATTTTTCCGATCATTGAATCCAGCTTATCCCTTTTCATTTCTTCCTTTCGTCTCTCCTTCTGATTTTTTGCGGCGGTCAAAAAAATTTATCCGGCAAGGAGATTTTTTCATTGCCGGATAAATTTATCTCACCGCATCCTTTATTCAGCCGTCTTTCTGCCGAACGTGACTTTCCCGTCCGCATCTTTTCCCCAATACTCGGACCAGCCGTCCGCCGCGGGAAATTCTACGTTTGCGGAAATAAATTTCTCCCAATCGGGATAATGCACGACTTTATTGGCCGAATCTCTCACCCAATCAGCATTTCCCACTTCGTATGTGTTCCTCAACGTACCCTGGTTATCTCCCGAGATTCCGTTGAATTGTCCTTCGTCCCCGGCTTCCCATTGTTTGTTCGTTTCCACGAAGCAATTTTCCACCGTCCCATAGTTCGTCTGCGTCAAAACCCCGCGCCAACGGAAAACGATCACTTTTACGACGGAAACCGAAACATATACGTTGGAAATCGTACCGTAATTCATGCCGACAAGAAAAGTATTCGCATTCTCACCCAGCATTTCGGAATTTTTGAATCCGATATTTCTGATGACGGCGTCTGCGGTCGTTTCCAAAATAAATCCCGCATCCCAACCGTCAATTTTTAATCCGTTGATCGACCATCCGCGTCCGTCCAAAGTACCGCTGAATTTTTCGGACCAACCGCCGCCTCCGTTTGCCGCATCCCAGGTTCCTCCGACGGCCGTCCAAGTATCGTTATATTCGATATCCGCGCCCAGTACGAAATAGCCGTCCAGATCCACTCCGCCCGTCGCGGGATGAAATACTTCGTCGAGCTCCGCCTTCGTGGAAATGACTTTCGTGATAATTTCAGCAGGAACTTTGCATTCCGCATTTTTTGTCAGCACGAGCAACTGCTGTTTTCCGTGGCCGATTTCATCCAATTTATTTACATCGAGCACGATCTCCCCGTCGTTGGACAAGAGTACTTCGGTTCCTCCGATCGTAACGGATTCGACCGTATCGCCGCTTTCCGGCGAGAAGGGAAGTTTCAGCTTTCCGGCAGAATCGCCGCTCGTTTCGACATCCACCGACTCGCCGATATTCACAACCGCGCGCGATACGTCCACATAAATTTCCAAACTGTATTCCCTGCCGTCCCCGGCGGTATAAGAAACGGTCACGACCGCCGTTCCCTGCGATTTTGCCGTAATCACGCCGTTTTCGATATTCACTACCTCTTGATTATCGGCGGACCAAACAAATTCCGCGCCTTCTATCTCGGCTCCGTTTTCATAAACGGATACGAGCGCTTCGAAAGAGGTTTTCAGCTCCGTTTCCTCCATCCCCTCGACACTGTCGGACATAATCAGAGAAACCGCATATTTTCCTTCGTCCGAAGGCATTCTGTCATCCAACTCCATCACGACGTCGGAAATGACATTGACGGCAATCGTCTCTTTCAACGGCACTCCGTTATAATTCCCGCTGACCACGACAACTGTTTGTCCGTAATTCACCGCGGTAAGTTCTGCCTGCTCATCCGATACTTCGGCCACGGAAACCACTTCTGCGTTTTCGCTTTCGAAAGAAATCTCCGTTTCGACGGGTTTTCCGTTATAAGTAACAGAAGCGTTCACCACGAGTTTCGCGCCTTTCGCAAACTGAATTTCCGAACGGTCGACGTTCAGCACGGGAACGATCCCCGGATCGGTCACCGTAACCGTGCATTCCGCAGAGACATCGCCGATGCTCGCGGAGACGGCGGCACTGCCTTCTTTGACTCCGAGCACCACTCCGTTTTCTACCGTCGCCGCATCCCCTTGAACCGACCAAACGATATCGGATTCGGAAGCGTTCTCTACTGTCGCCGTCAGCGTAAGTTTTTCCTGAATTTCAATTTCCGCCGTCGTGCGGTCGAGCGTGATTTTCACCGCCGCGGTTTCCGTTTTACATGCCGCAAACGCCGCAATGATCAAACATAACAGCAACAGTAATACGGGTACTTTGATACGTCTTGACATAAATAATCCTCCAATCATCTTTTACCACATATTGATAAGTCCGGAAATATCGTGAGCTTCTCTGTACTTTGTGAACCCCAAATAGGACGCATCGTTCGTGAACGACTCTTTCATCTCCGCTTTTTCGCCGTCCGAATAATATCCCGAGTAGAACGAAAGCATCGCCGTTCTCGGGAACATGCTCTCCACCTTGATGTTTTTCTCGTAAGCGGAATACAGCTCGGGATCGGTCTCGCTCAAAGGCTGTATTTGTTCCAGAGCCGTTTCCAGCTTACTCAAAAACCGATCAATCGTAAATTTCGGGAAAAAGTCCGGCTCTCCGATCGCATAATAAATATTTCCGTTGACGCCCTTTTCATTTTCAAGATACATCATGTGCGTTTTAAGATCCTCGTAATAACTTCTCATTGTATCGGAAGCAGGACCGTATACTTTCTTGAAATAGAGATCCGTCAGTTCGGACAGGTCGAGATTGACGTTCCACGCGAGCTTATACGTCAGCCAGTACTTGAATTCGCTGAACGCGGTCGCTTTAAGGTTATCGTGCTGCCCTTGGTCAAAGAGATACTGCACATTAAAACTCTTATAAATTTTATAGTTTTCCTGTATTACGTTAAAGTTGTTATAGGGATACAAATAAGCGGAAAAGTTAGTCTGATAAACCCAAAGATACGTTTTCCGGCTCAAAGCCTGCCATTTTTTCAACGTTTCATAATAGAAGCGATTATTGACGGAAAGAAAACTTTCGTTGAACATCGCCATAATCGGCGCATAAAATACATATACGTTGTCGCGGCAGACCACGTCATCCGAAACCGGGACATAATTCCCTTGGGAATCCTGAGTCACGGGAGCTTCCGTCGTCGCATTGTAAGCGAAAAATACAATGTTCACGACGCGGTCGTGCGGAACGCCTTCGTCGTTGGTCTTGATCCAGTCATCCAGCCGTTCGCTCATCTCGTTGCAGAATTTGATGAGTACCGCCGAATTCGCCCCGTATTTATTCTTTGCCGCGAGACAGGCGTCGCAAGAGCACCAATTTGCGTTGTCTTCGGCCGTAATGGAAATATTTTCGGCCGAATAATTTTTTACTACCGATTTCAGCTGTTCGAAGAAAGTATCCTGCATGGCCGCAAACTCTTCTTCGTTTCCGCGGGCGGTAAAGCAGAGCTGATCCCCCGAAGTCGAATACCAGGAAGGATGAGCCGCCTGATATGTCTCTTTCGGCAGGTATTTCAACGTGTTGTGCCAATAACTGCCGCCGACGGGCATAAAGATATCCCCTACGCCGTCAAAACGCATTCTCGAAGTGTATTGCGCATTCGACAACGAGCCGTAATTGACCGGACGATATTCGAAATCGGGAACTTCGGTGATGTCGTAATCGTAAAGCGGAACCGTATTCTTTTTTTCGAGATCGTAAATCTCCTCCGTATACACCTCGAATCCGAACGTATATTTCAGAAATTCATAAACGGCGTTCAGCATTCCTTTTGAACCGGCTCCTCCGATAAAGATGCTGTTTCCCTTAGTCAAAACCCTGGCGCCCGTCGATTTCAGAACCTCTCTGTCGTATACGATTCCGGCGGTCTGAGAATAGCCGTTGTCGCCAAGACTGATATATTTTGCGGAATCGCTGTACTCAACGTCATCCTCTTCCGTTTCGAGCATCGCGCCCGTGGCTTCCTTGACAAACATCCTCAGTTCCGAGATTGCGACGACGCTGTTTCCGTCGCTTTTCTCAGGAGGAATTATCTTGTAATCGGTGGCGGAATTTTCCACGAAATTGCGTCCCGTTTCCTGAATCTTCACCTGATGCAATCCGTCGTCCACCGTTACGACGGAAGGCGTAAGCGGATTCTTCGCGGACGCAGAACCGCATGCCGTCCCGAACACCAGCGTACAAACTGACAGCAAACATAAAAGGCAGACCAATAATCTCTTTTTCATATTATTTTATTCTCCTTACGATGCCGTAACCGTAAAATCGTAAACGTTATAGTTGCCGGATTCGTCGACGATATAATACCGCACCGTATAAATCCCCGCCTCCGCCGCCACAAAACTATCGTAATAATTTTCTTCAAAATTTATCATTTTCCGATCGGGCAGAATCAAATATCTTTCAAGCGTATAATTTGTGCCTTCTTCCGCGCCGTCCACGGATGCGGAGGAAACCAAAACCGTATCTCCTACGGCCGCGGTTTCCTGAATCTCAAAATCAAAATTCAGTGCGGGAATGATTTTTCGTTCGACCAAAAAGTGTACAATTCTCGTCGTCATCCTTCCGTTCGATTCATCGACCGAGATATATTCGACGACATATTCTCCGTACGTCTCCAACCGGATTTTATAGTCTCCCGCCGCGGGCGCGTCTTTGAGCTGTCTCCCGTCGAGATCGGTCACGTAATTGCCGTCCGGCCCTTTCACCGACACCCGGAAATCGACCTGCGGATTCAATACATCCGAACTGACTGCCTTCGGAACGGAAACGACTGCACCGAGCTCCTGCAATACGGACGAATCTTCCAGCAAGGCTATCTGCGGCGCGACGTTATCCGTAGCGTTCGCCCGGAAACTCTGGCGGTTGATCGATTCCAATTCAAAAGAAGTATTCGATTCCACGCCCTTGAACTGAACGCTTACGTTCACGAGTCCCGAAGGGAATCCGTCGAACGCCGCTCCGCTCTCAAAATCGGAAATCGCATAGGAAGAATTGTAAATCAAAACGTTTCCTCCCGTAAACCTCAGTTCAAACTCGGGCGTAAACGTATCGGAATATGTTCTGTAAGCGCCGTCGTTGATGGAAACTTCCGCCTGTCCGCCGTTGTTCCTGAGGGAAAATCTGACGCTGTCGGCGGCGTTTTGGCTGTCCGTCAATACGATATCCAGACTGCGGCACCCCTCTAAAAGTTCCGGCAGGCTGAACGAAAGCGTCATGTTTTCGTAGACAAGATTTCTCCGATATTCCGCGCTCCCGTCCTCTTCGGCGGAAAATTTCAAAGCCCTCATCTCCTGACTGATCGTCACTCCGCCGTACGCCTTGACGAAACTTGTGAAATCGACGCTGCCGTCCTCTTTTTTACCGGGCAGAATCTTTATCTGAAAAGAGGTTTCCACCCCTTCCGAAGAATAAGTCAAAACGGCGTTTTTTTCCGAAACAACGTCCGGGATTTCCGCTTTTCCCTCCGAAATCAGGCAAGGTTGTCCGTCTATGGTCAGCTTTACATCGACCGGAGTCTCCCGCTTTCCCTCGGCAGTGTATCGATGCGCCTTCACGACGGGAAGTTCATAGGTATATCCGGAAATATAGCATTCGGGCAAATCGGCAGGAGTTTCGAACACGGGTTTATCCGAATAGGTCACGTCCACGTTGTAAACGTAGGTAGCAGTGCGTCCGATATAATCCTCCGCCGTATAGACAATGGCATACGTTTCCGCAAAATTGGGGACGAACCAACCGTCTTTGACTTCTATACTCTCGCTTTTGGATACCGCATAAACGGAACAGTTCAGTTTCCCGCTTCCGCCCGAAGCAATAATACCGCCCACGCCGATCCGCTCGCCCGCAAAGCCCGAATACGTTCTCCCGCTCACGGTCGCCGATACACGGACGTCTTTCAACGAATCGTAACATTCAACCGCAATCAGCTTTTCCGCAACGTTCCCGTAACGATCTTTCGCTGTATAGACGATCGTGTATTCTCCCGTCCGGGAGGCCGTAAATTTACCGCCGGAAACGTCGATATCCTGCCTTGCTGATTCGTTTTCATAGTTGTAATACACTCTCGCCGTCACCTTGCACGGGTCTCCTTCGGCATCCGTCGCAGTCGCAGGAAACAAAGGATATGCGTGATTCTTCAAAGCGGCGGGAATCATGCCGTCCGTTTCCACGTCGACGGTCGGTTTTTCTTCGTATTTATAAAGCGGTTCAGACAAATCCACCCCGGGAATCTCGTTGATTCTGAAATTGGCTTCCGTCGTCAGATAATTGTCCGCGGTAATTTCCAAAATCACGTCGCCCTTGAATCCGTTCCATGACGAAGAAAAGAAATCGCTGCTGTCCAAATCGATAATTCTGGCCCCGTTTGCATAGACTTCTCCGTTCGTGGAATTCACGGAAACTTTCAGGGTTGTCTGTTCGTCTTTTCCCCAGAAAGACAGCGACAAAGGCGCGCCCCAATCGTTGTTGCGATGGATAAAATCTATCGACGCCTCATAGCCGCTGACCACCTGTCCCGCGGCCCCCGCTAATCCGTAACTCGAACTCTTAAAAGGCTCGGGATCCACCTGCGTCAGGCTGTCGTTGCTGTTGCGGACGTATATCTGTACATAGTTATTTTCGTCCAAAGTATCGATCAGTTTGAATTTTAAACGGCAGAAATCTATCACATCCTTCGTTTTCGGGGTAATATCCAGATTAATGAAATTTTCCCCCGTCTGAAATACCGTTTTACTGATCGCCCGATTGAGTGTGAACTTATCCCCCTCTTTGAGCGATACGTTCAATCCGTCCTCCGTCCAGACAGCACTGCTTTCGCCGCTCGTTTCGTAATTGGGGATATACACCTCAAACGTGGATTCTTCGCGTCCGCTTACTTTTCCGTCTTTATAAAATTCGTATCTCAAAACATACAATCCCGTTTGGTCGAGAATCACGCTCTCGCGGGACACGGCCGTGCCGTCGGGAAAAATCACGATCGGAACGACGGAACACCCGTCGGGTACGTTTCCGTATTCGGGAACCGTAAACGTGTCTTCAAGCAAATACGTCCGCTTTTCTGCCTCGCCGTCCGCTGGCTCCTCCTCTCCCGATTCGTAAATTTCTTCCGCTTCGCCGCGGCTTTCCTCCGAGTACGCCGCCAAAGGCCGAGAAATGCCCGCGGCGTTCGACATTAACGTTAATGTTAATATGAGACTGAGACATTGAACAAGCACTTTTGTTCTCTTTGTTTTTTTACCTTGCATACGTTTTTACTCCTTTATCCCGCCTAAGGTTAAATTTCCCATCAGCTTATTGCGAAACGCAAAAAACACGATAAGTATCGGCAGCAGGACGAACATGGCGCCCGCGATTTTTACGGGTACCGTGGCGACCGTGTTATCCGTGGAAAAATTGAAGTAGTACAGCCCCTGCGATATCGTCGGATGATTAGGGAGATAGATGAGCGGAATCTGATAATCGTTCCAGAATTCAATAAACTTCACAAGGAAGATGAGTGCCAGCGTCGTACGCACAAGCGGAAGCATGACTCTGACGAAAATCTGGAATTCCCCCGCGCCGTCGAGCTTTGCGGCCTCGGACAGAGACGGCGGAAGGGACTTGAACGCTCCTTGGAGGACGAGGAAATACAAACCCAAAAAATTGGCTTTCATGATCCAAAGCCCCCATATATTATCGTATAACCCCAAAGCAGTGGCCATCTGTATCTCGCCGGGCAAGTTACCCACAATGGGCAAAATCATGGCGATAATCACAAAGGCCGTAACCGCTTTGCTGAATTTGCAGGGAAACCTGACCGTCAGATAAGCCATCATACAGGGAACAAATGTGGCGGCCAATGCACATCCTCCCGCATACAAAACGGTATTCAGGAACATTTCTTCCATATATACTCTGCGGTTGCCGTTATCCACGAGGCAGTACATTTTGTCCCAGGCCAGGCTGTAATTGGAAAGCGTCCATTCTTTGGGAAAGCCCGATTTATTGTACATGAAATCGAAATCGCTTTTGAATGACGTGAATATTCCCCATACGGCCAAAAGGATCAAAATTGCGGAAAACAACGCAAGGACGACGGCCACGGAAATCATATAGACTTTGTCGCCTGTATTTTTGTGACCTTTGACTATACTCCTTTTCGTCATAAGCGCACCTTCCTTTCATCTTCGCTGGGGCCGAACCTCTGCAATATATATTTCACGCAGAAAGTAAGCGGCACGGCGACCAGCGTCATCAACAATCCCAACGCGGACAACAAAGGATACTCCGCAACCCCTCCGGGTGCATTGGAGGCTACCGTGACCTGAGCGAACAGATAATAACCAAGAGATTGGACATTCACATCCGCGTTCGTTCCGAAAAATCCGATGAGATTGAGCTGATTTGTGAAAATTCCCGCAATTCCCACGACCAAAAAAGTCGTGAGCGTGGGCCAGATGGACGGCAAAACGATATGGTAAAATTCCTGAAAATTGTTTGCTCCGTCCAATTTGCACGATTCTGTAATGCTGACGTTGATTCCGCTCATGGAGTTGGCATACATAAGTATCTGCACGCCGAATCCGATAAGCACGTTATAAAAGAGCACTCCTCCGAATTGCGTATCCAGACCGGATAAAATACCCGTCGTCTGTATATGAAACATCTTTTCTATCAGTTCCGGCCATGCCCTGTCCACGAAATAGCTGTACAGCATTGTCATGATAATGGGAGAGATCACGGAAGGAATGAACAGCATCGTGCGGAAAAAATCACTGAACCGTTCTTTTCGGTAAATATAGTATGAAAAAAACAATGACAGCGGCAAAATCACGAGCAGACTGATTCCGTACATGATCAAAGAATTTGCGACGCGCGTAAGCATGGCTTTCGACCCAAATTGTCTCACTGCTTCCGCAAAAGGAGCAATACTCCATTCAAAACCGTTTCGGGCGCTGTTATATTCTCTGAAAGACAGGAGAATAGCGTTTCCATTAACGATAAAATAGAAGACCACAAGCTGCGCAACAGGAAAAGCCGCCATCAAGATATAAAACGCGAGTTCGTTTTTACTTTTAAATATTTGACTTTTCATAGGCATTCGATTTTATTTCGTCATTCCGTCCCAAACGGTTTTTCCGTAGATTTTATAACCGTTGAAAACCTCCAGTGCGCTCTTGCCGTTCCTGAGCGGTTCGATCGGATTTCCGTACGGAGTTCCGTCTATCGTCGTGGAGAAAATTTCCTGGCGTGTAAACTTGGACGAGTTATTGTAATATACGGGCGAATTGTAATACGGGAAAATAATATCCGATTTTTCCTGCATGTTCATGAGCGAACGCCCGAAATTGGACAATTCCTGCTTATCGCTTTCCTCCATCGTATAGCTGAGAGCTTTCGTCGTGTTGGTTATTTTTGTAAACTCAATCAGCGATTCGTCGGTATTGATAAACTGTAAAAAGGTTTTCGCCGCCAAGATTTTAGACTCGTCTATATTGCTTTTTATGAACCCGAAAGAATAGATGGAATCCATCATCGTATAAGGAGCGTCCGAAGCTTCGGGACGAGGCAGCGGCATCCAGCCGAATTTGCGGGTGTATTTGCTTGCCGATTCTCCGTAACGCTGTACCATGGACGTGATCGTCGTATCGCATTCGCTCTCCCACCATCCGCCGTCGATCAACATCGCGTAGTCCGTCGTGCCGCCGAATTCGCTGCTGTACAAAAAGTTCTTTTGCGCTTCCAGTTGTGAATAACTATTCGAAAAGACCGTTCCGCTCGCGCTGTCATACCAAGAGGGATGATTCAAAATCGTACTTACAAATTCCGTGCCGTAATACTTGCCCGCTTGGCCGTATACCTCGTATCCGTTTTCGGAAGGGGTGACAGGTATCTCTTCCACGGAAACTTCTCCGTCGGACACCCCGACCACGGCATTTTCAACCGTGCCGTTCATGGTATAAAAAGTTTCCACCTGGTCTTTTCCCTCATAATTGATATACACACTGCCGATCAAAGCCGTCAGATAATCCTTATACGCGACCCCGTTCCACAATAAGGGTTTTGCCCCCGGAATTTCATTGGCGATATAGTCGCAAAGCGTATAAAATTCTTCAAACGTCGTGGGCAGGCCATCGTCCTCCGTTCCTTTTTGATTATCCGGACCGGCAGTACGTTCGTTTACGTTCGCCGTGAAAGGATTCGCTTTATCCGTCCAACCCTCACGAAAATATAAATTATTGCTGTTGAAAAAATCTACGTTATAAACGATTCCGTCGTAACCGGCATAGTGCGGAATCATATAAATTTTTCCGTCGCGAGTCAGATAATCCAGTTGCTGCTGGGTCATTTTATCCGCGATGCTCCTGTCCTCGCCTTCCAATTTCTCGTTGACGATATCGCTGAGATCGAGACAAAGCCCGGCTTTCACATAATCATCGTAATACGTGTATTCGTTGAAAAATATCTCGTTCGTCGAACCCAGTATTCTGTCTTTCAGCTGACTGCCGTTCAGCTTCTGGGGATCGATATTGATTTCCACCCCTCTTTTTTCTTTACCGTTCACCATTACCCCCGGCTCGAAACATACGTCGGCATAAGCCTCTTCAAAACGTACTTTCGCTTGTTTAAGCCATTCCGAACCGTATCCGCCGTCAAAATTGAAAACATACAGCTGCGTCTTGCTTTCATCTTTCGGCCCGTTCAAAGAATCGTCCGCTCTGCCGCATGCAGCGCCTGAAAGCACTAACATCGCTCCCAGTATCACCGCAAAACTTTTTTTGCCAACTTTCATATACAAATTCCTCCTCAAATTTTATCTTTTCTTACCAGATTTTCATACGTTTACGCCCGCGACACTTCAAAGCTCCGAATGTCCTTCGGCGCGAATCAGTTCCACAGGGAAAATTTCCCGTATGATTCTCTTATGCCCTTTCTTCATTTTGTTCAACAAAACGTGGCAACAACGTTCGGAGACTTCTTTCAGATTTCCGCCCACGCTGTTGATCCTTTGCAAATAGGGCAAATATTTTGCAATTCCGTCCACTCCGTATATCCTTCCGACATATTCTCCGGAAAATTCAAACAATCTGAATACGGATACCGCTATCTCGTCGTTGAAACAAAAAATAAAATCGTTTTCGTTTTGAAGAATTTCCTTTTTAATATCCCGCAAACTCGCATTTTCATTTGTATAATCAAAATAGTAATTATCGCAGGAAATATCTTTTGTTTGCAATTCACATTCGAATCCGTACCTTCTTTTCGTATTCAACGGCCCTTTTGATCCATTGATATAACACGGCTTCCTGCACCCCTTGGAAAAACATTCGCGGGCAATCAGCTTTCCGCAACTCTCATCGTCCGAATAGATTGCGCTCACCCTGTCATCCTGCGGCTGCAATCCGCATAACAATAACGGAATATTATTTTGGTCGCAATATTCTACAGCATCCCTTTCCAAATCGATAAACGTAAGGATCCCTCCCGTTCCTCTCTGCATACAATCTATTATGTCCTTTACAAGAAGTCCGCCTTTTTTATTTACAATAATCAACGGATAATAATCTCTGTCTTTCAAATAATTAAATATATAGTTCAAACAAATGGAAAAAAACGGATTATGCAAAGACGAAATAAAAATTGCAATGATGTTTGAAATTTTCGAACGCATAAAACTTGCGACCCGATTGGGCTGATATCCCATTTCATCCGCCGTTTTCTGCACCCGTCGCTTGGTCTCCGCCCCGATATCCGAACAATCTCTGAGCGCCCGGCTTACCGTATTTACGGAAGTATTTAGCCGTCTCGCTATATCGCTCAAAGTCACTATCTTTGCATCTTTCATACTTATATTCCTACTTTTTGTTCTTTTCTAAATAAATCATGTTACTGTTAGTATATCGACTAACAGTAACCGAAAAGGCGCCTTTTCGGTATTTTTTTGAATTTTTCTAACTTATGTCTTCATATTATCATACATTAACGTTAATGTCAATAGGTTTTGGAAAATTTTTTGAAATTTTTTTTGTATATCCCCCAAACATCTTATTTTTTTATGCCACCTATATTATAATTCCACAGTTTATATTCGTTTTGACTTATGGATAAGGAATAGTATTAGAATCTTTGTTATACGAGTAATCGTATCGGTAAAAAACAAAGATTGAAGTCCGTTCCCATAACTTGGAGTTTATTGCCCATCAGATATTCAGTCTGCACCATTTTCGACGTAAAGTCAAGCAAAATTCGGACTTATCGAGACTTGCGATGACCGGTTACAAAGAACAGTTTGCTCGTTATGCAATAACTTGAATGAGCGTTCAATGGCCGACCGTTTGTTGTCACTGTTTATAACAGACAACATTTGTCGTCTACGGAAGAATTGAAAAAATTCTTCCGTATGCTTTTGCTATGCTTTTTTGGCAAAGGCTGTTATAAGCATACCGTTTTTTGGACAATCTATATGAATTTATGTTCATAGAAAGATTCTTTCTATGAGCTTTTTTTGTCTTAAAATCAGTATGCCGCTATCTTACTATGAGGAAATAAAATATGAGCATTTTTCATTTTTAAAAAAAGGTAACAAAAACAAAATCTATTTCGGAGGTTAAAATTATAGCATACATTATTTGTCACATGGAAAAATATCATCGGAGCGACATTGTCGGAATCGAACGCGAGAACGAACGCCACGAAAATTATATCTCTGCGTCGTTCACTTGGACGAAACCACTCCGCACTTACATCTCAACCTGATGCCTATTCTCGAAGACAGACCCTGCGCGAAAAAGCTATTCGACAAAAAGGCTTTCACCTCTTTACGGACGGCATTACATAAAGAAGTCGGGAAACATTGGGGCTTGGAACGCGAAAAGGAAGGAAGTACGGCGGAACATCTGGATACCGTAGCTTTCAAACTGAAAAAAATGAAGGAAGCGGCAAAAGAAGCAAAACAGAGAGCCGATACCGCTGAGGAACGTAAAACAATCGCAGAAGAAAACGCTTCGGCAGCCGAACAAAGACGAGCTCTTGCGGAAGAACATACAGCTTCACTGGAACGCCAACGGGAACAGCTAACACGCGAAGTCGCTCCTCTTCAAGCGGCCGCCGATGTTCTGCAAGAATATACGAACGGAAAACGCAAACCGAATAAAAAGGACATTCCTATTCTTGCCGCCGAACTTGCCAAAACGGAATCCGATCTTCATTACAGTATACAAGAACCATACGGCCTTTTCCAAGAGTTAATTCTATCGCAGTGGTATGTCAATTTGTTTGTTATATATCGTTGATTGCAAGTTTTGTCCGTTAAATTCCCTACCCCGTCCGTCTTTTATCGTCCACTTATTCGTAAAGTGTCGTGGTTGTTCTTTTGCAAATGTATGGCGAATAAATTTATCGTCGTCAATTGGGAAACTTGAGCTAAAATTAAAATATGTTCTTTCGTCATTGAAGCTAAAAATTAATATAAAAAACCTCACCTCGAAACGGCATTTAAACCTTTTCGGGGTGAGGCTATCTATTTTTATTACTTATTTAGCGATTTTACAGTTATCATACAATCACTATTGTACCACGTATCTGAAAAAGTTCCACTTGCGGTATATCTTAAACATAACGTATCATTTGTTAATGCATCTAAATTAATCGTCAGTGAACCGTCATTATTCAACTGCCACACTTTCTTTGTTTTTCCGTCTCTATGATCTATCCACCACTCATGAATTCGTTTAGCATCGCTTCCCGTTCCATCATAGATCTGCATATACTTGTACCCGTCGTCTTTTTGCCATACGGTAAGTTCTCCGTTAAATGTAATACTCTTATATCCTTGCGCTTTCAGTTCACTTAACGTGTATCCCGTTATTTCTTTTAGATTTATCCAATCCGAATCTTGTTTGAATACTCCGTCATCGGTTATCGTAAATGTTCCGGGACGATTATACTTCCACCGTCCATAAACAGTTTTATCCCCTGTTTCTCCCTTTGTCACTTCCGTCACTCGAGAGGTAAACGTAGATTTTTTATACCATCCGTCAAAGGTATACCAACTTGAAGGTGCTTCGGGTACATATGAATACGGTTGTTCCCATAAACCAAATATGAAATCATCAAAATATGTGTACGTTCCCGTATGAACAACTTTTCCGAAAATAGTAAAATAAATTTTATATTGATTCGCCTTCCAAATAGCAGAAAATGTTTTATCTCCTACTATAGTATAAGAAGCCCCAAATGCATATCCGTCGCTCCATTGTCCCGTACATCCGGTTCGGGAAGAATATGGTAATCTTATTGTCTCTCCATACGTCCCTGTTATACTATTACATATGCTTCCACCGTTTGCATTAAATGAAATTGTATAGTAAATCGGTTCCCATTTTGCATAAAAAATTTTATTTCCTGTAGATTGAGCCGGAATACAAGTTATTGCCGTTCCTAAACAGTCTTCATCTTCAAACCAACCTTCAAATGTCCAATGTTCCCGAACAGGTTCTACTAATGGAATTTTGGGACTTTCTACTGTATATATTTCAATAGGAGTTATATTATCACTAAATTTGCCCCCATTCAACTTATACTCAATTGTATAATTAATTAATTCGCTTTTCCAAATTAAATTAAGAGCTCCGTTGTCTTCTTGATTCGGTGTTTCATCAGGCATAAATTGATTATTAAATTTTTTTCCATCAAGCCTAAACCACCCCAACTCTTTGTATCCTATCCCCTCAAAAACTTCAGGATATTCTATCTTCTCATTGAAAGCAATTTCCTTTTCTTCTACCTCCGTACCAAAATGGAAACTAATCTTATAGGTTTCTATCTCATATTGAGCATAAACCGTATATTCTTTACCGTTTTCCCATTTCCAATTTTCATGATTACCACTACAAAAAACATCTCCGTTATCATCTACCAATTTTTGATATTTATATCCTTCTCTATACAAAATTGTAGGGTCTTCATTTCTTAATTTTAGAATTAAACAATTAGGACACATATTTTTAATATACGGAACTGTTGCTTCTGTTTCAGAAATTCCGCCTTCAATTAGCCAAACAACCTGTTGCTGCCCTTCCTCATTTTCTTCGATAACAATTTTTACTTTATAAGAATCTCTGTTCCATTTTGCTTTTAAGGTTATATCTTCTTCAAATGTAAAAGTAGATATACTTTCTCCTAATTTAGTGGTCAATTGCTCATCACCATAATACCAGCCTTCAAATGTGAAGCCGTTCACTATTGCAACCGGTAATATAAAATTCTGTCCATAATCTATATCAAAGATCTCTTCTTTAACTTCATTACCATTCAATTCCAAACTAACAATTTGTTCATCTACCGCAATTTCATTTAAATCTAATGTTACCTCATATTTTTCTTGAACCCACTTTGCATAAAATATACGATTTCCAAGTGATCCGCTTTCTATCTTTTCTATTTTTGTTCCTTCAAAATTTGGATTATCATACCACCCTTGAAATATATATCCTGTTTTCCGAATATCTGTATCCAGTATAAAAGAACTCTCTATTGTATAAGTTCTGTCTGGAACAGTACTTCCTCCATTTTCATTATAAGTAATGGTATATTTAATAAAATCCCACTTTGCATGCAATATAATTGTCGCTGAATTTATTTCCCATAAATTATCTTTTGTACATTCTTCACCTGAAAAATCACTATTATCCCACCAACCGGCAAAAATATAGCCTGTCCTATCTTGGAGCGTTGGCAATTCGTAAGTCTCCCCGTTTATAACTGTTTGTTTTTCTATCGTTTCGTCTGTATAGGTAATAAATTCAATATCTTTTTCTTTGGTACATAAAATAATTATTTCTTTATTTATTGTAACCGGAAAAGAAACAGACAAATAAACTGTTTTTCCACCCCCATTTTCCACTCTAATATTTTGATCCCCTGTTTTTATTTCATTTAATTCGTCATCAAATAAATGAAATACAGCGCCATTTTCAGAACAACTTATTGTATAAAAAGAAGAATTATTAAAATTTAATCGAAAATATTCGCAATTACTATTAACAAAATTTAAAACAGTCTCCCCAATATTTAATCGCACCGGAATAAAAGAAATCTCCAAATTTACTTTTCCATATCGACCAGGCGTATTATCCCTGTTTAATTCTGTTTTTAACAAATATGTTTCATTTGCTTGCAAATAAACGTCTTCGATAACGGCGTCGGTTCTTGAATTATCGCTTTCTTCTATCAAATTGCTAAAATCTGAAAAATCAATTTGACTATCATTTATATTCTTCGCTTGATAAATACTTAATTTTGAATATTTATTTTCTCCCACAAACTTATATTTTCCACTAAATTTGGGAGTAAACTGTACGAGATTATAATAATTAGGTAAAACATTTACTGTACAATCAGCCTCATAATCGTTTTCGTTTTTTTCTAATTCTATTTCCGGAACCTCTTTATAATATTGTGAAGTATGATTTCTTAAATCATTACAAAACGAACTGCTCGATTCAAATATTTCACCGAATTTTGTTAAAGAACTTTTTTCACTGATGACGCTAACGACTCCTATATTTATCATAGCTGCATATCGAGTATCGACTTCAATGTCCTGACAATGAATCTGATAATCGAACTCAAAATAGTTATTTGTTCCAAACAATAACTGATTTTCCGTATTACCTTTTATGGCTATTATTTCGTCTTTACATAATCCGCCGGCGGCAAGTTGTTGTTCTTTATTATTATAGTAAGGCGTATAGGTAATCTTTTTTTCTTCACTTATTTGCGTATCTTTTATGTCATTTTCTAGTTTACTTATTGTCTGAAAAAAATCTAATGTTGAAAATATCGTACCTGCAGCGGGGATTATTTTCAGCACTGACCCTAAACCTACTATGCTGTCATATAAATCAAAAGGAAATGACGCGGCACCAAAAACAACCGCACCTACGTCGGACGGGTCTGCCTCACCTTCCTGTAAAAATATTCCGCTGTAATTAAAATCCGTTTGGGAGAAAAAACATCCTGTATCGTTCTCCGCTATATAATCTTCATTATAAGGATTCGGTTGATTCACATTATATAAAGATACTAAGGCAGACGGATTCGTCAAATAATATTTATTATGCTGTAAAAATCCTAAATGCGGTTGTCCCAAAAATTTATTATAGTATTCGGTTGGAACCGGTACTATAAAATCTTCTCCTGAATCAGGATAAATTAACTCCAAATCATACTGATATTCATCTTTAAAAAAGTTATACGTCTGATCTCGTAAATAAGACATTTTTTCGTCTATTCCTTTTCGTACATAAGCAAAATCCGCCTGAAAAATGGGAGTCAATCTAATTTTTAAATGGGATTTGGAAGTTTCTGCAAACATATCGTTCTCTGTATTTACCGCAATAAGCATGACAGTAGATACAAGTAAATCGCGATACTCATATAGTTTGCGGCAATCGACGAAAAAGCCGTATTTTTTCCCTATATGTAACGTTTTTCCCTCTTTCTTGAATAATTCTTCTGGAACAATTTTTACAATATCGTCACTTCCGGATATGTACATTGTCGCTACAGAAAACATACCCCAATCTACAGTAGCATTTCCTCCATAATATTGTTCTCCATATTCAAATATATCTATTCCGTTAGGTTTTTCAATATTGGTTATTTCATAATCTGTTTCCGTCAAATGAGAGATGCCCTCTTCCTCTGCGAACGAAATTTTCCCATCTTTTATTAAACCGAAACTAAAAAAGCTTAATAAAACAACGACCAAAAAAAATACACAACTTCTTCTAAACAATTTTGTTCTCATCTCTCTTCCTCCCAATTTTTTTAATTTCCCTAAAAGGGTAATTTTGACTGTTTTATAATTCTTTTAATACTCCTATTCCCAAATCATATAACATCTAATTTAATCTACTCTAATCACATTAATATCTAATCCAATCCTATTAATTGGAGTCGAATACCAATAGTTTTCTTTATCCTCCTCTAAATATATCCACAAACTAAGCGTGTACTTTCCCGGTAACTTTACTACATAGGTAGGTTCCCATATATCGAAAATCAATACTTCTAATCCATATACATAAGTAAAAATATCCATTTCCGCGCCTTTATAGAGACATTTTACTTCGGGAATCAGATTTTCTTTCTCACTCTCCGGTTTACCATCCTCTTGATATATATAATCGAGGGTTATCGTATAGCCGTAAGGTTCCTTAATATATATTTCTTTTGCCAACGACCTGTCATCTTCTAAAATATATGTAAGATGTTCGTAATCTTTCCACCAAGGAACAGTTTCTTCTTCCTTTTGACAGGCACCTCCCATCAACACAAATAACAACAAAATACTTCCTACTCCCAAAGATAAGATTTTTTTCATGGCTACCTCCACATAATAACGCTGTTTGAAATTTGACTCGCTCTGTGAATCAACAACATTATTTTAATTATATTATATTTAGAAATCATACATTAGTTGTTTCTTTTTTAGCTTCCGCTCTTTTCGTCCTCTCTCCTTACAATTAAACACTTAAAAATACTTGCAAGGATATTGTAGCACTATTATCTTTATTTGTCAATATCAATCTGAAAAAAATATACATAAAAACGAAAAATAATTTATATTTTTGTTAATAAAGATAAATTAATATTACACTATACAAAAAGGAAATTAAAAAATTCAAATCGATCTTATTAAAATACCATCCGATTAGACTTCTTCTCCCTTCAATTCGTCTGTTCGACAATGGAGCAAATAATAACTGAATAAACGTTAATAAAGAGGAAATGTTACCATTATAATACTTCTTTCAAAAAAGTACTTTATGCTATAAAAGCAGGGGAATAAGTATACCTTACTCCCCTGTTTTTATAGTACTTTTTCTTCTATCATTATCCCGCCTTTCAGCATGATTACAATACTCTCATCTCCCTGCACCCGTATATATTCGACCAACATCCTCACGGTTTTATCGTCGTATATATCAAAGTACAAGGATTCGTCCGTCAATAGCTTTTTGATACGTTCTATCTCCGTATGAACTGTTTCATTACTCTCTATCTTTGCTTGCTGCGTCAGTTCCTCTGTCTGCGCATTCAGCCGCAAAACTAAGCCGTTGCATTTCTCGTTCGATACCGCTAACGCTTGCTCTAATAATCCTTCCCGCGCTTCCGCCGTAAGTAACCTTACCTCTTCGCACAATTCCTGCGCCGGCTCGTTGTGCCTTAAATCCACTTCTTCCTCCCTTATAGCTTCTGCTATTTTGCCTGTCACTCTGTTCTTCAATTCTCTTTATTGCCTCCGTTTTCGTATAATTTCTTCCGAGCCTTTCCCCTCGGACGGGTTTCTGTTTTTCGGGATGCAGATAAGAATAATCCTTTCCTTCTCTCGTAATTTTTACGCCGTAATACGTTTCAAGATATTCCTTGAATTTGTCAGGCGTGGTTGAGTTCTTTATCCCTTCCGCAATAACTTCTCTCAGTTCTTCCTTCCAACTCGTTCCTCCCTCCAACATAATTTTCTTTTCTTCCGTCGTTCGGCTGTTTTTACTTCGCTTTCGGAATTCCGTTTCCCTATATCCGTGCGCTTTCCCGATTCGGTTGACTTCATCTTTCATCGCAACGTAATCCTTATTCCTGAATTGCAATTTCTTCCCCGTTATCGGGTCTACCGCGTTTACGATGATATGACTGTGTACCGTCTTTGTATCCGTATGCGTCGCAATCACACACTCGTAATCTTTTAACAGCTTTTCAGCCACTTCTTCCGCAAATTTATGCGCACACTCTGCACTTAAATTATCTTGCCTTGCGCACGATACCTTGAAATGATAATACTTCCTTTCCTCGTATTTTTCTCCCTTGCCGAACCGCCTCGCCGTTTCTTCAAACTGTTTTGCGTAATCTTCGTCCTCGAATAAATTTCTTACCGACACTATCTCCGCTTTCTTCGGGTCCGTAATATATCTTATTCCGTTCTTCGGTCTCGCCTTGCTCGCACTACATTTCAATATCAGCATCTCTACCCTCCCAAAATCATAAATATTTTTCCGTATAACTTTTTCAGTTCCGCAATACAACTTTTTATTTCCTGTTCCGTCTCTTTTACGTTATAATTATTCCTCACCGCCTGATTCAGATTGTTTCCCTGCCGCTTCAATTCCGCAAGGATCTCTCCTCCTTGCTCTATTACGATTATCGGCTTATTCGTTATTGCTCTTATCATAAATTCTCGCATCGTTAGTCCGCTTTCTCTTATTGCTTTATCTATTATCTTTTTCTCCCTTTCGTTTGCCCTAAAATTGTAGGCAAATGCTCTTGTTCTCTTTTCTATTTTTCTTCCTCCTTACGTTCATTGTTTTCTTCGGGGTTTTAGGGGCTCCCCCCTAACGAGGCGACTTGCAAAGTCGGTATTTGGCAAGCCAAATACGTTCCTCGCTATTACCAAAATCAACGGTCTGACCGTATGAAAAAGTACGATTGACAACAGGCAATTTTGGCCTGTTTTGCTTCCCATTTCTTCTTTCAAATACGCTTATATTTCTACCGTTAATCGTCGTTTAATTCCGATTTCTCTTGACCGTTTACGGCGGCCTGATAGTCTTTCGATTATTCATATCTTCCTCCTTATCCGATTTATTCTCATCTTTACCCACTCCGAAATGCGCAAATAAATCGCTGTTCCTGAAAAAGTTTTTCTATATATCCAAGGGCACGAAATTTCAAAAGTTCACGGTCAAAGGTATAATTTCACAAAACTTTCATTTGTAACGTAAAATTCCCGCAGAGGTATACACTTCTGTGTACCCCGCGGGAGTTCAAAACAAAATTTAGTTGGACCTAATCTCCCGTTTAAGCAAAAAGTGTACCATCGGTAACGATTTTATATGAGTTAGTTATAATCGCTATTATGAGAAGGTCGGCGGTGAAGTTAAAACTATTCCATTTGAGATTCCTAATAATTGGAAATTCGTGCGCTTGTCCAAGGTGCGCCGGCTGACAGATACCCCAAAGACTAATAGGGAGAAACCACCTTATTTACGGAAACAAAAGTAATACTTATTGACGGCGAAAACTTTAGCGAAGTTTTATTTAATTATTATTTTCTCTCCTCATATCAATCGAGATATATTACCTTGAAAATTTTTTACAAAGAACCAAACGAAAAATCCCCCTCCCAAAAAATATATTTTTTTACATTTTTTGAAAAATCTTGACAAAATCGGTAAAATATAGTATAATTAAAGAGGATTAGGAGGAACGACCAATGCACACTAAAAATTCAAAGAGAGATACCTAACACAATACTTTAAAATGTAATTTTTATATGATTTTATAAGGGGAGAAAATCATGAAACATATTAAGAAACTTTTCTATCTTTGCTTCGCTTTTTTGTTTCTTATCCTGTTCACTTGCACTCAATCTATTTTTGTTTATGCTCAAACAAACAACCTTCTTATAAGCGATTCATCTGTTCACGAGCCCGTTTTCTCCGATACAGACGAAGAAAGTTCCGTTTCTTCTGCTTCTATGCCGACATATTCAAACCGACATAATTACGACAGCGGGATTTATGACGGAGCCATTTACTATCTAAAGAACGTTAAAGATGGTACTTATCTCGATGTTGACGATAACTTGACCGCCAGCGGAACCAGTATCTCAACCTATACCTTTCACGGAGAAATAAACCAGCAGTTTAAATTTTGCTACTTGGGAATGGGACTCTATGAAATTATCCCAATGAACAGTCCATCTATGCGCGTCAATATTCAAAGTAATATAGAACGTGGAGATGTGCAAATCTATACAAAAAATAGAACCTCCGACAGACAAAAATTTAAGATGCAAATGGTAGATTATTCCACCGCAATTATCTATACTCAGACCAGCGACTTTACTCGTGCTATTTGTTACGATAAAGAGCATCCCAAAAACGTAAATCAAAGAAATTACAACAATCTATCCGATGCAGATAAAGGTTATGCTCAGTGGCAACTGCAACTCGTTAATGATTATTCTTATGATAGTTATGAAAAGTATTATATCCGAAATCTGAATACGGGATTATATTTAGATGTCGTGGAAAAAGGGACAACCAATGGAACAATTGTTCATGCCAGACCATTTTTAGGGAACGAAAACCAAGAATGGAAATTAATACACGACGACAATAATGACTGCTATTATTTTAAACCTATGCACCGTACGGATATGGCAATGGACGCCTATCAAAGCCATATGGTAATTTATAACGATACATACCCTTCAGATCAGGGTTTTCGGCTTGAGCTTGAAACAATCGAAAGTCCTTCCAAATATGTTTATCGTATTACAACAGCAAAGTCTGGCTATACCAAGTATTTAAATCTCGGCGAAATCATGGATACTAATCCGGATTATCGCTATGTGACCAGCGGAACGAACAGCAATGATTTATGGGTATTGGAAGAGGTTCCCTTTGACTATTCGGGGGTAACTCGATTAAACGTCAATGAAACTTATCAAAAGTCCATTACTTCGTATGCCGAATATCAAATTTTCACTTTTAGAACGGAAGTAGATTCCCGATTTAAGGTCGAATTGACTCGTACAAACGGCAATGCAATCATGGGGTTATATTTAGACCAAAATGCCACTATGCCTGATTTTTACCATGTTTATAATTCCTCAGACGGGCAAGTACTTGATGTATTCTTAAAAGCCGATACTACCTATTATCTTAATATTTTCGATACCGATTATAGTTTAAATTCCGATTATTCTATTCGGGTAAGACAATTTGTCGCCACTTATCATAGTCATGATTTTCCGAATGATATTATTCGTATATTAGATTCATCAAAAGATATGAATCTAAACTATATTCATAAAGAAGATATGACCGTTGCACGAGCAAAAAAAGAATGTAATGAATTAACAGGACTCCGAGATTTTAATTCGGAAATTTTCGTTTACTCAGGACATGGAACGGCCGGTTATGCATGTTATGAAGGAAGCAATTTCGGAGCATCAAAGCTACCCTCAATGAATAATTGTGAATTGGCCATTTGGGATTGTTGTCAATCTAATAAAAAATTTATAATACGTTCTTTAGTAAGCGAAAGCATTGCGCAAGGTGCAAAAACTGTAATAGGCTGGTCGGAAAACATCGGTTCAAGTTCTGCCGAAAATTATATGGATAAACTTTTTGAACAATTAGCATTAGGATTAACAGTAAAGCAGGCGTCCGATAACTCTATTATTCAAAATCATTTTGCCTCAACCAACGAGATTGTTTCAAGTATCGCGATTGCCGGAAATAATGATAATATTATTTATCCTGTGGATACTTACAGCTATGAAATTAACCGTGTATCTTCAGTTCCTATATCATATGATAAAACAGAATATTCGTTAGTCACAGAAAATATGGAATATGGCGCAAAACTCTATTCGAAATTAATTAATGGCATTCCTACCGATGATTTTTATATAGAATTCTATAACCACGGTACGCTGACTAACGTATATAAATCTCCTTACAATTTAAATAATGAAATAAAGGCTGTTTTAAGCAGTCAACTTCAAACACATATTTCAAATTTAAATCAAAAAGATTTATCTTATGCAAATATCAATGGAAAGTTAAGGCTAATTCAAAAACGAGAACTCATTACAGAAATAAATAGCATTAAATATATTGATGTGGTTTTTTATGATGTAGAAACGGGAGAAATAATAAATATATGAAACGTTTTTTTAGTACATTTTTATATATAGGATTAGCATTGATTATTACTTTGAGTGGATGTAAGAACTCAATATATTCCAAGCACAAAGTAAAAACAACTGAAATATTTCAAACAAAAAAATTTCTTGACTTCCCCGATTCCATGGTTTATATGTATAATAAATCAGAACTGGAATTCTCCGAAGAAAAAAAATCTTTTTTATATGAAAAATTTTCAGAGTTGATGAAAACTTTATTTGATACTTCTACTTTAAAGACCCCGTTTAATCTTGAATATATTGACGAATGGCGCGATAATAATATTTCAGTAGAATTTCGTTATAATCAAAGGCACGAGTTTACAGGTTCTTTGCAAAACTATCCAGGTGCTAAAGAGGTTTTTACTTGGGGCAACTTAAAATTTGATGCCTTTTTACTGATTTATTATTCCGATTCTCTAATCGCTATTCCTTATTTAGAAGATACTTATGTGGGAATCAATGATTTATTCCTTGTTCTTAATTTCCCCGAAGCGCCTCTTTCAACTTTCATAGAGGCTTTAAATGAAGCAACTAAATAACAATTCTCCAAAAAGTCACCTCTCTCTATCACGAGTGAGGCGACTTTTTATCCTTTCTACGCTATTCAACAAAAAAAACTAACTACCTATATATTTTATTTTTCATACCGCTTTATTTGTCATTGTATACATAAAAACTATAAACTATTTTTCAATTATTTTTAGTCTTTAAGCCTTAAACTCATTTCTTGTTTCAGTGAAAAAATTGCTTCGGTTTCTTAATTTTTTTATTATTGTTCCCCATTAATTATTCCTTCATCCGTATAAATTTCCGTCACTTTCACGTCTCCGTCATCTATGATAATGGCAAATCCTTCTTTATCTTTATATGCAAAATCATATAATACTCCCAGCTCGCAAAGATTGATGTCATACAACAACTCCTTCTCCGCTTCCACTTTTGCTCCGCCTTCCGTTTGCTCATAATCAAAGATTTCCGTAATTGTGCTTTCAAACAATCGGTCTATCTCGTTATACCTTACTTCCACTTTTGTCGATATAAGCCGGTTCGTCATCGGCAACGTCATCGTCGCCGCTATCGCCAAGCCTATCAATAAATTCATTTTCTTTGTCATAATCAAGCTCCTTTATATATGCTTTTTTTAATTTCTTCTTTGCAGCTCTGTGAATATACTTCACAGAGCTGTATTTCATGTTTATTAGTTCTGCTATCTCTTTCAAGTTATATTTTTCCCAATATCGTAAATACATGATTTGTTGTTCGCTTTCTCTCAATACTTTCAGAATATCCGCTACATTGTCGGGCGAGCCTGTATAGTCGGGTAATACAAGCAATTCTTTCACCCGATATTGTTTCCCGTTCTTTCTCAAAATATCTATTGCGATATTTTTCGTAACAGTCCGAACCCAAGCATTGGGCGTACGGATTTTATACGACTTCATTTGTAACAGCTTTAAAAAGAATTGTTGGGCTACGTCCTGTCCGTCTACCTCTCCGCGGAACTGACGATTGATATAGCGCACGATTATTGGATAGTAATACTCATACAGCTCCTTTACTGCTTCGTGGCTGTATTTATATCTCTCCAATAACCTATTAAACCGTTTTTCTTCCATTTTCTTTTCCCTTTTTCTCTTTTTATTACGTCTTAGATAGAGTTATGAAAAATTTCTAATATTATTAGAATTCGTCGCGTTGGACGATGTCAAGATTATTTGTCGTGTTAGACGGCGATTTAATTGTCGTTTTCTGTCTATTTATATAGATTTTCTTCGTAGTGTTAGGCGAACCGCTGAAAAAATCGTCTTAAACGACGATAATTGTTTTGAGGTTAGTCATGGAGAAATGTATTTCAGAATTTATTGATGTAATCAAAGATTATATGTTCCAAAAAAATATTTCACGTTCTGAGTTTGCCAAAAATATCAACTCTTATGAACGTTATATTTCTCGATGGTTCGACGGAACAAATCCCCCTTCTTTGGAATATGTAATTCGGATTGCCGATTACCTTAACTGTTCTATTGACTATTTGTTTGGCTTTACTCCTTTCTCTACTTTTACTCCCTGCTCTCAACCGACAACGTTCTCCGCTCGTTTAGAACAGTTACTTACAATAAAAAAATTAGCCGTAATAAATTATCGGCTGTTTGTAAAGTTACTTCTTCAAATGTTTCTAAATGGATTTTAACGGAACAACTACCTAAACCTAATATTATATGCCTTTTAACTTCGTATTTTAATTGCTCGATAGATTTCTTATTAGGTAGAACTGACATTTCATAAAGACAGTCCTTCTTAAAAAATAATGTCAAAACAGTTTTATTATTTCTCAAAATTCGTCGTTTTAGACGATTTCATGAGTAATTCGTCTAATAAGACGATAATGAATTTGAATACGTAGTTGAGGAATTTTATGGAAAATCCAACCTTACATAACGAATACCCCTTCTCTTGAATATGTCATTTTATGGTTGCCAATTATATGAATTGTTCCATTGATTATCTATTCGGACTTACCGAAACTTTTGAGGTTAAATTAGTGACTCCCCATGTTTCATTTTCAGAACGGCTTACATTATTGCTTAAAGAAACAAACATTAGTAAAAATAAATTGTCCGTTCTTTGTAATGTTACTTCCAGCACTGTTTCAAAATGGCTTCTTCATGGACAATTACCCAAACCCGATGTCGTATGTTCTCCGGCAAACTATTTTAATTGTTCGATAGATTATTTAGTCGGAC
>ERZ1643247.879-NODE-879-length-32377-cov-7.488646_pt1 | contig 32377 bp, 41 predicted proteins | sample MGYA00579264_ERZ1643247 | MGnify/ENA primary metagenome ERZ1643247 (study PRJEB29033, sample SAMEA4952262) | chicken gut metagenome | biome: Broiler Chicken; feature: Gastrointestinal Tract; material: Caecum | place: Ireland | collected 2018 | study: Broiler... | reverse complement strand
TTACTTCTACATGCGGACATGGCCACAGCTTAATTATCATCATTGTCACTCTCCTCCTCTACAGTTATCCCCAGTTTCTTCCGAAACAGCTCCGTACCGGTGATGCCTATCCGCTTATTGATCTCATAGCCCAGCTCTTTTTCCAATGTCTTCCGTATCTCCGGAAAGTCTGTCACACGTTCAAGCGCCATATCCGTTTTTAACATGAACCGGTCATAGAAGCGCTGCATCCGGTCTTTCCCGAAGCCGAACTCGTCCCTGAGCGCCCACATAGCCATTATCATGATTGTATCTACGCAGTTTTCTTTGATTTCCTGTGACGCTTCGTCCAGCTCGCGCATGGACAGGCGTGTGTTGATCCCACCATTGTTACGGTAAGCAATCTCTTTCCGGATCCCATCGATACCGTCCCGATCGGCGATGCGCAGCGCCAGTTTCAATCCATCCATGCGGCCGGTGATATAATCCTTCCTGCTCATTTTTCTTTTTCCTCCTTTTCCACAGCTTCCACGAAACCCACTATGTCTATCGGAAATACCGGGTCCTGTCCTCTGCACCATTTGAATATAGGACATTTTCCTACATTGACACGGCAATCGTCCTGTTTATGGTTATGGCTCCTGCATATGGAATTGCACGCGGCAAGGAACTCCAGCACCGCTTCCCGCTTTTTTTCCTCACTCGGCAGGCGGCCCATCTTCTCTTCATCTTCCATCTCCCGCAGGCGCGCTCTGGTCTGACGGTCGATGCGGGTCTGTTCCTCGTCGTAACGTTGTTCGTCTGTTTTTTCCGCCTCTGCCTTGTCGACGTACTGGTCACAGGATGTGCAGGTGGATGTCCGAACATTGCAGTCCAGATACTTCTGACAGCCATAACACAGCGATGTGATCCCGATCGGGTGCGGGTCTTCATATGGCTCCGGGATTAATTCCAGCTCCATTTCCTCTTCTTCGCCATCTTCCGCTGCCTCTTCCGGCCTTTTATTGCCCAGGCTATCGGTGTCAGAATCTGACACATCCATCTCGTTGACATCGCCGTTATGGTCAATCATCTTCTGCTCTGGCATTTGCTCTTCTTGGCTGTCCATATCCATTTTCTGTTTCATCTCTTTGATGGTCTTATATGACAGTTCGCCATCTTCCATGTACTTTTCCAGTGCTTCCCGCTGCTCCACTTCCGCCATCCCGGCCAGCTCATACGCCGCCGAAAACGTAATGTGGTTCTGCTCCAACGCTTCCCGCAACTCCGGTATCAGGTTGTTGTTTACCGCCTCAATCTGGGCGATTTTGGTTTTCGACATTTTTAACATACCAGCGATAACGTCCCGTAGGCGGCCAGATTCCAGATCATACCCCCGGAGCTTTATGCCGTTCTCCCGCATATATTCCAGTTCTTCTTTCAGTTCTGCCTCTTCCCTGAGGAGCGTTGCTGTATCCTTCACCCTGCTGCTGTTGGCAATGATTAATTCTATTTTTTCTTCATGAGGATTCGCCGGGGAACGTACCTGGCAGGTAACGATTTCAAACTCTTTATATCCTTGTTCCACCAGCATTTTCAGTGCGCGCCACCGGCGCTCGCCGGATATGATGCGGTATTCCCCCTGTTCTTCCGGCGCATACATAACAGCGATATTTTCCAGCATTCCGACCGCCAATATCTCCGCTGCCTTCTCTTCAATTCCTTCCTGCGGATAAAAGTTCTTGCTGTTGCTGTAAATTTTATGAATGGATATATCTTTTGTCCGGAACCGCGCCCGCGGGGTCTCTTCCACTCCCTGTTTGCTGTTCTTACTTAATGCATCCACGACGGAAAATCCTGTTGCCATGATTTCACCTTTCCTTCCTCTTATGCTTCTTCGTATCTATAATGGTCAATCTCATATTCTTCACACTTCCTGCCTGAGTTTATTTTGCGGATATATTTCAGATCTCTTCTTCTGTCCTTCTCGCAGTGTGTCCGGTCGCAGCTTAGATGCAGACAGGTGCTACAATTCATCGGGATTCGTTTTCTCTCCCAAACATCAATGTACTTCTCCGTCACCTCATCACGCCCCCTGCTTCTGTTTCCATTCCCGGATGATCCGGTTTACTGACACATCACTCCAGCCGACTTCCCGGGCTATCTGCCGACCGCTTTTTCCGGCCAGATGCCCTTTAATGATTTCTTCCCGGTTCAATGGCGGTCTTTCCGGCGCCGGTTGTTTCGGTGGATCCGGACGCTTCCGTTTCTTTGTTTTCCGCAGATCCAGCGCCGCCGACTCTGCGGGGATTCCTATTCTCCGTCCGTGTTTGTCCCTGACAATAATGACATGTGGATAAATTGTTTCTACTGTCACCTGCATCGTCTGTATTTCCTCGTTTTTGCTCCTCTTCCAATCCATCCAGTACATCGCTCCGGGTTTGATATGTAACTGCCGGTTCATCTCATCCATCATGGATATTTGTTTTTTCCTCATTGTTCCCTGCCTCCTTCCTGTGATTCATACATCTGCAGCAGTTCCTCTACTACAGCCCGATAGTCCTTTGTGGTGATACCGTTCCTAGAAAACTTCGGCAGCGGCAACCGTGCCATAGATGCTTTCTCCACAACGATAGACCGTCGTACCGGGGTATCAAACATCTCAAATCCAGACATGGTGCGCATCCACTCCTCAAACTCCGATGTAGTCTTATTCTTCTGCCGCATGGTCATCAATCCGACGATTCCCAGTTGTTTCCCCAGTGACTCCAGATCATCCAATTGTTCCTGCAAGGCATAGATGGCATCATTTTCATATCCGCCGACCTTCACCGGAGCAACGACTAGGTCCGATGCCATCAGGATATTGATGACAACCATGTCCAACAAGCGGCCACAGTCACAGATGCAATAATCATACAATCTATCCACTTCTTCCAAGGCATCCCGAAGCCGGGTAATCTGGTTTGCTTCCTGTCGCATCATTAACTCCATATCCGTTTTCATTAAGTATCCATTCGCCGGTATGATGTCTATGGTGTCATACTCTGTCTGCTGTATCAGATCCCAGGTATTATAGTTTCCGCCAGCCAGACAATGATGTTCCAATAATTCGCTCATTCCTGTTCCTTCTGGCTCATAACTATTGAATATTTTCGATGTGTCTCCTTGTGGATCTCCGTCCAGTATCAAAACTTTCTTTCCTTTTTCTTCGCCCAAAATATAGGCTATGGTGTCGGCGGTGGTGGTTTTCCCAATTCCGCCTTTTGGTGACATCACTGCTATTACTTTCATTTCTTCCCCTTTCCGCTGCTATGCTTGCTTCTTGCTTCCTTTCAGTTCCTTTATTTTCCCGTCTTTTAACACGGACATATTCGGCGCCTTCATTTCTTCCCGGGTCTCTCCCAGATGGCAGTATTCCACTAACACACCGATAGCGTCCGCCGCAGAATAGCAGACACAGACATAATGTCCCGCCACTGCCATGTCGCTGAGAAATTCCTTCTGTGTATCCTGCACACGGTTATCTCCGAACTTCATCTCTATGTACAGGCCGTGGTATTTGCCCTTCGGGTATGGCAGGCACAGGTCACTCACTCCGGCTTTCACGCCCATCTGTTTCAGCTTTGCTGCTTCCAGGCGGTTTCTGCTTCCGCCATTCGGGCAATGATGCAGCCATTTCAGTTCCGGATATGACTGGATATTCCAGTGCGCCCAGGAAATGACCGCCATTTGCTCTGTATCTTCACTCTTTCTTGCGTATCGCATTTCTATTTTCTCCTTCCCTTCTCCGCAGCCGGGCATGGATATAAAACCGGGCGTTAAAATCGTTGTAATAAACATTTGCATTGGTAAATATGTAATCCGGATACCAGCCTTCCATCTGTTCCTGGATGCTGTCCCGCTGCTTGACCATCTTATCCACATAGGACTGTATTTTTTTATAACTTCCTACACCTTTCTTTGGCTGCTTATTGTGGATAACTTTCTCTTGTGGTTTTTTCAGACCTTTCGAAGAATTCCAGCGCTTTTCATACGGGATGCGATTCTTTTCTTTGACGATGTAGTTTGCCATACCGGAGAGCCCGTTCTCGTCCTTTTCCAGGCGCCGGATCTGGCTCCGGCTGCCGTTTTTCCATAGGCTTTCAATCGTGTCGCGATCCAGCAGCCCGTCCATGACCATGTGATGATGCCACCGGATTTTTGCGTGCGGGTCATATTCTGTGACATAGATATATTTGACATTGGGCAGGCCGAGCTTTCTGCGGTGATAATTCAGCCGGCCGATAAAGCGCTGCACATTTTTAATAGCTGCGTCAATGTCTCCATCCTCCGGGGCATGGGCGTCATCATAAGTAAAGGTGCACCACAAATCGTTGTCCCCGAAATTTGCGTTGATCAGGCGCTCCACCTTCTTCCTGGCATTCTTGTCATTCAGGCGTCCCTGCGCCTCTTTATTATTCTTTTTTGGCAGCCCTTCCGGAATATCCTCCCGTCTGAAAAACTGCGGGTAGATCTCCACCTCAAGTTGTTCTCCTGCCCGTATCTCTTTTAGCGCGTAGGCGGTGCGGACAGGCTTAAACATCTGCGCCGCCAGCCATTCATGCATATCTTCCAGGGCTTTGTTATACGCTGCTTCGTAATCATACGGAATAGGACGCATTCCTTTCTTATGTCTCCGCCTCTTCTTTTTCTCCGCTTTCGCCTTATCTTTCTGACACATCTCTCTGGTATCCTTTTCTTTGAATTGTTACTATCTATTACAAGGACGGCAAAAACTTCTGTGAGCCTTTTTTTACGCCGTCTTTCCGACATTTATCCGTTGCCAACCAGTGTCAGATTTGCTATAATAGGCTTGAGCCTTTAGTTCTGACAAACTTTTGGCTGGTATCCGGGATGGTCGCTGCTACGGCCATCTTTTTTCATATTTATTAATGGATAGTCATTGGGGGATGTACATTTCTGTGCATCCCCCGTTTTTTTCGGACGGATTGTCCATCAGATGATGGCTACACATTTCACGCCCAGTTCTTTTTCTTTTTTCTTTGCAAATTCCCACGCCTCTTCCATGGTGCCTTTAAAACACCATAGTCGCTTGTCTTCAAACCGTAGGATTTTGATTGGATTTTCTTTATACGGCCGTCCCATCTACTTTTCCTTCCGGCTTCTAAAAAACCGTCCTAAGAAAACTTCTGACAATACTATCTCCGGGATATCTGATTCATCTGCAATCTCTTTTAATATTTTAGCTGTCGCATCGCCGATCGTGTCTGCAATCTGTACACCTCTCATTTTCCCAGTTATATTTATTTTCACTTCGTGCATTTTCTCCGTTATCTCACTGATCGCAACGGTTATAATGGCATCACCTGCCATAGTTTCTATTTTTTCGTCTTTTTCGATCGTTGCTTTGACCATATATCCTCTTTCCTCCTATTCCGCCAGCTCTACCATCAGAACAATCGCATTTCCTGACATGTACTGCTTGTCCCCATATACGGGATCATTATGTAATAGTACGTCTATGAAACTTACCGCCAGCCAGCCGGCTAGCGCAAAGATAGCAGCCATAGCGGCGGCTTCAAAAAAACTTTTCAATTTCATCTTTCTTTTCCCTCTCTTCTAGGGTATAATTCTGGTGTTAATATTTTTTCTTGTGTGCCCTACAGGAGTTGCCGCTCCCTGGGCACTTTTTATGTAGTAAAACATTATGCTTCTACCACCCGTTGATTAAATCCACACAGTTCCGCTATTTCAAATGGTTGAAAGTCTGGTACTGTTTTGCACTGATACGGGTCATTCAGCGCATTTCTATATTTGTTGTAATCCAAAAAGGCATATACGCTATACAGATCACCGCAAATAACATACGGGCTGTATCTCCCTTTCTCGATTTGTTCCCGAATTTCCGGTATCATCTTATCAATCTTACTCTGCGAGCAATCCAATTCTTTTGCCAATGATTTTTTTCTGACAAATCCATAGCCTTTATTTATGACTACGGCGTATACATCTTCTTTGGTTTTCAATTATCTTCACCTTCTTTTAAATAATATCCGTCATCTTTCAACATATCCTGCGGATAAATAGTCAGATATACATTTTCTGCATTGATTGTTATTGGAATCGCCGCGCTCGCAGCGCAACATTCTTTCAATTCTGATGTTTCTGCAAAAATATCTCTTCCTGTCATAATGTTCTTTTCCAGTTCTGTGTAATCTCCGTTTGGATTCCGCGAGAAGTTCACAGCGTGTTCCACTTTATGCGTCTTACGACAGCCGTCTCCATCAGGCATGCGCTTATAGCAGATGCTTCTCCTACACTCCGGATCGTTTCCATCGCAAAAGTATAATACTTTCTTCTGCTCCTGCGAATTTGTATCAGTTTTCATTGTGTTCTCTCCCATTACTGTCCCCTTTCTTCTACCGTCTCATTATTGGCATACACCTCTACTTTTGTTTCAGCCTTTAAATAGGTCTTGCTATATACTGTTTTCTTCATTTCTTTTATAATTTCTTCTACCACTTCCATTGTTCTAATGTCTGAAGGCAGTTCTTGAAGTATCACTCCTGTTGCTGTCTCTGCTACATATTTCAGGAATTCTTTATTTACAGTTTTGTCATTTCCCATGAGCCAGCAGTCCATTCCGCCATAGATAAATTCTTTATCTCGCACCCTTTTATCTCACCTCCTTCTCTTCCAGAAAATATTCAATAGGTACGCCGAAGTATTGAGACAATTTTTTCAAACTTTCAATTCCCGGCTCCGTTCTTCCGGATTTCCAGTTTGAGAAAGCCGTTTGACTTATACCTGTTTCTTTTGAAACCTGATAAGTAGTTTTGTTTGATTTGTCTAATAACTTCTTATATTTTTCGTACAAATTCACACCACCCTTCTCTGAAATGTAATCTTGAAAATACTTTCGTTCTGTGATATACTTTCAATTACAAAACTACCACACTTTACGAAAGCATATCACGAACGATAGTATATTTACGCTTGCTTTCGCTTACGTAAGTAAATAATATATCATTTTACGTTAGTAGTCAAGCATTTTTACTAACTTTTGTGAAAGTATGCTGTTTTTGTGAAAGGAGCATAAAGAATGTATGAAGTTTTTGAGCAGCTTTTACAAAAGTACAAAATGACCGCTTATAAAGTTGCAAAAGAAGCTGGTGTTACACAGACAGCCCTAAGTAATTGGAAGACGGGAAAAAGCACTCCCACTACCAAAACTCTTCAAAAATTAGCGGACTACTTCGGAGTCACCATTGATTATCTGATGACAGGGAAGGAGGAAGATGAAAAAGAGCCGCAGTTAAAACCTAAAGATAAGAAGGATATCGAAGAGATCCTCGCCAGCACCGAGGAACTGCTAAAGCAGGACGGACTGATGTTTGACGGCGATCCGGCATCCCCGGAGGCTGTGGAATCTATCCTGTCAGCCATGCAGATCGGGATGGAGATGGCGAAGAAAAAGAACAAGGAGAAGTACACTCCGAAAAAGTATAAAAAGGATTGATGTTATGGATATTAAAAAGCTGGCGAACTCCTTTGCCAGAAAATATAATACACGGGATCCTTTTGAGATTATTGATAACCTCAATGCTATAGTGGTGTTCTATCCTCTGCGCGGTGTACGGGGGTTTTATCAATACTTTCAGCGGAACAATATCATTTACATAGACGATGCGTTAAACGTCAGAGACAAGAAGTTTGTCTGCGCGCATGAAATGGGACATATGCTCCTGCACAAAAAATCGAATGCGATTTTCATGGATTCGCGGACACAGTTAAACACTACGAAGTACGAGATCGAAGCCGATCGCTTTGCCATGAATTTACTGGTATCCGATAATGAACTGTATGATTATGCTGATTTAACAGTGTCTCAGCTTTCGCGCGCTCTTGGTTATCAGGAATATTTGATTAGATTACGTTTTAAAGATTATGTAGCTAAGTAAATGTAAAAATTATAAGGAGGGATATTAATTTGTCAAAAGATTTTACTAAAGAAGACGTTATTCAAAATAAAAAGCAGGCCATAAAGGCACTGAATAAATTATTGGAATCCTTGATTAACGATTCATCCGAAAAGCATTTAAAAAAAGCTAACTTGATTTCATATTGGTTAAAAAATTTCGCAAACTATATAGAATTTGAAGAGAACTTTTCTCCCACTCGACTCATTCGCTATTCTCGTGGAAACGTTATCCGCGTGAATTTAGGTTTTAATATCGGAAAGGAAATGGGAGGACTGCATTATGCTATTGTTTTGGACAACAACAACAAACGTAACGCAGATGTTATCACTATAATTCCTTTATCGTCTACTGATGGAAGAACAGTACATGAAAGAAACGTTGACCTCGGAACAGAATTATTTGAACGGGTTTCCGTTCGTCAAAAAAATTTGTTACATAATGCACAAAAAGAACTTGATGACTATTTGCCGTTACATAATCTCTTTGATTCTTTGACCGATGCCATTTTAAAATCAGATAGTCAAGACATATCAGAGGATTTGGCTCTTATCGACAGGCAAAGAGCTATGTTGGAAAATAAAGAAAAAATGATAAATAGAACTATCTCTATTCTTCAATCTCATAACAATGAAATATTAAAAATGAAACACGGAAGCATGGCTGTAGTAAATCAGATTCGCACGATCAGTAAGCAACGTATCTATATTCCTAAAAAATCAGAAGATTTTTTATACAATATATCTCTTTCAGCGACAGCCATGGAGAAAATTAATTCTAAAATTAAGGAATTATTTATTTTTGAAAAATAAGTGTATTTTCTTGACGCGAGGCATATAATATTGTACAATAACTTACACAAGGAAATCCTTGTTATAAATCTTGCCTATAGGGCATCAAAAGAAGATCTAAGTTATTATGTGAAGACCTCGTAGTAATACGGGGTCTTTTACGTTGTACAAAAAACCGCCCCTGCGCCAACAGGAGCGGAAAAATCACAGGATTCCTGCCCAACAAGAATCCTGCACCCGTAATCAATACGGGTATCTCACTATAAGACCACGGATCCGAAGATGACCGCAGTACGTTCAAAATTATTGTATCATCTCCGGAACAGCCACGCAAGCGGAACATCTGTTTCCTGCTGGCTGTTATTTTTGTACCCTTTTCCATTTAGTAGTACAGAAAGGATGATAATATGTGGATTGAACAAAACAACAATGGAACCTTTAAAGCTGTCGAACGTTACACTGACATCCTTACCGGAAAGCAAAAGAAAGTGTCCATAACCATATCCAAAAATACTGCCAAAAGCCGCAAAGAAGCACAAGCGGCTCTGTCTCGCAAGATTGCGCAGAAACAAACAAAAAAAGTTGCTCCTAAAAATCTTAGCCTGGAAGATTTGATAACCGAACATCGCCTTTATCAGCAAAATAATGTCCGTCCGTCTACCAGACGTCGGGATTACTATAACGGTAATACCTTTATGGATATTTTCGGCAAAGACACTCTTGTCAGTAAAATGACTGCCAGCAGCATCCGGAAAGCACTGATGGTTTCCGGACGGGCACCATCTACCTGTAACGAGCTAATCGAACGATTTAAGACATTGCTTCGGTGGGGATATGACAATGATCTCATCGACGATATCAGTTATTTATCCAAAATAAAACCTTTTCGAATAGAACAGACGCATCGAGAAAAAATAGAAGATAAATATCTGGAATCAGATGAGGCGGTGCGATTACTGGCTGCTATGGATGTGACGTATTGGAAGGACCTCACTGCTTTTTTAATCAAGTCCGGTCTTCGCCCTGGCGAAGCTTTGGATCTATCTTATACCGACATTGACATCGAAAACCGCTATATTCATGTCACCAGTACCTGGGACAGTAACAATAAACTTAGCGGCCCTCCGAAAACTTCTGCTTCTGATCGGGACGTATACATACAGGATGATTTTCTTCCGCTGTGTAAAAAATTAAAAAGTCAGGCACTTACCTTTTATCTGACCTCTCGCTGTAATCTGGTATTTCAGGATAACGGGAAGCGTCTCACTTACGCAGCATATCGGAAATATCTTGGAAATTATACAGAAAGAGTAGTCGGCCGGAGACTTACGCCCCATGCCATGCGGCATACGCACACTTCCCTGCTGGCCGAAAACGGGGTTTCTCTTGATGTGATCGTCCGGCGCCTGGGGCACGAGGACAGCAAAATCACAAAGCGGATTTACCTGCACGTCACCAAAAAAATGAAAGAGCGTGACAACGAAGCCATTCGCCAGATTCATGTGATTTAAAAAAGGGGCAAAAAAGGGGCAGATATTTATAAAATAATACAAAGATGTGAAAAAGCAGACCCTCGAAATACCGCTTAAACAAGCCATATTACGAAGGTCTGCAAAGATATGAAATATTAAAAAAGTGCCCAGAACCGGAATCGAACCAGTGACACGAGGATTTTCAGTCCTCTGCTCTACCAACTGAGCTATCTGGGCATCTGCTGCGAACTCACAGCAGTGTTATTTTACTATATAGGCTGTCAGATTGTCAAGGAAATATTCGCGGAATCCGCGCCATCTACAGCAGTCGTTTCAGCCCCGGCACCTGCTTCAGAATGAGAGTCAGCACATAGCCGGCTGCAAAGACAACTGCACATAGCAGCAGAGCCGCCAGCATCTGATTCATATGCCAGCTTACGCGGAACACATCCCATAATCCTGAGAAATATTCTTTGATGAGCATATGGAGTAAATAAATACCAAAAGTACAGCTTCCCAGCGATACAATGATCTTTTTGATCCGCGCCGGGACACACTGTCCGGCTTTGCCGGACCAGAAGTATTTCATCGCCATATAGATCGCTATACACGGCAGCAGGATGAAAGCAGAATGAAAGTCCTGAGACTTTTCTTTTGTACATACGCCGGTAACGCCATGCATATAATATATCATGCCGCAAGTGAGGAGAATTCCTGTGACTCCCAGCAGAATCCATCGCCATATCGTCCTGACAGTACATTTCTTCCAGTCGTATACGTTTTCGAGATAATAACCAAGGAGAGGCCAGAAAACCGTATCGGCCAGTATCCATTCCGGACGCAGTTTCTTGTACATCACCAGATCTCCCTGAAACAGAAGATAGTCCAGACATGGAATTACGGAGATAAAAAGCAGATAAAGCAAAATGAGATATTTGTAGTAGTTTTCCGACATGCTTTTTACAATCATCCGAAGAAACGGCAGCGTCATCAGCAAGGCAATATATGCATAAATGTACCAGTAGGCATAGGTTGCCCGTTCCATATACAGTTTCCTGATAAAATCCGGTACGGTCATGGTCCGGCCTGGATCATGCAGTCCCAGTCCCACATAGGTTATCACGGAAAAGATAAACAGCGCCAATGCCATTCTCACAATTTTTTCCGACTATATCTTTTTTAAAGAGCTATCTTTTTTCAAAAGCAGCGCTCCCGCTATCATAAAAAATAACGGGACTGATATTTTGCAGAGTACTGATATAAACATATACAGCCAATAGGGGAGACTTCCCCTGTCATAACCTGCAAATAAAAAGAACCCGTCGTTTCCCGTATGATTAAATATAACAAAGTATGCCGCAAGAATGCGGATACATTCAATATGAATCAAGTTACGTTCCTTCTTCATTTTTTCACCACATTTCTTCTGCCAATTAAAAACGACATGACAGAGGTCTTCTCTCTCATGCCGTTATTTTTACAGATACTGTCGGAGCCATTCCGCCATTTCTTCGTATGCTTTTTTCTGCAAGGAATAATATGTCCACTTCCCATTTTTTCTTGCCTGCACAATACCGGCGCTCAGCAAAATCCGCATATGATGGGAAAGCGTGGATTGTCCGAAATCCATTTCAGCCAGCAGCTCGCTGGCATTATACTCTCTTTCATGCAGCAATTCGAGAATCTTCAGCCGGTTCTCGTCCGACATTGCTTTAAATACTCTGGCCTGGACAATGTATTTTTTATTCATACTCACATACTCCTTTGCAAACAAACGTTATTAAATCTCCCAAAGTCCTTCTTTATTCTCCATGCCCTGCAGCTCTACCTTTACGTTGGAATCTTTGATCTGCAGTTCCGGATTCTTTACGATTACTTTGGTAAACGGAGGTACGGACTTGGTCACGAACGCGCCGCCGGAAACGATGACGCCCTCTCCGATCACTGTTTCACCGCCGAGGATGGAAGCACCGGAATATACGGTTACATGATCTTCAATTGTAGGATGACGCTTCTTGCCGGACAGCTTCTGTCCGCTCCTGGTGGACAAGGCGCCCAGGGTAACGCCCTGATAGAGTTTGACATAGTTGCCGATCTCTGTGGTCTCACCGATAACTACGCCTGTACCGTGGTCGATGAAGAAGTATTCGCCGATGGTGGCGCCGGAGTTGATATCGATTCCAGTCCGGCTGTGGGCGTACTCCGTCATGATACGGGGCAGGAACGGCACATCCTGCACATAGAATTCATGGGCAATCCGGTATACAAAGATAGCAAAAAGTCCCGGATAAGAGAACACCACTTCCTCCCGGCTTTTTGCCGCCGGGTCTCCGTCATATCCTGCCTGCACATCTTTCATGAGCATCTGCTGAATGTCAGGCAGCCGGCGGAAGAACTCCGCGCAAATATCTTCTGCCCTGCTGTCAATCTCCTCTCTGCTGTATTTATCATAATCTCTGTAATACAGAGAGGCCGCCACCTCTTTCTTCAGAGAAGTATAAACATGGGTAAGCCGGTCTCCGATGAAATAATCCGGCGAAATCACCGTAATGTTCTCATCGCCAAAAAATCCGGGAAACATCACTCTCCGCAGGTCTTTCAGAATACCGATGATACTTCCCCGGTCCGGCAGATGCCGGTTCCCCTTGGAAACAATAAAGTCCATACTATGACAGTTCTCTGTCATTCTGGCGGAAGCGTTTAATATTAAATCTTTCATTGATGTACTGATTGATTCATTCATAGTCTAATCTCCGTCTGTCTGGTCTACTGGCTAGATTATAACAAACCGCCGCAAAAAAAACAATGAAATTCCTCCAGTCTGTATCAGAATCCCCCGCCGGAAACATCCATTTTCCCGTCGTCACTGGCCGCAGTACCGCTGGCACCGCACCAGTTGCAGACCACCTTGTCGGAACCGTCATAACAGCTGACTTTGCCGCAGCTTCCGCAGACGAAACATTTCTTCGCGCCGCAGTATGGGCAGCCCGGATACTCCTCATCGGTGTAAAAGCTTCCGGTAAAGTTTATCTTGTCAAAGCCTTCCTTCTCCGCCATCTCTTCTTTTATCTTAAAGGCCCAGGTGCGGACCCAGTCGTTGTCCCGTTTTTCAATCCGGATTCCGTACAGTTTATCGCTGGCGCATTTGGCCAGGATCACGCTAGCTTCTTTTTTCATGATATTCCTCCTCGCATGTCTCCTCTGTATACACAAATGCAATGGAAATGTCGTCTCCGCTGCCCTCCCTCGTTCTTTTCTCGAAGTTTCGGCGCAGGCTCTTTTCCATCCGCTCCTTATCACCGAACATCTGTGACAGCAGACCGTGATATTTCAGAAAATCTTCCTCGCTGGCGAAGGATTTGAACAGCCCGTCGGTGGAGACGAACAGCGCCTTCACCGGCTCCTCCGTATACCAATGTTCGAAGAAATGTATCGCATCGGTATTGCAGAGAGACGACGTATAGTTGGCGTGGGAATTCTTATCCTCCACCGGGATAAAAATGTGTCCCGCCGCATCCAGCACCACAAAACCGCCGTCGCCCAGCACCAGCCCGAAGGAAAAACCGTCGGCTATGACCGCCGCCAGCACCGTGCTGCCGTAGATCACCGCCGTGCGCAGCTTTCCTCCTGCTGCCGCCTGCTTTTGCTCCTCTTCCTCAGTGAGAGGATTCTCCAGATGATATTCCTCCACGGCCTCCCGCCATTTCATGAGAATCTGCTTCTCCATCTGACTAAGGATGAACTCCGGGTGCGCCCGAAACTGCTCCCGGAAGTCCGCCCGGCTCATGTAGTTCTTCAAAAGTTCCACAGTAATCTTCACCGCAATCCGGGAACCTGCGTCGCTCCGGAAATGTTTTGCGCTGCCGTGGCCGTCCGCCGCCACCGCAATGGCGAAGGAATCGGTCACATACACGCCCGCGCTGTCCTGACACACAATCCCTTTCTGTATATGGCTGTCACCGGTTACCGTGGTATGCACTCCCTGAAACATTTTACCAGCCCTCATCGAACTCAATGTCCAGGTCATCAAGATCGTCCAGATCTTCCACGCCCAGAACATCCTGTTTGATCTCCTGCACGGCTTCCACCATCTGCTCTTTCTTAGCGCCCGCCACATCGGCAATGGAGCGCTCTCCGCCGGCGTCGGTCAGAGTCATGCTGGTGCTTCCGATCTTGGAGGAAGTCACCGCGATCTCCCGAACCAGCTTCCGCAGCATTTCCGCGCCGCAGGCCTGGAGCACCAGTTCCTCGTCATCGGTAAATTCATGGAGCACATCCATGTCCACGTTGGAACCGATGGCCAGAGCAATCTTCAGGCCATACTGGAACCAGCGGTTCTTTTTCAGCAATTCAAAACCTTTTTTGTAATTATCGGTCGGATACCCGTCCGTCAGCAGGAAAATCACCGGCGCATAGGATAAAGACGGCGAGCGGAGGAATCCATTTCTGGATAATTTCAGATTCAGCTCCTCGCATGCCTCTCCCAGATCTGTCACACCGTCGGCTCTCAGATTCTCCCATCTCTGGTATTCCTCGATCAGCACCGGCTCCGGCGTCACCCACTCGCAGCCGGAGGAAAAGGACATGACGGCAATCTTCACATCCGTGCCGGCCTCTCCCACGCCAATCAGCTCCGGAAGAATCTCTCCCATCACTTTATTTAACGAATCCAGCTTTGATCCCTCCATACTCTTGGAGGTATCCACCAGGAAAAAAATAACCATACTTTTCTTTGCCGGAGGCATCGTCTCCAGCGGGTCGATGGCGTCTATGCTCTCTTCTCTGTATCTGCTGTTCATTTCTCAGACCTCCTCTATATTTCCTGTCTTTCGTTCCGGCGTCAGCCGGAGTCTCCACTCCTCTCCGGTTTCAAAACGCACCTGCATACCGTTCCAGATAGGAATACCCTGTCCTTCTTTTATCTCTCTTGTGGTTCCATCGGGGAAAAGTCCCCGCCAGATGCCTTTACTTACATTTTTGATACCGTACAGTCCTTTTTTATTCCGGTTCTCTGCCACCAGCGCCGTCACCGTATCCTTATCAAAGGCGTCTCTTCCGGTCTGGCACGCATACAGCTTCACACCTTCTGCCAGAAGGATCCTATTCATCCCGTCGGTAAGCACGTACCATGTCTTCCCGCAGACCGGACAGCGGAGCGTACCGTTTTCCTGCGGCAGCAGGCGGTTCGAAAACCCGCGGAAACCGCAGCCGCAGACCTGACAATCCATCATCAGCCGCACCAGCACCTGCTTCCAGTCCACTTCCGTGGGCCGCAGCTCGCAGAGCGTTCCTCCGTCCATAAAAGCCCGCTGAAACATTTTCCTCAACATCTCCGGGTATTCTTCCCAGTAATGAATCAATTTATCCTGAATACCTTTAACCGGCGTATTCTCATTCTCACCGATATCCATACAGAACTGTCCCTGCTCCGCCCGGAAAAGCTCCTTTTCCAACGGCGAGAGGAAACAACGGTTCACCATCTTCTTCCCCTCAAAGGGAGACCCTGTATGAAAGAAATATTCAAAGAGAAATACCGCCATAAAATACCGGTCGGTCTCCACCGTAAAGGGCAGCTTCGCCGCGTTGTCTGCCTCTTCGGCAGATGCCGGCGCAGCCATCCGCTCTTTGATGCACTCCACCAGCTCCGGCGCAAGGAATTCATTGATTATGAGCGGGCCGGCAGACGAATCTTCATATGCCATCTCCCCTGTCGCCAGGGAAAACCGGAAGCCATATGCCGCGTCGCTCTTCCACACGCTTCCTTCTCTGTGAAGCTGTTCAAAAAACTCCACAAACCGGAAAGCCCCCTGCAGCAGCGCTTTCATGGACGCAAAGCTGGCAGGCTTTTTCATCATTCGTCCCGTCTCCGGGTCCCGCACCAGCCTTGTCTCATCGCAGATTTCCTGCAGCGACACCCAAACTGTTTCTTTCTTTTCATTCATATCTATCTGTTTCACCGCCATCATTCCGGCATTATGCCTCTTTTTATGTACATGCTGCGCCTTTTGGCACACATGCCTGCTATTCTATGCAGCAGCACTGCTCGTCGCCCGCAGGCTGCAGCAGAATCTTTCCGCTGATCCCGTCGCCAAAGTCAATCTCCAGCCCTTTCCAGATCGGGACGCCTTTGCCCGGCCCCACTTCCCGGAGGGAATGGTCCGGATACAGCGCCTGCCAGGTCTGGCGGGACATATTTTTGACACCGAACAGTCCTTTTTTCAGGCGGTTCTCAATGACCGCGCCTGTCACGGTCTCAATATCATCGTTATTCTTCTCTGTGACGCAGCGGTACAGCTTGGCACCCATGTAGAGCGGAATCTCAAAGTCCTTGACGCTCATCATATAAATCGGATTGCCGCATTTCTGGCAGACCAGAGAATGTTCCCCTTTCTTCTCAAAAGAAGAAAGAAAGGCAGTCCGTCCGCATCCGCAGTGGATGATATCCATTTTCAGCTGCGTCAGCATCTGTATCCAGTTTTTCTCGATGATGCGGGCGTTGGGCTCCTGAATCCCGTAGGTAAAGGACAGAGTAAACGCCTGCCGGATGTAATCCGGATAAATCTGCCACAGTTTGATGACATTATCATGCACGCCCTTCACCGGACGGTTGGACGCATCGTTCGGGTCATAGACAAACACCGGATTTTTTCCATAATGAATCAAATCATTTTCTTCTGTCATGACTACGCACTGGAGCACCTTGCTTCCCTCCAGCGGATCTCCCCGGAAAAACAGCTTAAAAAGCACCACCGCCAGCGAATACCGGTCGGTGAGCACTCCCGGCTTGGCGATGCCACGCACCACCTCCGGCGCCATGAAGCCCGGCATACCGCCGATACCGAAGTTATCGCCGTCGGCCGCCACGTTATCACAGTCGCACACCAGCACGTCGCCGGTGTTGGTGTCGATAAAGAATCCGCCGTCGTTCAAATCCTGATAGCTCTTTCCCGACAAATGCAGGGAGCGGAACGCCTTTACAATGTTGATGGCCGCCGTGATCATCACATCAAGAGAGGCAAACTTCACCTTTCTCTTCCGGGCCGGCCGCCCTTTTGCCACCGGCTTCTCCCATTTGTATCCATTATAAATATCCGTAAAAGAATCGTATCCCGACGGAGCCAGGCGCATCAGATAGCCGAAGGCTCCGTTCTTTTTCTGCTCTGTGAGAAACAGCGGCCAGATAAACTGCTGTCCGCCGTCCGGCGCACCGTCCTCAATATTTCTTCTCAGGTTATCCCGAAACGCTTCCGGATTCTTGATGCGGCTGATAAAATACCATTTCAGCGCATATTCTCTGCCGTTATACCGCACCAGATAGACGATACCCTGACCGCCCCGTCCAAGCTCTCTGGACACGACCGCCTCGCCGCCGGCCTCCACCGGGATGCGCTCTCCTATTTTCAACTCTCTCATATTATCTTACCATCCTTCATTCAACTCTCCCGGTACAAAACACAGCCATGCACGACTGCTTTCCCGCCTTCTACCATCCTTCGTCAAAGTCCACAGCCTCCAGATCCACAGCCTCGCCCAGAATATCCTTCGCGCCGGAACGGATCTCCTCCACCAGCACCTGCTGCTTGGCCATGGCGACCACTTCCTCGCCCGGCTGCTGTCCGCCGCCGTTATCCACCAGCGCAAGGCTGCGGCTTCCAATCTGTGAGGATGTCACCGCCAGAAGCTTGATGAGCTCCCGGAGCTGATCCGCATTCTTTGCCTGCACTGCCAGCTCGTCGTTGCCGGTAAATGCACGAAGCACATCCATATTGACCTTGGAACCGATGCCCAGCGCGATCTTCAGACCATGCTGGAACCATTTATTCTGCTTGAGCGTCTCAAGACCCTTCTTCCAGTCATCGTTTGGCGATCCGTCCGACAACAGGAAAATGACCGGCGCGAAGGAAATGGACGGAGAATTCAAAAAGCTGCTTCTGGACAGCTTTTTGGACAGTTCCAGAAATGCGTCTCCCATGAAGGTCAGTCCTTCCGCCTCCAGGCGGTTCCAGTACTGATTCTCCTCAATGCGCACCGGCTCCGGCGTCACCCACTCCACGTCGGTGGAGAACTTCATAATGGCGATCTTCACATCGGTGGACGCCTCTCCCACTCCGATCAGAGACGGAAGCAGCTCTTCCATGGTACCGTTGAGCGAACCGATCTTCGTTCCCTTCATGCTGCCTGACACATCAATCAGGAAAAAAATGGTCATACTCTTCTTCGCCGGTTCCATGGCGTCGAGGAAATCATCCTCATAGGCGTCCGCCTTCACCGCCGGAATCTCGTCACTGACCAGGCTCCGGCTCATGCGGTTGCGCTTTAAAAGAATATCATCGTCATCCATTTCATTTAAATCAATCCATTTTGGCATATACATTCCTCCCGAAAAAATTTGCATCAGCTTTCCGTTGCTGTCCGCAGTCTACGTGTATTATATCATCATATTGTACAATTACAAAATCATTTTTCCCATCAGATAGCGATATATTTCCTGACTACCCTCATCAAAAAAATGTATTTTTCAAAAAATCTCCTGTAATATTTTGTACTGCGCCGCAAATACTATCCTTGCGAAAGCACACGATTCATTTATCACGAAAAGGAGGCAGAAGTATGCACAAACAGGATACCTGCCAGCTTCTGCAGGAATGCAGCAGCGGCATCAAAATGGCAGTGGACGCCATCCGGGAAGTGCTTCCCAATGTAAAAAATGAAGAGCTTAAAAATAAACTGACTGCCTGCGAGAAGGAGCACAAAAAGCTCGGCGAGGAGACCCATTCTCTTCTTATGGAAAATAACGCGCGGGACGAGGAGCCCGGCATGATGGCCAAAGGCATGTCCTGGATCAAAACAAACCTGACCATGTCGGTGAATCCGGGCGACGACACCATCGCCAACCTCATCAGCACCGGCTGCGACATGGGCGTCCGCACCCTGCAGAAATATCTCAACGAATGTCAGAACGCTAGCGCTCAGGCAAAGGCATTAGCGAAAAAGGTCATCAAACTGGAAGAAGACCTCTCCGTGGACATGCGGGCCTATCTGTAAAAATATCTATAGACAGCAAAAGAGAACCTCCGGGTCGGAATGATCCGGGGTTCTCTCTTATTTTTATTTCACATCGTAAATGTTGCAGGACTGATTGGTGAGCGTGTTGGACACATACATAATTCTCATTTTTCCATTGGACATAAGCTTGACGCCCTCCGGCTCCCGGAAGGAAAGTCTCGCCGCTCCCTTAATGACTTTGCGGGACATGGCTCCCGTGCGGTAGTCCCAGGTACGGATGATGGTCGGCTGATACTTTCTTGAACGGTCATAGCTTTTCAGGAACGACTTTCTCGGGCTTCCCTCAATGGTACAGATCTTCGTGCCGTCAATATCAAATCCCTGGAAATCACCCGTGGTCGGCGGCAGGACAATCTGCTCTATCGGGTCCCAGACATTGATCCGGGTTCCGTTTACCAGCTCATAAATCTGATAATACTGCATTCCCTGATACGTAAAACGAACACCCAGCTTTGTGCTGTCGGAACTTACCGCCGGATAAACGTTGGTCACATATTTTCCGTCCGTCCCCTTCGGAATCTTATAATAAATGGAACCATTTTTCCTAAGAATCCTGTTTTTCTGGAAAGTAAAACAGGTAACCGCCCTGGAAACATCAGAACCGCTTGCCGCGTTGCTTCCGGTCCAGAGATAGGTTCTGCCATTGTAAACCGAACAATCCAGATTCGTCGCATGACCAAATCCCCGCAGATCCATTTTGGCCGTCGTATACTTTCCAAGACCTTTATACTTAACCCTCGTGATCCTGAGATTACCCACGCTCGGCTTCGTCATCTGAATAAAATAATAATATCTGGAATCATATGTAAAGGACTGAATCCACCGTCTGGAAGACAGTTTCGTCACCGTCTGCACGATCTTCAGATCGCTGCTTTTTGGTTCCTTCGGCGTCTTATCCTTTTTCACTACCTTCGACTTGGCCTCCACCTGCATCGGTGCATCCGCCCCGAGCCCCGCTCCCAGGCCGACGCCCAGAAACAGCGCCGCGCAGGCAACAGCCGCCCATGTTTTTTTCTTCATCTTTTCTCTCCTTTAGCCTTTCTCTTTCTTAAATAATAACGTTCTTTCTTACTTTATTTTTCCTTGTAATACAGCATACAATGACAGTAGCCCTCAAAATTCTCATCGGCAATCTGCTCCCGGAACTCCTTGCACATACATTTATTCTCCGGCGTCCGCTCCAGCCGGCACGGGCAATAACCGTCTTTCTTTGCCAGGCCCTCTTTTACCATGGCAACAACCTTCTCATCGGGGTTCAATCTGATCTTCATATTTTGCCTCCTGATTTACTTCTTCTTTTCATTTCTATGCATTCCCAGCACATTGTACACAAATTATATTCCCGTTGTACACAATTCATACATTTCTTAAGAAATAACAGGCGTTTTCTTAACAGAATCTTAACATAAGAATATGAGCAAAATGCGTCAAAAAGTTATTACGATTATGCTATAATGAACCATAATGCCAAATATCTCAGGAGGAAATGACATGAAATTTCACAGAGTTTTATTATTCACAACCATACAGATGGACATCACCCCGGTAGGCGACGACCTCCACATCCTGCTGACCGGCGGCGACAAACACCGCATCGGCTGCACCGCTTTCAGCGTCCCAAAGCCGACGGATGAGCTGGGCGACCTGGACAAGCTGTTTGACGCAGAAGCCGGCGCAGCGGCAGGCTCGGCACAAGCAGAAACCTCCACCGCTGCATTGGCCGACACCGCAGCATCAAACGACAGCGCTTTCGAATGCGATACCACCATCATTAAAAGTGACGACAACGCCGATGCTTCTTTCTGCGCCTATGTGGCCAAAAACATCGCCAAACAAACCGGCAAACGAACCCTTTGCACCGGCGGCGTCTACGTGGACAATCCCGATGAACACCAGATCAGAAAACTATACGAGAACATTGACGAGATGATTATGGACTGGGCAAACTTTTTGACGGACTGACGAAAAGAGAGACAAAATGCAGGGGCTGAAAAATTCAGCCCCTGAAAAAAATTTTCTAATAAATTCATGCCGTTCGTAGCTGGCTACACCATTAACTTATTTTTCTTCTTTGATGCGCTGTCATACTTTTACCATTTCCTGCTCTGTAATACTTGCCAGTATCTTTGCAATAATCGCTTCATCTACTCCCTGTTCTCGCATCAAATGTATCATTTCCTTACGCCCCTCTTCCTTACCTCCGTTAAAGATTCTCTCTGAATATTCACACATTTCTTTTATTCCCCCTTCTTCTCGTTTCAGGTAGCGTACCCGCCGGGATAATGCTCCCAGCCTCTTGCCTCACATTATACCACAAGCCTCTCCGTTTTTTAACATTTTTTGACAAAAAAATATTTTTTAAGTAGTGAAAATATACTTTAAGAAAAATAGTGTTTATTTCCCCACAGATACATCCGCGTTGGATTTACGTTTCCACAGGTATCGCAGCAGCAGGATTGCCAGCAGGAACATCCACGAGAAGGCTTCGGCGTAGGCCACGACCATGTTGCCAAATACCGGCTTCAGGGCGTATGAGCAGATGATCCGCACGATCAGTGCGAGTATGCCCGTGACGCCGGAAAAGATCATGTCGCCGGTTCCTTCCAGATAACCGCGGATGGCCATGCTGAGACCGTAGATGAGGTAAAAGCTGGAAATGGAGCGGAAGAAGCGGCTGCCGATGACGACGGATTCGCTGGTCAGGCCGAACATGGCGATGAGGTGTGTGCCAAGGACCAGCACAATGGCTGTCAATCCCAGGGAAACCGCTGTCATGATTACCGTACCTGCCCGGAATACTCTGCGGGCGTGTTTTTTGTCGCCCGCACCAATGTTCTGGGCGACGATGGTGGCGATGCCGGAACCCAGATTAATGATAGGCAGAAAGATTACCGTGTCGACACGGTAAGCCGTGGTGATGGCCGCCACAGTCTGCTCTCCAAATCCGTTCATAAAGTGTTGGAGAAAGACGCTTCCCACAGAGCTGACGCCGGACTGAATAGCCGGCGGAAAGCCAAACTTCGCTCCTTGTTTTACAAGACCACTGTTCCAGCGTTCCTGTCTGTCATTTTCCTGCGGGCGGCCCGTGAAGATCCGGAACCGGAGAATCGGATAGTTCTTTACGGCATAGCAAATGACAAAGATGGTCATGGCGGCCTGCGACAGCGCGGTGGCCGCGGCGGCGCCCGGAGCGCCCCATCTCAAAACGGTGACGAAGAAAATATCGAGAACCACGTTTACCGCCGAGGATACAAGCACTGCCAGGAAGGGCGCGCGGCTGTTGCCGACGCCCCGCAGCACGGCGGAGTAGGTATTGTATACGGCAAGAAACGGAATGCCTATCAGAAGAATCCGCAGGTATCCCTCCGCACTGGCAAAAATATTTTCCGGAGTATCAAGAAGACAAAGGATATTTTCAGAAAAAATTATGCCAGTCAGAGCGATTACCGCAAACAACACACCCAGCATTATGGAGTAGGAAGCGAGAATTACGGTAATCTTTTTCTTTTCGCCTCTGCCGTAATACTGGGCGGCGAGAACTGCCAGTCCCGAGGTAAAACCCGTGATGATGGTCACAAACAGATTATAGAGGGCGGTTGTGGCGCCGATTCCCGCCAGTGCCAGTTCGCCCTCTATATTTCCCACGATGAAGGCATCTACCCAGTTGAACAGCTGCTGGAACAGCCCGCTTAATATGAGGGGAAGCGTGAATATCAGAAGTTCTTTTGTCACATTTGCCGCCGTCTCTTTCGCTTTTGTCTTTTTTGCCTCCGCTCCTTTTCCTGTCATTCCATTGTTGTGCATGTGTGTCTCCTCTCTGTCCATTAGCTCTATTATAATTTCCTGGCCACAAAAAATGCGTCCCGAAAGCTACCATACGGCTGTGCCGTACCTCAGGGGTAACTTTCAGAACGCCTCACTGCCATAAAATATAACATACCGGCAGGATTTCTTCAAGAAAGTTTTGCCGGAAAAGAAACAGCCGCCCTGGCTATTTCCGCCCGGACGGCTGTCTCTTTTATTCGTTCTCCAGATAATCCATGTACTGTGACTTCGTATCCATGTATCTGGATTGGCTGATTGGAAGCTTCATTCCATTTTCGAGAACGATCTCATACTTTTCCAGTTGAGAAATGTGCATCAGATTCACAGCATAACTCTTGTGACATTGTAAAAAGTATACGCCGTGTTCGTATTTGAGGAAATCAGAAATCTTCAGATTAATAGTCTTCACAAGACCTTCCTCACCGTAGATGTTCAACTTTCTCTTGTCACTCTCCACATAATATATCTTCGTATAAGGTATGGTATAAATTCCCTGCTTATTGATAATTGTAAAATTCTTCTCTTTGGAGAGGCTCAACTCATGGAGCGCCTTCTCCAGTGCTTTTTTTACATGTCCAATATTCAGAGGCCTTGACAGTATATATGTCGGAGTGGAATGAAATACTTCAAAAACAGAGTTATTCAGTTCAGTTATATAGATAATCTTTACATCGGGATGCAAATCCTGAAGTCTTCTGGAATACTCAATAATCTCCATGGGATCTCTCTCCAGAGACAAAAACAGAATCTTGTATAATCCTCCACTGCTGATATCTTCTTTTAAACTGCTGTCGTGCTCCCAAACTTTAACCTGTATATGGGGGCAATTCTCGTTAATAACTTCTGTCAGTTGATACGCTATCTCCTTGTCATATTCCAAAATACCAATGTTCATAACGCATCCCTCCCACTAATATTAACCTCCATCTTATTGTTAAAAGATCACATTCAAAATAATAAATCTTTCAGTCAGGGAAGTACTTTATTCTATTAAATTATACCATAGCGGATATTTATTTTCATTTTTAGTTATTGCACTTTCGACTTTATTTTTGACACCTATTACAAAAGGCGGACACCGCATACACAGTATCCGCTTTTATACATTTTTTATGCAGTGATCGCCGGCAATAACATACTATCGCTCAAACGCATCCTGATGCCCTAAAAATCTAATATTTTCAATATGGAATTTGCGCGTGGGATTCATCCCCGCCGGTTGGAGCGTCTCCATATCTTTCTTTTTTCTGCTTCCTTGATCAGTCCGTCGCGAAAATCCGGATGAGCGATGGAAATAAGCCCTTCCGCACGTTCCCAGGTGGACAGTCCTTCCATGTTGATCACGCCGAATTCGGTCGCCAGAAAGTACACCTGACTTCGCGGAGAGGTGATAATATCTCCGTTAAACTGCGGCAGAACACGGGAATGCAGATTGCCCTGCCGGTCTTTAAATGTGGAACTCATACAGATAAAGGCTTTGCCGCCCTTTGCCGAAGACGCGCCGATGAGAAAATCCAGCTGTCCTCCGGTTCCGCTGATCTGCCGGGAGCCGAAGCTCTCCGAAGACACCTGTCCGTAAATATCCACCGCCACGCAGCTGTTGATGGAAACCATATTATCTATCTGCGCAATCACATCGGGGCGGTTCACATATTCCAGTGGATAGGCTGCCACTCCGGGATTATCGTCCAGCCATTCATAAAGATCCGGCCCTCCGATGGCAACGCCGAACACGCCTTTTCCTTTATCAATGGTCTTTCTCTTGTTGGTGAGCTTTCCCGCCCGGTACAGATGCAGAAAGGCATCGGTACAAAGCTCCGTATGCATGCCCAGATCCTTCAGGTCCGATTCGGCAAGAATCTCACCCAGCGCGTTGGGCATACTGCCCACACCCAGCTGCAACGTGGCGCCGTCGCAGATGTACGGCAGCAGGTTGGCCGCAATCTTCCGGTCCACCTCCGTGGGCGCGTAGCGGGGACTTGCCGGGAAGGGTTCGTGTTTTCCTTCCACAATGTAATCCACCTCCGAGATATGTACGCACTCGTCATATCCACCGTGGATCTTCGGCATGTATTCGTTGACCTCCACGATGACAATATCTGCATTCTGCGCGATGGGCGCCGCCACTCCCGTATTTACGGAATAATTAAAGTAACCGTGTCTGTCCATGGGAGCCACGCTGACCATAACCACGTTGACGTTGAGGAAATATTTATAGTAGGCCGCATTATTATGAAATACCATGGGAATAAAGTAACAGAGTCCCCGGTCACACAGCTTTCTCTCGTAAGCCGAGCAATGCCAGGTGTGATACACAAAATGTTCCTGGCTTTCATCACACTCGGCCACCTCAATGGGGCCCGAAATCAGATTTCCTCTTATTTTCACATCATACAGCTCATCTCTTCTTTTTGCCAGCGCCCGGTCAAGAAGCACCGGCTTACCGAGGGAACTGGTGTAATCCACCCAATCTCCGCTTTTGATAACCTGCACCGCTTCTTCCGGAGTCCGGAGCTTTTCCATATATTCTGTTCTGAAATCTTTCATCACTATCCCCCCCTGAAGCAATGTTTCTCTCTTCTTCTCATCCGCTATATATGTATGTTATCCATTGTATCTTTAAGAATCATTTCCGGGTCTGCTCCCACGATATCGAGATTCTCCGCCTTCACACAGACTGTCTCCGGTATGCCATAGAACGTATCCGCCAGCGCCTTCACGTAGTCATAGCCGAAGTTATTGGCTCCAATGGGGCCGCCGGCCGTTGTGACATAAATGATCCTTCCGGCCCGGCACATACCCTTCGGCACGCCTTCCGGCGTATAATAAAATGTAACGCCTGTCACAGTGACCAGTTCAAGATAGGTACGGAGGACTGCCGGAAACAGCAGATCCCAGTACGGCGCTGCAATGACAATTTCATCCGCCTGTGCAAACTGTCTGGCATAACGAAATATCTCTTCTGCGAAATCACCGGCGGCCACATAACCGTTACGCCTCTGCAGGCGGTCATTATTGAGAGGAAGGAGCTGTTCTTCCTCATACAGCTGCACTTTTACATTTTCTCCCTGCAGCTGCTCCAAAACATGCCGCGCGAGCCGTCGGGTTCTTGATTCCGGTCTGGCGCAGGCGTCAATAAAAAGTATTTTCTTCATTTTGTTCTCCTCACTTTTCCGGCGGGTCGCTTCAGCGACATCACATCTTCCAATCTGCCGCAGTATGCTCCCCGCGTAGCGTTTTTCATTTCATAGAAACACAGTTTCCTGTGAAATGAAAAACAGGCGGCGCATGAAATGACTTCATACGCCGCCCGCTCTGGTTTCCCTGTCCACATACTTCAATATGTGATTATTTTTTTAACTTTTTCGCTGCGATAAATGTCTCTACAACTGTGCGGACGATGGTCTCCAATTCGACCATGTCTACCTGCTGTTCCTCTTCCGGAACACTCAGGGCAGCTGTTACGATGGACATGCTGTAAACTTCCTCAGCCGTACATCCGCGGCTCAGGTCGTTGATCGGAGCGTTCAGTCCCTGAAGCACAGGACCTACTGCTGTGTATCCGCCGAGACGGGAGGCAATCTTATAACCGATATTACCTGCATTAATATCAGGGAAAATAAAGGTGTTTGCCTGACCAGCCACCGGGGAACCCGGACACTTGATACCTGCCACATCCGGCGATACGGATGCGTCAAACTGAATCTCGCCCTCAACAGCCAGATCTGGTGCTGCTTCTTTAATCTTCTTTGTTGCGTTCGCCACTTTTGTCACAGACGGGCCCTTACCGGAACCCAGCGTGGAGTAGGACAGCATGGCAACCTTCGGGTCAATACCGAAGACCTTGGCGGTCTTTGCAGATTCGATTGCGATTTCAACAAGATCATCTTCAGAAGGATCAATGTTAATCGCGCAGTCTCCCATGGCGATCTTCTCATCCCCACGAACGAGAATAAAGCAGGAGCTCACAATCTTGTTACCTGGTTTCGTCTTAATAAGCTGCAGGGCAGGACGGACAGTATCCGCTGTGGAATAAGTCGCTCCGCCGAGAAGGCAGTCTGCCTTGCCCATCTTCACAAGCATCGTTCCAAAGTAATTGCTCTGGGATAATGCTTTCTGGCACTGTTCCTCTGTCATCTTGCCTTTACGAAGCTTAACCATCTCCGCAACCATGGCATCCATCTCAGGATAGCCCTCCGGGTCGATAATCGAACACTTCTCAATGTTGTAATTACCAGCCTTTGCTGCGGCCTTTACTTCTTCCTCTTTTCCGAGGAGAATAACGCCCAGAATACCTTCTGCTGTCAGCTTGTCCGCCGCATCAAGGATTCTGTTGTCGGTTCCTTCTGTAAAGACAATTGTGCGAGGATTCTTCTTCAATGTTTCAATCATTTTGGTTAACATTTTTTGAACCTCCAAAAGTATGTTGCATCCTGTTTTTCATTTACAGTAAATGAAATGTAAATCAACCCAGTGTAATTTATCCTTCTTTTATTGTAAACTCCCCGTTCCTTTTTTTCAACAGACGTTTGCGATAAATTTTTGCCGGTAATACATAAGAAAATGTTTAGCCGAATTAAACTATTGTGCAAAATGCCCCGGAGGACAGCAACATTTTCCTCTCCGGGGCAAAATGATATCCGACGGTCTTTATTACTCTGACACTTCCTCCGTTCCGCCGGCTGCCGTGTCGCTGCCGGCAGTTCCGTCCGCAGCCGCCGTGCTCTCTTCCGGCGCCGCTTCTCTGGTGCCGACGCGGACCACCCGGTCCTTTTTGCGGTAAACGCAATAAGCTTCTTTTTTCGTGGATATTTTCTTTCCTTTTTTATTATAAATGTTACGGTATGTCTGCACCACATATCCGTCATGACCGGAAGACACCACCGTGCTTGTTCCGGCGTCCATGTCCGGATCATCCTGGTACACAGTTCCGCAGGAGTTGACCTGGAGAGTCTCCGCCGTCATCTCCACATAGGTGTCGTCCAGCTTGGCTCCGTAGATCGTACAGGTTACCTGCCCGCCGGAATAGGAAGCGGCTATCTTGATCGGATAGTCCGTATTGTTTTTAAACTGATAATCCGGACCGCCCCAGGATACAGTCGCATCCATGCCGATACCGATATACGCAGACACATAAGAATGATTATGATGTTCCACTATCTCCAGATCCGACAGCAGAGTCGCCTTGTACAGAGTAGAGGACACCTGGCAGATGCCGCCGCCCACTTCCTGCACCGACTCGCCGTTGGAGTAGGCCGGCGCAGCCTGGTAGCCCCGCTCTGTGGTTCTCTCGCCAAGCGCATCATTATATGAAAATGTCTCTCCCGGCAGCAGGATAGTTCCATCCAGAGTTTCTGCCGCAAGATCCACATTGGACACTCTGGCGCTGGAGCCGCTCACGTTGGTGGTACAGCTTCCCAGCTTATCCTTAAACAAATGCTTCTTGAGATTCTTGGTCGTGATCTTCGGTTTCTTTACTTTCAGAGGAACAACCACATCTTCCCCTTCCGCTGCCGCGTCAAAGGACGCTTTGGCGCTGTCCACATCGAAACTGATCCCCTTGACCGACTTTACGATCTTATAATTCTTCTTCGGATTCAGAGTGGCGTTGGACTTCTTTGTGTGAATCGTATCATAAATAGCCTGGATGTCTGTGGCCTCCACCTGCCCGGTAAGCATCGGACTCTCCAGCACCGCGTCAAAATCTTCCTCCGACACCGCCGTCTTTATGGCAGTCACAAGATTCTCCTTATCCACAGAAACTCCGGTCACACCTTTATGAATCACCAGCGAATCTCCCGTCACCTCATAAGTTGTCTGCACCGTTGTATTAATGGCAGACAGCCCGGAAGCGTCAATGCTCTCCATCAGCTTTGCCTCATCTCCCACCTGCGGATGCTGTGTAACATCCTGCCCGAAAATCTTTGCTTTCAGAAGAGCCGCTCCCCTTGTCAGGAAACTGCCGTGGCCGTAATCCATGGCTTTCTCCGCAGCGCTCTCCACATCCATGGAAAGGCACGGTGCCATTGCCACCTGATATTCCACTCCGTTGGCGCTTACTGTCAGCGCGGCGTCGGCGTATTCCTCCTCAAAGGCCTTCTGAATCCGGTCTGCCGCCTGCTCTGTGGTAAGACCGCCGACTTCCGTTCCGTTGACCTGCACCCCGTCGATAATGGTGTTTTTCTCCGCCATGGAGCAGGTCAGCAGGTAACCGGCGCAAAGCACCACCAGAACAGAAAGTCCCAACAGACTCAGTTTCTTTCGCTGCTTCTTTCTTTGTTGTTTCTTTTCCTGTCTTCTACCCATAATTCGTCATACCTTCTTTATCTTTCTTAAAATAAAAGGAGTCCTGCCTCCATGCAAAAATACATTCCCATGGACAGCAGAACTTCCCTGCGTCTGCTTTTGGACTATTGTAGTACATTTCCCCGAAAAAGAAAAGCGAAATATCCCAAAATATGACGAATTATGTTTTTTTATTTTTGCGCCTGAAAGGGGCGGTCTGACCGGCATCGTCCGGCTTTCCCATCTTGTACCGCTCAGTCCCTCATCATACCTATGCTTTCTCTTCCGGCAGCAAATTACGCATGCCGTTTAAGCTGATGCACAGGGTCGATGTATTATGCAGCAGAGCCGACACGGTCGGCGGCAGGATTCCCGCCACGCCGAGAACAATGAGTCCAGCATTAAAGCTCATGATAGCTCTGTAGTTGTTCTGGATGCGCCGCATCAGACAACTGCTGATGGTCTTTAATGTAACGATGCCCTGCAGATTATCCTCACCGATGGTAATGTCGGCAATCTCTCTGGCAATCTCCGCACCGTCGCTGATGGCGATACCCACGTCAGCGGCGGAGAGAGCCGGCGAATCGTTGATGCCGTCTCCAATCATAATAACCTTCCGTCCGGCATTTTTCTCCTTCTCGATGAATCTCGCCTTGTCTTCCGGCAGCACCTCAGAATAATACTCGTCCACACCGACCCGTGAGGCGATGGATTTTGCCGTCCGCTCGCTGTCTCCGGTCATCATGACTACTTTGGTGATGCCAATATTTTTTAACTGCCTTATGACGTCGGCTGCTTCTTCTCTCAGAGGGTCTTCGATACAGATGACCGCTGTCAGCTTTCCTTCTATGGCCATATAGAGATGCGAATATTCATCCGGAAGGCTGTGGAAGATTTCTTCTTTCTCCTCCGGAATGGTACATTTCTCATCTTCAAAGACAAAATGATAACTTCCGATGACGGCTTTTTTGCCGTCGATGGTGGAAGAAATGCCATGGGCGATGATGTACTCCACCTTGGAGTGAAGTTCCTCATGGACAAGTTCTTTTTCCTTTGCCGCCTGTACCACCGCTTTCGCCATGGAATGTGGAAAATGTTCTTCAAGACAGGCAGCGATGCGCAACAGTTCATCCGGCTGCTCACCGTTAAAAGATACCACATCCACCACCGTCGGCCGTGCCTTAGTAAGGGTTCCTGTTTTATCAAAAACGATGGTCTGCGCTTCCGCCATGGCTTCCATGGATTTGCCGCCTTTGACGGTGATCTTATAAGCGCTGGCTTCCCGGATGGCCGACAGTACAGAGATCGGCATGGCCAGCTTCAATGCACAGGAAAAATCCACCATGAGTACAGACAGTGCCTTTGTGGCATTGCGGGTCAGCAGATAGGTAAGTCCCGTTCCCAGAAGGGTGTATGGAACCAGTTTGTCCGCCAGATGCTCTGCCTTGCTTTCCAGCGCGGATTTCAGCTGTTCGGATTCCTCGATCATGGTGACAATTTTTTCAAAACGGCTGGAGCCGTTAGTTTCCTTCACCTGAAGGGTGATCTCTCCTTCTTCCACCACCGTTCCGGCATAGACATAGCCGCCCGCGCATTTACGAACCGGAAGCGCCTCGCCGGTGAGAGAAGACTGATTGACCATGGCCTCGCCCTCGGTCACAACGCCGTCAAAAGGAATTACATTTCCCATATGTACCCGGACCTGATTTCCCGCCTGAATCATATTGACAGGAACAAGAACCTCCTGTCCTTCCCGCATCAGCCAGACTTTGCTGATGTTTAAGGACATGCTGTTTGCCAGATCGTCCACTGACTTTTTATGGGTCCATTCTTCCAGGATCTCGCCGACGCCCAGCAGGAACATGATGGAGGACGCCGTATTGATATTGCCCCGGATCATGGAGATGGCGATGGCAGTGCCGTCCAGCACCGGAACCTCTATTTTTCCTTTCGCCAGTGTCTGAATACCGTGTTTAATATATTTTAATGATTTCGCAGCCGTGAGAACAGCCCGCAATGGATACGGAATAAACAGCCTTCCTCCGTAATACAGAACAATCCTGTTGATGAGCTTATCCCAGTATTCCTGATTCAGCCTCCGGCTGCTGCTCTGCCGGCAGTCTGCGGGAACCTTCACATCCTCCATGCAGAAATCTCTGACAACCTGCAGGAGCTCCTCTCTCTTTCCGGTATAACGGATAACAATATCTCCGGTGCGCTCCTGCACCTTGACGGAATCCACCATTTCCCGGCAGCTCAGATAATATTGGAGAGCGTCCGCCTCTGCGTCAGTCAGCTTGTTCCGGCAGCTCTGCAGACGGATTCTTCCCCGGATTTCATGTTTGATCCTAAACTTCATCGGAATTCTCTTTTTCTTCTTCAGAAGTGCAGACTACTTCTTCGTCCTCTGCAGCTCTCTCTTCATTAATCTGCTGAGCCTCTGCGTAGATATCCTCTGCATTCTCCTGAATGGTTGTAGCTGTGTTCATGATACATTCTTTCGCACGAAGCGCCGCTGCCGTACAGTTTGTATATACTTTCTTTGCCTCTTTACTGGACAGAATCTTGATTCCGGCCGTACCGAATAATACGCCGGCAGCGAAAATTCCTGTTTTCTTTCCATCAATTTTTGATAAACATTTCAAACAATTTAACATGTCCATACCTCCTATTTGTGCTTATACCCGGTGTACATTGTCATAAACAAACAAAAAATAAGCGCCCACGCCCAAAATTTATGTTTTTCCATCTGACAATCCTCCCTGTGTTTTGATTTTTTTCTATTCTAACTCTGTGCACTGAGTATTTCCATATTTTTTCTCTTATTGAAAAACTTTATCAATTGTCTGTACATTTTTGAGGCATTATTGCGCGGGAATCCCCGCAGAACTTTCAATAAACAAAAAAAGACACAGCATAAAACCGTGTCTCAAAAAGTAATGGGCGGAGGTGGATTCGAACCACCGAAGCAATTTGCAGCAGATTTACAGTCTGTCCC
>ERZ1643247.878-NODE-878-length-32385-cov-12.937674_pt1 | contig 32385 bp, 23 predicted proteins | sample MGYA00579264_ERZ1643247 | MGnify/ENA primary metagenome ERZ1643247 (study PRJEB29033, sample SAMEA4952262) | chicken gut metagenome | biome: Broiler Chicken; feature: Gastrointestinal Tract; material: Caecum | place: Ireland | collected 2018 | study: Broiler... | reverse complement strand
CTCCCCCTTTCTGCCCATAACACCCCTGAGCGGGCCGGTTTGTTGCACGGATGGCAAAAATTTTTCGATCTTCGACTTACACCGCCTGCAGGGCGCGGCATCCCTGACGCGCCGCCCGCCCCAGAACCACCGGCCCGTGGCGCGCGACGACCCCGGCGCGCGTGTCAACCACCAGGCCCGTAGGGGCGACCTGTGGTCGCCCGCCTGCCGGGGGTGTCCCCCGCGGGGCGCGCCCAATGGGGCCCCCGCGGCGACCCAACGGAGTGGTCGTCGTGGGGAGAGGAGGCCCAGCGGAGGGAATGAGCTTTCGGGCCTGCCCGGAAGCGAACGATCCGCAGCTTGGGCCGACGACGGCGCCCCCATTTCTTCCCAAAGAAATGGGGGAAAAGAAGGGGCCGGGGGAGTGCCCCCGGCGCCCCCCGGTACGGAGGCTCATGGCGGCGGTGGACTGTACGGACAGGGCAAAGACCGACCGCGCATTGCCGCCCGCCCCATTGACTGGCGCTTGCGGTAATTGGGGCCCCGCCGAAGCCCAGCGAAGCGGGTTCGGTGGGGAGAGGAGACCCAGCGGAGGGAATGAGCTTTCGGGCCTGCCCGGAAGCGAACGATCCGTAGCTTGGGCCGACGACGCCGCGCCTTGGGTGGCACGCATCGGGATTACCCTGCAAGCCCTGATGGCTGTTACGCTGTACCGGCCTGGCCCGCCGGGCCGCCGTCGGTGCCATACCACTGAAAAACTTTGGCGGTTGTGGTAATGATCCGTAGAGGCGGCCTGTGGTCGCCCGCCGCGCAGGCGGGCCTCCGGTCAGAAATTATTTGCCCCGTACAGAGGGTACATGCTATACTAGATCTGATTGTACACTCCAACGCAAAGGAATGCGATACATGGACAAACTGGTAATCGGCATCCTGGCCCACGTGGACGCGGGCAAGACCACCCTGTCCGAGGGGCTGCTCTACACCTGCGGGCGGCTGAAAAAGCTGGGGCGGGTGGATCACAAGGACGCCTTTCTGGACACCGACCCCATGGAGCGGGAGCGGGGGATCACCATCTTCTCCAAGCAGGCCATCCTCCCCCTGGAGGGGGCGGAGCTCACCCTGCTGGACACCCCCGGCCACGCCGACTTCTCCGCCGAGATGGAGCGCACCCTCCAGGTGCTGGACTGCGCCATTCTGGTGATCAGCGGCACCGACGGGGTGCAGGGCCACACCCACACCCTGTGGAAGCTGCTGGAGCGGTACGGGGTGCCCACCTTTCTCTTCATCAACAAGATGGATCTGGCCGGGGCGGACAGGGACGCTCTGCTGACTGAGCTGAAAAGCAGGCTGGACGAGGGGTGCGTGGACTTTGCCGCCCCGGCGGAGCAGGTGTGGGAGCAGGCCGCCGTGTGCGACGAGGACGCACTGGAGCGCTACCTGGAGGACGGGGCCCTGGACGACGGCGCCCTTACCGCCCTGATCGCCAAGCGGAAGCTCTTCCCCTGCTGGTTCGGCTCGGCTTTGAAGCTGGAGGGGGTGGCGGAGTTTCTCCAGGGGCTGGAGCGCTACGCCCCCCGGCCCCAATACGGCCCCGACTTCGCCGCCCGGGTGTTCAAGATCTCCCGGGACAATCAGGGGGCGCGGCTCACCTGGATGAAAATCACCGGCGGCTCTTTGAAGGTCAAGGCTCTGCTGTCCGGCCCCGGCTGGGAGGAGAAGGCGGATCAGCTCCGCATCTACTCCGGCGCCAAGTTCCAGGCGGTGGACGAGGCGGCGGCGGGGACGGTGTGCGCCGTCACCGGCCTGAGCGCCACCGCGGCCGGGGAGGGCCTGGGGGCGGAGGCGGAGGCCCTGCCCCCCGCCCTGGAGCCGGTGCTCACCTATCAGGTGGTGCTCCCCGCCGGGCAGGATCCCCACACCGCCCTCCAGAAGCTGCGGCAGCTGGAGGAGGAGGATCCCCAGCTCCACCTGGTGTGGAGCGAGCGGCTGGGGGAGCTCCACGTGCAGCTCATGGGGGAGGTGCAGCTGGAGATCCTCCAGCGTCTCATCGCCGAGCGGTTCGGCATGGAGGTGTCCTTCGGCCAGGGGGGCATCGTCTACCGGGAGACCATCGCCGCCCCAGTCGAGGGCGTGGGCCACTACGAGCCCCTGCGCCACTACGCCGAGGTGCACCTGCTGATGGAGCCCCTGCCCCGGGGCAGCGGCCTGGTGCTCACCTCCGCCTGCCCCCAGGACATGCTGGACATCAACTGGCAGCGGCTGGTGCTCACCCACCTGGCAGAGCGCTCCCACCCCGGGGTGCTCACCGGCTCGCCCATCACGGACATGAAGCTCACCCTGGTGGCGGGGCGGGCCCACCAGAAGCACACCGAGGGCGGCGACTTCCGGCAGGCCACCTACCGGGCGGTGCGCCAGGGCCTCATGGAGGCGGAGAGCATCCTGCTGGAGCCCTGGTACAATTTCCGGCTGGAGGTGTCCGCCGAGCAGGTGGGCCGGGCCCTGTCCGACCTGCAGCGGATGCACGGCCGGGTGGAGCCGCCGGAGACGGCGGGGGACATGGCGGTGCTCACCGGCTCCGCCCCGGTGGAGCAGCTGCGGGACTACGGCCGGGAGGTGGCCGCCTACACCCGGGGCCGTGGGCGGCTGTCCTGCACCAGCGGGGGGTACGCCCCCTGCCACAACCAGGAGGAAGTGGTGGCCGCCATGGGCTACGACCCGGAGCGGGACGTGGAGAACCCGCCCGGCTCGGTGTTCTGCGCCCACGGGGCGGGGTACAACGTGAAGTGGGACGAGGTGAAGGCCCACGCCCACGTGGACAGCGGCCTGCGCCTGGGGGAGGAGCCCCCGGAGGAGGAATCCGCACCCGTCCGGCCCCGGCCCCAGTCCTACGCCGGGTCGCTGGAGCAGGACAAGGAGCTCCAGGCCATCTTTGAGCGCACCTACGGCAAGGTGGAGCGCAGCGCCTTCCGCCCCCAGCCCAGGCCCGCCCGCACCAGCCTGGACGACAAGAAGTACAGCATCAGGGCCCAGGACAGGGGGCCGGAGTACCTGCTGGTGGACGGGTACAACATCGTCTTCGCCTGGGACGAGCTGAAGGCGGCGGCGAAGGAGAACCTGGACGCGGCCCGGCAGATGCTGATGGACATTCTGAGCAACTACCAAGGCTTCAAAAAGAGCGTGGTGATCCTGGTGTTTGACGCCTACAAGGTGCCCCGAAGCGTCCAGGACGTCACCCGCTACCACAACATCTACGTGGTGTACACCAAGGAGGCGGAGACGGCGGACGCCTACATCGAGCGGGCCACCTACGAGATCGGGAAGCACCACCGGGTGCGGGTGGCCACCTCCGACGGGGCGGAGCAGCTGATCATCCTGGGCCACGGGGCCCTGCGCCTGTCCGCCTCCACCTTCAGGGCAGAGGTGGAGCAGGTCACCGGCCAGATTGCCTCCATCCTCAGGGCCAACAACCGCGCCGCCCCCTCCAAGGCGGTGGCCGCCGCCCTGGAAAAGGCGAAGCGGAAGCAGGAGGGAACGCCATGATCCCCATGGAAATCATCGCCCGCATCCGCAGCGACTTCCCCACCAAGTTCGGCATACCCCGGCAGAGCGGCCTGGTGGAGGAGCTGCGGGCCAGGGTGGTCTTTGAGCCGGAGTACCGCAATCCCGACGCCCTGCGGGGGCTGGAGGACTTCTCCCACATCTGGCTGATCTGGCAGTTCTCCCAGGCGGTGCGGGAGGGCTGGTCTCCCACCGTCCGGCCCCCCCGGCTGGGGGGCAACACCCGCATGGGGGTGTTCGCCACCCGCTCCCCCTTCCGGCCCAACCCCGTCGGCCTGTCCTGCGTGCGCCTGCTGGGCATCGAGCGGGATCCGGAGCTGGGCCACGTGCTGGTGGTGGCGGGGGCGGATCTCATGGACTCCACCCCCATCCTGGACATCAAGCCCTACGTGCCCTACGCCGACTGCCACCCCGAGGCCAGCGGCGGCTTCACCGGCAACACCGGCGGAAGGACGCTGGCGGTGGACTTCCCGGCGGCGCTGCTGGAGCGGGTGCCGGCGGACAAGCGTGGGGCCCTCACAGGGGTGCTGGCCCGGGATCCCCGGCCCTCCTACCAGCACGATCCGGCGCGGGTGTACGGCCTGGACTTCGCCGGGGTGAATGTCCGCTTCACCGTGGAGGGGGACACCCTCACCGTCCGGTCGGTGGAGCCTCTGCCGCAGCCATAACGCTTCATGGGCCTCGGCGCGCCGCGAGCATGGACAGAGGCAAAACAGCGCCCGGCACACCGATGTGTGCCGGGCGCTGTCTGTTTTCCGGATGCTTTTTAGAACACGGCGACCACGGCGCCGTTGTAGTTCTCCTCAATATAGGTCTTGACCTCGTCGCTGCACAGGGCGGCGGCCAGGGCCTGGATGGCGGGGTCAGTCTCCCGGCCCTCCTTGACGGCCAGCACGTTGACGTAGGCCTGGGCGGCCTCGCCGTCGGCGGACTCGGTGGCCAGGGCATCGTCCATGGACAGGCCGGCGTCAATGGCGTAGTTGCCGTTGATCACAGCCATGTCCAGATCGGCCAGGCGGAGGGGCAGCTGGGCGGCCTCCATCTCAGAGAACTGGAGGTTCTTGGGGTTGTCCACGATGTCGTTGATGGTGGCGGTGATGCCGGCGCCGTCCCGCAGGGTGATCAGGCCCTCCTGCTGGAGCACCAGCAGGGCCCGAGCCTCGTTGGTGGCGTCGTTGGGCACGCCGATGAGGGCACCGTCGGCCAGCTCGTCCAGGCTGGACACCTTGCCGGCATACAGGCTCATGGGCTCGTAGTGAACCTCGGCGGCGCTGACCAGGTGGGTACCGTTCTGATCATTGAAGTCGTTCATGTAGGTGATGTGCTGGAAGTAGTTGGCGTCCAGGGAGCCGTCCTCCACGGCGTTGTTGGGCTGGACGTAGTCGTTGTACTGGACAATATCCAGGGTGATGCCCTGCTCGGCCAGGATGTCCTTCACCACCTCCAGAATCTCGGCGTGGGGGGCGGGGGTGGCGCCAACCTTCAGGGTGGTGCCCTCCAGGGAGCCGGTCTCGGTGGAGGCGGCGGGGGACTCGGTGTTGGCGGCGGGGGTGTCGGCGGTGCCGGAGCTGCCGGTGCCGCCGCCGCAGCCGGCCAGCAGGCCGACGGCCAGAGCGCCGGACAGGAGCAGAGAGACGAGCTTCTTCATGTTGCATTTCTCCTTTTCATGTTCCTCGTGTGAGGTGGTTTTCCCAAATCAGAGCACAAAAAAACGCCCTTGAATCAATTTCAAGGACGAGAGCTTTCCGCTTCGTGGTACCACCTTGCTTCACCCCTGCCTCACGACAGGGGCCTTATGGAGTACAATCATACTCCCGCGCGCTGACGGGCGCACCCGTCGCAGCCTGTACGGAATCCCTTCCGCAGTCAGCCGCGCCGCTCCGAGACCATCTTCAGCCAGACCTTCCGTACCCGTTTCCACCAATCCGGGCTCTCTGTGCCGTATCTTCCAGCCTACTCTTCTCTTCCTCGCGTTTATAGGGCGTATTCAGTTCCGCTTGGGTTGTGCTTAGTTTACAACCGAATGGCCCCATCTGTCAACTGGGCAGTCTGCACAAAAAGAGCAGATGGACAAACCAAGCGGTTTGCCCATCCTGCTGATTTTTACATACCTCCGGGGGAGCGCCTGTCCCGGTTCACCTGCCGGTTGGCGTCCCGCAGGCCCCTCCGGCGGCTCTTTTTGGTGAGCCGCTTGTCGGAGCCTACGGCGGTGCGGGTGCCGGCGGTCTGGACAATTTGAACCAGGATCACCAGGGCAATCACGGCGCAGTACTCCAGGACGATCTGGGTTCGGTAGTAGCCGTAGTTGATGGCGGTGGCGCCCAGGCCGGTACCGCCGATGAAACCCGCCATGGCGCCGTAGCCCAGGATGGTGATGGTGACGGTGGTGGCGCCGGTGAGCAGGGAGGGCCGGGCCTCGGGCAGCAGCACCTTCCACACGATCTGGAGAGGGGAGGCCCCCATGGCGGTGGCGGCCTCCAGCACGCCGCGGTCCACCTCCCGCAGGGAGGACTCCACCATGCGGGCCACGAAGGGGAAGGCGGCGATGACCAGGGGGGGGATCATGGCGGCGGTGCCCACGCTGGTGCCCAGGATCAGCCGGGACAGGGGGATGGCCAGGATCATCAGAATCAGGAAGGGAACGGAGCGCAGAATATTGATGACAAAGTTGAGGGCGGCCATGAACCACCGGGGCAGGGGCCGCACACCGCCGGCCTCCCCGGTGACCAGGAGGATGCCCAGGGGCAGGCCGACCACATAGGCGAACAGGGTGGCCAGGGCGGTGGAGTACACCGTATCCCACACATCGCCGGGCAGAAGCTCCAGAAAGAGGGAGAACTGCTCCTGCACCTCCGGACTGTTGAAAAAGTCAAGCATGGTAATCGGGCACCTCCTCTACAGTGACATCCTTCTGGGCGCGCAGGTAGCTCATGGCCTTGGCGGCCTCATTTCTGTCCTCCGGCAGGCCCAGCAGCATGGAGCCGAAGGCCTTGCCGTTCACATTCCGGGTGTCGGCCCCCAGAATGTTTACCTTCACGCCGCAGTCGATGGCCAGGGAGGCGATGAGCGGCTCGTAGGAGGAGCCGCCGTTGAACACCACCCGCACCACGCCGGCCACGGGGAACTTGTCGATGTTGGCCCCCTCGGGGAACACCAGGCGGCGGCCCGCCTCGGTCTTGGGGTTGGAGAAGACCTCCTCCACCGTGCCGGTCTCCACCATGCGGCCCTTCTCCAGGATGGCCACGTGGGTGCAGATGGACTCCACCACCGCCATCTCGTGGGTGATGATGATGGCGGTGATGCCCAGGCGCCTGTTGATGTCCTGAATCAGCTTCAGAATGCTGCGGGTGGTGGTGGGATCCAGGGCGGAGGTGGCCTCGTCGCACAGCAGCACCTTGGGGTTGGAGGCCAGCGCCCGGGCGATGGCGATGCGCTGCTTCTGCCCGCCGGACAGCTGGGCGGGGTAGGCGTTGGCCTTGTCGGGCAGGCCCACGATGTCCAGGTACTCCAGGGCCCGCTTTTTGGCCTCCGCCCTGGGAACCCCGGCGATCTCCATGGGGAAGCAGATGTTGTTCAGGCAGGTGCGCTGCATGAGCAGGTTGAACTGCTGGAAGATCATGCTGATAGACCGGCGGGCCTGCCGCAGCTGGGCGGGGGACAGGCTGCACAGATCCACCGGGCCGCCGTCCTCCGTCTCCAGAATCCCGTCCATGAGCACCTGGCCCTCGGTGGGCCGCTCCAGCAGGTTGATGCACCGCACCAGGGTGGACTTGCCCGCGCCGGACATGCCCACGATGCCGAAGATATCCCCGTCCTGAATGGTCAGGCTGACGTCCGACAGCGCCTGAAAATCGCCGTCGGCCGTGGGGAAGATCTTGGAAATGTGTCTTAACTCGATCACAGACCCCGACTCCTCTAACGTTCAAATATCCCCGTTATTTTATGCCAACCGACGGCCCCTGTCAAGGAAAAAGCCCCGGAACCGGATGGTTCCGGGGCTGAGGCTGTCGAAAAACCTTCCGTAAGGGAAAGCCTCGCAGAGTTCCTGCGGCCGTAGCCGCAGGAATCAAATGAAAATCCGTCATTTCCGGGGACATGCGCCTCGGAAATGACCCTTCTCATGGCGGAAGGGGTGACTTTTTCGCAAGAAAACGAACCCCTTCCGCCATGCAGCCTTTCTCGAAAAAGCGGCTTTGCCGCTTTTTCGACACGCTGAGCCCCGGAACCGGATGGTTCCGGGGCTTTTCAGGGGGAAAGCGGGGGCGTCAGGCCCCGCAGGAGCAGCAGCCGTGCTCCTCGCCGCCGCAGGGGAGGCGGAGGTTCTCGGGCACCTCCTCCCCCCGGCGGCGGTAGTAGTCCGCCAGGGCGGCCTTGATGGCCTCCTCGGCCAGCACGGAGCAGTGCATTTTGTAGGCGGGCAGGCCGTCCAGGGCCTCCGCCACGGCGGCGTTGGTCAGCTCCATGGCCTGCTGGATGGTCTTGCCCTTGATCATCTCGGTGGCCATGGAGGAGGTGGCGATGGCCGAGCCGCAGCCGAAGGTCTGGAACTTCACGTCGGTGATCACGCCGTCCTCGTCGATGTTCAGGTACATCTTCATGATGTCGCCGCACTTGGGGTTGCCCACCTGGCCCACGGCGTTGGCACCGGGGAGGCTGCCCACGTTGCGGGGGTGCTCGAAATGATCCATCACTTTATCAGAATACAGCATGTTGAAAACTCCTTTCTCATTCCACAACCCAGGTGGGTTTCTGTTCGGCGGCGTCCCACACGGGGGACATATTGCGCAGGTAAGCGACTACCTCGGGCACGGCCGCCAGCATGGCGTCCACGTCGGCGTCGGTGTTGTCCGCGCCCAGGGACAGCCGCAGGGAGCCGTGGGCGATGGCGTGGGGCAGGCCGATGGCCAGCAGCACGTGGGAGGGATCCAGGGAGGCGGAGGAGCAGGCCGAGCCGGAGGAGGCGCAGATCCCCCTGGCGTCCAGGTGGAGGAGCAGGGCCTCCCCCTCCACCCCCTCAAAGACGAAGGAGGCGGTGCCGGGGAGCCGGTTTTCCGGATCGCCGGTGAGGCGGGTGTAGGGCAGTTTGGTCAGGCCGCTGATCAGCCTGTCCCGCAGGGCGGACAGCCGGGCGCCCTCCGCCTCCAGGCCGCCCACGGCCTCCTTCAGCGCGGCGGCCATGCCGATGACGCCGGGCACGTTCTCGGTGCCGGAGCGGCGGCCCTTCTCCTGCCCGCCGCCGTGGAGCAGGGGGGGCAGGCGCAGGGGCCTGCGGACATACAGGGCGCCCACGCCCTTGGGCCCCTGGAACTTGTGGGCGGACAGGGAGAGGAGATCCACGTTCCACGCCTCTACGTCCACCGGGATGTGGCCCACGGCCTGGACGGCGTCGGTGTGGAACAGGATCTTGTGCCTCCGGGCGACGGCCCCGATCTCGGCCACCGGCTGGATGGTGCCGATCTCGTTGTTGGCGGCCATGATGGAGATGAGGACGGTGTCGGGCCGGATGGCGGCCTCCACGTCGGCGGGGCTCACCCGCCCCAGCTCGTCCACCGGCAGGTAGGTCACGGCATACCCCTGCTTCTCCAGGTGCTGGGCGGTGTGGAGCAGGGCATGGTGCTCAATGGCGGAGGTGATGATGTGGCCGGTGGTTTTCCCCTTGAGGGCCATGAGCTCCACCACGCCCTTGAGGGCCCAGTTGTCCGCCTCGGTGCCGCCGGAGGTGAAGAAGATCTCCTCGGGCTTTGCGCCGATGCAGGCGGCGATATCGGCCCGGGCCCGCTCCAGATCGGCCTTGGCCTCCTGGCCGAAGCGGTAGAGGCTGGAGGGGTTGCCGTATTGCTCGGTAAAATAGGGGGTCATGGCCGCCAGGGCGGTCTGGGACAGGGCGGTGGTGCCCGCGTGGTCGGCATAGATGAAACGGGACATGGATGTCGCTCCCTTCTAAAATACTAAATTCATATCTGTTTACTATGATTATAGCGGCGGCACGGCCGTCTGTCAAGGGAAATTTTTCGCCCCGCGGAAGGTTTTATTAAACTTTACTTAAAACGCCTGTTTTCCGTTGACGGTGGAATCCAGGCCGTGCTATAGTGGAGAGGAAGAAATCCTTCGCCTGTGAATCTTACGGAAACCAGGAGCTGCTATGGACAAAAAACTGCTGAAAAGTATCCTGTTCATCATCACCTACGCGGTGGTGCTGGTGGTGGTGCTGGCCCGCCTGGATGTGATCGGACAGGCGGTGATGTGGGTGCTGGGCGTGCTCCAGCCGCTGCTCATCGGCTTTGCCATCGCCTTTGTGCTCAACCGGCCCTGCCGCTTCTTCCACCGGCTCTATCTGCGGGGCCTGGGCAGCACCCGGGCCAGGAAGGCTGCCCGCCCGCTGGCGGTGCTCTCCTCCTACCTGGCTCTCATTGCGGTGATCACCGCCATTTTTGCCTATGTGCTGCCGAAATTCGCGGAGAGCATCCAGACCTTTGTGCTCAATCTGAGCGGGTACCTGACCAACCTCCAGTCCGGCTACAACCAGATCATCGATCAGCTGCACCTGGACGCGGAGACCCTGGATCTCTCCTGGCTGAACGAGAAGCTCAGCGGGCTGTTTGACCAGGTGCTCACCTTCCTGTCCGACACAGGGCCCCAGCTGCTGGCCTCTGTCACCAGCAGCCTGGTGTCCGCCGTGGTGACGGGGGTGCTGGCCGTCGTGTTCTCCATCTATATGCTCTCCGGCCAGGAGAAGCTGCTGCGCCAGTGCCGCCGGGTGTTCCGGGCCTATGTGCCCGCCAGGATCGCCGGCCCGGTCTCAGACGTGGTGCACCTCACCGCGGACACCTTTACCCGCTTCGTCACCGGACAGCTTACCGAGGCCTGCATCATCGGCGGCCTGACCGCCGTGGGGATGCTCTTCATCCAGGCGGATTACGCACCCCTCATCGGCGTGATCGTGGGCGCGTCCGCCATCATCCCGGTGGCGGGGGCCTATATCGGCGCCATTGTCTCCGCCCTGCTGCTGCTGGTGGTCTCCCCCGTCAAGGCCCTGATCTTCCTGATCTTCCTCATCATCCTCCAGCAGTTTGAGGGAAATGTGATCTACCCCAAGGTGGTGGGCACCTCCATCGGCCTGCCCGGGCTGTGGGTGCTGGCTGCCGTCACCGTGGGCGCCAGCGTGGGCAGCCTGCTGGGCGTGCTGCTCAGCGTCCCCATCGCCTCCATCCTCTATACCCTGCTGCGCCGGAATGTGCGCAAGCGCCTGGACGGGCCGGAGCGGAAGGGGTGAGCCCGCTCCGCCGGGCACTCAGGCAGCGACAGCGAACGGCAACCTGCGCCCCGGAATCCATGGGATTTCGGGGCGTTTTTTGCAGGTTGCTTTTTTCCCGGGGAGCGGCTATACTGTAGTTATGGAAACCTTGCAAAAGGGAGGTACGTACAATGAAAGGAAGGAGAATCCTGTCTCTGGCGCTGGCCGCGCTGACGGCGGTCTCCCTGCTGACCGTATCCGCCTCCGCGGCCGGATTTTCCGACATGGTGGGCCACTGGGCCCGTGACGACGTGGAGTATCTGGCCGCCCAGGGGGTGGTCAAGGGCACCAGCGCCACCACCTTTGCCCCCGACCAGAAGATGACCGCCTGCGAGGCCCTGCTGTTCTGCTCCCGGGCCGCCGGCGTCAGCGAGGAGGACAAGGCCGCCATCGCCGCCGACTGGGCGGACGAGCTGGCGGAGCTCCTCCCGGACAGCCTCTACTCCTGGGCCGCGGAGGAGATGGCCGTGTGCCTGGAGACCGGCATCCTCTCCGTGACCGAGCTGCGGGCCCTGAGCGCGGACGACGGCCTGCTCAAGACCATCAGCCGGGAGAGCCTGGCCATGTATCTGGTGCGGGCCATGCAGCTGGACGCCATGGCGAAAAACCTGAGCACCTACCCCATGGACTTCGCGGACACCAGCTCCATCTCCGCCGCCCTGCAGCCCTATGTCTACCTGCTGGATACATACGGCATCGTCCGGGGCAATGAGGCCAACTGCTTCCTGCCCAAGAGCTCCCTGACCCGGGCGGAGATGGCCACCATGCTCCGCCGCGCCATGGACTTCATGGAGGAGCGGGGGCTCTATGCCGAGCTGCCCGCCTACACCGACTACGACTGGGTGGGGGGCACCATCACCCAGGCGGCGGAGGACGGCGCCGGCGGCGTCTCCCTCACCCTGACCAGCACCATCACCGGCACCCAGACCGTCACCCTCCCCGCCGGCGTGACCATCTATGAGAACAACATGCGCGCCTCTGCCGAGCCTTTGAGCCTGCTCCAGACGGGCACCTATGCCCGGGTGAACCTGGACGGGGACGGCTCAGTCCTGTCGGTGCGCCTGGGCGGCGCTGTCACCGCCTACACCGGCACCGTCACCGACATTGAGCCCGGGAGCGTGACCCTGGACGTGAACGGCGTGTCCCGCCGGCTGGAGATCGACCGCTTCACCGCCATCCAGGCCGACGGCGTCTCCATTCCCGCCCAGGTGCTCAGCAATCAGGGCGGCTACACCACCGCCGCCTGCCAGGTGGACGCCATGGGCCACCTGGCCGCCCTCCAGCTCTCCAGCGGCGGCCGCACCGAGGAGGGCATCCTCCGGGCGGTGGACGGCCGCTCCGGCAGCCAGACCCTCACCGTCACCGCCTTTGACGGCGGGGAGGCGCGGTATACCCTGCCCTCCGGCACGGCGGTCACCGTGGACGGCGGCGCCGGCAGCATGTCCGACCGGTACGAGGGCTGTTATGTCAATCTGCGGGTGTCCAACGACAGCGAGGGACGCCTCACCGCCGTGTCGGTGGACACCGGCACCCAGTATCTCCAGGGCACGGTTCAGACCGTGGTTACCAATCCCCAGAACGGCCTGGCCCTGACCGATATGGTGAGCGGGCGCAACACGGCCTACCTGCTCACCGACCAGGCCGCCGTCCGCTACAACGGGAAGACGGCACGGCTGTCGGATGTGCCGGCGGGCGCCTTCGCCACCCTCCGCCTCTCCAACGGCTATGTCACCTGGATGGACGCCTATCCCGGCGCGGCCAACACGGTCAAGGGCGTCCTGGACGCCATCTCCTACGGGGACGTGATCACCCTGCGGGTGCGCACCGACGGCGGCGAGACCGCCTCCGTGACGGCGGACGCCGCCGCGCCCCCCACCGTGACCCGGGACGGCCAGACCGGCTCCCTGGAGTCCCTGCGCACCGGCGACACGGTGGTGCTCACCCTCCAGGGCGGGCGGGTGACCGCCGTGGAGGCCCAGGCCCAGAGCATCACTGTCACCGGCACCGTCACCCGGACTGCCCGGCGGGGCGGGACGGTCACCCTGGATGTGCGCCTCAGCGACGGCTCCGCCGTCACCTACGAGGTGGACAGCGCCGCGCCCGCCACCCGGGACGGCCGCTCCATCGACGCGGAGGACCTGAATGCGGACGACTGGGTGGAGCTGGTGGTTCACAACGGCGTGGTGGAGTCCATCACCGCCTATGAGGACGCCGGCCGGAACATCCGGCTGGAGGGCACCGTCCTGGAGACCGACACCCGGGACGAGACCCTGCGCGTCCGCCTCTCCGACGGGGGCACCCTCACCGTGGACGTGTCGGGGGCCAGCTTCCTCACCGCCGACGGCGGCTCCACCAGCCTGCGCCGCCTGTCGGAGGACGACCGGGTGCAGCTCTTCGGCGACTACAGCGGCAACCGCTTCGTGGCCACCCTGGTGATCCTGCTGTAAATATTGCGGCCAAAGCCCAAACGGCCCGGACTCCGAAGGGAGTCCGGGCCGTTTCCGGATGTCGATAAACCCACCAACCGAAGGGTTCGGAGGGAGGGATAGTGTGAAAGGGAACCGTCAGGGTTCCCTTTCGCGTTGGATCAAACAACTTTTTGAAACTTTTTGAAGTTTCAAAAAGTTTGTCAGCGTGTCGAAAAAGACTTTTTCGACACGCTGAAACGGCCCGGATTCCCTTTGGAATCCGGGCCGTTCTTCTCTGCCTGTTTGCTTCGCGCCTACTTGCCCACGCAGAACCGCTGGAAGATGCGGGCGGTCACATCCTCCCGCACGCTGGCCCCGGTGAGCTCCCCCAGGGCGGACAGGGCCTCCTCCACATCGGTGAGCAGGGCGTCGGGGGTGATCCCCGCCGCCAGGCTCTCCCCGGCCCGCTCCACCCCCGCCAGGGCCCGGCGGGCGGCCTCGGCCTGGCGGGCGTTGGTGAGCAGCTCCCCGGCCGCCTCCGCCCCGCCGGTGGGGAATAGGGCGGCCACCGCCTCGGCCAGCTCGTCCAGTCCCTGACCGGTTTTGGCGCTCACCGTCACGGTTGGGGGCAGCGGATCCAGATTCACAAACGGGACGGGCGCGGAGGGCAAGTCGGCCTTGGTATGAACCAGAATGGTGGGGGCAAGTTTCGCCGCGCGCTCCAGTAGGGCCCCATCCTCCTCTATCGGGGGCACGGAGCCGTCCCACAGCACCAGGATCAAAGCGGCACCCTCCATGGCGGCTCTGCTGCGCGCCACGCCGATGCGCTCCACCGCATCCTCCGTGTCCCGCAGGCCGGCGGTGTCGATGAGCTTGAGCACCACCCCGCCCAGTTTGCACCGGGCCTCCACCGTGTCCCGGGTGGTGCCGGGCACGTCGGTGACGATGGCCCGGTCGTAGCCCACCAGGGCGTTGAGCAGGGAGGACTTGCCCGCGTTGGGCCGCCCCACCAGCACGCAGGGCACCCCGCCGGCAATGTACCGCCCCCGCTCATAGGTGGCCAGCAGGGCGGACAGGCCCGCCCGGGCCTCCTCCAGCCCCGCCCGGATGGTGTCCGCCCGGAAGGGGTCGATGTCCTCGTCGGGGTAGTCCAGCACCGCATGGAAGTGGGCCATGAGATCCACCAGGCCGTCGTAGATTGCCCCCACCCGGCGGCCCAGGGCGCCGGAGAGCTGCCCGGCGGCCTGCCGCACGGCGGCGGGGGTCTCCGCGTCGATGAGATCCGCCACCGCCTCCGCCTGGGTCAGATCCAGCTTGCCGTTGAGGAAGGCCCGCCGGGTGAACTCCCCCGGCCCGGCCTGCCGCACCCCCTGGGCAAACAGGGCCTCCAGCCCCAGCTGGAGTACCGCCGGCGAGCCGTGGCACTGAAACTCCGCCGTGTCCTCCCCGGTGTAGCTGCGGGGCGCCCGGGAGACGGTGGCCAGGGCCTGGTCGATGGGGGTGCCGTCGGGGCCCAGCAGGGTGCCGTAGACCAGCCGGCGGCTCTCATACTCCGCCAGGGACTTTCCGCTGGCGGGGCGGAACACGGCGGCGGCGGCCTCAATGGCGCCGTCTCCGCTCAGGCGCAGGATGCCGATGGCGCTGGGGAGGGGGGGCGTGGCAATGGCGGCGATGGTTTGGGACATATTCTCACCTCAACGAGACACGGCCGCCGCCCGGCGCAGGCCGGGCGGCGGAAAAAGATTGGCGAATCCGCCGGACAAATTTCCCTTGACTTCGCTTATGTCAACCGAAATCTGCATATCTGTGGACAAACGCGGTGGAAAAGCGATGTGGATAACCCTGTGGACAATGTGGAAAGAGCCTTATACACCGGGGTTTTACCCGATCCTGACCGGGACTTTACCCTGCATATACCATTGTATATTGTCTGTCAACGAACATCTGTACGGCTGGGGGCGGGGCCCATCAGCTCGTCCAGCAGAGGCTCAAACTGGACGCCCTCCGGCAGGGGAGTGCCCACGGCCAGGGTATAGGCCACGCAGTGCTGGACAAAATCCGCCGCCCGCTGGGAAGCGTCGGCCAGGCCCTCCCCCCGCAGCAGGGAGCCCAGCAGCACGCTGGCGAAGAGATCCCCGGTGCCGGAGAAGCGGGCGGGCTCCTGCCGAGCCATGGCGAAGGAGATCCGGCCGGTCTCCCGGTCGAAGCAGCCCGCGCCGGTCACGCCGGGGTGCAGCCCCACCCCCGTGAGCACCACGGAGCGCTGCCCGTCCAGGCTCAGCCGCTCCAGCCAGGCCCGCAGGCCGGCCTCGTCCCCGGGGCAGGAGGCGTAGTCCTCCCCCAGCAGCAGGGAGGCCTCGGTGAGATTGGGGGTGATCACGTCGGCCTGGGCGGCCAGCTCCTCCATCCGGCGGCACAGCTCCGGCGTGTAGGTGCGGTAGGGCTTCCCGTGGTCGCCCATCACCGGATCCACCAGTACCAGGGTGTCCGCCCGGCGGAACTGCCGGTAAAATGCCTCAATCTGGGCGATCTGGCCGGCCGAGCCCAGAAAACCGCTGTAGATGGCGTCAAAGGTCACCCCTAACTCCGCCCAGTGGGCGGCGGTCTCCGACATCTGATCCGAGAGATCCAGAAAGACGGCGTGCGGGCTGGGCGGGAAGGCGGTGTGGGCGGACAGGTAAGCTGTAAGCATGGGGCAGCACTGCCCGCCCATGGCGGACAGCACCGGCAGCACCACGGTGGTGGAGCAGCGGCCAAAGCCGGAGAGATCCTGAATGGCGGCGATCCTCGGCGCGCGTTTCATACGAGTTCCCCCTTGTGTGTTGGGTTTCCCCTCTATTATAACCGCCCCGGTGTCAGAGTGCAATTGACTTTTTCCGTGCCGGATGGTACACTTTTTCCGTGCCGGATGGTACACTTAATTTACCTGCCCTGCGCCTGTGATGGAATTGGTAGACATGCGAGATTTAGGTGCTGTCACCTCGGTGAAAGAATTTTGAATACAAACAGCGGGAGAAGGTTCTGCCGCTTATATATGCGGGTATGATGAAATTGGTAAACATGCTGGATTTAGGTGCTGTCACCTCAGTGAAGAATTTCCCAGCAATCAGGTAAAAGCAGGCATGGCCTGTTTTTATAGATGCGGATCAAGCACAACGCTCCGCCTCGGGTAGCCCTCCACGAGTAAAAATAGAGGGGAAATTAAATATGCGGGTATGGTGGAATTGGTTGACACGCAGGATTTAGGTTCCTGTGCCGTGAGGCGTGTGGGTTCGAGTCCCACTACCCGTACCAAGCGCTGCTGGCATCCCAGCAGCGCTTTTCTATAATCTCATTGTCAAATTATAGGGCATGGTGTAAGATAACTATGATCAGAGAGAAGGTGTTATTTGATGGAAAAAAACTTGGACCATTTGACCTCCGAGGAAGTTGAGACTTTAATGCAACGATATTATGCTGGTGAGTCTGTTTCCAAATTAACAAAAGAATATGGCATCTCTGTACGTAGTTCAGACCTATATAAGTTATTTCCACCGGAAGCTTTCGCTAATTACATTTGTGAGTATTGCGACGAGCCTTTAGTAATTAATCGTCCATCAAAAACCATGAAGAATCTCCCCAAATATGAGCGAGACTTATACTGTCCAGTCTGTGGGCACAAGCCGTTTCAAACTCACTGTAATTGCGAAAATTGCCAGGAAGAAGAAAGAAATCTTCAAATGGAGCGGCTGCAGCAGATTGAAGAAGTATATTCCAAGCCACAGACACCTGTTGATTTCGCATCGCTTTCTTTTGAAAACAAAGTGTTTTTAGGCGCTATCTGTAGAGCTTTACTCAAAGAAAACCTTTATGAAATTGCACCATTTTCTAATTCGGAAGTAATTTTGACGCCTACGGACATTTTACGTAAGAAGCTATACTCAAGCTTAATTCACAACCAAGTCATAGCGGTGAGTCCGCAATCTACGTTGGATGCGTTTGATATCGATAGTGAAGACTTTCCAAATACCTTCTATATCTATAGAGTCACCTATTTCTTAAATCTAATTTTCCCAGCAAATAAGAAGGATCTATTTACCGAAATATTAGACCCCAGTTACTATTGCACGGAGAATGCAGACGAAGCAGTTATACTGTGGAAAGAGATTGCAGTTGCTGAATGTATAGAGTATTTACAGTATCAATTAGACAAAGTAAACTTTGAATTCACCCCAGGCGAGAAGACTTATAAAACATTTGATATCATTCTAAATGACTTTTCTGTATCACAAATTTATGGAATTATTTGGCGTGCGGTGGCTGATGCATCGAAACTGTATCTTGAGAAAGGAATTAGCAAAAAGCATGCGGCAAACAGTGTTATTGGAGCCTGCGAGCGATATGCCGAGCGTGCAAAAATTAATGGGTGGGATTTAACGCAGTATAATCGCATTAAGGATCTACCCCAAAGCGAACTCTCATTATTCTATTTTAATCGTGTACTTGGCATTGGTGAAATGGGATTTAGGGTTCCTCCAACAATTGTTTAAGCCTAACGATTTCCTTTTAAGTATTCCATGGAAATATCATCGATTTCTTGCTCTAACTTTTAAAATTTTTCTGTAACGCAAAAATATGGGCGTCGAGGATTGGTTTCCTCGGCGCCCATATTTCAGTTTTCCGCCATATAATTACTATTCGTCAGAGGAATACTCTTCTACCAGATTCTTAAGCGTGCGAGGCAAATAAGTCCAGATTTCATTAGCTCCATCAAAATAGCCATCTGCTTTCGCCTTATCCCAATAGAGCCGTGCCTCTTCGTAATAGGGTAATTGTAACCGACGAAAGGTCTCCAGTAGCAATCTCTTATCAGCAATATGTTCTCTATAATCTTCCCGAAAATCTGGGCCTGGATCAATCATCGATAAAAAATGAACTTTTCCCTCATCACCTAAAAAAGATTCAAGTGGTAAAGACATAGAATAGCGGCGGTCATGGTCACAGCCCACTTTACAATTGCCTACATGATTATTTTTATGCAGGATTCGTATTTTATCAATTTTCCCTTCTGCATTTTCACCCCAGACAACATATCCATCATCAGGGGTTTCTATAATTTTTCCGCACACGTCACAAACCCACTGCTTTAAAGGTTCCATAAGCGACCTCCCTTTAGATATTTTGTGCTGTCCAGTAATTAAAATAATCGCATGAGCATTTTATCACAAAAAGGTACTTTGAGCAACGATTCAGAAAATATTAGGTCGTAGAGACATTATCAATATCAGTGTATAACTGTTATAAACCCTGTAACAGCAAGGTGCATAGGACAGAAACACAATATATGGAGCATATTCAAAGAAAATAATCTATATATTGATAACTTTCTTGTAAATACATTGTATTCATGATATACTTTACCATTATGTTAGGTTACAAGGAGCGATGGGGATATGTCGAAAACTATGGCAGCATTTTATGAAGGCCCTCCGTATTTGGAAATGTTAAATCGTATTCAACGGCAGATAGATTTAATGACTCGTCCTTTACTGGACATGCAACAGGATTATGCCGCATTGACAAAAAATCTCTCTGCTGCGTTAGATTCCCCCGCAATTCGTAACATTAACAAAATCTCAAGTGCATTTGATAGTCAGAGCATGGCAGCGATATACCGCACTCAAGAAATTGTATCAAAAATAGATATGTCCGGAATGGTATCTGCGCTTCAACAGTTTCAAATAGCCATAGACACTGTTGCCCCAATGCAATTGCAAGTTCAGCTTGGTGAACGTATCCAAGAATGGTCACGCGTCATATCCAATAGTATTCCGTATCAAATCGAACCTTTGACTAAGGCAAGGGTTGCTGAACTAACTCGACTGACATCCTTGGCAGAGGAATATACCATCGGAGAGGCTGCTGAAGAATGCCACATCCTTTCTGAGGATGAACAAAAAATTGTAGTATCTGAAGTAGAAGATATTTTGCTTTCGGGTAAAAACTGGGAGCAACGTTTTGCTGAACAAATTAAAAGTTTCTCTCAGACTCACCCAGTAATCGCATGGGTGCTTGAGAAAATCTTTTTTGCGATTTTAATTGGCATTATCACAAATATAGCCTCTTCTGCAATAGGGAAGGCTTTGTCTCCAGCTAATGTATATGAGGAGCCAAATTCGTCTTCTCAGATAGTGTACCATATTGAACTGAACCAAAATGTTGTTGTTGTGGGAGATGTTCCCTATTACTATGAGGTTGAAATACAGGACGAGTCGTCAGGGTGCCGTTATGCCGGCTATGTCAGCAAGCGGTCTATTTCTCTGATGGAAAGCGAGGAGAAATAGACCGGACTGGCATAGAAGCAGACATCTTCTCCATCATGATTCCATCAATCTCCTGCTCCAGCTCCTGAATTCTTTTCTGTAACGACAAAATGTGGGCGTCAAGGACCGGTTTCCTCAACGCCCACATTTTTTGCTTCTGCTTCAGTTCCTTCTGTTTCTCGGCCATCTTGACCCGCATGGTCTGGGCAAACTCCTGAACCGTTGCATCCAGCACCTCCTCATGGATACGGTGAGAACTGCAATAGCTTTTCCCATTCCGATGGTAGCCCTTACAGACATACTCCACACGCCGCTTGCCGTTCCAGTACCGGATCATGGGGACAAATACATTACCGCACTCCTGGCACCGGAGCAGCCCGGCATAGCGGTGCTTGGAGCGGTTTCCGTTGGCTGGCCGGGCCTTCTCCTTCAATCTTTGATGAACCAGCTTCCATACATCCGGTTCCACGATGACCGGAAAGAAGGTTTCATGGCGATACCATTCTGTCTGTTCCAATCGCTTCACCTTGCCATCCTGGGTTTCCGATCGATGGTTAATAAGAACCCCGGTATAGGCCTCTTCTGTCAGCACATTTTTGACACTGGCATACGTCCAGAGATAGCGATTATCTCTGGTTTTATGCGCAGCCCGCACTTCTCGACCACACTGTTCGGCCCGAATTTGCGCCGGTGTCTTTCGGCCCAACTCATTGAGCCTGCGGGCAATCTCTTTCTGTCCAAAGCCCTGTAAGTACAGAGAATAAATCATCCGAACGGTTTCTGCTGCCTCTGGGTGGAGCTTGACCGCGTTGGTGTTGCGATCTTTCCAGTAGCCAAAGGGAGGGGTGATCACGATGCCTTCCCGCTGCTTTTGCCGGTAACCAGACCGGATCTTTTTCCCGATATCCCTGGCGTAGTAGTCGTTCATCAGGCCACGGACACCGATAACCAGATCATCCTCATCTGAGGCGGTGTCCAGCCCTTCCGTGACAGAAATCACCCGAACCCCGCATCCTAGCAGATAATCGATAAACAGGGCCGTCTGCGTCCTGTGCCGCCCCAGGCGAGAGAGATCCTTGACAAGAACAGCGTCCAGCCTACCGGTATCCACAGCTACCGTGAGCTCATCCAGCCCAAGGCGGCTGAAGTTCATACCGCTGGCATTATCATCCGAGGACTGTCCTATAACCTGGTGCCCCTGCCGCTCTGCAAAGGTTTGGCAGATCTCCTGCTGATTCAGCAGGGAATTCATTTCGCAATCGTCATCATTGGATAATCTGGAATAAATCCACACCCTCATATTACTCACTCATTTTCATGTAAATTGTTTGGAATGATATCATCCAGGAGTTCAAAACCGTAGCTGTGAGGGACCCAGCATTCTGTTTGCTCCCCATTTTCATAGATGTCCAGATGGTCCCGAAAGGGAGCTTTTAGACAGATATCCAGAGATAGCTTCCCATCTTCCTCGTGGACATAGATTTTGTCCACCAGCAGGCGCAGATGGGCTTCGGATAGATGCCCCTCTTTCAAAATGTCATCCATCATACTGATATCCCGCTTCAGCTTAGCCTGCCGGTTGCGCAGAGTTTCCTCAATATTTTGCAGTTCTTCAATTTGCTTTTGGGCCGCCGCGATCTCGGCTTCCCGTTTCTGAATCATCCGGTCATAGCGCTCGGCGTTGGCTTTATCCCGAATCCGTTCCATCAAGATGGCCTCCATTTCTTCCTCCAGCATGGCGATTCGCTCCTGCTGCTTTTTGATCTGGGTGGTAGCGGCACTGGCCTTTGGCTGCCATTGGTCAATCAGATGCTCCATAGCCTGGAAGTTTTCCTCATACATTGCCTTGGTCTGCATGAGTTCCTTGGTGATGAGCTCATCCAGGATACGCTCATCCACCGCGTGGGAGGAGCAGTATTCCTTCCCATATCTGTGATAGGTGTCACAGGAATACTCCACTCGCTCCCCACTTTTCGTATGGATTCGTTTTCCCACAAAGGAGCGGCCGCAGTCCTCACAGCGCAGGAGGCCTCCATACCGCAGGATACTCTGATTGGCTCCGGCCCGGACATTTCGCTCTTTCCTTTCCGCCAGCAGTACCTGAGCCTGCTCCCAAATTTCTCTGGATACAAGAGGTGGGAAGAAGTTCTCGTGCCTAAACTGCTCCTCGGGTTCCGTGAAGCGGAAGGTCTTGTTGATCTTGTTACGTTCGCTTTTGTGGCAAATCAGCGTACCGATGTAGCTCTCATCTTGCAGAATTCGGCCCACCATCCGCCCATCCCAGAGGTACTTTTTTATGATACCATCCTGGGTATTTGGAGTGTGCTTATTCAGAAGTCCCAACTGCGTCAGCGCCGGGGTTTTCCGCTTTTGCTCATTGAGCATTTTGGCGATCGCCTTTAGGCCATGACCGCCGATGTAGGCTGTGAAAATCATCCGGACCGTTTCAGCGGCTTCTTCCACAATGACAACCTGCTTGGTGTTCTTATCCTTGAAGTATCCAAAGGGCGGAATCATGACAATTCCCTCTTTTTGCTTCTGACGATATCCCGTGCGGACTCGTCGGCTGCCGTCCCGAGCATAGAAGTCATTGACCAGTCCCTTGAATCCAATGATGAGATCATCCGCCTCATTGAAGGTGTCGATATTTTCGGTTGCAGAGAGTACCCGAACGTTGTGTTCCCGCAGATAGTCGATGAACAAAGCGGTCTGGGTACGGTGCCGTCCCAGCCGGGAGAGGTCTTTCACCACAATGGCCTCGATCCGTCCGGCTTCTACTACTTCATAGATTTTATCGATTCCAGCACGATTGAAGTGCATCCCGCTGACATTGTCATCGAAGGATTCGCCCACGACTTCGTGTCCATTGGTAATGGCGTAGTGGTAGATGATATTCCGCTGATTGCTGAGAGAATTAAGTTCCTTGTCCTCATCTCTGGAGAGACGATAGTAGAGCCAGACTTTCACTCACGGCACCTCCTCTCTGGTAGAGTTGATTTTGCAAACAGAACATATCACAGACATCTGTGAATAGCCATGAAAAGAGCTCAGTTATGATTTGATTCTACCAAACCAACAACCCGCTGTTCTTCTGCTTGTGCGAAAGGGTTATCTACGGCAAGGTAATCATGAATCAGCATTTTCAGAAATGCGTCAAATTGTGTGTCGCTCCCCACATAGGAATACATGACACTGAATAACTCTGGCTTTGGTGTTTTCTTTCCCATAGGCTCCTTTCCGCCCGATTTGGGCTGCGTTAAAATACAGAGACTACATACTCTGCTGCCAGGTTGGATCGTCTGTGTGATCGTCCTCTTTGTGGCCGAGGGCGATTTTCTTTTGTCGTTCCTGCCGGAGCGTTTTGGTATCAGTGTGCTGGTATGTGGTGGTAGCGTCTCTTACGGGATCAGCAGCTTGATCACACTCCAGAGAGCGGCCAAGCCGGACCAGATCACCCGCAAGACCACCATGCCCACCATGGTCCCCAGCAAAATCAGGGCCAGCCATACTATGACTGACATTGCGGTTCCCAGGCTGGGCGGAGAAACAGAAAATTCTTTCTTCTTCCCAGCCTGTCGCTGCAGCGCCTGTATCTCTGCCACATCCCGCGCCAGTTCCTCCATCTGCGTCTGGGTGGGACACGGTTCCCTCCGGCTGGAGAGCTCCCGCAGAAGGGCTGTGTGGGCCGCTGTGTGCCGCTCCAGCTCGTCCAGCCGTTGGAACAGTTCCTGCCACTCCTCCTTGCTGGGACAGTTCTGCGGCATCATAGACTGCGTAGTGTTCCTCCGCTTCAATTCCTCCATGGACAATCGCTGCCCGGATTCTAAACTCATGTTCCATGACCTCCTTGGTGTACTTTTCATCGTGGAGTCGGTCGTCCCTGCACTTCATTCCCATAGGTGTGGTGTAGGTGATGTTCTTCCGGCTGTCCGTCCAGCGCACCTGATACCCCTCGCTCTCCATCAGGGAAATGAATTCCTCCTTGCTGGCAGCGTACCTCATGCACTGGTCAATGGTGTTCATGAGACGGAACTTCCAGCTCTCGCCCTTGGTGGCGGAGCGGTACTCTCTGGTGCTCATCCGCTTTTGCTTGACCTGTTTCTGCGGTGGCGGAAGGATCTCCAAGCCATGGGCAACGCATATTTCATCGTTGGCCATCCGGTGGGCCTGCAGGTCGGCGGCACTTTGGTGGAGCTTCTTACCATCCTGAAAGCTCACACTGTTCACCACCAGGTGATTGTGGAGATGCTCTGTGTCCACATGGGTGGCTACCAGCACCTCGAAGTTAGGGAACTCCCGCCGGGCCAGTTCCAGCCCCATGGCATGAATCTCCTGTGGGGACAGGTCATCCTGCTTATCAAAGGACTGCACGAAGTGGTAGTACTGACGGCCTTCTGTTTTATGGAAGTGTTCTTTTGTGAGCTGCATCTCGGAGCAGACGCTTTGAGCGGTGCAGTTCCATCCGGAGACAAGCTGCCGATCTTCCCATGTGGTTTTCTCCCCCTGCTGGACGTATCTCAGCACACCGCCCAGAGCACCTCTGCCACCACCACGATTTTTAATTGCGGTGAAGGTCGCCATCAGGTCACCTCCCGTAGGAGTTCCCGAAGTCGTTCATAGATCTTTCCGTAATTCTCTGCCAGCGCGTCACCCTTCGCAACGGTTACCCTCCCCATGTTGGCCAGTGTGGTGAGCTGATTCAGGTTTCGCCCCTGGGCCTTCAGTTCGGACAGTACCTGCTCCAGTCCTTCTACTCGCACGATCTCTTTTCCCAACCCGCTGTAGCACAGGTAGTCGGTGACCGTCAGGCCAGCGGCCTTGGCCCGTTCCTGAATGGCTTTTTTGATTCCGGGCGTCACGCGAAGGGTGATGATCTCCGTCTTTTTTACTCTCTGCATTGCTCCTCCTTTTCCCCCTCAGGGGCCGGGCACGGGGCAGCGCCCCGAAACTGTGCATGGCGTATAGCCGGGCGCGATGCTTGCCCTCCCCGAAGGGAGGAATCCGCATCCCCGGCCCCCGCCGCGCCCCCTTCATCCGACTGCTCAACGACGGCAGGGTCGATGGGGACGATATCTGTAGCAGCGGAATCATCGACACCATCGCCCCTACGAAGACAGATAAGCCGCTCACCATTACTTTTGCGGAAGGTCACTGAAATGCCGCTGCGCCTTAGAGTGTCAACGTTTTTCCGGATTTGGTGAGAGAAACTGTTGGGAGAAAAGCCCTCGATGCCGGCAGGGTCGATCTTTTCCAGCAACCCCTTGGCAGGGGCGCAGATTTCTGGCTGCTGTCGCAGCAGAGCAGAGAGAAGAAGAAGGAGCCGTCCCCCAGGCTGCCCTGCTTGCTTACAGTCATCTGAGAGCAGGTTCCAGATGTGGGTTTCACTGCTGAACTCCAGAGACAGCTCCCGGTAGGCGATGTCCCTGCCAGTGCAGTAGAGGGTGGCGGTGTTCTCTCTGCGCTTACTCTTGCGGAGCACAAAGTTGGAATCTGTCGCACCGCTTAAGCCTGTGGTGCCGGAAATCATGTTCATGGGATCATCGTCGTTCATCTTCCGCAGATGGTGGATCAGCAGTACCGCAATGCGGTGCCGGTCTGCCAGTGCTTTCAGGACACCAATGTCCCGGTAGTCATTGGCGTAGGGGGTTGCCTCATTCCCAGTGGATCGGATACGCTGGAGTGTGTCGATGACCACTAGGCCAGTGGTGGGATGCTCTTGGAGAAATTGCTCCATCTGATCGATCAACCCGCTGCGGAGTTGCTCAGACATCACAGCGAAGTGCAGCGTCGCCGGCGCATTCTCAGTGAGATCAAAGAGCCGGCTTTGGATGCGCTGGAAGCTGTCCTCCAGGCAGAGATAGAGGATTTCACATGGGCGAGTGGAGAAGTTCCAGAGTGGTTTCCCTTGAGCCACCTGGAGGCACAGCCACAGCGCCAGCCAGGACTTGCCGATCTTCGGTGCTCCCGCCAGCAGGTGCAGCCCAGGAGGCAGCAGATCCTCCACAAAAAAAGAAATCGGTTCATAGGCAATGGTCTGCAAGGTATCGGCATCAATGGTATGTAATCTTGTCATAAAGTCTCCTCCTCCCGGTATATGGTGCAGCACGTTCACATTGAATACCCGATAAATTCGTGATATAATCATCGGGTATGAGCTCAGTATAACAGATCCAAATCCCGTTGCAAGGGCTTGGAGCACAGTTTCAGCTCCGCAAACGCAAGATGGGTAAAAGTTGAAAACTATATCGGGTACAGAGGGGTGTGACAGATGATGTACTACATGAATCATGACGCTGTGGATTATTTTCGAGTGGACTTCACACCGGACGAGAGTATTGTGGGCGGGAAATATTATCCCCTGGGAACCTTCGCGGCGGAGGCGCTGGAGTGCGGGTGGAATGTCTCCGGGGAGATTCACCGGAGGTTGAAACGTTTTCAGGAGGAGTTCCAGGTTTTCCTGGCGGCCAGAGATCCATCCAGTGCGGCTACGGCGCTCCATGCCATGCGGCAGCTGTGGAAGGTACTGGAGGAGCTGCCGCTGTATAACAAGCTGCTGGCAGGGGATCACCGGATGTCCGCGCTGATTCCCTATCTGCGCAGACACCCGGACATCCTGGATGAGATGATGACACCGGGGACACCCCGCAATGAGGCGTACACCCGGTGGACGGAAAAACTGGAGCGGCTGGAAGATGACCTGCGGGCCTTTGTCAGAAATACGAATTGGATGTTGGAAGAGTTCTTTCAGGAACTTCCTACCCGGAGGCGGCAGGACTACATCAAAGCTTATGCCGGTTACCGGAGCGTCATGGAAGAGGCGATGAACCAAAAGAAGGACAGAGAAGATGCGGGAGAAGATTGGGAGGACGGTACTGTGGACCTGGACACGGTCTCCTTTGAGTACCCTGTGAACATCTCACTGGTACCAGTTAAGGAATCCAAGTCCCACTGTCTGACGCTGGCGGAGCAGATGACCTTTGAGAGCCTCACCAGCTTTCTGTACATGGATCTGTACAAGGGAATGGCTGCCGGAAATCTGCCCCGCCGCTGTGCCCATTGCTGCAGATGGTTTCTGGCCGTAGGGGGATACGATACCCGATACTGTGACCGGGTAGTACCGGGAACCGGCGGCAAGACTTGTAGGAAGGTAGGAGCTCATGAACGGGAGAAGGAAAAGCAGAAGACCGAAACCGCTTCTCGGGAATATAGCCGGATCTACAACAGGCTGAAGGCCCGTAAGCGGCGGGGCCGGATTACCACGGATGAGTGGAATCGACAGGTAGTCCAGGCTCAGGAGCTGAAGAACGCTTTTCTGGCAAAGCAGATTACCCAGCAGGAGTATGTACGAAAATTGGATGAGCTGTGATGTGAAAACAGGACGCCTGTCCCGAGAGGGACAGACGTCCTGTTTAGCTATGTGAGATGGTCCGCTGATGAGTCGGATTTTATAGGGCTTTGTTGCCAGTATGTCTGAGATGTGTTTTTGCTGGTCAATCAAAGCGGACATCCATTTCGGTCTTATCATACCGAGACGGATGTCCGCTTTCGCAGTGATTCAGTTCATTGGATAAGTCCCAAGCCAATTTAAAGCCGCAGAGAAAGCTGTCTATGGAGCGCTCTTCTGCCATCAGATTCTGGGCATCCATGATTCGCAGTACCAGCCGCCGTTCCGGCTTCTCCAGCACTTTGATCAGTGTCTGGTGGCATTCTTCCACTTCCTGTTTCTGCTCCGAAAACTCGGGCGGGGTGTAGAAACAGTCGTACAAGTTCTTGAGTCGTGTTTTCATGCGTTGCACCTCCCGGTAGCAACACACAATACCACAGGACGAGGAAAATAGCTATATGGTATTGTGAGTAGGTTTATTATGGGTTGTATATTTTTTACGGTCCGTTTTTTAGCACATATTTTGATGCATAATTATTATGTTTAACATTAGACTGCATTTTGACACCGTCGTTGCAGCACAGATGGTGGTAAGAACACATATTTCGTGATATAATAATTCGATTCACACTGACGAGACATTGACTGAAGGAAATCTCTAAAATTTTCAATATAAAAGGCACAGCAACATGTAGAGGGGGTCGCACTTTGGATACAACAAAGTTAGACAAATGGGCAGACTTGCTGTTAGACACAGGTAAGCGTAATAGCCTCATTAATTTTAAGGACACAAGGGCGTCCACCGTAGAAGTGCTGTTGCCATCTGCCGAGACACTTTTCGAAAAAGTTGATGGGAGTGCTGCATTCGAGGTGTATGATCCAAAGATCATTGAGGACGATGATGATCTGAATGAGGACGATGTAGCAGAACAGTTACAGCTTGAGGTGCCGGAAAATTCGAAGAAAGCAGATGGACGAGATGCTTATCTTACTCAATATTCCGGAAAAATCAAACGGCAAAATCAGGTCTTGCTGTATAATGCGGCTGGAAATCCGCTGACTGCAATCAAAAACATCCATAAGAAGGCACGGGAGTTTATTGAAGAGACTGGCGTCAATGTCGCATATATGGCATTTGGCTTTATCCACTGGAAAGAAAGTGATTCTTCGAATTATATTTTCCGTGCCCCGATCTTACTCGTGCCTATCCAATTGGAGCAAGCGTCGGCAGTAGACCCTTATTTCATCAAATCGACGGAGGATGATGTTATCGTCAATCCGACCTTCGCCTATAAGATGGATGCAGAATATGGAGTAAAACTTCCTGATTATAGTGATGAGGGTCTATCTGTTTATCTTGAAAAAGTTAAGCGTCTGGTTGCAAAGCTCCAGTGGACGGTATCTTCTGAATGCAAGATCGGTATTTTTTCGTTTCTAAAAATCAATATGTATCGCGATTTGAAGGACAATGCCGCTGCGATCCTTGCAAATCAGAATGTCCGCAAACTTTTGGGTGAGCCTGTTAACTTGCAAGGAGCGGACACAGAAATCGGAACTGCAGCTTCTGTTTCCAATCCTCTGATCGAACTGCATAGTGTGGTGGATGCGGACTCCAGCCAAATAGAAGCTATCGAAATGGTAAAGTCAGGCAAGAGCTTCGTCTTGCAGGGCCCTCCTGGAACAGGTAAGAGTCAGACGATCACCAATATCATTGCAGAGTGCCTGGGCGATGGAAAAAAGGTTCTGTTCGTTTCTGAAAAGTTAGCAGCATTGAGTGTGGTCTATGACAAGTTGAAGCAAGCGGGCCTTTCAGAATTTTGTTTAGAGCTTCACAGCCACAAAGCCAACAAAAAAGATGTAATCACGGATATCTGCCATACACTTCGAGCTGACAAGAGCGCGGTTTCTTCGAAAGCGGACAGCGAAATTGCGCTCAAAGAGAAGGCCCAGCAACAGTTGGACGCTTATGCGGAAGAGCTGCATAAGCCTCATCCGATTATAGAGAAAAGCCTGTATCAGCTTTACGAGGCCTATGCGGCGCTCAGATCCACGCCAGAGGTAGAATGGAATGTTCCGCAACTCACCGCGAAAGGTGAATCGTACTTAACAGAAGCTGCCGCCCTCTTAGAGCAGTATGTTGATTATATTCCTACGGTCGGATATGACTATAGAAAGAATCCCTGGTACGGCTATATTAACCAGGACACATCCTATCAGGCTAAGAGCAGTGTCAAAAACAGTATTGCGACAGGGATACAATTTCTGCAATCTTTGATTCCCTTGATTCGGGAAATTTCCGATAGATATGGCATCAACTGCACCACAATAGAAGATGCTCGAACCTGGAAGGGCTTTTTCAGCACCGCCGCAACATCTCAAATTATCACTCCATCTCTGCTGAACAAAGAGCATTTTCAAGCAGTAAATTCTGCCTTAACCAAGCTGAGCGCACAGAGCGCCGAGATTCTCTTGTCCCGTTCAGTATTGGATTCCACTTTCGATGATGATCTTTACAAATTAAACGGCGCACAATATCACAAACAACTGACAAAACAGTTCACCAGTGCCTTTGCAAGGTTGTTTAATTCCGAGTACAAAAAAATCATAGCGGACTTACGGCTATGCAAGAAAGATGGAAAAAAGCTATCTTACAACGAGGCCACCGCAGCAACAGAACGTCTCGCCTATTACCAGCAAAAGACGCAGGAATACTGTGAGGTCGAGGAGCCAATCAGAGATTTTCTGGGCGCTGCTTACAAAGGTGTAGAAACAGACTGGAATTATGTAGCAGAGCAAATGGGTGCCCTGCAAGCATTATTCTCTGCTGGGGTATCCTTTGGTTTGCTGGAGGAGTATTCCGATTTTGTTACTGAACGCACTACCTTTGCGGATTATGCCCAGCGTCTGGATGCTGTATTTGAGATTTGTGACAATGATGTTTTTGAGTATATCTCAAACTGCTTTGATCGGTCACTCTTAGATATCAGTATTGCAAACTGTTCTTTGCTGTTGGCACGGTTCACTGACTGTTCGGATTCGATGGATAAGTTGGATAACTGGTGTCATTTCAGAACATTGCTTTCCAAGTTGGATGATGTGCAAACCGTGTCTTATATCAACAGTGCCATCAGCCGAAATATAGAGCCAAAATTTATTGTTGGTGCTTTCAAAAAGCAGTTTTACTATCAGTGGATCGACTCGATTTTGTCGGGAACACCAGTCTTATCTGGGTTCAATCGAATCTCTCAGGACAACACAATCCGTACTTTTTCGGAAAAAGATACAGAACAATTTGAGATCAACAAAGCGAAGATCCGTGCAGAGCTTTCCAGCAAACGTCCCTCTTTGGAGTTGATCGCTCCTGGAAGCGCTTTGGCAATCCTGCTCCGTGAAGGTGAGAAGAAACGAAAGCAGAAGAGCATTCGCTCCCTTCTTTCCGAAACAGGAGAACTTATTCAGCGTATCAAGCCGTGCTTTTTGATGTCGCCCCTAAGCGTCAGCACATTCCTTGCTCCGGATGCTGTCCATTTTGATGTTGTGGTATTTGATGAGGCATCGCAAATTTTCCCGCAAGACGCGATCGGCGCGATATATCGCGCTCAGCAACTGATCGTTGTGGGCGACTCCAAGCAGATGCCGCCCAGCAATTTTTTCAATGCCACCATTGAGGCGGAGGATACCGATGAAGAAAGCGGAGATGTCACAGATTTTGAATCTATCTTGGATCTGTGTTCTACTTCTATGCAGCAGCTTCGCCTGCGTTGGCATTATCGGAGCCGCTATGAACAACTTATCACCTTCTCCAACAAGAATTTTTATGACAGCGACCTTGTTACATTCCCATCTGCCAAAGCAGACACCTCCGGCATTGGTGTAGACTATTATCATGTGGACGGTGTCTTTGACCGAAAGAGCCACTCCAACAGAAAAGAGGCAGAGTTTATCGTCGATCTGATCTATCAAAACATCGAACGCTACCCTGATCGAAGCTTGGGTGTCGTTGCGTTCAGCGTTGCGCAACAGGATCTGATCGACAAACTGCTATCCAAGCGGCGGCAGAATACACCAGAAAAAGAATGGTTCTTTAAAAATGACGCAAAAGAGCCATTCTTTATCAAGAACCTTGAGACCGTGCAGGGTGATGAACGAGATACCATTATTTTCAGCATCGCATATGGCGCTGATGCCCAGGGACGTCTGCTGCATAATTTTGGTCCCCTGAACCGTGTTGGCGGCGAACGGCGGTTGAATGTTGCTGTCACTCGTGCCAAATGCAATGTTCAGCTGGTTTCCTCGATGCACTATACAGATATTGATTTGAAGCGTACATCTTCAGAGGGCGCGAAACTGTTGCGGGAATATCTTGACTTTGCGGAAAACGGAAATATCGCCCTGGAGCGCGCCGTAAGTATCAATTCCTTTGAACAGTTCGATTCTGACTTCGAACTTGAGGTATGTGAATTTTTGCGCGCTAACGGTTTTTCTGTTGACACACAGGTCGGATGTTCTGGGTTCAGAATTGATCTTGGGCTGAAGATTCCGAACAGTTCTGACTATGTGCTTGCAATCGAGTGCGATGGGGCGACCTACCATTCTTCCAGGAACGCTCGGGACCGTGATCGTTTGCGGCAGGAAATTCTGGAGCGTATGGGTTGGAGGTTCTATCGCATCTGGTCGACTGATTGGTTTAGAAACAGAAGTGTGGAGCAAAGCCGACTTTTGGAAGCTGCTGCAGATGCAATCAAGCACCCTACACAAGTCTTAGCAAAGCCAGAAAAGGCACCCTCCGCAGAAACCTTTGAAAGTTTTGAAGAAGTTGCGGAAGAGAAACCCTTTGAGTTTTCACCTTACAAAGCCGCCGACATTCAATCTCTGTGCCGGCAATATCTGCCGCGCGATTTCAAAGGGATGGTGAAGGCCGTTTTGGAAGTGGAGTCTCCCCTTTCTGAGGAACTGTTTCTGCGGCGCATCGTATGGTTATTCGGCCGCGAAAAAGTCACAAAGGTTGTTTGGCAAGACTACGAGCAAAAAATGTACGGTTGTCAACGCTATGGTATCATTCGTCGGAATGGTTTTTTGTATTTGGAGAATGGCCAAGAAATTCGATTCCGAGGGCCGGGCGATATCGAACGGGACATCAAACAAATTGCTCCGGAAGAATTGGCCGCAGGAATGCTGGAGATTCTGAAGCAAAATGTAACGGCCGACAAAAATGGGTTATACCGCTCTCTGGTCTCACAGTGCGGTATAACCCGCGTGGGCAAAACGATCAATGAAATATTGGATTCCGCACTGCGCCTTCTCAAAGACACCATTGACATAGACGGCGACCAGCTTTCACTGAGGTGACATCACCTTTAGGTTCCAGTGCCGCGAGGCTTGTGGGTTCGAGTCCCACTACCCGTACCAACTAAGGTTGCTGAAAAAGATGCAACCCCTGAAACCCTTGCTGCGGCAAGG